>DSLFR04102__coassemble_884_pt1 | contig 20483 bp, 35 predicted proteins | sample DSLFR04102__metabat2_low_PE_033 | metagenome-assembled genome bin DSLFR04102
CGTGCCGATGTTTACATGCGGCTTCGTGCGCTCAAATTTTGCCTTCGCCATGGTTCTTACCTCCTAAGATCAATGCTTTCTGCCGAGAATCTTGTCGGCAATGCTGTTGGGAACTTCTTCGTAGTGGGCAAACTGCATGGTATAGGTGCCGCGCCCCTGCGTCTTGGAGCGCAGGTCGGTGGCGTAGCCGAACATCTCCGAGAGCGGCACAAGGCCGTCGATGGAGTGCAGCCCGGCGTGCATGTCCATGCCGGTGACGCGGCCGCGGCGGGCGGTGATGTCGCCCAGCACGTCGCCCATGTACTCGTCCGGCACGACCACTTCGATCTTCATCATCGGCTCGAGCAGCGCGCAGTCCGCCTTGGCCAGAGCGTCCTTGAAGGCCATGGAACCGGCGATCTTGAACGCCATTTCGCTGGAGTCGACCTCGTGGTAGGAGCCGTCCAGCAACGTGGCGGAGAAGTCCACCACTTCGTGGCCGGAGAGCAGGCCGCTCTGAGCCGCCTCGCGGATGCCCTGATCGATGGGGGCGATGAACTCCTTGGGGATGACGCCGCCGACGATCTTGTTGACGAACTCGTAGCCCGAACCCGGCTCGCGCGGGGCGATCTCGATGACGCAGTGGGCGTACTGGCCGTGGCCGCCGGTCTGGCGCACGTAGCGCGCCTCGGCCTTGGCCGCGCGGCGGATGCACTCCTTGTAGGCCACTTGCGGCTTGCCGACCGTGGCCTCGACGCGGAACTCGCGCAGCAGGCGGTCGACGATGATCTCCAGATGCAACTCGCCCATGCCGGCGATGATGGTCTGGCCGGTGGATTCGTCGGTGTAGGTCTTGAAGGTGGGATCTTCCTCGGCCAGACGGATGAGCGCCAGGCTCATCTTGTCCTGACCGGCCTTGGTCTTGGGCTCGATGGCCACGCGGATGACCGGCTCGGGGAACTCCATGCTCTCGAGGATGATGGGGTTGCCCTCCGTGCAGAGCGTATCGCCGGTGGTGGTTTCCTTGAGGCCCACGGCGGCGGCGATGTCGCCGGCGTAGATCTCATCCATCTCCTCGCGGTGGTTGGCGTGCATGCGCAGGATACGGCCGATGCGCTCGCGCTTGCCCTTGGTGGAGTTGTAGATATAGCTGCCCGACTTCAGGGAGCCGGAATAGACGCGGAAGAACACCAGCTTACCCACGAAGGGATCGGCCATGATCTTGAACGCCAAGGCGCTGAAGGACTCTTTATCGTCCGCCTTGCGGGTGACGACTTCGTCGGAGTTCTTCTTCGTGCCTTCCACCGGCGGGATGTCCAGCGGCGAGGGCAGGAAATCGACGATGGCGTCCAGAAGCGGCTGCACGCCCTTGTTGCGGTAGCTGGTGCCGCAGAGGACGGGGGTCATGGTGCCGGCGATGGTGGCCTTGCGGATGCCGGCCATCAGTTCCTCGTGGGAAAGTTCCTCGCCGTTCAGGTACTTTTCCATCAGTTCGTCGTCGGTCTCGGCTACGGCCTCGATAAGCGTGGCGCGGGCTTCCTCGGCGGCGTCCTTGAGGTCGGCGGGGATCTCGGTCTCGTCGATGGTGTTGCCCAGATCGTCCGTATAGATCTCTGCCTTCATCTTCAGAAGGTCGATCTGGCCGCGGAAATCGGCCTCGGCGCCAATGGGCAGCTGGATGGGCACGGCGTTGGCCTGCAGGCGCTCTTTCATCATGGAGACCACGCGGTAAAAGTCCGCGCCGACGATGTCCATCTTGTTGACATAGGCCAGCCGCGGCACGTGATACTTCGTCGCCTGCCGCCAGACGGTCTCGGACTGGGGTTCCACGCCGCCCTTGGCACAGAACACCGCCACGGCGCCGTCCAGCACGCGCAGCGCGCGCTCGACCTCCACGGTGAAATCAACGTGGCCGGGCGTGTCTATGATGTTGATCTGATGTCCGCGCCATTCGCAGGTGGTGGCGGCGGAAGTGATGGTGATGCCGCGCTCCTGCTCCTGCTCCATCCAGTCCATGGTCGCCATGCCCTCATGCACCTCGCCGAGGCGGTGCGTCCTGCCCGTGTAGAAGAGGATGCGCTCGGTGGTGGTGGTCTTGCCGGCGTCGATGTGCGCCATGATGCCTATGTTGCGAACGTGATCCAGGGTATGCGTTCTAGCCACGAAAATTTCTCGCTTTCTTTCAGAATCGTTGCGGGTTTAACACGCCTTTGACGGGCGTGTGCATCTTTTAACATGCCCCGTATAGCCGCTTTCAGCGCGCGACCATGCAGCCGCGCGCTGAAACAGGAAAGTCGTTTGCCGTAAATTACCAGCGGTAATGCGCGAAAGCCTTGTTGGCCTCGGCCATCTTGTGCATATCCTCGCGGCGCTTGACGGCGTTGCCGGTGTTGTTGGCGGCGTCCATGATCTCGCCGGCCAGCTTGTCGGACATATTGCGCTCGCCGCGCTTGCGGGCGAACATCACCAGCCAGCGCAGGGCCAACGTCTGCCGGCGCTCCGGGCGGATCTCGATCGGCACCTGATAGGTGGTGCCGCCGACGCGGCGGGCCTTGACCTCGAGGGAAGGCATGATGTTGGCGATAGCCTGGTTGAAGACCTCCATGGCCTCCTGACCGGTCTTCTGCGCGACCTGTTCAAAGGCCTCGTAGCACACGGCCTGCGCGCAGCCGCGCTTGCCGTCGTACATGATCTGGTTGATGAGCTTGGTCACGACCACGGTTCCGTATACAGGATCCGGAAGCACTTCGCGCTTCGGGATAAATCCACGTCTGGGCATTGTAGTCCCTCCTAAATCGTATCAAAGACGTAAGCGACAAAGAAACGCTGGGCGTACCGGCGCGGGCGGGGGATGTTGGCGCGTCCCCGCGCGACCGCCTTCGCCGCGCTTTTTCGCGCGCGCTCCCACGTTCCAAATGGCGTGCGCGCAAATCTGCGCCTCAAAGGCTGCCGGTAACTTTCAAAAACCCGACAGGGGCGTACCCCCGTTACTTCTTGGGCCGCTTGGCGCCGTAGAGGGAGCGACCCTGCATGCGCTTGGCAACGCCCGCGGCGTCCAGAGTGCCGCGAATGATGTGGTAGCGCACGCCAGGCAGATCGCGCACCTTGCCGCCGCGGATCAGCACAACCGAGTGCTCCTGCAGGTTGTGGCCGATACCGGGGATGTAGCAGGTACCTTCGATCATGTTCGTCAGACGAACACGGGCGATCTTACGCAGCGCGGAATTCGGCTTCTTGGGGGTCTGCGTCTTCACAGACAGGCAGACGCCGCGCTTCTGCGGGCAATTCTGCAGAATGGGCGAATTCGACTTGCTGGTAACTTTCTCCCTACCCTTGCGGATCAACTGATTGATCGTCGGCATGGTATAGAAGCACCTCCTGAGTGGTTTGGGTTCCATGGGACAGCCCTGCGGGCGGTCCCTGCCTCTATATACACTTCCGCAACCCTGGAAGGCAATAGCGTTGTTACTTGCGGATGCCGGCGGAGGCGGTCTTGACCTCTACGCCGCAGGCCTGGCCGAGCGCTTTCATCGAACTTGCTTCGACAAGGCGCACGCCCGCCTTTTCGCAGGCCTCGCGAACCTGCCGGGCGATGAACAGGTCGGCGTCCATGGCCAGATAGGCCTCGGACACTTCCCCGGCGGCGAGGGCGCGGAGGAGACGGCGCGTGCCGACGATTTTGTCAGCGTTTTTCAGCTTCTCCAACTCCAGCATGGCGCTTTTCCCCCTTTCGCCTTTTTCCAGCATCCAAACCATTTAATCTTACCATCAGACGGGCGTTCTGTCAAGTAAAAACAATATGACAGCACGGGAGGCGACCCGGGCGCCGCCGGCCTCATCTCTCCCGGCACAGCCTGGCAATGAGCGTCAGCGCCAGCAGGGCGGCGATGGGAAGAAACAGAGCGCGCGGCTCGATAAAGGCGGCGGAATAGCATGTCTCGATGATGAAGCCGCCATAGCAGCCCCGCGCGCAGAAACGCGCGGCGGCGACGAGCAGCAGGGCGATGCCTGTGCAAAGCGCGCGCGCGACCTTCCCCCCGCGCGGCAGGCGCACGCCAGGAGCCGCAGCAGATAGGAAAACGGCAGGTCCAGCAACGCCAGCACCAGCGCGGCCCACAGACAGATCCATCTTTTCGCCATCTCCCATTCCCCTTTCCCGTTTCTCTGGATGGAGGTTTGTCCGGCGCGCCTTGGCGAGCGCCGCGCATTCCATCGCCCAACGGCGCGTTCCCTGCGCGCCGGGCCGTCCGCTTTCCTTGATGACATTCTACCCCCCTGGGTGGGAATGTCAAGCAGGCAGGGCGTTTGCGGCGGTCAGGGGACGAACGAGGCGGAGGGGCGGGCTGCGAAATGCTTTTACGAACTTCGTCGCGTACGCAGCGGGAAGCGATGCCCGGCGGACTTTTCGCCGCTTCCCCGCCGCGGAAGCGCGCCGCCCCGCGCCAGAGGCGCTTCGCGGGCAGGCGCGCGGAACCTTGGGGGGCTGGAAGGTCTTGGGATGCCTTCGGGGAAGGCTCTGGGGCAGACCTCCGGGCAGACCTCCGGGCGTCACGCCTCGCCCCTGCGGGGCAAGGCGCGCCGCATTGGCATTAAAAAATGCCAGCCTTCTTATATGTTTCTTTCGTTGTATCAGCAGCCTCTTCCCCCTTTTCGCCGTGCTGAACAACATCTGCCCGGCGCGGACGTTCACCGGCAGAATCGGCACGTCTCCGTCTCTCCTCGCAAACCGCCTGCAATGGCCGTCTGCGCAACGTCATCATCGAACCGACGCAAAAAGCATCGGAGCAGCCTTGGAACCTCCCCTTTCGGCGCTCCTTTCGGCGCTCACGTCATCGGAAGCGCGGCTCACTGTCGCTGGCGAACGTGCCCCAGACCGCCGCCGATCCTCTGTACGGCCGCCGCCCCGTCTCCCCTGTCCTTGACAAATCAAGGCTCGCCGCGCCCTTGCCGGCCGCATGCTTCCCTTTCTCCGCAGCTTTGCAGACAGAAACCTCCCGGAAAGCCCAATCTGCCGCCCCGCACTGCCAAAAGCAAACACCGGCCCCGCCATCGCGAAGCCGGCCTTTGTTCCACGCAAAACGCGCCGGGAAATACTCCCGGCGCGTTCAGGATGTTGACAAAGTCAACAGACTGGCAGAGCGTTGAGAAAGCCCGCAAGACAAGGAAGCTGTGCTTGCATCCAAGGGAGCTTACATAGACGTAAGTGACCGCAGGATGCAAGTGCAGCTGACGCCGGAAGCAAAAATCGCCTCTGATTTCTATTTTATCAGAGCGATTTTTGCGTTTGTGGGCTTTGTCAGCGCTCTGAACGCGCCGGGAAATACTCCCGGCGCGTTGCCATTGACCGTATAGGGTTTACACCAACTCGAGGATGACCATCTCGGCGCCGTCGCCGCGACGGGGGCCCTTCTTGACGATGCGGGTGTAACCGCCGCCCTGGCCCTTTTCCTCGGCGCGCTTCTTGTACTTGGGCGCGATCTCGCGGAAGAGCTTCTCCACCACGGGGTGCTTGACGTTCTTGACGCGCTCCTTGAAGTCCTCCTTATCCTCGCCCTTGGCCTGCACGGCGGGGATCTCGTAGAGGTAGCGCATCACGTAGCGGCGGGCCGCCAGGCGGGCGGGCGCGTCGTTGACAACGTCGAGCACGACGATCTGCTGCTTGTCGTTCTTGGTCTCTTTCTTGAGCTCAATGGTATTGTCGCACTGGCGCAGGGCGACGGTGATGAGGCGCTCCGCCAGCGAACGCACTTCCTTGGCGCGCGTCAGCGTGGTCTCGATGCGGCCATACCAGATCAGGTTGGTCACCTGGTTGCGCAGAAGCGCCATGCGCTGATCGGTCGGCCGGCCCAGCTTGCGATTGGCCATAACGGGTTCCTCCCTTGAAAATGTGTTATTCGTCCGAGGACTTGAGGGCCAGCCCCAGTCCGATGAGCTTCTGCTCGACTTCCTCGAGCGACTTCTTGCCCAGGTTGCGCACCTTCATCATGTCCTCCTGGTTGCGCTGGACGAGCTCGGCGACGGTGTTGATGCCCGCGCGCTTCAGGCAGTTGAACGCGCGCACGGAGAGGTCGAGTTCCTCGATGGTCATCTCCAGCACCTTTTCCTTGCTGTTGTCCTCCGGCTCGTTGTAGTCCACGCGCACCACGTTGACCGTCAGGTCGATGAACAGGCGCATGTTGTTGGTGATGATCTGCGCGGCGCTGGCCAGCGCTTCCTTGGGCAGAATGCTGCCGTTGGTCCAGACCTCGATGGTGAGCTTGTCATAGTCGGTGACCTGGCCCACGCGGGTGTCCTCCACGGCGTAGCTGACCTTGCGGATCGGGGTAAAGATGGAGTCGACCGGGATCACGCCGATGGGCATGCCGCCAACCTTGTTGCGTTCCATGGCAAGCTGCTTGTTGCGCTCGGCGGACACATAGCCGCGGCCCTTCTCCAGCGTGATCTGCATCTGCAAATGCGCGCCTTCGGAGAGCGTGGCGACGTGCAGGTCGGGGTTGATGATCTCCACCTCATCGTCGATGCGGATATCGCCGGCCTTGACTTCGCAGGGGCCCACCGCGTCGATGGTGATGATCTTGGGAAGGTCGGTATACAATTTGGCGGAGAGCAGCTTGACGTTGAGGATCAGTTCCGCCACGTCTTCCTTGACGCCGGGAACGGTCGAAAACTCATGCTGCACGCCTTCTATGCGAACGCTGGTGGCGGCCACGCCCGGCAGGGAATTGAGAAGCACCCTGCGCAGGGAGTTGCCCAGCGTCTGACCAAAACCACGCTCCAGGGGATTGACGACGAATTTGCCGTAGCGGTTGTTGTCGCCGATCTCCACCCGTTCGATTTTCGGCTTTTCGATTTGATCTATCATTCAGCGTTTCCTCCTCTCCTATCGCGGCGCAAACGTGCGCTGCAACCGCGGAGTCTGCTCCGCGCAAATGCGCGGAACGTTCCATGCGCTGATCTTTCAGCAATTAGCGGGAGTAAAGCTCGACGATCAAGTTCTCAGATACCTCGTAATCGATATCCTCGCGGGCGGGCAGGGCGACGATCTTCGCCTCGAAGGACTCAGGCTCGCGCTCAATCCACTGCGGCATCGCCTTTTTGCCGTATTCCTCGATCAGGGCCTTGAACTTGGCGGAGGCGCGGCTCTTTTCGCACACGGAGACAACGTCGCCCACCTTGACCTGCGCGGAGGGGATGTTGCACTTTTTGCCGTTGATGGCGAAGTGACCGTGGTTGACCAGCTGACGGGCCTCGCGGCGCGTAGCGGCCAGACCCATGCGGAACACCACGTTGTCAAGACGGCGCTCCAGCTCCTGGAGCATGATCTCGCCGGTGATGCCCTTTTTGCGCTCGGCCTTCTCATAGTAACTGTGGAACTGCTTTTCCAGAACGCCGTAGATGAACTTGACCTTCTGCTTCTCGTTCAGCTGACGGCCGTACTCGGACTGCTTGCGGCGCACATGCGCCTTGGGATTGCGCTTGGTCTCCTTGGAGTAGCCAAGCACCGCGGGAGACAAGCCCAGGGTCTTGCACCTTTTGAGAACGGGCTGTGTATTCTTGGCCATGTTTGGTTTCCTCCCTAATTACACTCTTCTGCGCTTGGGCGGACGGCATCCGTTGTGGGGGATGGGCGTAACGTCCTTGATCATGGTGACCTCAAGGCCGGCGGCCTGCAAGGAGCGGATGGCGGCCTCGCGCCCGGAGCCGGGGCCCTTGACGTAGACGTCTACGGTCTTGAGGCCATACTCCTTGGCATGGGTGGCGGCGGTCTCCGCGGCCGACTGGGCGGCGAACGGCGTGGACTTCTTGCTGCCGCGGAAACCAAGTCCGCCCGCGGAAGCCCAGGACAGGGCGTTGCCGTTTGTGTCGGTGATGGTCACGATGGTATTGTTGAAAGAAGAGCGGATATGGGCCGCGCCGCGCTCGACGAGCTTTCTTTCACGACGCTTGCGGGTGACCCTTTTCAGCTTCGGCTTTGCCATAGCGATTTTTCCTCCCTAAAATTCTCGCGTCAAAGGTTACTTGGCCTTCTTCTTGCCGGCGGCCTGCTTCTTGGGACCCTTGCGGGTGCGGGCGTTCTGCTTGGTGTTCTGCCCGCGCACGGGGAGTCCGCGGCGATGGCGAAGGCCGCGGTAGCAGCCGATCTCCATCAGGCGCTTGATGTTCATGGAGACCTCGCGGCGCAGATCGCCCTCCACCTTCAGGTGATGGTCGATGTAATCGCGCAGGGCGCTGATCTCGTTTTCGGAAAGATCCTTGACGCGCGTATCGGGGTTGATGCCGGTCGAGGCGATGATCTCGTCCGCGGTCGTGCGGCCGATGCCGTAGATATAGGTCAGGGCGATCTCAATGCGTTTTTCCCTGGGAAGGTCTACGCCTGCGATTCGTGCCATAGGTTCAATGCACCTCCAAATTGGTTGGCTTCATGGTTCGCCGGGATGAGCCGGCGCTGGCCGCACGTCTGGCGACACGCGCGGCGCGGAAATATCGAAAGGCCGCCGAAACCCGCGAAGCGGGCAGCCGCTTCGGAAGCCGATCTGTCTGTCGCGTCCGGGGCGTGGCCCGGACATGGCGCGTCTCCCCGCCCGAAAAAAGCGGGGAGGCGTCCTCTTAGCCCTGCTTCTGCTTGTGCTTGGGGTTCTCGCAGATGATCATCACGCGGCCCTTGCGCTTGATGACCTTGCACTTTTCGCAGATGGGCTTCACCGAAGGCCTTACTTTCATGGTCGTTTCCTCCTTCAAGTCGGGCTTGGAAGCCCTTAGTTCTTGCTGCGCCAGGTGATGCGGCCGCGGGTCAGGTCATAGGGCGAAAGCTCTATGGTGACCTTGTCGCCGGGATAGATGCGGATGTAGTTCATGCGCATCTTGCCGGAAACGTGGGCCAGTATCTTGTGCCCGTTGGGCAGCTCTACCTCAAACATGGCGTTGGGGAAGGATTCCGTGACAACGCCCTCGACTTCGATTACATCAGACTTGGACAAGTTTTTCCTCCTCCTCGCGTATCCACGCACGCAGCTTGTGATCCTCAATCGTCCGGCCGTCCGCGATCTCCCCCTGGACGGGGATGAGCGGCTGAAGATGCTTTTTGCGCTTCTTCTTGGGGCGGTCAAAGGTGCGCAGGCGGCCGTCGCAGGTGAGGACGAAGTCTTCGTCCACGACCTGAACCACCACGCACAGCCTGCCTTTGTCCCGTCCGGCTTTGGAGCGGGCCAGACGCCCTTTCTCTACGGCAGGGGCACTCATCGCGCCATCTCCCTGACGTTCGCCCCGGGGAAGGAAAGCACCTCGGGTTCGCCGTCGGTCACCAGCACGGTGTGCTCATAGTGCGAGCAGAGGCTGCCGTCGCGCGTGGCCACCGTCCAGTCGTTGTCGTAGAGATACACGTGCCAGTCGCCCATGGCGATCATCGGCTCTATGGCCAGCGTCATTCCCGGTTGCAGGCGCACGCCGCGTCCGGGGCGGCCAAAGTTGGGGATGGACGGATCCTCGTGCATCTCTTCGCCGATGCCGTGTCCGCACAGATCGCGGACGACGCCGTAGCCCTGGGCTTCGGCGTATGCCTGCACGGCGTGGGAGATGTCGCCCAGGCGGTTGCCGGGGCGGGCCTGATCGGCCCCCAGCCAGAAGCACTTTTCCGTATCGCGGATGAGCTTTTCCGCCTTGGCGTCTGCCTTGCCCACGGGCGCGGTGAAGGCGCTGTCGGACTGCCAGCCGTCCAGGATTACGCCGCAGTCCACGGAGAGTATCTGTCCTTCCTTGAGGCGGTCTTTCGTGGCAAAGCCGTGCACGACCTGGTCGTCCACGGATGCGCAGATGGAGAAGGGAAAGCCCTCATAGCCCTTGAACGAGGGGATGGCGCCGGCGTCGCGGATCAGTTGCTCGGCCATGCGGTCGAGTTCCAGCGTGGTAATGCCGGGCTGGATGGCGGCGCGGAGCGCGCTGAGCACATCGTGCAAGAGCGCTCCCGCGGCGCGCATCTTCTCGATCTGGGGCGCGGATTTGATGGTGATCATCGCGCTACTCCAGGGCGGCGAGGATGCTCGCGAGCACTTCCTCGGGCGCGCAGTCGCCGTCAACGGTCCTGAGCTTGCCCTTGCCCTCGTAGTAACCGATGAGGGGCGCGGTCTGCTCGTGATAGACCTTGAGGCGCTGGCGGATGGTGACGGGCTGATCGTCATCGCGGTGGGTGAGCGTCCAGCCGCACACCGGGCAAACGCGCGCATCTGCGAGCTTGGAAATGTGGAACGTACCGCTGCACTTGCCGCAAACGCGGCGGCCCGTGAGCCGGTCGAGCAACTGTTCATCCGGCACGGCGATGTTGATGACGCAATCGGGGGCGGCGATGCCCTCCAGCGCCTCAGCCTGTTCCACCGTGCGGGGGAAGCCGTCGAGCAGGTAGCCGGTTCTGCAATCGGCCATCGAAAGGCGCTCACGCACCATTTCAATGAGCACTTCATCGGGAACGAGCTGGCCCGCATCCATGAACTTCTTGGCCGCCAGGCCCATCGGGGTTTCGTTGCGCACGGCGGCGCGCAGCATGTTGCCAGTCGAGATGTGCGGTACGTTCAGGCGCGAGGAGACCCCCAGCGCCTGCGTGCCCTTGCCCGCGCCTGGCGGGCCGAGAAAGATCAGCTTCATAAGCCCTTACCTCCCGGTCAGTTCAGGAAGCCCTTGTAGTGCCGCATGGTCATCTGGCTCTCCAGCTGGCGCATGGTTTCCATGGCCACGGACACCGCGATCAAAAGCGACGAGGCCGCGAACGGCAGGCTCACGCCGCAGATGGCGTAGATGAGTGTGGGCAGCACCGCCAGGAGCGCCAGGAACAGAGCGCCGAACAGCGTGATGCGGCGAGAGATCTTCAGGATGAAGTCCGAAGTGGGCTTGCCCTGACGGATGCCGGGGATCATGCCGCCGTTCTGCTGCATGTTCTTGGCGATCTCCACGGGGTTGAAGGAGATCGAGGAGTAGAAGAAGGTGAACGCGATGATCAGCAGCGCGAAGATGACCTGATAGCCCCAGCTCATGGCATGCACATTGGCGTTCCACCACTGGTTGATCGACGAATTCGGGAAGAACGCGAAGATCGTGGCCGGGAACTGCATGATGGCGGAGGCGAAGATCAGGGGCAACACGCCGCTGGCGTTGATCTTCAGGGGGATGTGGGTGGACTGGCCGCCGTACATCTTGCGGCCGACCACGCGCTTGGCGTACTGCACAGGCACGCGGCGCTCGCCCAGATCGACGAACACGACGCCGACGATCAAAACGAGGAAGACCACGATCATGCCGATGAAGTTGCCCAGCGGGAACTGGGAGATGTCGACAAACAGCGTGTAGATGTAGCTGCCGATGGTGCCGGCAAAGTTGGAGATGATGCCGGCGAAGATCAAGAGGCTGATGCCGTTGCCGACGCCGTTTTCGGTGATGCGCTCGCCGATCCACATGGCCAGCGCCGTGCCGGCGGCAAGGCAGAAGCCGATGGTGATCAGGCCCAGCGCGCCCTGCGTGGAAGCGCCAAGACCCGCGGTGAGCGCCACGGCCTGGAGAAAGCCGAGGCCGACGGTGACATAGCGGGTGATCTGCGCGATCTTCTTGCGGCCTTCCTCGCCCTGCTTGTTGAGCTCCTCCAATTTGGGGATGGCAACGGTGAGCAGCTGCATGATGATCGAGGCGTTGATGTAGGGCGTGATGCCCATGGCCATGATCGAGTAGTTGGCAAGATCCGCGCCGGTCATCTGGTTGATGAAGCCGAGCAGCGAGAAGCGCTCCAGGGCGCTGGCGATGACAGAGGTATCAACGCCCGGCGTGGGGATGAAGCACAAAACGCGGTAGATGAGCAGCATGAAGAGCGTGTAGAGTATCTTCTTGCGCAGCTCCGCGATCTTCCAGGCATTTTTCAGCGTCTGAAACATATCAGATCACCTCGGCCTTCCCGCCTGCCGCCTCGATCTTTTCCTTCGCGGTGGCGGTGAACTTGGTTGCCAGCACCGTGAGCTTTTTGGTCAGTTCGCCGTCGCCCATGATCTTGACGCCGTCGCCGATCTTCTTGATGATGCCCATCTCGATCAGCTCGACGGGGGTGACGGTAGCGCCATCGTCAAACACCTCAAGGCGGGAGACGTTGATGGCGACGTATTCCTTGCGGAAGTTGTTGGTGAAGCCGCGCTTGGGCAGGCGCATGGTCAGGGGCATCTGGCCGCCTTCGAATCCGGGCCGCTTGCCGCCGCCGGAACGCGCCTTGGCGCCCTTGTGGCCCTTGCCGGAAGTCTTGCCAAGGCCCGAGCCGATGCCTCGGCCCAGACGCTTGCGGGCGCTGGTCGCGCCTTCCGCGGGTTTGAGTTCGTGAAGTTTCATCTCGGGCCCTCCTTAGTCTTCGATCTCCTCGACCTTGACCATGTGCTTGACCTTGAAGATCATGCCGCGAATGGCGGGGTCGTCGTTCTTAATGACCGTGTGGCCGATCCTGTGCAGGCCCAGGGCCTTGATCGTGGCGATCTGGTCCTTGAGGCAGGCGATGGTGGAGCGGGTCTGGGTGATTTTCAGCTTCATGTTCGCTTACCTCCTTAACCCAGGATCTCTTCCACGGTCTTGCCGCGCAGGCGGGCGACTTCCTCGGCGCTGCGAAGCTGCTTGAGGCCCTCGAGCGTAGCCTTGACCATGTTGATCTTGTTGTTGGAGCCGATGGACTTGGTGACGATGTCCTTGATGCCCGCGGCTTCGAGGACGGCGCGCACCGGGCCGCCGGCGATGACGCCGGTACCTTCGGGCGCCGGAAGGAGCTTGACCTTGCCGGTGCCGAACACGCCGGTCACCTCGTGGGGAATGGTGGTGCCGGAGATGGGGATGGTGCGCATCTCCTTCTTGGCGGCGTCGAGGCCCTTGCGGATGGCCTCGGGAATTTCGGCGGCCTTGCCCATGCCGCAGCCGACGCGGCCCTTTTCATCGCCCACGACCATCAGGGCGCTGAAGCGCATGTTGCGGCCGCCCTTGACGGTCTTGGAAACGCGGTTGACCGCGACCAGTTTTTCTTTGAATTCGCTGATCTGCTCGTTATTGCGCTGCATTGAGCGTTTCCCTCCTTATTTAGAAGTCCAGTCCGCCCTCGCGAGCGCCCTCTGCCAGCTGGGCCACGCGGCCGGTGTAGATGTAGCCGCCGCGGTCGAAGACGACCTCCTTGATGCCCTTGGCCAGGGCACGCTCGGCAACGATCTTGCCCACGAGCTTGCTGGCGCCTTTCTTGTCCATTTCGCTGATCTGCGAAGCGATCTCTTTTTCCACGGTGGAGGCGGCGGCCAGCGTATTGCCGGCGACGTCGTCGATCACCTGGGCGTAGATGTGCGCATTGCTGCGATAGACGCACAACCGGGGGCAGGTGGGCGTCCCGCTGATCTTTTTGCGTACGCGCTCGTGGCGGATCCGCCGCACTTCGTTGCGGTCACGCTTGTTAAACATATGCGGTTACCTCCCTTTCTTACTTACCGGTCTTGCCTTCCTTGCGGCGGATGTGCTCATCCTCATAGCGGATGCCCTTGCCCAGATACGGCTCCGGCTTGCGCACGGCGCGTATATCGGCGGCGATGGCGCCGACCTGCTGACGGTCGATGCCCTTGACGACGATGCGGGTGGGGGCGGGCGCCTCAAAGGAGATGGTTTCCGGCGCGTCGAAGGTGACGGGGTGGGAGTAGCCAACGTTCAGGGTGAGCTGCTTGCCGGCGACTTGCGCGCGGTAGCCGACGCCCTCCATCACCAGCACCTTTTCAAAGCCCTTGGTCACGCCGACCACCATGTTGTGAATCAGCGCGCGGTACAGACCGTGCATCGACTTGTGGGGCTTGGAATCGCTGGGACGGGTGACGATGATCTCGCCGTTTTCCTGGGACACCTTGATGTCCTTGTTGACTTTCTGAGAGAGCGTGCCCTTGGGGCCTTTCACGGTAACGAGGTTGTCCTCATCGACCGTCACAGTGACGCCGGCCGGAACCGGAATCGGAAGTTTGCCGATACGAGACATTTTCTTACACCTCCATTACCACACGTAGGCCAGCACTTCGCCGCCGATGCCGGCAGCGCGGGCGCTCTTGTCGCTCATCACGCCCTTGGACGTGGAAACGATGGCGATACCCAGGCCGCCGAGCACGCGGGGGATCTCGTCGTTCTTGGCGTAGACGCGCAGGCCCGGCTTGGAGATGCGCTTTAAGCCCTTGATGACGGATTCCTTGCCCTGTGCGTACTTCAGGACGATCTTGATCTGGCCCTGCAGGCCGTCGTCGATATAATCAACGCTTTTGATGTAGCCCTCGTCAAGCAGTATGGCGGCGATGGCCTTCTTCATGTTCGAGGCGGGCATCGTCACGGTGTCATGCCTGGCAATCAGGGCATTGCGGATCCTGGTGAGCATATCCGCGATGGGATCGTTTACAAGCATTTGAAAACCTCCTTGCTGTTCGCCCGGTCTTACCAGCTGGCCTTGCGCACGCCGGGGATCTGGCCCTTGTAGGCGAGTTCCCTGAAGCAGATGCGGCAAACGCCGTACTTGCGCAGCACCGAGTGGGGCCGGCCGCAGATGCGGCAACGGGTATAGGCGCGGGTGGAGAACTTCGGCGCCCTCTGCTGCTTGATCTTCATACTGGTCTTAGCCACGCTTATGTCCTCCTTCCTTACGCCTGGAACGGCATGCCCAGAAGCCGCAGAAGCTCGCGGGCTTCCTCGTCGGTCTTGGCGGTGGTGACGAACACCATCTCCATGCCGCGGATCTTCTCAACCTTGTCGTACTCGATCTCGGGGAAGATCAGCTGCTCGCGAACGCCCAGCGAGTAGTTTCCACGGCCGTCGAAGGCCTTGTTGGAAACGCCGCGGAAGTCGCGCACGCGGGGGAGGACGATGGAAACCAGTTTGTCGGCGAACTCATACATGCGGTCGCCGCGCAGAGTCACCTTGGCGCCGACGTTCATGCCGGCACGGACTTTAAAGTTGGCGATGGACTTCTTGGCCTTGGTCACCAGCGGCTTCTGGCCGGAGATGGTGGAAAGCTCGGTCACGGCGAGCTCCAGGGCCTTGGAGTTGTCCTTGCAGTCGCCCAGGCCCATGTTGATAACGATCTTCTCGAGCCGGGGGATCTCCATCACGTTCTTATAGCCGAAGTGCTCTTTGAGCGCCGGGATGACTTCAGAACGGTATTTATCCTTTAATCTGGCCACAGCGTTTATCCTCCTTCATCAATTGTCAAGGGACGCGCCGCACTTTACGCCGTTGACGGTATTGGTGCAGATGCGAACCTTGCGGCGGGAGAGCTTGCCGTCGCCTTCGTTGAACTTGTGTCCGACGCGGGTGGGCTTGCCGCACTTGGGGCAGACGATCATCACGTTGCTGGCGGAAATCGGCGCTTCCTTTTCGACGATGCCGCCGGGCATGCCCTGTCCGCGGGGCTTCTGATGCTTTTTGACGATGTTGACGCCTTCGACAATGATGCGCCCGGTCTCCGGGAAGACCTTCTGCACCTTGCCCTTCTTCGCCGGCTTATCTTTTTGCTTTCTGCCTTCGCCGGAGATGACGATGACGGTATCGCCGGTCTTGACATTCATCTTGCTCATTTGTCGCGTCCTCCCTTACAGCACTTCGGGCGCCAGCGAGACGATCTTCATATAGTCCTTCTCGCGGAGCTCGCGCGCCACGGGCCCAAAGATGCGGGTGCCGCGGGGCTGCTTCTGGTCGTTGATGATGACGGCCGCGTTGTCGTCGAAGCGGATATAGGTGCCGTCCACGCGGCGATACTGCTTCTTCGTGCGCACGATGACGGCCTTGACGACGTCGCCCTTCTTGACCGCGCCGCCGGGGGTCGCGCTCTTGACGGAGGCGACGATCACGTCGCCGACGCTGCCGGAACGGCGGAAGGAGCCGCCCAGCACGCGGAAGCACATGATCTCCTTGGCGCCGGAGTTATCGGCGACCTTTAATCTGGTTTGAGGCTGAATCATTGCTGCGTTCCTCCTTGCTCGCGGTTACTTCGCCTTTTCGATGATCTGGGTGAGGCGCCAGCGCTTGTCCTTGGACAGCGGGCGGGTCTCCATGACCATCACGCGATCACCGACGCCGCAGGCGTTTTCTTCGTCGTGCGCCTTGAGGCGGGTGGTGCGGTTCATGATCTTGCCATAGAGCGGGTGCTTGACGCGGGTGCGGATCTCGACCACAATGGTCTTGTCCATCTTGTCGGAGACCACAACGCCGGTACGGGTCTTGCGATTGCCTCTTTCGGCCATTTTTTATGTGCCTCCTTTACTTACGCCTTGCCGCTCATTTCGAGCTGACGGATGACGGTCTTGACGCGGGCGATGTCCTTCTTGCACTGCTTGAGCGCCGCGGTGTTCTGAAGCTGCCCCGTCGCAAGCTGGAAGCGCAGGTTGAAAAGCTCGCTCTTCTTATCCTTAAGATCGGTGTCGAGCTCGGCCAGGGTCTTCTGGCTGAGCGCCTTCATCTGTTCCTTGGTCTTCACTGCTCGTCACCACCTATCGTTTCGGTCTCGGGCGCGGCCTTGGTGGCCTCTTCCTTCTTGATGAACTTGGTGCGGATGGGGAGCTTGTGGGCGGCCAGGCGCAGCGCCTCGCGGCCCAGTTCCTCAGACACGCCGCCGATCTCGAACAGCACGCGGCCGGGCTTGACCACCGCGACCCAGTACTCGGGCGCGCCCTTACCGGAACCCATGCGGGTCTCGGCCGGCTTGGCGGTCACGGGCTTATCGGGGAAGATCTTGATCCAGACCTGGCCGCCGCGCTTGGTGCGGCGGGTCATGGCCTGACGGGCGGCCTCGATCTGGTTGGAAGTGATCCAACCGGGCTGGGTGGCGACGATACCGTACTCACCGTAGGCCAGGAAATTGCCGCGCTGGGCCTTGCCCTTCATGCGGCCGCGCTGGACCTTGCGGTGCTTAACTCTCTTGGGCATCAGCATGACTTATTTCCCTCCTTCAGACCTTCTGGGAGCGGCGGCCTGCGGGGCCCTCTTGGCCTTGGGCAGCACCTGTCCCTTGTAGATCCACACCTTGACGCCGATGCGGCCGTAGGTGGTCTTGGCCTCGGCGAAGCCGTAGTCGATGTTGGCGCGCAGCGTCTGCAGCGGGATGGAACCCTCGTGGTAGCCCTCGCTGCGGGCGATGTCCGCGCCGCCCAGACGGCCGGAAACCGAGGTCTTGATGCCCTTGGCGCCGGCCTTCATCGCGCGGCCAATGGTCTGCTTCATGGCGCGGCGGAAGGAGATGCGCTTTTCGAGCTGCTGGGCGATGTTCTCGGCCACCAGCTGGGCGTTGGTGTCGGGGTGCTTGATCTCCATGATGTCGAGCTGGATGGTGTTGACCGGCTTGCCCGTCATCTTGGCGATGTCGTTTTTGACGGCTTCCGCGCCCGCGCCGCCGCGGCCGATGACGATGCCCGGCTTGGCGGTGAAGATGATCACATGCAGGCGGTTGTTGGTGCGGGAGATGTCGATATGGGAGATGCCGGCCTGATAGAGCTTCTCCTTGAGCATCTGGCGCAGTTTGTAATCCTCGATGAGGTTATTGGAAAAATCCTTTTTTCCAGCGTACCACTTGGTGCTCCAGTCCAGAATGACACCGACGCGAGCGCCGTGGGGATTGACTTTCTGACCCATTTTCTTTCCTCCCTCTAGTTCTTCTGGTCAAGCACGATGGTGATGTGGCTGGTGTGCTTTTTGATCAGATCCGCGCGGCCGTGGGAACGCGCCCAGTAGCGCTTGAGCGTGGGGCCCTGGTTGGCGTACACTTCGGCGACGTAGAGGTTTTCGCGGCTCATTTCCAGGTTGTTCTCCGCGTTGGCGATGGCGGAATTGAGAAGCTTCTCGACCACCGGGGCGGCGGACTTGGGGGTATACATGAGGATGGCCAAAGCGTCGTCTACCTGCTTGCCACGGATGAGGTCGATGACGATCTGCACCTTGCGGGGCGAGACGCGCACATACTTGGCCACGGCGCGCGGCCGCTTATCGGCGTTCGCCTTGCGGGCGGCGGCCTTCTGCTTTACACGAGTTGCCATTTTCTTACTCTCCTTCCGTCACTTGCGGGCCGATGCTTTTTCTCCGGCGTGTCCCCGGAAGGTGCGGGTGGGGGCGAACTCGCCGAACTTGTGGCCGACCATGTCCTCGGTCACATAGACCGGAACGTGCTTGCGCCCGTCATGGACGGCAACCGTATGGCCAATGAAATCCGGGAAGATGGTGCTCGACCGCGACCAGGTCTTGAGAACCTTCTTGTCGCCGGTCTTGTTCATCTCCTGCACGCGCTTCAGCAGCGCTTCCTGAATGAAAGGACCCTTTTTGACTGATCTGCTCATGGATGGTTTGCCTCCTTTCGGGCGAGATTACTTCTTGGACGGACGGGATACGATCATCTTGTCGGAGTACTTGCGATGCTTGCGGGTCTTGACGCCCTGCGTCTTCTTGCCCCACGGAGACATCGGAGCGGGCATGCCGACCGGGGAACGGCCTTCGCCGCCGCCGTGCGGATGGTCCACCGGGTTCATGACCACGCCGCGCACGGTGGGACGCACGCCCATGTGGCGCTTGCGGCCGGCCTTACCGATGCGCACGTTGGAGTGGTCGGTGTTGCCGACCTGGCCGACGGTGGCGCGGGCCGTCATCGGCACCTTGCGCACCTCGCCGGAGGGCAGGCGCACCTGCGCGAACGCGCCTTCCTTGGCCATGACCTGCGCGGCCACGCCCGCGGAGCGCACCATCTGGCCACCCTTGCCGGGCTTGATCTCCACATTGTGGATCAGCGTGCCCAGGGGGATGTTGGCGATCGGCAGGCAGTTGCCGGGCTTGATGTCGGCGGCGGGGCCACTCATCACCGTGTCGCCCACCTTGAGGCCCAGGGGCGCGAGGATGTAGCGCTTCTCGCCGTCGGCATAGAACAGAAGGGCGATGAAGCAGGTGCGGTTGGGATCGTACTCGATCGCCTTAACGGTGGCGGGGATGCCATCCTTCTGGCGCTTGAAGTCGATGATGCGGTACTTGCGCCGCGCGCCGCCGCCCTGGTGGCGGACGGTGATCTTGCCCTGGTTGTTGCGGCCGGCGCGGTGGCGCAGGTCGGTGGTCAGGGACTTTTCAGGAGTCTTCTTGGTGATCTCCTCGAACGTCAGGACCGACATGAAGCGCCGCGCGGGCGAAGTCGGCTTGTACACTCGAATGGCCATAACTTGGGTTCTCCCTTTCTGAGCTTATTGGCTGCTTATCGGCCAGCCGGACCATTGTCTGCGCCCGAAGGCGCCGGGGGAGAGGCTCTGCCTCGGGGCTCAGGCCTCGGTCGTCTCGGCCATGCCCTCGAAGAACTCGATGCCCTTGGAATCCTTCTTCAGGGTGACAATGGCCTTCTTGCGCTCGGGGCGGCGGCCCTGGGTGCGGCCCTGGCGCTTCACCTTGCCCTTGACGCGCATGGTGTTGACGCTTTCGACCTTCACGCCTTCAAAGGCCTGCTCGACGGCCATTTTGATCTCGGTCTTGCCGGCGTTCACGGCCACTTCGAAGGTGTACTTCCTGTCGGCCATGGCGTCGTAGGATTTCTCAGTGAGCACCGGGCGGAGGATGATGTCATAGGGGCTCTTCATTTATTCCGCCTCCTCTTGCATGCTGTAGATGGACTCGACCTTCTTCACGGCGTCCTGGGAGATGATGAACCTGTCGCAGTTCAGGATGTCCAGAACGTTGAGGCAGCCGACGTGGGCGACCTTGACGCCGGGGATGTTGCCGGCGGCGCGGACCACGGCCTGGTCGGCGTTCTCGGTGACGATCAGGGCCTTCTTCTCGGAGCCGAGGGCCTTGAGCATCTGCGCGACCAACTTGGTCTTGGGCTGCGCAAGCTCGATCTTGTCCAGCACGATCATCTCGTCATCGGTGACCTTGCAGGAGAGCGCGCTCTTCATCGCCAGACGGCGGATGGCCTTGGGCACATTGATGCGGTAGGAACGGGGCTTGGGGGCGAAGACCACGCCGCCGTGGGTGAACTGGGGGGCGCGGCGGCCATGATGACGCGCGTTACCGGTGCCCTTCTGGCGGTAGATCTTGCGGCCGCCGCCGCGCACTTCCGTGCGGGTGCGGGCGGACTGGGTGCCCTGGCGCTGCGCGTTCAAAATGGCGCGCACCACGGTATGCATGGCGCTCACATGCGCCTCGACGCCGAAGACGTCGTCCGCGAGGGCGATCTCGCCGACGGCGGCGCCCTGCATATTCAAAACTTTCACGTTAGGCATTGTAGCGTCCTCCTTAACCCTTGACCGCGTTGCGGATCGTCACGAGGCTCTCGTTGGCGCCGGGGATCGCGCCCTTGATCATGATCAGGTTGCGCTCGGCGTCCACCTTGACGATCTCCAGGTTCTGCACGGTCACGCGCTCGCAGCCGTACTGGCCGGGCATGTGCTTGTTTTTGAACACGCGGGACGGATCGGAGTTTGCGCCCATGGAGCCGACGCCGCGGTGATACTTGGAGCCGTGGGCCATGGGGCCGG
>DSLFR04102__coassemble_890_pt1 | contig 20363 bp, 17 predicted proteins | sample DSLFR04102__metabat2_low_PE_033 | metagenome-assembled genome bin DSLFR04102
TGGGGTTCCCGCCCATGGGGTTCCCGCCCATGGGGTCCCTGCCCAAGGTGACAGCTCCCGGAACGCCACATTCTCCAAACCTTCCGCGCGGAGTTCGTACTCCCGCGCAACGGCTCGCTTTATGCGCGCTGACCGCTTGACTGTGGCACAGGGGACAAGTCAACGCACATTCAGCCGAACAGAGAGCGCAGTATGCAACTCGTCCGGGTAGCACCAAACCTTTGACTGGAAGTTTCGAAGGCGCAATGAGAACCTTACTTCACGAAAAACAACCCCGTCCCCGAGCGTCCAAGGCCCGGCCACCCCGCCGCGTCCAGGTCGCAGAAGGCCGCGTTTTCCCACCCCGGCGGCGCGCACGCAGACCAAGGAAGGAATCCCATGAAACGCCTCTGCCTGCTTTTGCTCATCCTCTGCCTCTGCGTTCCGGCACAGGCGGCGGAGCTGCCCTTCCTGCGCGAGGATGAGGCGCGGCTGTGCGATGTCTGCCTTTTCTACGCGCAAGCGCCGCAGGACATGGGCTGGGAACTTCTTTCCGAGGATGGCGGATACTGGTACTTTGCCTGCTGTTTCTACCCGCAGGGCACGCCCACCCCGCCGCCCGTTGCACCCGACGCGGCCTGAAAGCCATCCGCCGCGAAGAATGCGGGAAAACGCCCGGAAACACACGTTCCCGTTGCCCACTTTCCCGGCGCAGGCGCGTCAAAACCGCCGGAAGGCCGTCGCCCCATTGGCGCGTGTCTATGGCGCGGGGGCCTGCCGTGGCCGCGAAAAAGGCTCCCACGGCACGCGCGTCCCCCGAGCCATGGCAAACGCCTTCCCCCGCGTTGCGTTTTCCCCGCCGGCTCCCCCAAAGAACACCGCATGAAAGGAACGCTCCCATGCGCGACGCATTCAAGCGCTACATCCCCCTTGTCCCGCCGTTCCAGAAAGCGCCGGCGGAGTTTTCCCCCGCGGAAGCGCGGGCGTATTTCGACTGGTATCTCGGCCATCTGGACGGGCGCTGCGAATACCTCAAAGAGCTCGTGTATCAAACGTCCGACCTCGCGGAAGGGACGCTGGATTGCACGCTGGAATCGCTGCGGCCCCTGTGGGCATGGTTTCTCCCGCGCGCGCGGGCCGTCTGGCGCAGGGAAGCGCGTCTGCTCCGAGACGTGCTGCACGCGGGCGCATTGGAACCGGAATTTGCCCGCGACATCTTCAAGCCGTGGCGTCGCGCGCTCAGCACAAAGACCGAATATCTGATCCGGGACATCGGCATGTATGTCGGAAAGACATTTGTCGCCCAGTATCCGCAGCGGCTGTCGTGGACGTACAGAAGCGCGCCCCAAAGCGACATACATGTCAATACGCCGCTACTGACCGGCTTTGTGCAGACCGAGGACATGCGGGGCAACGCGCTTCCCCAGCCGTTCCACCCGGAGTTCGAGCCCATCCATATGACCGGCGTGCAGGCTGTGAAAATTTTGCACGGCAGGCAGGCAAACGAAGATCTGTATCGAATTTGTCTGTTGTGGAGCGGATGGATTCCCGGCGACGGGGATCGCGGACAGCCGCGGGCCTGAAAAGGATCGGGAGGCGAGTCCCAACCGCGGCGGGCGAAAGGAGGAACCAACATGCGCATCGTCGTTGGCATGTCCGGCGGCGTCGATTCCTCGGTGGCGGCGCTTTTGCTCAAGCGCGCCGGGCACGAGGTCATCGGCGTATTCATGAACAACTGGGAGGAAGAGGACGAAAACGGCGTCTGCACCTCGGAGCGCGACTGGGCCGACGTGCGCGCCGTCTGCGCCCGCATCGGCATCCCCTACTATTCCGTCAATTTCGCCAAGGAGTACTACGAGCGCGTGTTCACGCACTTTCTCGACGAATACCGCCGCGGCCGCACGCCCAACCCGGACGTGCTCTGCAACCGCGAGATCAAGTTTTCCGCCTTTCTGCGCTTTGCCGAGGAACTGGGCGCGGACAAGCTGGCCACCGGCCACTTCGCCCGCATCGGCGAGGCGGGCGGCGAATACACGCTTCTGCGCGCCGCCGACGAAAACAAGGATCAGACCTATTTTCTCTACCAGATCGGCCAGGAGGCGCTCTCCATGGCCATGTTTCCCGTGGGTGGGCTGACCAAGCCGGAGATCCGCGCCATCGCCCGCGAGGCGGGGCTGCCCGTGTCGGAAAAGAAGGATTCCACGGGCGTGTGCTTCATCGGCGAGCGCAATTTCAAGAAGTTCCTTTCCGGATACCTGCCCGCGCAGCCGGGCGAGATGGTCACGCCCGATGGCAAGGTGGTCGGTCGGCACGACGGGCTGATGTACTACACGCTCGGCCAGCGGCGCGGTCTGGGCATTGGCGGCTCGGGCGACGGGCGGCGCTGGTTTGTGGTGGGCAAGGACCTTGCCAGCAACCGGCTCATTGTGCAGCAGGGCGAGGATTCGCCGCTTTTGTATTCCACGAGTTGCGAGATCGAGGATCTGCACTGGCTGGCAGGCCATGCGCCCGCTTTGGACGGCGAGGAATTTGCCTGTATGGCGCGGTTGCGGCACCGGCAGCCGTTGCAGGCCGCGCGCGCGGTCATTCACGGAGACAAAGCGCGCATCGTCTTCGACGCGCCCCAGCGCGCCATCACTCCCGGCCAAGCGACCGTCCTCTACCAAGGCCAACTCTGCCTCGGCGGGGGGCCGGTCGGCGGGGCCGACAGCCAGTAGCCTTCGGCTCGAAGTAGACGCGCCCAAGCCCCACGAGTAGGGGGCTTGGGCGCTGCGATACGTTCCGGTTGGGGCGGTGGAGCGAGTAGACGGCGGCAGGCCCACGAGCAGGGGCTTGCCGCCTGCGGCGTTGGGGACGGGCGGTTCCCAAAAAGGGATTCTCAAGGGATTGATCCCTTGAGCGGGTGCGGGCAGAGCCCGCAGTTCTCCCTGCGGGATGGTTGCGTGGGCGCGGCGGCCTCATGGAGCGCAGGACGGTATGCTTCGTCTTTCTGGCGCGCCTGCCAGACCGTTCCTGATGGGCAAACCGTTTCTTCATCCAACTTTGCCCCGCGACACGCCCAAAATCAGGCGCGCCAACTCTGAAGCGCTTTTGCCCCGCAGGGGCAAACAGCGTCGATCCCGCACACCGGCAGCATATCCTTGCCCCCCTGGGCAAGGATGATGCGTCATTCCCCCCCAACCTTCCCTTCCGCATTGGAGGCTTGTTTCCCGCACAGCCCCGCCGCCGCGAGCGACAAAAAAAGGCGCAAACCTCTCCCTTCCAGAAAGGAAGAAAATCCTCAAGCGCTCTTGCCCCCTCCACCCCCTCCAACTCCAACCGCAGCGCTCCGCGCCCGCGCGGATGCGGACATCGAGCGCCCGTGCGGCGCATATCCCTGTACTGAAGCAACCTCCCTCCGGCGGGCAGCGCATCGCCCCAGCGGGCCGCGGCTGCTGCTCTCCGACGAGAACCCCGGCGCCGGACGATACCTCCGAAAAGCGCGCGCAGGCGGAGATCGAAAAACTCTGCCGCGAGAACACCGCCGCCCGCCGCGCCAAACCGGGGCCGCGCCGCGCAATGCCTGCAGCCGCCGGAAACGCCGTTCGCCTATGCCGTTCCCGGCGGTTTTTTCGCGCGGGGGCTTCCTATTCTCTTGCGGCTGTGTTATAATTATGCTATCAATGCGCATGGAGGACTGTTTATGGAGCGCAAACACAAGATCTGGCTGGCGGTGCTGCTGGTATTGCTCATCGCGGCCATCGCCGGTGTGGTCTATCTCAACAGCGAACGAACGGAGAGCGACGCGCAACTGGCCAGCGCCAACGCCCTGCTCGAGGAGGAGCGCGGCAAGTATCTGACGCTGGAAGAGGCGCTCGCCGAGGCCACGGGGCAGTCCGAACAGCTTTCCGCCGACAAGGAAGCGCTGGAAACCGAGCTGGAAACGGTCAGCGCCGCGCTGACCGAGGCGCAGACCGCGCTGACCGAGGCGCAGACGCAACTCACGGGCCGCGAAGACGAACTCGCGGGCGCGCAGGGCGAACTGGAATCGCTCAAGGCGCAGGTGTTTGATCTGGAGGCCGCCAAAACCGCCGCCGAAGACGCGCTCGCGGGCGTTCAGACGCAGCTGGACGCGGCCAACGAGCAGGTCGCGACGCTGACCGCCGAGGCCGACAGCCTGCGCGAGGATCTCGAGCTTGTTGAAAGCGGCGCGCCGGATATCGAAGCGCTGCAGGAGCAGATACTGGCGCTGGAAAGCGAAGTGGCCGCGCGCGACGCGCGCATCGCCGAACTGAGCGGCGATGTCGCCGCTGAGAGCGCCGCGGGCGAAGATCACCCCGCGGAGGCGGGCGTTATCCCGGACGCGGATGAAGCGGATGTTGCGGACGAGGCTGACACCGCGGACGAGGCTGACACCGCGGATGAGGCAGACGCCGCGACCGAAGCGGCGCTGAACGAAGCGCTGGAAACGCTGGCCACGGGCGAGGTGCTGACCGGCGAGGAGGCGCAGAGCGCCGCCGCCGCGCTCACTGCCTATGCCGAGGCGCTGGAAGCGCGCCTGGCCGCCAAGGACGATCAGATCGCCGATCTGGAAGCGCAGCTGGGCGGCGGGGACGGCCTGGCGAGCGTACAGGCGGAGCTGGACGCGGCCAACGCCGAACTGAGCGACCGTGAGGCCGCCATGGCGGAGACGGAAGCGCAGCTGGCCAAGGCCAACCAGACCGTGGCGGAGTTACAGGCGCAGATCGAGAGCGGCGACGCCGCCATCAGCGATTTGCAGGCGCAGATTACCGAGGCGGAGGCCGCGCTGACCGCCGCCAACGATGAAAGCGCCAGCCAGAAAGCCGAACTGGAAGCGCAGATCGCTTCCCTGAACGCCGACCTGACTGCCGAGCAGACCGCGCTTGCCGAGGCCGAGGCCGAGCGGCAGGCCGCGCAGGCCGAGTTCGAGCAGCGCCTGAGCGAGTTGCGCGCCTATCGCGTGGAGCGCGAAGTGAGCGCGGGCGAGAGCTATCTGGCCACGCAGACCGGCGACATGCTGGTGTTTGACGAAAACGGTCTGGCCGTGGACGCCACGCTGGTCAACAGCGAAAGCAGCGCCAATGATGTGGTGTTCTCTCTGGAAGTGGACGGCGAGGTCATCTACACCTCCGGCGTCATTGCTCCCGGCGAGAGCGTTGCCCAGATACAGCTTGACGCGCCGCTTGTCCCGGGCAATTACGAGGCCATGGCCGTCCAGACCGCCTATGCCGCGGACGGGACAGCCCTGACCGCCATCCGCATCCCCATCACCCTTCTGGCCGGCAGTGCCGGCGGCCAGTAGCCGTTGGCGCCGTGTTGACGAGCGCCCGCCCCACGAGCAGGGGGCGGGTGCTCTGTGTTTCGTTTCGGTTGGGGCGGTGAAGCGAGTAGACGGCGGCAGGCCCACGAGTAGGGGCCTGCCGCCTGCGGCGTTGGGGGACGGGGGCTGCGGGGAAACGGCTGCCGTCCCCCAAAAAGGGATTCTCAAGGGTCTGGACCCTTGAGCGGGTGCGGGCAGAGCCCGCCAGGCCGGCAGTGCCGGCAGCCAGTGCCGTTGGCTCGAAGTTGACGCCTGTCTGCCCCACGAGCAGGGGGCAGACAGGCTGCGATTCGTTCCGCTTGGGGCGACTGTGCGCGCAGACGGCGACAAGCCCACGAGCAGGGGCTTGCCGCCTGCGGCGTTTTCGAAACGCGGTCTGCATGAATCGCTGCGCGCTTTCCGTTCCCCCGGCGCGCCTGCCAACCGTTCCTGATGGGCAAAGCGCCCCAACGCCCCGCTCTCCCCCGCGACACGCCAAAATCAGGCGCGCCAACTCTGAAGTGCTTTTGCCCCGCAGGGGCAAACAGCGTCGAACCCGCACACCGGCAGCATATCCTTGCCCCGCGGGGCAAGGATGCGTCATTTCCCCCCGCCTGTCCAATCGCTCCTTCCGCGCAAAAGCGCAAAAGAAAACGCGTCCGCGACTCTATTGCTATGCTTCCACCTCAGCCGCCGCGCCGCGTTTTCGTGCGCGGGATCGCCGGTCTGGGTAAAAAAAGTGTATGATTCAACCGTTTTCCCTTGCCATGCGCCCACGCTTCTGCTATACTCTTGCCGCAAGGAGGGGAAAACCATGCTGCATATTGAAAACGTCAGCAAGCGCTATGGCAAAACGCTGGCCAACGACGGCGTTTCCTTTGCCGTGGAAAGCGGCGAACTGGCGGTGCTTCTGGGCCCGAACGGCGCGGGCAAATCGACGCTGATCAAGTGCATCGCCGGCCTTTTGCGCTTTGAGGGCAATATTGAGATCTGCGGCCACGGCAACAAAACGCTCGAGGCCAAGCGCGCGCTGGGCTACATACCGGAGATGCCGGCGGTGTACGACCTTCTCACCGTTTCTGAACACCTGGAATTCATGCGCCGCGCCTACCGCATGGACGACGACGGCTATGGCGAGGCGCTGCTTCAGCGCTTTGAGATGTGGGACAAGCGCGACAAGCTGGGCAAGGAACTCTCCAAGGGCATGCAGCAGAAGCTGTCCATCTGCTGCCAGTTGGTACACAGGCCGAAAGTGATCATCTTCGACGAGCCTCTGGTCGGCCTCGATCCCCACGCCATCAAGGAACTGAAGGAGATGTTCGGCGAGCTGCGCGCAGACGGCGCGGCGCTGCTCATCAGCACGCACATGATCGACAGCGTGGAGGATTTCTGGGACGTGGCCCATATCATGATGCACGGCCGTCTGGCCGCGGTGAAGCGGCAGGGCGACGGCAATGAGCGCTCGCTGGAGGAGATGTTCTTTTCCATCACCGAGGGCGGGGAGGCGTCAAAATGAAAAGCGCGCTCGTCTATCTGTTGCTCACGCGCCTCAAGGCGCAGTTCAAGGAGATGGTGCGCAAGCCGGCGCGGCTGATCTACCTTGTGCTGGTGATCGCGCTGTTTGCCATCACGCTGCTGGGCGGCGGCGAGGCCGGGGGCGCGGCGCGCGACGCGCGGGAACTGCCGGCGCTGGCCGGGGCCTTTTACGGGCTGATGTTTGTGATTCTCGTGAGCGCGGGCTTCAAAAACGGCGCCAGCATGTTCACGCTCTCCGACGTCAACCTGCTCTTTCCCGCGCCCATCCGCCCGCGCGCGGTGCTCTACTACGGGTTGTTTCGCCAGCTGGGGGCCTCGCTGCTGCTGGGGCTGTTTCTGCTCTTTCAGTATGGCTGGCTGCACTCGCTCTACGGCGTGGGCGTGGGCATACTCATCCTCATCGTCGTGCTCTACGGCGTGAGCGTGTTTCTGGCGCAGGTGGTGGCCATGGCCGCCTATTCGCTGACCAGCATGTCGCCGCGCCGCCGCGCGCTGGCCGAGGGGCTGATCTACGGCGTGCTGGGCGCTTTTCTCGTGGCGGTGCTGGCGCGCGCGGCGCTCGCGCCGGGCGGCATGTCGCTTTCTTCGCTGGTGGACGCCGCCGATTCGCCCCTGTTCCGGCTCATGCCCGTGGCCGGGTGGACAGCGGCGATGCTGCGCGGGGCGATGACGGGCGACTTTATCATGCTTGCCGCCTACGCGGCGCTGACGGCGGCCTTCCTCATCGCCGTGGTGGTGCTCATCGCCCGCTACGACCATGACTATTACGAGGACGTGCTGCGCACGGCGGAAGTTTCGCACTCGGCCATCACCGCGCAGAAGGAGGGCCGCGTGGCCGAAAGCGCTCCCGCCAACGTCAAGGTGGGCAAGGTGGGCCTGGGCCGCGGCTGGGGCGCGGCCGCGGTCTACTACAAGCATCGCGTGGAGGAGCGCCGCGCGCGGCGATTCGTGCTTTCGCCCCTGGCGCTGGTGTTCGCCGCCGTCGTCATTGTCTTCGCCTTTTTCATGCGGGAAAACGGCGCGCTGCCGGTGTTCCTCATGGCCGTGTACATGCAGATGTTCTCCGAGGCGCTCTCGCGCTTTGGCCGCGAACTGACCAAGCCGTACATTTACCTGATCCCGGAAAGTTCGTTTTCCAAGCTGCTTTCGGCGCTGCGGCAGAGCGTGATGAACGGGTTCTGGGAGTCCCTGGTGGTCTTTGTGCCGGCGGGCCTGATCCTGGGTCTCGACCTTTGGACCATCGCCGCGCTGGTGCTGGCCCGCTGGTCGTTCACGCTGGTCTACAACGCCGACACGGTGGCGGAGATGCGGCTGTTTGGCGGCGTGTCGTCCAAGTTCCTCACCATGTTCTTCTACGTGCTTCTGATGCTGCTCATCGCCCTGCCGGGCGCGGCGGCGGCCATCGCGCTGGGGGCCATGGGTTATCCCGAGGCGCTGTGCTACGCGGCGCTGGCCGTGCTCAACGTGCCGATGGCGCTGCTGTCGCTGTTTCTCTGCCGCAACATGCTGCAATGCGCGGAACTCAACGAGGGCTGAGGCCCCTGACGCGATTTTTTCACAATCCTACCCCTTGCGCGCCGGCTTTTTTTCTGATATAATATGGAATTGGCGCATCCTTGCCATGGCCAAACGGCCACGGCCGAAGTCCATAAGGAGGTGAACGTTTCCCATGAACCAGTATGAAGTGATGTATGTGGTCGATGCCGCGCTGGAAGACAGCGCGCGCAACGAGCTGATCAACCGGTTTAACGAGCTCGTCGTCAAGAACGGCGGCGAAGTGGAGCGCGTCGATGAGTGGGGCAAGCGCCGTCTGGCCTACGCCATCAACTACAAGACCGAGGGCTACTATGTGCTGATGTACATCAAGGCCCCCGCCGACCTGCCCCGCGAACTGGAGCGCAACCTGAAGATCTCCGACCAGGTGCTGCGTTATCTCGTCATCCGCTATGAGGGCGAACTGCCCGCCAAGCGCGAGATGAACCGCCCCGTGCGCGAGAACGCCGAGGCGCCCGCCGTCGCGCCCGTCGCGCCCGTCGCGCCCGTTGTCGCCCCCGCGCCCGTAGAGGCCGAGGCCGCGAGCGCCGAGACCGCGGACGAGGAAGCCCCCGTTTCCGAGGCGGAATAAACAGGGCGGCCGACCCCGTCAAGGAGGTTGCAAGCCATGAACAAAGCTATTTTGATCGGGAACCTGACCAGGGACCCCGAAACGCGCACCACGGCCTCCGGCGTCACCATGTGCCAGTTCACCATCGCGGTCAACCGCCGCTTTGTGAACCAGCAGGGCGTGCGTGAAGCGGATTTCATTCCCATTGTCACCTGGCGGCAGACGGCGGAGCTGTGCTCCCGCTATCTGTCCAAGGGCCGCAAAGTCGCGGTGGAAGGCGTCATTCAGGTCCGTTCCTATGATGCGCAGGACGGCTCGAAGCGCTATGTCACCGAAGTGGTGGCCGACAATGTGGAGTTCCTTTCCTCGCCGCAGGGCGAGCGGCCGCGCGGAGACAATCCGCCGCCGCCGAGCGAGCCCAGCGGGTATACATCCGACCCCGACGCCTTTACCGATGTGGACGACGAGTTGCCGTTCTGAGGCGTCAGCACCATCATTCAAGGAGGAAAACAGCAATGTCTGAAGATAGAGGCGAACGGGTACGCCGCCCCCGCGGCCGCAAGCCCCGCCGCAAGGTTTGCCAGTTCTGCGTGGATAAGGTTCAGCACATCGACTACAAGGACATGGTGCGCCTGCGCATGAAGTACACCAGCGAGCGCGGCAAGATCCTGCCCCGCCGCATGACCGGCACCTGCGCCAAGCATCAGCGTCAGCTGTCCACGGCCATCAAGCGTGCCCGTGTGATCGCGCTGCTGCCCTACGTGTCCGAGTGACCGCAGTGCCCGACAGTGTCGGGAGCCAACGCCGTTGGCTCGGAGCAGACGCGCCCAAGCCCCACGAGTAGGGGGCTTGGGCGCTTTGTTTCGTTCCGGTTGGGGCGGTGGTTGTAGCAGACGGCGGCAGGCCCACGAGCAGGGACCTGCCGCCTGCGGCGTTTTGGGGGAGGCGAGCGCCGCTCCCCAAAAAGGGATTCTCAAGGGATTGATCCCTTGAGCGGGTGCGGGCAGAGCCCGCCGTTCTCCCCGCGGGATGGCGGGAGAAACGTAGCAGCTTCATGGAGCATAGGACGGCATGCTTCCGTCTTCCCAGCGCGCCTGCCAGCCATTCCTGATGGGCAAACCGCTCCGCAAACAGCTCTCTCCCGCGACACGCCCAAAATCAGGCGCGCCACTCTGAAGCGCTTTTGCCCCGCAGGGGCAAACAGCGTCGACCCCGCACACCGGCAGCGCCCCTTGCCCCAACGGGGCAAGGCAGCGTCGCAAGGAACCGCCCCTTCCTTTCCCCTTGCACCGGGATGACGCACGGAGAACAGCACGCCCGCCCCACGAGCAGGGGGGCGGCAGTGCCGCCGGCCAGCGCCTTCGGCTCGAGGTAGACGCGCCCAAGCCCCACGAGCAGGGGGGGCGGCAGTGCCGCCGGCCAGCGCCTTCGGCTCGAGGTAGACGCGCCCAAGCCCCACGAGTAGGGGGCTTGGGCGCTTTGTTTCGTTCCGATTGGGGCGGTGAAGCGAGCAGACGGCGGCAGGCCCACGAGCAGGGGCCTGCCGCCTGCGGCGTTTTTGGGGACGGGGCGGGCGAACGGACGGCGTTTTTGCGATGGTGCGCCGCGAAATGGAGGAGGTCTGGCGGCATTGCCGTTTTCGCGGAAGCCAGTTGCGTCCGGCATTGTGCCCGTGGCTGGGTTTCCTTCCTCTCTGCAAATATACGCGCTATTCTTTACAAAAAACAGTTTCTTGTTTACTTAATAATTGGATGATAACGTATTGCAGGTGCGCGGCCATTCTGCACCGGGACAGGGCCGCCGGTATACGAAATACGAGAGAGGAAGGGTATTCTCCATGAAAAAAACAATATGTCCTCCTTGAAGGCAACCGGCATCATGATGATCGTTTTTGCGCTGGTCTACGTGCTGCTTGGAACGCTGGCCGTGGCCGGTATCATCAGCAACGCTCTGCCCGGACACGAAAAGCAGGAAACGATGATCGTCATTTTGGGCTATGTCGTGGCTCTGCTGGCGCTTATCTGCGGCGGCGTCTGCATCAAGGGCGCCGTCGCCCCGGCCAAGCTGTTTGGCGCGATCTTCGCCGTTCTGGGCCTTGCGTCGCTTCTGGATCAGCAGTTCGCCCATGACGTTTTCAGCATCTTTGACTGTCTGGCGATGTGCTTTGGCGTTTCGATCTACTCCATTGCTTCTCAGATCGAAGAGGAAAACTGACGGTTTGCATAGAGCGCAGGCGGAGGCTCCCGGAAAGAGGCTTCCGCCTTTTTTATTGCGCGCGTTTATTCCTGATGCGGAAGGAAGAGTTGGGGGAGGGGAAATGACGCATCCTTGCCCCGCGGGGCAAGGATATGCTGCAAGTGTGCGGGATCGACGCTGTTTGCCCCTGCGGGGCAAAAGCGCTTCAGAGTTGGCGCGCCTGATTTTGGGCGTGTCGCGGGGCAAAGTTGGATGAAGAAACGGTTTGCCCATCAGGAACGGTCTGGCAGGCGCGCCAGAAAGACGAAGCATACCGTCCTGCGCTCCATGAGGCCGCCGCGCCCACGCAACCATCCCGCAGGGAGAACTGCGGGCTCTGCCCGCACCCGCTCAAGGGATCAATCCCTTGAGAATCCCTTTTTGGGAACCGCCCGTCCCCAACGCCGCAGGCGGCAGGCCCCTGCTCGTGGGCCTGCCGCCGTCTACTCGCTCCACCTCCCCAACCGGAACGTACCGCAGCGCCCAAGCCCCCTACTCGTGGGGCTTGGGCGCGTCTACCCCGAGCCAACGGCTACTGGCCGACCGCACTGCGGTCACTTGCCGACGCAGAAGTTGGCGAAGATGGCGGAGATGACCTCTTCGGAGGCGTCCCGGCCGGTGACATTGTCCAGAAGTTCGCAGGCCCGGAGCATGTCCGGAGCCACCACGTCGGGGCTGAACCCGTCGCCCAGCGCCTGCGCGCAACCGCGCAGCGTGGCCGCCGCTTCCCGCGCCAGGCGCAGTTGCCGTTCGACGGTAAAACACTCTTCCTCACCGCCGCCCGCGCCCAAACACTCCTCAAGGCGCGCGAGCAGGCGCTCCACGCCCTCGCCCGTGCGCGCGCACAGGCGCACCGCCGGAAGATCGGGCAGCGCCGCCTCATCCAGCGCCTCAGGCAGATCACGCTTGTTGAGACACAAGAGATAGCGCTCGTCCGCCTTCGCCAGCAGCGCCCGATCCTCGTCGGTCAACGGCTGGCTCATGTCCAGCACCAGCAGCGCCACATCCGCGGCCTCCACCTCGCTGCGCGCGCGCTCCACGCCCATGCGCTCAATGGCGTCGCCGCTTGCGCGGATGCCGGCGGTATCGCTCAAGCGCACCACCTTGCCGCCCAGCGTGAACCGCTCGCTGAGCACGTCGCGCGTGGTGCCGGGAATATCGGTGACAATGGCCCGCTCCGCGCTCAACAGCGCGTTCATCAGCGACGACTTGCCCACGTTCGGCCGCCCGCACAGCACCACGGACGCGCCCTCGCGCAGCATCCGCGCCCGCTTCGGGTCGGCGCGGCGCTCGATTTGACCGGCCAATTCCTCAAGTTCCGCGCGCACCTGCGCGGCCACGGCGGCCTCGTCCACTTCCTCGGGAAAGTCCACCGCCGCCTGTATGCGGCTGAGCATGTCCGTAAGCTGCTGAACGGCTCCTTCGACAAAGCTGGCCACACCGCCTCGCATTTGCCTGAGCGCCGCCCTGCGCGCCGCCTCGCCCTGCGCGCCGACCAGCTGCATCACCGCCTCGGCGCGGCTGAGATCGACGCGGCCGTTTTCATAGGCGCGGCGCGTGAACTCGCCCGGCTCCGCCGCGCGCGCGCCCAGCAAAAGCACGCGGCGCAATACCGCCGAAGCGCAGGCTGAGCCGCCGTGGCAGTGGATCTCCGCCACATCCTCGCGCGTATAGGTGTGCGGCGCGCGCATCAAAACAGCCATCGCCTCGTCGATTGCCGCGCCGTCTTCGTCCACGGCCGCGCCGTAGGTGAGCCGCCGCCCGGACAGGTCCGCTTTGGCGTTGGCGGGACGGAAAGCCGCGCGCAGGATCGCTTCCGCGCGCGGCCCGCTCAGGCGCACAATGGCGATACCGCCCGCGCCCGGCGCCGTGGAAATGGCGGCGATGGTATCCCTTTCGCCGCTCACGACGAATACCCCGTGCGCACCGGCAGCACAAGATGCACGTAATCGAGATCGTTTTCCGGAGTGATGACGCAGGGGCTGAGGCTGTCGTTGAAGTTGAGGATGATCTTTTCCGCATCCACCGTGCGCACCACGTCCTGCATGTAGCGCACGTTGAAGGCGATGGTCAGTTCGCCGCCGTCCAGTTCCTCCAGGGGCATCTCCTCATGCGCGTCGCCGAGCTGGGAATTGGACTCGATCTCGAGGATGCCCTCGTGCAGGCGGAAGCGCAGAAGGTTGCTGCTGCTCTCGCGGGCCATGAGCGCGGCGCGGTCGATGCACTGGCGCAAAGGCTCCAGCGCCGCCACGGCGCGCATCTTGAACGACGTGGGCAACAGGCGGCGATAGTTGATGTACTCGCCGGAGATGAGCGTCACATAGACGTCCGTCTTTTCCAGGCGAATCTGCAAACGATCGTTGCCGCTGAAAGCGAGCGTGGCGAAGGCGTCCTCGCCGCCGGAGAGCAGCTTGGCCAGATCGCCGACCACGCGGCCGGGGATAATGGCGCGGATCACGTCCATGACGTCGGAGACTTTTTCGCGCTTGTAGGCCATGCGGAAGCCGTCGAGGGCGACCATGGTGGCGTCGCCGCCGGAGATTTCCAGCAGCGCGCCGGTGAGCACCTCGCGGGCGTCGTCCACGGCGATGGCGAACTGCGTCTTTTCGATCATGCCGCGCAGGCTGTCCTGCGGCAGCGTGAACTCGCTCACGTCCGTCAACGCCGGCAGCGCGGGGTAGAGATCGCCGTCCTGCCCGGCGACGTTCATCACCGAAGCGCCGGAGACGATGTTGAAGATAAAGCGCTCGTTCATGCCGATCTCGATGGTGGGATTGTCCTGCAGGCGGCGCACGATGTCGATAAACAGCTTGCCGGGGATGACGCCGCGGCCGGACTCGGACACCTCGCAGTCCACGCGGGTGAGTATGGTCAGCCGCTCATCCGAGGCGGTGATGCGAAGCTGCCCCATGCGCGCCTCCAGCAGCACGCCTTCGAGGATGGGGTTGGCGGTGCGCGTTGACATGGCGCGGGAGGCGATCTGAAGGCCCTCGTTCAGGGCCGCGGAATTGCAAACAAGGCGCATGGCGTGTTCCTCCTGTGATGATTATATTTATAGAGAACCGTAGGAGACGTAGGGCGGGGGAAAATGTGGAAAAGCGTCGAAACGCTTACTGCCGCGGGGCTTTTTCCCTCCACAGGGGCTGTGGAAGGCGTGTGGGGAAACCCAGGGCTTTTCCACAGGGGGTTAGCGGTTGGTGACGAATTGCCTGAGCTCTTCGACCGTCTTGCGGAAGGCGATGTCCTTGCGCATCATCTCCGCCACCTTGTCGCAGGAGTGCATCACCGTGGAATGGTCGCGCCCGGAAAAGACGCGGCCAATGGCCGTGGTGGACAGCGGCGTAAGTTCGCGGATCAGATACATGCTCACCTGTCTGGGCAGGGCGATATCGCGGCTGCGGCGCTTGCCGGTGACGTCCTCGCCGCTGACGGAGTAGTGGTTGGAGACGGTCTGGATGATGCTGTCCGGCGTGATCTTGCGCGGCTCGCGGCTGGAGAGGAGCGCGGCGAGCGTCTCCCGCGTCATTTCCAGCGTGATGGGCTTGCCCATCAGTTGCGCCTGGGCGTTGACGCGCACCAGCATGCCCTCCAGTTCGCGGATGTTGGATTCCACGCGCTCGGCGATGTATTCCAGCACTTCCTCCGGCGGGTCGATCTCCTCTTCCACGCACTTCTTTTGCAGGATGGCCACGCGCGTTTCAAAGTCCGGCTTCTGGATGTCCACCGTCAGGCCCCACTCAAAGCGCGAGCGCAGCCTTTCCTCGATGGTGGGGATGTCCTTGGGCGGCCGATCCGAGGAAAGGATGATCTGCTTGCCGCCGGTGTGCAGGTGGTTGAACGTGTGGAAAAACTCCTCCTGCGTGGCCACCGTCTTGGAGAGAAACTGTATATCGTCCACGAGCAGCACGTCCACGTTGCGCATCTTGGCGCGCAATTGCGCCGTGCCCTTCTTTTTGACGATGGCGTCGATCAGTTCGTTGGTGAACGTCTCCGAGGTGATGAACAGAACGTTCTTGCGCGGGTCGTTTTTCTGGATGTAGTTGCCGATGGCGTTCATCAGGTGCGTCTTGCCAAGCCCCACGCCGCCGTAGATGAACAGGGGGTTGTAGGCGCCGCTGGGATCGTCGGCCACCGCCAGCGCCGCCGCGTGGGCGAAGGAATTGGAATTGCCCACCACGAAGTTTTCAAACGTGTACTTCGGGTTGAGCATGGTCTTTTCCATTTCCCGATACTGGTTCTTGATCTCCTCCGGGGTGAGGATGCGTATGTCATAGGCGCGGCCAAACGTCGCCCCCAGCACGTTGGAAAGCGTCTGGAAATGGCGCGCGCGCAGCTGCTCCACCACCATGGCGTTCGGCGCTTCGATGATGATGGCTTCCTCCGTGACGGCAAAGAGCTTCAGGGACGAAAAAAAAGTGCTGAAAATGGCCGTGGTCACGTCGCTTCTGAACATGGCGATGGCCTTTTCAAACGCCGCGAGCTGCTCCTCTGTATAGTGCATCTTCCGAGCCTCCGTAAGCAGTAAAAAAGTTTTCCACAATTTCTACACAACTGTGGAAACAATGACGATTTTGAACTGAATACATTATAGCATATACCGCGACTGACATTCAAGACACGATGAAAATTTTCTTGTTGACAAACAGTGGAAAGGCGGTGGAAAATGTGTTGACAATATGACGAGAATTCAACGCTTTTTCCGCGCGGCCCGATTTGGTTGCAATGCTTACGTTCGGCCTGTATAATATAGGATGCGCCGCAATGCCCATTTTGGCCCCGCGAGGTGGGCGGGCGGCGGCTTTGGAGGGAAATCATGGCAAAAAAGAAGCCTGCTGTTGTCGAAAAAAGGTCGAAAGGGCCGTACATGGCGGTTGCCGCCGGCGTGTGCTTCGCGCTGGCGCTGTTGTGTTTGCTGGTGTTCATCTTTGCCGGGAGCGTGCCGCAGCTTTCCGGTCTTTCCGGCGCGCTGCGCGGCCTGGGCGGCGATCTGCGCTTTGTTCTGCCGCTGGCGTTTATCTGGTTCGGCGTCTCCTTTGCCGGGGCGGCGCGCGGCAAGCGCCTCGGTGTTTTGCGCGCGCTGGCGGACGTGCTGATCGTGCTTTTGTTCTACGCCGCTCTGCACATGTTCTGGGCGGACTATGTCAACGAAAACGGCTATCACGTGCAGGCCGCCCTCGGCTACGGCGATTTTCTCAAGAAGTCCTATGACTTCGGCGTGGGCGGCGGCGCCTTGGGCGCATTGCTGGGCGGCTTTGCCTACCTGCATCTGGGCAAGTGGCTGGGCTTTTTCGCCCTGCTTCTTTTGCTGCTGGGCTGCCTGGCCCTCAACGGCTATCTGGGCAGGTGGGTGCGTTTTGTCCGCGTCCGCCTGGAGGACGGCCGCATCGCCCGGCAGGAGGAGGAGCGCCGCCGCCGCGAAGAGGATGCCGACAGGAATTTTGAACTCGACCGCCGCACGATGCTGCGCGCGGAGGAGATGATCCCGCAAACGCCGCGCCGCGCGCGTCCGCATGCCCCGGAGACGCCGGTGGAAGCGCGCCGCCGCGCCGCCGACGAACCGGCTTCGCCCATGGACGCGCCGCGCCGCCATCCGCGCGCCGGCGTGGAAGCCCCGGCGGAAGCCGCGCCGCGCCGCCGCGCCCGCACGGACGCGCCGGTTTCGCCCATGGAGGCGCGCTCCCGCCGCCAGACGGCCGGGGCCGACGCCGCGGCGGAGGAAGCCCCCGCGCCGCGGCCGAAGAAGCGCGTCAAGACCGCGCCGCGCATCTACAACGAGACGGTGGAAGACGGTTCCGCCCCCGCGGGCGAGGACGCCTTCGGCCCCGTGGTGCGCGTAGGCGGCGCAGTGCCGGCGGCGCACGGCAAAAAGGCGGAAAAGGCGGTCAAGGCCGAAGCGCAGGAGGCGGAGAAGGACGTCTGGGCGCATCCGGCAAAAGAAGAAGTCACCGAACAGACCACCTTTGCCGAAGATCTGACCATCGAGCCGGACGAATACGAACTGCCGGACGACGAGGCCCCCTTCGACGTGCCGCCGGCGGGCAAAAAGCCGCTGCCCAGATTCAAGAAGGGCGCTCCCGCGCCGGAGGCGGAGGACGAGGAGGCCTACGCCTACCCGCCCATCGACCTGCTTGCCCACGGACAGGCCCCCGACCGCCACGAAAGCGACCAGAGCGACATGGAAAAGGCGCAGCTTCTGGGCGACACGCTGCGCTCCTTCGGCATTGAGACACGCCTGACCGGCATTGCCCACGGTCCGGCGGTGACGCGCTTTGAACTGCAGCCCGCGCCGGGCGTGAAGGTGAGCCGCATTACATCGCTTTCCGACGACATTGCCTTAAACCTCGCCGCCGAGCGCGTGCGCATCGAGGCGCCCATCCCCGGCAAGGCCGCCGTGGGCGTGGAAGTGCCCAACGACAAGGTGGAGACGGTGGCCCTGCGCGACGTGCTGGAAAGCTCCGAAGCGCGCCGCCATCCCTCGCGGCTGGCCGTGGGGCTGGGCAAGGACAATTCCGGCCGCTACATTGTCGCCGACATCGCCAAGATGCCGCACGTGCTCATCGCCGGCCAGACCGGCTCGGGCAAGAGCGTCTGCATCAACGCCATCATCGTCTCCATCCTCTACCGGGCGACGCCGGACGAGGTAAAGCTGATCCTCATTGACCCCAAGGTGGTGGAACTGTCCGTCTACAACGGCATCCCCCACCTGATCGCCCCGGTGGTCACCGACCCCAAGAAGGCGGCCAGCGCCCTCGACTGGGCGGTGGCGGAGATGACGCAGCGCTACAAGAGGTTCGCCGAGCGCGGCGTGCGCGACATCAAGGGCTACAACAAGGCGCTGGAGGACGGCGAAAAGCCGATGCCGCAGATCGTCATCATCATCGACGAGTTGGCCGATTTGATGATGGTCGCCCCCGGCGAGGTGGAGGACAGCATCTGCCGTCTGGCGCAGTTGGCGCGCGCGGCGGGCATGCACCTGGTCATCGCCACGCAGCGGCCCTCGGTGAACGTCATCACCGGCATCATCAAGGCCAACATCCCCACGCGCATCGCCTTTTCGGTCTCCTCGCAGGTGGACAGCCGCACGATGATCGACCACGGCGGCGCGGAAAAACTGCTCGGCAACGGCGACATGCTCTTCGTGCCCTCGGGCATCAACAAGCCCATGCGCGTGCAGGGCGCGTGGGTGAGCGATCAGGAAGTGCACGCCATCACCGAATACATCAAGCAGCGCCACGAGACGACCTACGACGAGGACGTGGTGGAGAAGATCAACCAGTCCGTGATGAGCGACGCCGAGAAGGAGGAGGCCGCCGAGGAATACGACCCGCGCCTGCCCGAGGCGGTGGAGATCGTCATCGAGGCGGGGCAGGCGAGCATCTCCATGCTGCAAAGGCGCATGCGCGTGGGCTACGCGCGCGCCGGGCGGCTCATCGACGATATGGCCCAGCGCGGCATCGTCTCCGAGGCCGACGGCGCCAAGCCGCGCACGGTGCTCATCACCCGCGAACAGTATCAGCAGATGTTTGAGGAGGGGGAGGAACAGTGAAGAAGGTGGGCATGGTCTCGCTCGGCTGCGCCAAGAACCGCGTGGACAGCGAAGTGATCCTGGGAACGCTGAAAGAGGCGGGCTACGAGATCGTCTCCGACCCCGCCGAGGCGGAGATCATCTTCGTCAACACCTGCGGCTTCATCGAGCCGGCCAAGGAGGAATCCATCGAGGCCATTTTCGAGATGGCGAAGTACAAGGAGACGGGCAGGCTCAAAAAGCTGTTCGTCACCGGCTGCCTCGCCCAGCGCTACATCGACGACCTCTACCGCGAAATGCCCGAGGTGGACGGCTTCATGGGCGTGGCGGACTACACGCGCCTGCTGGAAATGATGCGGGAGGCCGAGGCGGGCAAGCGCCCCCGCTACGTCTGCGACGGCGAACGCTTCTTTCACGCCGAGCGCGTGTTGACCACGCCCGCCTACTCCGCCTACGTGAAAATTTCCGACGGCTGCGACAACCGCTGCAGCTACTGCGCCATCCCCCTCATCCGCGGGCCGTACCACTCGCGCCCCTTTGACAGCATCGTCGAGGAATGCCGCGAACTGGCCGCGCGCGGTGTGACGGAAATCACGCTGATCGCGCAGGACACCTCCCGCTACGGCAACGATTTCCCCGAGGGCAAGCTGCTGTTGCCCGAACTTCTCAAGGCCGTCAGCGCCATCGAGGGCGTGCACTGGGTGCGCGTGCTCTACTGCTACCCGGACACCACCGACGATCGTCTCCTGGACGCCATCGCCAATCTTCCCAAGGTCGCGCCCTATGTCGATCTGCCGCTACAGCACATCGACGGGCCGCTTCTCAAGCGCATGAATCGCCGCGGCTCGCCGGAGTGGATCAAGAGCCGCATATCCGCCTGCAAGGAACGCGGTCTTACCACGCGCACGACGATGATCGTCGGTTTCCCCGGCGAGACGGAAGAGGCTTTCCACGAACTTTTGCAGTTCGTGAAAGAAGCGCGCTTTGACCGCCTCGGGGCCTTCACCTACTCGCCCGAGGAGGGTACGCCCGGCGCGGAAATGCCTGACCAGATCGCTGAAGAGGTCAAGCAGCGCCGGCTGGATGAACTGATGACGCTGCAACAGGGCATCTCTCTGGAGGAAAATACCGCGCGCGTGGGCGAGATCTGCGAAGTGCTCTGCGAGGGCGCGGAGGAGGGTATGTTTGTGGGCCGTTCCATCCGCGAAGCGCCGGAGAGCGACGGCGTCATCCGCTTCACCGCCGCGCGCAAAGTCGCTCCCGGGGAATATTTGAACGTCAAGATCACGAAAGCCGACGCCTACGACCTTTTCGGGGAGGAATACCAATGAATCTGCCCAACAAGCTGACCATTTTGCGCGCCTGCATGATTCCCGTGTTCGTGGTGCTGGCGCTGCAAACGCCCTTCTGGGCGCAGATCGCCGCCGCCATCGTCTTCGCGCTGGCGAGTTTTACCGACTATCTGGACGGCCACATCGCCCGCAAACACAACCTCGTCACCAACTTCGGCAAGTTCATGGACCCTATCGCCGACAAGCTGCTGGTGATGTCCGCGTTCGTGGTGCTGGTGGGGCAGGGGCGCATGCCCTCGTGGGCCTGCATCATCGTGCTGGGGCGCGAGTTCGTCATTTCCGGCTTCCGCCTCGTGGCCGCGGACGCGGGCCGCGTCATCGCCGCCGGGCCGC
>DSLFR04102__coassemble_916_pt1 | contig 19881 bp, 19 predicted proteins | sample DSLFR04102__metabat2_low_PE_033 | metagenome-assembled genome bin DSLFR04102
TGGCGCGGCTTGGCGTTGACGAACGGCTCCATGCCCACGCGCTGGAGGTACTTGAGGGCGTTCTCGCGGCTCTCCTCCGCCGAGCGCTTTAAGACCTTCATCTGCCCGACCATACAGTTTTTCAAAACGGTCATGTTGTTAAAGAGGTTGAACTGCTGAAACACCATGCCCACGCGGGCGTGGTAGTTGCCCAGAGACACATCGCCCGAAAGCACGTTCTTGCCGTGGAAGAGTATCTCGCCGGCGTCCGGCGTCTCCAGCAGGTTGATGCAGCGCAGAAGCGTGCTCTTGCCCGAACCGGAGGAGCCGATGATGCAGGCCACCTCGCCCTTGCCCACGGAAAAGTCGATGTCCTTGAGCACTTCGTGCGCGCCGAAGGACTTGCGCAGATGCCGGATGTCGATGACGCTTTCCATGCTCAGGCCTCCTTTTTCGATGTATCCACGCGGATAGCCGCGCGGCTGTCGGACTGCGAACCGCAGATGACGTAGTTGTCCGGCCCGTCCATCTTCTTTTCGATGAGGCGCAGAATGCGCGTCACTGTGAAGGTGAGGATCAGGTAGATGATGGCAATGATGAAATAGGTTTCAAAGTAGCGGTAATAGGCGCCGGCGGCGGCCTTGCCCTGGAAGAATAGCTCCGTTACGGAGATGACGTTGAGAACCGAAGAATCCTTGATGTTGACCACGAACTCGTTGCCGATGGAGGGCATGATGTTGCGCACCGCCTGCGGCAGCACCACCGATACCATCGTCTGCCAGTGCGTCATGCCGATGGAGCGCGCCGCCTCGGTCTGCCCGCGGTCGATGGAGATGATGCCGCCGCGCACGATCTCGGCCATGTAAGCGCCTGTGTTGATGGAAACGATGAGGATCGCCGCCTGCAACTGCCCAAGCTGCGGCCCGCCCATGTAGGGGATGCCGTAGTAGATGACCATGGCCTGCACGATCATCGGCGTGCCGCGGAACACTTCTATATAAATGCCCAGCACGGCGTTGAGCAGCCTGACGAGCGCCCGCTTCCACTTCGGCGCGCGCGGCCCCAGTTCGATGGTGCGGGCGATGCCCACCAGCAGGCCGATGAGAAAGCCGAGGATGGTGCCGCTGATGGCGATGAGCATGGTCATGCCCGCGCCGCGCAAAAACAGCGGGCCGTATTCCTGAAGCAGATAGCCGACCCAGCCGAAGAAGGTCGTCGGCATAGAAACACTCCTTTCCAAGGTAGCGCGTTCCGCTCAGAGCGCTGATAAAGCCCACAACCGCAAAAATTGCCCCGATAAAAAAGAAATCGGGTGCAATTTTTGCTTCCTGCGGTGGATTTGCCGAGCCCTTCGGGATCGTCAAATCCAGTCGCAAGGTTGCAAGCCCAAGGGCTTGCAAGTCGCCGATGGCGACCGTTTTTGACGATCAAAGATCGGCAAAAACGCCTCGGCGACAAATTTTGCCGCCGGCAAAATTTCCTCGTCAGCTGCACTTGCATCCGCGGTCACTTACGTCCATGTAAGCTCCCTTGGATGCAAGTACAGCTTCCTTGGGTGGATTTGCCGAGCCCTTTGGGATCGTCAAATCCAGTCGCCCTCGGCGACAAATTTTGCCGCTGGCAAAATTTCCTTGCTTGCGGGCTTTCTCAACGCTCTGACAGTCTGCCCACTTTGTCAACATCCAGAGCGGCGGGGAAGCCCCGCCGCGTCTTGCCTGCGCCGGATGCGGCGCGGGCGTCGGTTGGTGTTATTCCGCGCTGGGCTGGTCGGCCAGCACGTCCTCCATGATCTGCAAGCGCTCCTCGTCGGAGATGGTGGCCAGCGCCTCGTTGATCTTGGCGGTCAGTTCGCTGCCCTTGGCCACGCCCACGGCGATGGAGGTGTCCGCCGGGTCGGTTTCAAAGCCCTGTCCGTCGGCGAATTCCACATACGTGAGGTCGGGATTGGTGGCCACGGCGCTTTCCGCGCCGGGGCGCTCGGAGACGTAGCCGTCGATGGTGCCGGCGTTGAGGGCGACGATCATCGTCGGGAAGGTGTCCATGGCCGTCTGCTTCTGCACGTCGGGGATCTGGTCGATCACGGTGTAGTGGAAGGTGTTGAGCTGGCCGGTGATCTTCGCGCCGGCGAAGTCGGCAAGGGAGGTGGCCTCGGCGTAAGCGCCGTCCTTGCGCACGACGATGACCAGTTCGCTCTCATAGTAGGGGTCGGTGAAGTCGATGGTGGCCATGCGCTCGGCGGTGGGGCTCATGCCGGCGATGATCACGTCGATGTTGCCGGAGAGCAGCGAGGGCACCAGCCCGTCCCACTCGGTCTTGACGATCTCGATGTCGTAGCCCAGTTCTTCCGCCACGCGCCTGGCGATGCGCACGTCGTAGCCGTCGGCGTAGCCGCCGCCCGCAAGCGGCAGGGCCTCGTCGCTTGCCTCGGTCTGCGTCCAGTTGTAGGGCGCGTAGTTGCACTCCATGCCCACGCGCAGCGTCTCGGCGCAGGCGAAGCTTCCAAGCAGCATCAGGGCGATCAGGGCGCAAAGCAGTCTCTTCATGGGTTCGTCCTCCTTTTTTGTGTTCCGTCAGATTGCAGTTCTGCCGGCCGGACGTGCAAAAAGCGGTCGCAGCCAGCGCCACGACCGTTTTGATATACAGAAAAAAGACCTGTATCCGGCAATAGCGCTCCACCGTCCGTTCCCGGACCGTGACAGTCGGCCGGATATTCTCCGGTCGCCCAACGCCTTCCCCCTCAAGCGGGTCGGCATTTCGGCGGCGTCCCCTTTTGCGCGGGCTCACAGCCGCTTGAGCGGCTCCCCCGCGTGACTGATGAACAGCCGCGCCTCTAATTGCGTCCGGCTCTTGTGAGCCGTGCCTTTATCATACGCGCATGAAGCGCGTCTGTCAAGCCGTTTCCTGCGATTTAACAGAAATTTCCGCCACAAAACGGCCCGGACTTGCATCCGAGCCGTTTTGAAATTGCAAATATGCCCTCAAGGGGTCTGCGAAGCCGCTTCCAGCAGCGCGAGGCTCTCCTCGTTGAGGCCGCTTAAAAGCAGCGTCGCCGCCAGCGCGCTCTGATCCATGGAAAGGTCGAAGCGGCGGGCAAAGAGCAACAGCAGCCGGTCGCGCCGCGCCTCGAGTTCCTCCGCCAGATGGAGTCCTTCTTCGGTCAATTTCACCGCGCCGTAGGGCTTTTTCTCCGTCAGACCGGCCTTGCCGAGGTTTTCCAGCATGCGGTGTACCGAGGGCCGGGAGACGCCCAGCACCGTGGAAACGTCCTTGGAGGCGATTTCCCCGCCCAGCCGCGTCAGCGACAAAAGCGCCAGCAGGCAGCGGATCTGCGCGTCCGTCAGTCGCATGGATGTTCCCTCCATTCCCAGAGCGCTGATAAAGCCCACAACCGCAAAAATTGCTCCGATAAAAAGAAATCGGAAACAATTTTTGCTTCCGGCGTCAGCTGCACTTGCATCCTGCGGTCACTTACGTCCATGTAAGCTCCCTTGGATGCAAGTACAGCTTCCTTGGGGTGGATTTGCCGAGCCCTTCGGGATCGTCAAATCCAGTCGCCTTCGGCGACAAATTTTGCCGCCGGCAAAATTTCCTTGCTTGCAGGCTTTCTCAACGCTCTGTCAGTCTGCATACCGGGGCGGGAGAAACGCCTCCCGCCCCAAAGTCCGTCACTTGGCCTGCTCGTGGCGGCAGCCGCCGCACCCGCCGCATCCGCCGCAGTTGCAGCTGCATCCGCCCTTGCCATTGCGCCTGTCGCGCACCATCTTGAAGACGATCGCGCCCACGAGCACGGCGAGCGCGCCGCCGACGATCCATGTCGCCATTGTGTATACCTCCCGAAATGTCCTTACGCGCCCACCTTGACCTTCTGGGTCAGGCGGTTGTCGTCGTAGCGGTTCTTGCGCAGCAGCATGTAGAGGAAGAACGCCACCAGCAGGAGAGCCACCGCCGTGCCCACGCCGAAGCCCGCGCCGGCAAAGAGCAGGCCGAGTTGGTAAACGGTCAGAGCCACGGCGTAGGCGAACAGGCACTGATAGCCGATGGCGAAGGCCGTCCACTTGCCGTTGTTCATCTCGCGCTTGATCGCGCCCATGGCCGCGAAGCACGGCGCGCACAGCAGGTTGAAGATGAGGAAGGCAAACGCCGCCAGTTGCCCGTGGCCGCCGCTGGATTCGTCAAAACTCTGGGCGATGGGGGAGAGCGCCGCGCTCTTTTCCTCGTTGCTCATCTCCTCGTCCTCGACGATGCCCATGGCCGCGTCCTCGCCTTCTTCGTCGGTGACGCCGTAGAGCACGCCGAATACGCCGACCACTTCTTCTTTGGCCACCAGACCCATCACCGTGGCCACGGTGGATTGCCAGTTGCCAAAGCCCAACGGCTCGAACACGGGCGCCACCGCGCCGCCGATCTTGCCGAGGATGGACTGGTCGGAGTTCTCCACCGCGCCGAACACCACGGGGCCTTCGGCCTCGGCGATGGCGGCCTCCGCCGCCGCGTTGAGTTCCTCCGCGCTCACTTCCGTCTGCGCCGCTTCCGTTTCAGCCGCGGCAGGTTCCACCGGCGCGGGCGCCCAGCCGTAGCTGGAAGTGAACCAGATGAAGATGCTGGAGATGAGGATCACCGTACCGGCGCGCTTGATGAACGACCAGCCGCGCTCCCACATGCTGCGCAGCACGTTGCCGGCCACCGGCGCGTGGTAGGCGGGCAGTTCCATGACGAAGGGCGCGGGGTCTCCGGCGAACATCTTCGTCTTTTTCAGCATGATGCCGCTGACGATGACCGCCGCCACGCCGATGAAGTACGCGCCCGTGGACACCCAGCCGGAGTTGCCGAACAGCGCGCCCGCGATCAGGCCGACGATGGGCATCTTCGCGCCGCAGGGGATGAACGTGGTGGTCATGATGGTCATCTTGCGGTCGCGATCCTGCTCGATGGTGCGCGAGGCCATCACGCCCGGCACGCCGCAGCCCGAGCCGATCAGCATGGGGATGAAGCTCTTGCCCGAGAGGCCGAACTTGCGGAAGATGCGGTCCATGATGAACGCTACGCGCGCCATGTAGCCCACGTCTTCCAGAATGCCCAGCATGATAAAGAGGATCAGCATCTGCGGCACAAAGCCGATCACCGCGCCCACGCCGCCGATGATGCCGTCGCCGATGAGACCCACCAGCCAGCCCGCGGTGCCGATGCTCTCCAGCCACGCCATCACCGGAGCCTGTATCCATTCGCCGACGAACACATCGTTGGTAAAGCCCGTCACGATGTCGCCGATGGTCTGGATGGACACCCAGTAGACGAACCACATGATGACCACGAAGATGGGAAGCCCCAGCCAGCGGTTGGTGACGATGCGGTCGATCTTGTCCGAGGTGGTCAAAGAGCCTTTGGGCTTGCCCTTTTTGACGCAGGTCGCCACCAGCTTGCTTATGTAGGCATAGCGCTGGTTGGTGATGATGGATTCGGCGTCGTCGTCCATCTCGTTTTCGCAATCCCGGATAGCTTTTTCGATAGCGTCCTGAATGCCCTTGGGCAAGTTCAGTTCCGCCCGCACCTTTTCATCGCGCTCAAAGAGCTTGATGGCGTACCAGCGCGCCAGATGGGGTTCGACGATGGAGCCTTCGTGTCTGCTCCCGTCCGCGTGATGGTGGTGTACAGGCTCCTGCCCATCCTTGTGGGTGATGAGGTCTTCAATGTGCGCAAGCGCGTGTTCCACGCTGCCGGCGAATACGTGCGGCGGCTCGCGGTGGCCGCCCTTTCTGCCCAGTTCCGCGGCCTTTTTCGCCACTTCCTGACTGCCCATGCCCTTGAGCGCCGAGGTCTCCACCACTTCGCAGCCCAGCGCCTCGCCCAATTTGCGCAGTTGGATGACGTCGCCGTTCTTGCGCGTGACGTCGATCATGTTCAGGGCGATGACCATGGGGATGCCCAGCTCCGCCAGCTGTGTGGTCAGGTAGAGGTTGCGCTCGATGTTCGTCGCGTCCACGATGTTGAGGATGGCGTCCGGCTTCTCATTCACCAGATAGCCGCGCGCCACGACTTCTTCCAGCGTGTAGGGGGAAAGGCTGTAAATGCCCGGCAGATCCTGAATGACCACGTCGTCCGCGCCCTTGAGCCGTCCTTCCTTTTTTTCAACGGTGACGCCCGGCCAGTTGCCCACAAACTGGTTCAGACCCGTCAGGTCGTTGAACATGGTCGTCTTGCCGCAGTTCGGGTTGCCCGCCAGGGCGATCTTGATCGCCATTTTTGTTTCCTCCTTTGAGAGTTAGCATTATCTAACTTATGGGCGTGATCCAAGCCGTCACTCGACTTCGATCAGTTCCGCGTCGCCCTTGCGCACGCTCAGTTCGTAGCCGCGCACCGTCAGTTCCAGCGGGTCGCCCAACGGGGCCACCTTGCGCACATACACCTCGGTGCCCTTCGTCAGTCCCATGTCCATAATGCGCCGCTTGAGCGCGCCTTCGCCGTGCAGGCGCTTGATGACGGCCGTCTGCCCGATCTTTACATCCCTGAGTGTCTTCATGCAGCGTCCTTCCTTTCTGATGATCCGGCCCCGCCGGGGTCTAGACCATGATGCGCATGGCCATGGTTCTGTCCAGCGCGATGCGGCTGTCCTTGATGGAAAGGATCATGTTGCCGCCCATCTGGCTGACCACAGTCACCTCTTCGCCAACGACGAATCCCAGCTCCGCCAGATGCTGGCGCACTTCGTCGCGGCCGGTGATCTTGACGATGGTGTTGGTGTCGCCAACGCTCGCCATTCCCAGAGGCATCATTGTTCTTCCCTCCCTTGAAAAATTAGCCATAGCTAACTTCGGTGGCGGAAAAGCGGCGGTCAGACCATTGACCACCGACCGTTTGTTAGTTTAGCATAACATGTGCTTCGCGTCAATGGCTTCATCAAAAAATTACAAAGAGGCACGCGGCCGTCATCGCGGCAAAGAGCGCCTGACACGGCGCGAAAGCGGTTTTGTTTTACTAAACTTTCAATCACACTATCATAGAAAAATTAACGCATGCTGCATTGACAAAAGGCGCGCACGGTGGTTTAATATAAATCGCTTTGCAGTTTAGTAATTTTAAACCGATGTGAAGGGAGGGCCGCTCGATGGATATTGGCGACCGCATCCGCCGCCTGCGCCTGCAACGCGGGCTGACGCAGGAAGAACTGGCTGACCGCTGCGAGCTCTCCAAGGGCTTCATATCGCTTCTGGAACGCGATCTGACCTCGCCCTCCATCGCCACTTTGGTGGACATCCTCGAATCGCTGGGCACGGACCTTAAGACATTTTTCAGCGAATCGGGCGATGAAAAGCTGGTCTTCGGCGAAAAGGATATCTCCGTCAAGGAAGATGAAGAAGTCCTTAAAGGCTGCATCAAGTGGCTGGTGCCCTCGGCGCAGAAAAACCGCATGGAACCGATCCTTCTGGAACTCGGCCCCGGTGGCGAGACGGATGAGGACGATCCCCACGAGGGCGAGGAGTTCGGCTATGTGCTCTCCGGCTCGGTGCGCATCGTCATCGGCGACCGCGTCGAGCGCGCCCGCAAGGACGAGAGCTTTTATTTCAAGCCCACCGCCCCCCACAAGCTGGTCAACGCCGGCAAATCCGCCTGCCGGGTATTGTGGGTGTCCACGCCCCCATCGTTCTGAAAAACACTTACCATGGAGGGAACGCGCCATGTACGACGAGCAGCGTCTGATTGAGCTTCGCGGCGTGTCCAAGAGTTTTGGCGACACGCAGGTGCTTCACAATATCGACCTTTACATCCGCAAGCGTGAGTTCGTCACGCTGCTCGGCCCCTCCGGCTGCGGCAAAACCACCATGCTGCGTATCATCGGCGGCTTCGAGATGCCCACAGAGGGCAGCGTCCTCTTTGAGGACAAGGACGTCACCGACGTGCCGCCCTACCGCCGCCGCGTGAACACCGTCTTTCAGAAATACGCCCTTTTCACCCATCTGAACGTCTTTGACAACATCGCCTTCGGCCTCAAGCTGCGCAAATTGCCCAAGGCGGAGATCGCCGAGCGCGTGCACCGCATGCTGCGCCTCGTGAAAATGGAGGGCTACGAAAAGCGCTCCGTGGAGGCGCTTTCCGGTGGCCAGCAGCAGCGCATCGCCATCGCCCGCGCGCTGGTCAACGAGCCGGAGGTGCTCTTGCTGGACGAGCCCCTGGGCGCGCTGGATCTGAAGCTGCGTCAGGAGATGCAGCTGGAACTGAAGAGCATGCAGCAGGAACTGGGCATCACCTTTCTGTACGTCACCCACGATCAGGAAGAGGCCCTCACCATGTCCGACACCATCGTGGTGATGAACAACGGCCGCATCCAGCAGATCGGCGACCCCAAGCGCATCTACGACGAGCCGAAGAACGCCTTTGTGGCCGACTTCATCGGCCAGAGCAATCTGCTCACCGGCGTCATGCTCGAGGACGAGCTGGTGATGATGGCCGGCAAGGAGTTCCCCTGCGTGGACGAGGGCTTTGCCAAAAACGAGGTGGTGGACGTGGTCGTCCGCCCCGAGGACATCATGGTCGTCGGTACCGACGTGGGCATGCTCGAGGGCGTGGTCGAGAGCGTGCTGTTCAAGGGCGTTCACTATGAGATGATGGTCGCTACCGGCGAAACGCGCTGGAAAGTGCATTCCACCACCATGCAGCCGGTCGGCTCGCGCGTGGGCCTCTCCATCGTGCCCTTCAACATTCACATCATGCGTCGGGAGGGCGTCACCCTGCCCTCCGCCGGGGAAGGGGGCGGCGAGGCATGAAGCGCCGCTGGTACGCGACCCCCTACGCGCTGTGGATGCTGATCTTCACCATCGTGCCGCTTCTGTTCGTGGTCTACTTCGCCTTCACCACCCGCGACGGCGCCTTCACCACGGAGAACTTCGGCAAGTTTTTCAGCCCCGGCAACCTGCCGGTGGTGTTTGACAGCTTCCGGCTGGCCTTTTTCTGCACGCTCATCTGCCTGCTGATCGGCTATCCGGCGGCCTACTTCCTCTCTTCGCGCGATTTTTCCCGCGGGCGGGCCATCCTCGTGCTCATCCTTTTGCCGATGTGGATGAACTTCCTTTTGCGCACCTACGCGATGATGACGCTTCTGGAGCGCAACGGCGTCATCAACACGGTGCTGGAAGCGCTGGGTTTGCCGCGCCAGAACCTCATCGGCACGGAGGCGGCGGTGCTTCTGGGCATGGTCTATAACTTTCTGCCCTTTATGATCCTGCCCATCTACACCGTGATGAAGAAGATGGACCGCCGCGTCATCGAGGCCGCCGAGGATCTGGGCGCGCCGCCGCGCACGGTGTTTGCCCGCGTGGTCATCCCCCTGTCGCTGCCGGGCGTGGTTTCCGGCATCACCATGGTGTTCATGCCGGCGGTGACGACGTTCGCCATTTCGCGCCTGCTCGGCAACGGCATGATCTACCTCATCGGCGACGCCATTGAAAACTACTTTATCACCTTCAGCAACCGCAACGTCGGCAGCGCCCTGTCGCTGGTTTTGATGGTGCTGATCATCATCTCCATCGGCCTGTTGCGCAAGGCCGACCCGAAGGGAGAGGGGGGAGCGCTGTGGTGACCGCCATCCGCCGCCGCGAACGCCGCCTGCGCCGCTCGCATGGCCTGAAACTTGGCTACATCATCGTGCTGCTGGTGTTTCTCTATCTGCCCATACTTGTCATGATCGGGCTTTCCTTCAACGCCTCGGAATCGCGCGCCCAGTGGACGGGCTTCACCTTCGACTGGTACGCCCGCCTCTTCCATGATGAGCGCATCCTCTCGGCGTTGCAGGTGACCTTCTCCGTGGCGGTGATGGCCACGATCGCCTCCACCGTTATCGGCACCCTTGCCGCCATCGGCATGCACTCGATGAAGCAGGGCTGGTCGAACCTGCTGACCAACGTGGCCTATCTTCCCATGACCACGCCGGACATCGTCACTGGCGTCAGCCTGATGCTGATGTTTGTCTTCGTCCATTGCCCGCTGACCAAGTGGACGATGCTCTGCGCCCACGTGGCCTTCGATACGCCCTACGTGCTCTTCTCCGTGCTCCCGCGCCTGCGGCAAATGGATCCCAACCTCTACGAGGCGGCGCTGGACTTGGGCTGCAAGCCGACGGCGGCGCTGTTCAAGGTCATTCTGCCGGAGATCATGCCCGGCGTCATCACCGGCAGTCTGCTGGCGTTTACCATGTCGCTGGATGATTTCGTCATCTCCTACTTTACGTCCAACACCGACCAGAACCTTTCCATGATCGTCTACTCCGCCGCCAAACTGGGCGTGGAGCCGACCATGTACGCGGTTTCGACGCTGATGTTCCTGGTGATCCTGGCTCTGCTATTGATCATAAACCGACGCTCCAAACTGGAAGAGATCTGACAAAACAGGAGGAAGGACCCATGAAAAAGACCCGACTTGCCCTCGTCGCCCTGCTGGTGATGGCCCTGCTGGTGGCCGTGTTCGCCACCGGTTGCTCCAACCAGAGCGAGCCCGCCGCCACCGAGGTCCCCGTCGCCACCGAGGCCGCGACCGAGGAGCCGACCGAAGCCCCGACCGAAGCCCCGACTGAGGAGCCGACCGAAGCCCCGACCGAAGAGCCGACCGAAGCCCCGACCGAGGAGCCGACCGAAGCCCCGACCGAGGAGCCGACTGAGGCCCCGACCGAGGAGCCGACTGAAGCCCCCGCTGAGGAAGCCGAGCCTGCCGTCGCGGCGCTTTCTGAGGAAGCGGCTGACGAAGTAACTGCGGAGGAGCCTGCCGCTGAGCCTGTCGAGGAACCCGTCGAGGCCGCCGCTGAGGAACCCGCCGAAGAGCCCGCCGAAGAACCGGTTGAGGAACCGGCCGAAGAGCCCGCCGAAGAACCGGTTGAGGAACCAGCCGAAGAGCCCGCCGAAGAACCGGTTGAGGAACCGGCCGAAGAGCCCGCCGAAGAACCGGCTGAGGAACCCGCCGAGCAGCCCTACGCCGGCACCACGCTGACCGTTTACAACTGGTACGACTACATCGACGAGGCCGTCATCGACCTGTTCGAGGAGGAGACGGGCATCACCGTCGAGTACGTCAACTTCACCACCAATGAGGAAATGTACGCCAAGTTGGAGGCCACCCCCGGCGCCTACGACGTGCTCTTCCCCTCGGACTACATCATCGAGCGCCTCATCAAGGAGGACATGCTCGCCGAACTGAACTACGACAACATGCCCAACGCCGCCGGCCTCATGGAGTGGCTCAAGAGCCCTGACTACGACGAGGGCGGCAAGCACTCCGTGGCCTACATGTGGGGCACCGTCGGCTACCTCTACAACACCACCATGGTCGACCGCGAACTGACCAGCTGGGACGACATGTTCTCCACCGAGTTCGAGGGCAATGTGCTGATGATGGACAGCGTGCGCGACACCCTTGGCGTGGCCCTCAAGTCCCTGGGCTATTCCATGAACAGCTCCAGCGAGGAGGAGCTGCGCGAAGCGGCGGACAAGCTCATCGAGCAGAAGCGCAACGGCGTCTGCGCCGGCTACCTCGTCGATGAGATCAAGGACAAGATGGTCGGCGGCGAGGCCGCCATCGGCCTGGTCTGGTCCGGCGACGCCCTCTACGCCATGGAGAAGAGCGACGACCTGGCCTACTGCGTGCCCGAGGAAGGCTCCAACATCTGGGTGGACGCCATGTGCATCCCCGCGGCCAGCGAGAACAAGGAAGCCGCCGAGTGCTTCATCGACTTCATGTGCCGTCCCGACATCGCCCGCATGAACATGGACTACATCTACTACTCCACGCCCATTCAGGCCGTCGTGGACGGCATGAGCGAGGAAGAGGCCGCCAACGAAGTCCTCAATCCCCCGCAGGACGTCGTCGACCGCTGCGAGTTCTTCCGCGACATGTCCGACTACATGGACCTCTACGAGACCATCTGGATGGAAGTGAAGATGGCCCGCTGATAACGGCCAGAAGACAGCGCCGGACGCGAAACAGATCGCGTCCGGCGCTTTGCCGTTTCATCGGCTCTCCGGCTCGATGCAGTAGGCCTGCAAACTGCGCTTGCAACCGTTCTTTTCATAAAAGCTCTCCACGCCCGGCTGCGCGCCGAAGTACAAAAGCGTCGGCGTATGCTCCTTTGCCAAACGCAGAAGCGCGCTGCCCACGCCCCGCCCCTGGTATTCCGGCAGCACGAGCAGTTCCGTGATCGTGCCGAAGAAGTAACCGTCGGTGAGTATGCGCAGGCACCCGGCCAGCCGGCCTTCATCCCGCGCGGTGATGTTCAGCGTTCTTGCAAGCGCTGCGCGCGTCTTTTCCGCGTCATAGTTTCCCGGCCAGATTCGGCCCGCGAAGTCGAGAAATTCGCCGCTCCCCAGCGCGCGGTCGTCCACTCTATATTCCATGTTCGTCCCTCCCGCCTTTGGATGGTATCCATTATAGCACGATGGGGCGCCAAGGGAAAGAAACGCTTTTTCCCTTGCATTTCCGCCGCGTCCGGGGTACAATGGAGAAAAACGACAGGAGAACGATATGCAGAATATAGGCGTATTGGGAACGGGCACTTGGGGAACGGCGCTTTTGCGCCTCTTGGCCAACAAGGGCCACGCGGTCACGGCATGGTCGGCGCTGCCTGAAGAAGTGGAAGCGCTCGCCTCCACCCGCCGGCATCCCAAACTCCCCGGTATGGTCATTCCGGAGAGCGTGACCTTCACCGGCGATATCGCCGCCGCCTGCCGGGAAAAGGACGCCGTCATCTTCGCCGTGCCCTCGCCCTACGTGCGCGCTACCGCCCGCGCCGCCGCGCCCTTTGTGGCGGAAGACCAGATTATCGTCGACGTGGCCAAGGGCATGGAGGCCGAAACGCTGATGACGCTCACCGGGGTTATCGGCGAGGAGATGCGCAGCGCCGGCAAGGCCCCGCGCCTCGTGACCCTCTCCGGCCCCACCCACGCCGAGGAAGTGGCGCGCGATCTGCCCACCACCATCGTTTCCGCCAGCCCCGACGCGCAGGCGGCGGCGCGTATACAGGATATATTCATGACCGACAGCCTGCGCGTTTACACGAACGCGGATATTCGCGGCGTGGAGGTGGCGGGGGCGCTGAAAAACGTCATCGCCCTGGCGGCGGGCATCGCCGGCGGTCTTGGCTATGGCGACAACGCCCGCGCCGCCATCATTACCCGCGGCATCGCCGAAATGGCACGCCTCGGCGCGGCCATGGGCTGCTCCAAAGAGACGTTCAGCGGCCTTACCGGCCTTGGCGATCTGGTGGTCACCTGCACGAGCATGCACAGCCGCAACAACCGCTGCGGCATGCTCATCGGCCAGGGCAAGGCTCCGGACGAGGCCGTGCGCGAGGTGGGCATGGTGGTCGAAGGCCTCAACGCCCTGCCCGCGGCCCTGAAACTGGGAAAGAAGTACGGCGTGGAACTGCCCATCATCGAGGGCGTACACCAAATCGTCGACCGCGGCGTCTCGCCGCGCGCCATGGTCGGGGAACTGATGCGCCGCGAGCGCAAGCCGGAAAACTGGATGTGATGGGGGAAAGACACATGGCGGATGTGGCCATCGCCCGCTGCGAGCGCTATGAAAACGCGGAAGCGGCGCTGCTCGAAGCGCTCGCGCCCTTCGGCAGCCTTGACTGGGTGCGCCCCGGTATGAAGGTCGCCCTCAAAGTCAACCTCGTCTCCGGCGGCAAGCCGGACAGCGCGGTCGTTCCCCACCCGAAATTCGTTTCCGCCCTCTGCCGCCTGCTCGTCGCGCGCGGGGCGGAGGTCGTTGTCGGCGATAGCCCCGGCGGCCTCTACACCGCGCCCTTTGTCGGCCACGTCTATTCCGCCTCCGGCATGACCGCCGTGGAGGAGGTAGGCGCGCGGCTGAACCACGATTTTTCTCAGCGCGCAGTCTCTTTCCTCGAGGGCAAAATATTGCGTTCCTTCCAGTACACCGCGTGGCTGGACGGCGCGGACGCGATCATCGACGTCTGCAAATTAAAGACGCACGGCATGATGGGCATGTCCTGCGCCGTCAAGAACCTCTTCGGCGTCATCCCCGGCACCTTGAAACCGGAATATCACTTCCGCTACCCGAATCCGGACGATTTTGCCGCTATGCTCGTCGATCTTGCCGATTTCGTCCGTCCCCGCCTCTCGATCTGCGACGCCGTCGTCGCCATGGAGGGCAACGGCCCCACGGCGGGCACGCCGCGCAACGTCGGCGCGGTGCTGGCCGCGCAGAGTCCGCATGCCCTCGATCTCGCCGCCGCCCACATCATCGGTCTGCGAGCGCAGGATGTGCCCACCCTCGCCGCCGCCCACCGGCGCGGTTATATCCCCGAGGACGCGCAAGCCCTTTCCATCGCCGGGGAGCTGTTTGCCGTCCCCGATTTCAATCTGGTGGCGGAGCGCAGTTCGCTGGAATTCACCCGCCCCATCCCCGGCCCCCTCGGAGCGCTGGCGGGCAGGGCCATGCGCCGCTTGATGCGCGCCCGCCCGGCCCTGGCCGCGCGCGAATGCGTGGGCTGCGGCCAGTGCGCGCGCGTCTGTCCCGCCCGCGCCATCCGTATGCGCGCGAAGCTTCCGCGCATCGACCGGCGCAAGTGCATTTGTTGCTTCTGCTGTCAGGAATTCTGTCCCCAGGGGGCGATGAAGGTGCGGCGAACGTTCGTCGCCCGCGCGCTGGGTGGAAAAAACATGGCAAAGCCATGAAAATTACACGAAGGTAGAAACAAGCTGGCAGACTTAACATTGTGATGTATAATGAAAATGTACCTCCTCGCGGCGGCGCTTTCCGCCGGCAGATGCGAAATCTACCGAAGAAACGGCGCCGTTTGCCTCCATGAACGGTCGGGCGCAAATTTTCGGGGGGGGGGGGGGGTACGCGCTCGCGGAAAGCGTATTTTTGTGGAAGAAAAAAGGCTCTGGAAACGTATCAACCGTCTCACGGCGCTCACGGTAGTGGTCGCCGTCGTCTTTATGGCGCTGGGCGTTTTGTTGCAATATATATTGAGCGATGTGACGACTGCGTCGGCGCTGGAGGAGATGGAGTTCCGCGTCGAGGAATACGGCGACGCCATCCGTGGCGTGCTGCGTTCCAACGCGCAGACGCTGGAAACGCTCTCCTCGTTTGTCAGGGCGTGGGAAGGCATGGAGGCGCAGGACGTCGCCGCGGAACTCGCGCAGGCCTTGGAAAAGAGCGAGTTCGAGGGCATGGCCTGGTTTCCCCTCGAAGGCTCCAGCGTCATCGTCTCGCGCGATGGCGATGGTTACATCGGCTTGAGCGCGGCCAACCTCACCGAGGACGCACAGACGTCCATCGAGCGCGCGCAGGCGGGGGAGACGGTGGTTTCCGGCATCTACGATGGCAGCATGGTGCTGCCTGAGGGCGAGCGCGGCCTGCTCTACGCCGCGCCGGTCCGCTCCGATGCAAAGATTGTCGGCGCGCTGGTCGCGGTGGACGACGCCCACGTGCTCACCCGCGTGGTCGCCGATTTCAATCAGGACGGCGCGGGCGGTTTTCTGCATATTATCGACGCGCAGGGCAATTTCCTCGTGCGCTCGGAAGATAGCCTCTTCGATTGGCCGATGGAGAATATTTTCGGCGTGCCTGTCTTCACCGACGCGGAAAAGGACGATGTCCGCGCGGCGCTTGCCCGGGGCGAGAGCGTCAGTTTTTCCTTTGCCTACGCGGGCGGGGAATACCACGCCGCTTTCCTGCCCATAGGCGTGTACGACTGGTATGAGGTTTGCGTGCGCGACGCCCGGGCGTTTATCAGCCCCACCCGCACGGCGGTGCGCGCTTTGCAGGCCTTTGCGGGCGTGGCGCTGGCGCTGCTGGTGTTTTTGCTCGGCTACTATTACAGCCTCCTGCGCCGCAGCAAGCGCGACGCCGCCAACCAGGCCTATCTGGATCCCGTCACCGGCGCGGACAACTTTGCCGGCTTCACCCGTCGCCTGACCGAGCGCCAAAAGGGCGACCGGGACTATTGTCTGGCGGCGCTCAACATCAGCCAGTTCAAGTTCATCAACGTCATCTTTGGCCGGCAACAGGCCGACCAACTGCTCTGCTTTGTCCGGAGCGTGCTGGCCGAGCGATTGCATGAGGGCGAGTTTTTCTGCCGCGATTCGGGCGACATCTTCTACATCTGTATGAACGAGACGGATCGCGGAACCATTCGCGCCCGCCTGGAGGGCGTCATGCGCGCCATCAGCAGCAAGGCCATGGGGGAGGAGAGCAACTTCCAGGTGCTCGCCTACTGCGGCGTGGCCGTCGTCCGGGAGGCGGAGGAGGGCGAAAGCCCCGTTTCACAGGTGCTCTTCGCCCTCGAACGGGCGCGCAGCGGCGGCCGCCGCAACAGCGTCTGCTTTTACGACGTGGCCCTGCGCGGGGATGAGGAATTGGACTATTATATCGAAAGCCACATGCAAAAGGCGCTCGACGAGGGCGAGTTCAAGCTTTACTATCAGCCGAAGATCGATCTTGCCACCGATCGCATGGCCAGCGCCGAGGTGCTGGTGCGCTGGCTGACAAGCGAGGGCGAGATGATCCTGCCCGGCAAGTTCATCCCTATCTTTGAGAAAAACGGCTTCTGCGAGGAACTGGATCTCTATGTGTTTGAGGCCGCCTGCCGCCAGATGCGCGCTTGGATGGACGCGGGCCTGCCGCCCCTGCGGCTTTCCGTCAACCAAACCAAGCCGCTGTTTTATCGCCGCGACTATGTGGAAACGCTGTGCGTCATCGCGGAGAAGTACGCCGTGTCGCCCAGCCTTTTCATCCTCGAAGTGCTCGAGGGGCTGGCGATGGCGAACGCCGACGCCCTCAACGCCGTCATCGACCAGCTGCACGAAAAGGGCTTTCAGGTTTCCATGGACGACTTTGGCAGCGGCTATTCCTCGCTCAACACGCTGGCCAATCTGCGCATCGACGAACTCAAGCTCGACAAGGGCTTTTTGAAGACGCTTTCCGCGCGCGAGGACGAGCGCTTGCGCGTGGTGCTGGAAGAAACGCTGGCCATGGCCCGCCGCCTGCGCATCCGCACGGTGGTGGAGGGCGTGGAGACAGAGACGGGCGACCGGATCGTCCACGCCCTTGGCGCCGACCGCGCGCAGGGCTACTTCTACGGTTGCCCCATGGACGCGCAGGCCTTCCGCGAGCGCTTCCTTTCCGCAGGCTGAAGAAAGCGGCCGGCCACGCAGCCGGCCGCCTTTCTGCTGTCAAAATATTTTACTTGACATCCGTGGCCGCCTCTGTTACAATAGCGTGGCAAGCGATTTTGCTTTACAGGGGGAACGGCCATGGAACCGCGCGTGGAGACCGCCTATCTTCTGGATTTTTACGGCGCGCTCCTTACCCCCAAGCGGCGCGAGATGCTGCGCATGCGCTATGAAGAGGACATGTCCCTCTCCGAGATCGGCGCGCAGATGGGCGTTTCCCGCCAGGCGGTGAGCGACGGCATGGCCGCCGCCCGCAAAAAGCTCGAGGAATACGAGGCAAAACTCGGCCTCGTGCGCCGCTATCTGGCCATCACGCAGGAGGCGGAGGCCTGCCTCAAGGCGTTGGACGCGGGCGATACCGGGGCGGCGAGAGATCGCCTTGTCAACATATTGCAGATCGAGAGGTGAGCGCGCATGGCATTCGAGGGCTTGACCGATAAACTGCAAAATGCGTTCAAAAAGCTGTCCGGCAAGGGCAAGCTCAGCGAGGCGGACGTCAAGGCCGCGATGCGCGAAGTGCGCATGGCGCTTCTGGAAGCCGACGTCAACTTCACCGTCGTCAAGGATTTCATCAAGAAGGTCACCGAGCGCGCCGTGGGGCAGGAGATTCTGGGAAGCCTCACGCCCGGCCAGCAGGTCGTCAAGATCGTCAATGACGAATTGACCCAGCTGATGGGTGGCACCAACGCCAAACTGACCTACTCCCCCCAGCCGCCGACCATCTACATGCTCTGCGGTTTGCAGGGCGCGGGCAAGACCACCATGGCCGCCAAACTCGGCAACCTCATCAAAAAGGGCGGCAAAAAGCCCCTGCTCGTCGCCTGCGACGTCTACCGCCCCGCGGCCATCAAGCAGTTGCAGGTTGTCGGCGGTCAGGTGGGCGTGGAGGTCTTTGAAAAGGGTCAGGGCGACCCGGTGCAGATCGCCAAGGAGGCCGTGGAATACGCGCGCTACTATAGCCGCGACCCGGTCATCATCGACACCGCCGGCCGTTTGCACATCGACCAGAAGCTCATGGAGGAGCTGCGCGAGATCCGCGCCACGGTCAAGCCGAAGGAGATCCTCCTCGTCGTCGACGCCATGACCGGCCAGGACGCCGTCACCGTCGCCGACACCTTCAATAAGGAGCTGGGCGTGGATGGCGTCATCCTCACCAAGCTCGACGGCGACACCCGCGGCGGCGCGGCCATCTCCGTGCGCGCGGTCACGGGCAAGCCCATCAAGTTCGCCGGCGTCGGCGAAAAACTCACAGATATCGAGCCCTTCCACCCGGACCGCATGGCCTCGCGCATCCTCGGCATGGGCGACGTGCTCAGCCTCATCGAGAAGGCGCAGGAGGGCTTTGACGAGGAGAAGGCCGTGGACATGGCGCGCAAGATGCGCACCAACGCCTTCACCCTCGAGGATTACCTCGATCAGCTCCGCCAGCTTTCCAAGATGGGCAGCGTCTCCAGCATGCTGAAGATGATCCCCGGGCTGGCCAGCAAGATCAAGGAATCCGACATCGACGAGGAAAAGATGATGAAGGCCCAGAAGAAAAACGAGGCCATCATCCTTTCCATGACGCGCATGGAGCGCCGCAACCCGGATATACTCAACGCCTCCCGCAAGCGCCGCGTGGCCGCCGGATGCGGCGCCACCGTGCAGGACGTCAACCTGCTACTCAAGCAGTTCGACCAGGCGCGGCAGATGATGAAGCAGATGATGGGCGGCGGCAAAAAGCGCATGCGACTGCCCTTCGGCAAGTTCAGAGGATAATCACGGTTTTTCCGTTTGATTATTATACACGCAACGGTTTTCTAAGGAGGAAACGCACATGGTCAAGATTCGTCTCAAGAGGATGGGCATGAAGAAGATGCCGTTCTATCGCCTGGTGGTCACCGACAGCCGCAACCCCCGCGACGGCCGCTTCATCGAGGAAGTCGGCTATTACAACCCCCTCACCGAGCCGGTGGAGCTGAAGATCAATGAAGAGCGCGCCAAGTACTGGCTGGGTGTCGGCGCGCAGCCGACCGATACCGTGCGCGGCCTGCTGAAGAAAGGCGGAGTGCTGTAAGCATGGCGGAATTGGTCAGGTATATCGCCCGTTCGCTGGTGGAAAAGCCGGACGCGGTCGACGTGCGCGAGGTGGAGAACGCCGACAGCATCGTCGTCGAGTTGCGGGTTGATCCCGACGATATGGGCAAGGTTATCGGCAAGCAGGGCAGGATCGCCAAGGCCATCCGCACGGTGGTCAAGGCCGCGTCCGTGAACAGCCCAAAGCCGGTGTTCGTGGAGATCATCTAGGCGCCAGAGCGCCGATAAAGCCCCCGACCGCAAAAATTGCTTTTTCAATTGAAAATTGAAGCAATTTTTGCTTGCTGTGTCAGCAACCCTGCCGCCTACGGTCACTTACGTCCATGTAAGTTCCCTTGACGGCAGGGTCACTTCCTTGCATCGCGGGCTTTCTCGTCACTCTGGGGCCTCCCATGTTTTTTAGATGCTCTGATGCGGCCGAAAGCCGCTTTTCTTTTCCAAGGAAGGAGGCGCGTATGGACAATTACCTCGTCATCGGCGAGATCGTCAAGCCCCAGGGCGTGCGCGGCGAAGTCAAGCTGCGCCCCATCACCTGCGATGTGGAGCGATTTGACGGCCTTGAACAGGCGTACTTCAGGCGCGGGGAGGACTTTATCCCCGTGCATATCCGCGCCAGCCGCCGCGCGCAGGAGGCGGTGTTTCTCAC
>DSLFR04102__coassemble_933_pt1 | contig 19549 bp, 15 predicted proteins | sample DSLFR04102__metabat2_low_PE_033 | metagenome-assembled genome bin DSLFR04102
CGCGGACAGCATTTTCGCTGTCCGCGCCGGTTTTCCTGCGCAAAAGCCGCAAACCGCCTCATGCGTTCGGGAACTTCTGAAGAAAGTGCCGCAAGGCGGGATTCTCGTTGTCCCCGCGCCAGGCGATGAGGATTTCCTCCGTCTCTTCCTTGCCGGAAAGGGGGACGAACACGACGTTCTCCGTGCCGATATCCCAGGGATGGGAGTATTCCGGCACGATGGAAATGCCCTCTTCCGCCGCCACCATCATCAGTATGCTCTCCATGTCGTTTGAGCGCAGTATGATATTGGGCTGATAGCCCGCCCGCTGATAGAGGCTGATATAGAAGGCGTCGCCGAAGGAATTGCCGGTGCCCGAGGGAGACATGTAGAGTATGTTTTCCTGCTTGAGCTCCTTGCGGGTGAGTTCGCTTCGCCGGGCGAGCGGATGATCCGCGTAAAGCGCGACGCAAAGCGGCACATGTTCCACCACCCGCAGCTGAACCGCTTCTTCCTCGCGTATATTGGTGCTGTCCCATGTGAAGATGACGTCGTATTCCCCGTTGAGCAGTCCGGAAGCCAACATGTCGGTATCGCAGCGATAGCAGGAGATGAGCACGTTGGGATACTCCTGATGAAAGCCGCGCAGATGTTTGGGAAGGTCGCTGTGCTCGTAGCCCTTCGTGTACCCCAGGCGCAGTTCGCCCTCCAGCCCGGTTGAGGCTTCGCGGATGCGCGTCAGCGCCATGTCCATACGCCCGAGAATCTCCCGGGCTTCCTTGAGAAACACCTTTCCCTCGGGCGTCAGGGAAACGGGCCGGCTGTTGCGGTCGAACAGCTTCGCCCCGACGTTTTCCTCGAGCGCGCGTATCTGCTGGGTGATCGCCGTCTGCGAAATGTACTGGAGCATGGCCGCTTTGGTAAAACTCCCCGTGTCCGCGACGGATACAAAATAACGCAACTGGTTCAGATTCATAGGAGCGCACCTGCACATTCCATAAGTTTATCTTATTATAGTATGCAAATGTTGAATTTGCAATCCCCTTCTGAAAGATGTATAATAACCGTGCCTTGGATAAGGCCGGCGCGGAAAGCTTTTTTCGCGTTGAAGTTCGCATAGCGTGAAATGCGTTTGAGCAGAAAGAGTAGCTGAGAGAAAATCTTCAGAGAGGCGCCGGTGGCTGCGAGGCGTCGTAATATCTCAGGGAAGTTCATTCTGCGAGCGGTGTGTTGAAATCACAGTAGGCACAACGGGTGCGACCGTTACATCGCCAGGACTTTTAAGCCCATGGACGGGAGTGGATTTCTTCCGCGATGGGCGCGAAGCCCGATGAGGCATGTGCCGCAAGGCAGATGCGAAACAGTGTGGTAACACGAGCGATTCGTCCCTGTATTTGTATGCGGGGATTTTTTCTTGTCTTTCTCATCCTTCGCGGATGGAGAAATAGATACTTTGTTGGAGGTCAGGACTATGAAAAAGACGATCACTTTGCTGATGACCATCGCGCTCACGCTCGCCCTCTGCTGCGGCGCCTTTGCGGAAAGCTATTCCGTCGGCGTCTGCCAGCTGATGGTGCACGATTCGCTGGATCAGGCCACGCAGGGCTTTGTCGACGCACTGACGGAAAAGATGGAAGAAGCCGGCAACACGGTGGATATCGATACGCAGGTCGCGGGCGATGCCAGCCTTTGCACCACCGTGGTCAACGCCTTCAACGCCAAGCGCGTTGATCTGATCATGGCGAACGGCACGCCCGCGCTGCTGGCCGCCGCCAACATGACCACGGAGATTCCGATCCTGGGCACCTCCGTCACGGACTATGACGACACCTTCGCCGGCAACATCCCCGCCAATGTGAGCGGCACGTCGGATGCCGTCCCCTTCGCGGAGCAGGCGCAGATGATGATCGACACGCTGGGCCTTGTCGAGGGCGATCAGGTGGGCGTGCTCTACTGCACCAACGAGTCCAACTCCCTGATCCAGTATGAGGCCGTCAAGGCGCTGTTCGAGGAAAAGGGCATCGTCGTCAAAGCCTATACATTCTCTGAAACGACCGAACTGCAGGCCGTGACCACTTCCATGGCCAACGAGTGCAAGGCCGTGTACATCCCCTCCGATAACACCGTCGCCGCCAACGATACCATCGTCGGCACCATCTGCAACGAGCAGAACGTTCCCATCTACACCAGCTACGGCGGAGCCATCTGCTATGCCAGCCTGGCTATCGACTACTACCAGCTTGGCCGTGAGACGGGCCTGATGGCGGCGGACATCCTCCTCAACGGAACCGCGCCCGCGGACATCGGGATCATGACCCTGACGCCCGCCGTCACCTACAACGAGGAACTCTGCACGCAGCTGGGCATCGAAGTGCCCGCCAACTGAGCCGCGAAAGAAAACTAAGATTGGAAGAAATACGATATGGCTTTCCTCTACGCGCTGCCTGGCGCCATCGCGGAAGGGCTGATTTGGGGCCTGATGGGCATTGGCGTCTACATTTCCTATAAGATACTGGACATTGCGGATCTGACGGTCGACGGCTCGATCTGTACGGGGGCCTGCGTCTGTGCGGTATTGCTGGGAAGCGGCGTGCCCGTGTGGGTCAGCGTGCTCGCGGCGTTTGTCGCGGGCGCGCTGGCCGGTATGGTCACCGGCCTTCTCCACACCGCGCTGGGCATTCCTTCCATTCTGGCCGGCATACTCACGCAGCTTATGCTCTACTCGGTGAACCTGTTCATTCTCGGCGGCAAGTCTCTGGTCGCGGTCGATCCGCGGGCCAACGCCCTGTGGGTGCACATGAGCGACAACCCTTCCTCCATCTTGGCGATGCTGATCCTGGTCACGGTGGTCATCCTCTGCCTGTGGCAGTTCTTCTACACGGAGATCGGCCTCACGCTCAAGTCCACGGGCGACAATCCCGACATGAGCCGGGCGCAGGGCGTCAACGTCAAGCGCAATCAGGTCGTCGGCCTTGCCATCGCCAACGCCATCGTCGCCCTCGCCGGGGCGATGCTCGCGCAGTACAAGGGTTCGGCCAACATCAACGACGGCCGCGGGGCCATCGTCATCGGCCTTGCCGCCATCTTTATCGGCCTGTCCGTATCCCTGAAGATCAAGCCCAACTTCGTGGTCAGCCTCATCGGCGTGCTGGGCGGCGGCATCATTTACTACATCGTCTACAACCTGGTCATCCTCATGGGCCTGAAGACGGACTATCTGAAGATGCTCTCCGCCATTATTGTCACTGTCTTCCTCGCGGTGCCGTACTTAAAGGGCGAGTACTTTACCCGGCGCAAGTCCCTGCGGCCGCAGGATATGGCGAATGGAGGTGGGGAAGGTGCTTAAGATCACGAATCTGCAAAAGACGTTCAATGCCGGCACCGTCAACGCCAAGACGGCGCTCAATGGCCTTGATCTGGAGATCAAGGACGGCGAATTCGTCACCGTCATCGGCGGCAACGGCGCGGGCAAGTCCACCTTGCTCAACGCCATCGCCGGCGTGTGGAAGCCGGATTTTGGCTCCATCGAGATTGACGGCGTGGACGTGACGCGCATGCCGGAATACAAGCGCGCCAAATTTCTCGGCCGCGTCTTTCAGGACCCCATGAAGGGTACCTCACCCGATATGGAGATCGCTGAAAACCTCGCCATCGCCTCCAGGCGCGGCGAAAAGCGCCGCTTTGTGCGCGGCGTCAAAAGGTCGGATCGCGAAAAATACCGCCAACTGCTCGCCACGCTGGAACTCGGTCTGGAAGACCGCCTCTCCACCAAGGTCGGCCTGCTCTCCGGCGGCCAGCGGCAGGCCATCACGCTGTTGATGGCGACGATGAACCGCCCCAAGCTGCTGCTCCTTGACGAGCACACGGCGGCGCTCGACCCCAAGACGGCGGCCAAGGTGCTGGAACTGACCGATCAGATCGTCGAGAAGAACCATCTGACGACGCTGATGATCACCCACAACATGCGCGACGCCATCGCCCATGGCAATCGTCTGATCATGATGCACGAAGGGAGCATACTCATCGACGTCTCCGGGGAAGAGAAAAAGAGCCTCACCGTCGAACATCTGCTCAGCCTGTTTACGCAGGCCAGCGGAGGCGGCGTCGTCAACGACCGCCTTGTCCTGAACTGAAGCGTGTATCAGCAAAGCCGCGGATCAAGGAAAAACCTTCCACGATCCGCGGCTTTTTGCGCGCGCTATCGCCGCTTGTGGCAAAGCTGCGCCTGAGCATCGTCGCGCGCAGCCCGTTCCATGCTTCCTGGCCCATGCAACTTTCCTGTGTAATAAGATTTTCCTCGTTTTTCACAAAAGAAGAGCGCACATTTTCAAATTTGGCACATCCATTTTAAGTTCAGACATTGTCGGCCAACGGCAACGAGATGTTCACCATCGCGGCCTGCGTGCTGGGCGGCGTCTCGGTCACGGGCGGCTATGGCAAGATCACGGGCGTGGTCATCGGCGCGCTGATGATCGCCACCATCGACAGCGCCATCCCGCAGCTGCAACTGGGGAATTCCATGATCACCGAGTTCATCAAGGGCATCCTGCTGCTGTTTGCGATCCTGCTCAACGTCATTCTGCAACGCATCGCCGACAAGCAGGCTCTGGCGAGGAGGGGTATCTGATGAAGAAAAACAAACTCGTCTCCCTCTTGACCCGCTGGGAAGTCTTTCTGCTCGTACTGCTGGCGCTGATGTGCCTCGTGTTCAATTTGCAGGATGCCGCGCGTGTGGCCTCCGGCGAAGCCCGGCGCGACGTGTTCAACGTGGCCAACGTCGTGCGCTCCATGCGGCCCTACATGCTTTACAGCTTTATGACGCTGGGCATGATGCTCATCCTCGCCATGGGCGATATGGACATCTCCGTCGGCGCGGCGGCGACGTTCAGCGTGGTCGTGCTGGGCGTCACCTACAACGCCCTGACCACCGCGGGCCTGCTTGGCCTGCCGGCGCTGATCCTCGCCCTGGCGGCCTGCCTGCTGGTCGGCTCGCTGTGCGGCGCGCTCAACGGCTTTCTCGTCACGCGCTTTAAGGAACTGTTCCCGATGATCATCACGCTGGCGACGCAGCTGTTCTTCCGCGGCTTTTCCTACCTGCTCATCGGCGGACAGACGCTGACCTTCGACGATGAAACTTTCGACCTGCTCAAGGAGCTCAACAGCCTTATAGATATGTTCGGCATTAAAGTGCCGGTCATGCTGCCGATCTTCCTGGTGGTCGCGGCGGTGTTCTACTTCTGGCTGCATCTGACCGGCAATGGCCGCAAGATATTCGCCATCGGCACCAACGCCATTGCCACGCAGTATTCCGGCGTGCGCGTGGATCTGATCAAGTTCTGGTGCTTCGTCGTCGCCGGACTGATGAGCGCGGTGACGGGCGTGTTCTTCGTCGGCGCCACCTCTTCGTCCATCAAGGCGGACATCATGGACGGCTACCACATGTACGCCATCGCCGCGGCCATACTCGGCGGCTTCTCCACAGACGGCGGCAAGGGCAGCGTCATCGGCGTGATCCTCTCCCTGATCATCTTCGCCGTGATGAAGATCGGCCTGGGCACGCTCTTTGGCTTCGCGGACAGCGCGGTCAACCTTTCCGTCGGCATCATCCTCATCCTCAGCGTGCTTTTGCCGAACATGGTCAACAAACTGCGGGACGACCTGCGCGTGCGCAAGCGCCGCGCGGAGGTTTCCAAGGCCGCGTAAGGCTCCAATTCGTACATTTTGTCCCCACGGGGCAAAGAATAAAAGGAGGGTATATCCATGAAGAAATTCCTTTCTCTGGTACTGGTCGCGCTGCTCGTGCTGGCGCTGACCCCCGCGTTTGCGGAAGGCGACTCCATCTACATCGGCGTCGTTTACAAGCAGTCCGGCAACCCCTACTTCCAGGCGGCTGTCACCGGTTTTGAGCAGGCCGCGGCCGAGCTCGGCTTCGAGTTCGACCATGACGGCCCCGATGACGGCTCTTCCGACGGTCAGATTCGCATCATCGAGAACTACATCGCGCAGGGCGTGGACGCGCTGTGCGTGTCCGCCAATGACCCCGCCGCGCTGGTCGATGTGCTGCAGGAGGCCATGGAAGAGGGCATCTACGTCATCTCCTGGGATGCTCCCGTGAACGCCGAAGGCCGCACGCTGGATGTGGAGCCCGCCTCCGCCCAGACCATCGCCCTGACCATGCTCGAGTCCATGGCCGAGTCCATCGGCTATGAAGGCCAGGTGGCCATCGTTTCCGCCGCCGCGACCATGCCGAACCAGAACCTCTGGATCAGCTTCATCGAGGACGCGCTTGCGAACGATGAAACCTACGCCAACATCGAGTACGTCGGCACCGTCTATGGCGATGACGAGTACACCAAGTCCTTCGACGAGACGCTGGCGCTGCTCAACCAGTATCCGGATCTGAAGGGCATCATCACCCCCACCACCGCGGGCGCTCCCGCCGTTGCCAAGTGCGTGCAGGATGAAGGCCGCGACGTCAAGGTCACCGGTCTGACGCTGGCCTCCGACATGAAGGAGTTCATCGACGCGGGCATCTGCGACGAAACCTTCCTGTGGAACCCGATTGAGCTGGGCTATGCCGCCTCCTACGCGGCGGTCGCGCTCATCAATGGCGACATCACCGCTTCCGTTGGCGACACCTTCACCGTGCCTGAGGTCGGCGACTTGGTCGTCGAGCAGGCCACCGAGGTCAACGAGAATGGCGAGCTGGTCGAGGCGGACGGCACCATCGCCTATCTCAACCGTCTGAATACCTTCAACGTGGATACCGTCAACGATTGGGTGGAGATCCTCTAATCACCCGGAATGAAAACTGCGGCTCCGAACGTTTGTTCGGAGCCGCTTTCGTATAGGGATAAGTCTGCCGCTTTTTTGCGTCTCAGAACAGCTCCTCCCACACGGAGACGTTGCTGTTGTCGAACATGTAGGGATTGCCGACGACGATCTCGCTGCCGCCGTCCGCGGCGCGGGTGATTTTGAGAATGCCGCGGTCGCCGGCGGAAAGCGTCTCGCCCTCTTCGCCGCGTATCTCCCCGCGCACGAGGGCGTCCGCGGCGCAGGCGGCCACATAGCCCACGTCGATGGGGTTCCACAGGTACATCCACGGGCAGAGGCCGCTGCGGATGTAATCGCCCATGTCGCTGGGCAGCCCGAGGCCGGTCACCAGCGTCGAAGCGCCGGCGTCGCGGATGGCGTCCGCCGCCGCCAGGAGCCCGACCACGGTGGGCGCGATGACGATTTTCGTTTCGGGGTGCTCCTGCAAAAGTTTCTCGATGAGTTGGTAGGAAGGCTCATAGAGGTCGGCGCCATAGAGCGTGTCCACAAGGGTCATCTCCCCATACAGATCCGGCTTTTCCTCGATCTCGCGCAGCATCCACGATACCCACTGCGCCTGGTTGGAGGCGCTGCTGGTGGTGGTGAGTATGGCGAAAGCCCCTTCCGCGCCGATGATCTCCCGCGCGGCCTGCATGAGCACCCGGCCGATGACCTCGGGGGACGCCTGTTGGATGTGCACAAGGCGGTCGTCAGGACGGACATCTGAATCCAGAGAGATGACCTTGACGCCGGCGGCGAGCGCTGTTTGCAGGGCGGGGGAGAGCACGTCGCGGTCGTTGGCGGCGATGGCGATGGCGTCCACGCCCTCGTCGATCAGTGCTTCCACACAGGCCACCTGTCCCTCGGCGCTCGCGTCCTCCGGGCCGGAGAGCACGGCTTGCGCGCCCAGGGCGGCGCAGGCTTCCTCAAAGCCGGAGAACATGCGCTGCATGTAGGGGTTGGTCACATCCTTGACCACCAGGGAGTAGCGGTGTTCCGCTCGGGGCGATGGGGAAGGCGGCGCGACTTCCGGACGGGCCGGTGCGCAGCCGCTCAGCCCCAGCAAAGCGAGCATCAGGCAGGCGAGCGCGGCGCAAGCGGCGCGTTTTTTCATGAGGGCCTCCTTTCATGCACGAAATCACTGGGCCAGAGGCCTTCGTGGTTTTTGAACGTGCGGGAAAAGTGGTGCTGGCTTTTGAAGCCGACATCAAGCGCCACATCGCGGATGAGCGCGTTCGGGTTTTCCAGCAGCAGGCGCTTGGCCTGCTCGATGCGTATGTCGGTGAGGTATTCCGAGGGCGATATGCCGTACTCGCGCCGGAAGAGCATGCTCACATAGCTGGGAACGTAGCCAAACACGCTGCCCAACGTCTGGTTGGTGATGTGCTCGGCGTAGTTTTTGCGCAGGTAATGCTCGATGCGCTGCGCCACGGAGGCCGTCTCGGTGCTGGCCTCCTCTCCGCTCAGGAAAAGGGAGGACAGGTCGCTGCGCAACTCTTCCATTGACAGCGCCGAGCTGATGGAGTCGGCCAACGCCGCCCGCAGGCGCTGCGCGCGGGCGTAAGCGACGGGGGTGCGGTCGCATACCTGCGTGATCGCCATGGAGAAAAGGCGATACAGTTCGCCCTGCGACCATTTTTCCCGCTCGAAGCGCGCAAACAGATGCGCCAGCGCCGCCGCGTCGTTGCGGCTCAGGCAGTTCGACGCCTCCTGGAGCGCTTCCTCGTCGCCGCGCGGCCGCCATGGATTGCCGGGCGATTCGAGCAAAAGGCTCTCGCCGATGCGCCCCCGCTGCTCTAGCTCCTTGCGCAACGCCTTGAGGGTGCGGTCGATCTCCACCAGAGAGATCGGTTCCCGGTGGCAGACGCAGGATACGGGCATGTCCGAGCGCGCCAATACCGCACTGTGCAAAAGCGCGGCGATCTGCGGAAGCTCGCCCAGGTCGGCGCGGAGGACGACAATGCGCTCCGAGGGCGTATTGCCCATAAATTCCCAGTTGAAGGTAGACAGTTCGTTGATGGTCTCTGCGGCGGCTTCGCGCAGCGCCCCGCCGCTCCAGAATTCCGCCCCGGGGCACATTTCCGGAGACTCGCAGATCGGCAACGCGCCGGCGCAGAGCAGGAAGGCGCCGAGCCGTTCGTCCGGCGCGTTCTCGCCGCCGCTGGGCGGGGCGGCCTTGTTGATGCGCTCGGCCAGTTTGCGGCGGATCTGTTCGTGTTCCCGCGCCAGATAGCGTTCCTTGAGCTGTGAGAGCAGCCCCGACAGCGCCTCTTCCGTCAGGGGCTTGAGCAGATAATCCACCGCCTGCGAGCGCACGGCCTCGGAGACATAGGAAAAATCCGAATACCCGGAGAGGACGACCAGCATCATCTCCGGATACTGTCTGCGCACGCGCTGCATCAGTTCTACGCCGTCCATGATGGGCATGCGTATGTCGGTGAAAACCACGTCGCAGCGCGTCGTTTTCAGTATGTCGAGCGCTTCCTCGCCGTCCATGGCCGTCGCTTCGATGCGGAAAAAGTCGTCCAGGCGCTCGATCATGCGCTGTAACCTGCGCTGTGCGTGGGGCTCGTCTTCAACGATCATGACGCGGATCATAAACTCCCTCCAATCACAACCGTGGTCCCGCCGTCCTCGGAGGAACGGATGTCGAACTGTATCGCTTCCCTGCGCGCCAGGCGCAGGCGGAGGATCGTGTTGACCAAGCCCATGCCGCCCAGGCGCAGCTCGGAATATGTCGCCGCCAGGTTTTTCTGATAGCCGTCGATCTTTCGGTGGATATTCTCGATTTCCCCGGCGCTGATGCCGCAGCCATTGTCGCGCACCTCGATGCTCCAAAGGCCGTTCTCGCAGGCAAAGCGCACGTGTATGCGCCAGGGAGGACGCTTGTTTTTGAAGCCGTGCTGGAAGCAGTTTTCCACCAGCGGTTGCAGGGTCATGCGGGGCACATGCTGGCCGCGCAAGGCATCGCAGGTTTCGATGACATAGCTGAAGTGCTCCTCATAGCGCACCTTCATCAGGTCGAGGTAGTCGCGCATGTTGGCGATGTCCTCCTGCAAGGATACCTGCTCGCTCGTGTAGTCCGCCATATAGCGCAGCATGGAGGAGAGTTTCTCGCACATACGCACCGTGCGCGGGCTGCCGTCCTCGTCGGCGGATTCGGCGATCGCCGAAAGCATGTTGTAGAGAAAATGCGGGTTCATCTGCGATTGCAGCGCCGCCATATACGCCTTCATTTCAAAGCCGATGGACTGGTTGAGCTTGAGCAGCATGGCGCGGAAAGCGCGATCCAGCGCCTGCAATTCCTCCGTATAGGAACTGGAAAGCAGCGGTATGTCGCTGGCAAGGTTGTCCAGGCTGATGCGCTCGATGCCTGCGGAAAACTCACGCAGCGGGCGGGAGATCCTGTCCGCCAACAGGTAGACCACGATCAGGAGGATGGCCAGCAGCAGCACGCTCACCAGAACGATCTGCAAATAGACCTGTCGGTACGGCGCGTCCAGAAGGCTGGTGGGCAACAGGCGGACGAGCGTCCATCCGGAGAAGGCGTCGCGCAGGGCAAAGACGGTGGTACCGCCGTCCAGATCCAGCGCGTATTCCGCTGTTTCGCCCGGCGCGGGCAGGTGGGAGAGGATGGAGTCGGGGAGGGCGACGCCGCCCGCGGGCGACACATCCTCGCCTTCGGCGTTGAGGAGCACATAACTGGCGCCGTCGCCGCGTTCCCAAAGGGAGAGGGAATAAAGCGCGTCGGCGCTCTGCTGCACGCTGATAAAGCCGTAGTTTCTGGCACTGTAGGCCGTGGAGAGCGGGCGGATCAGGGAAAAGAGACGAACGCTCCGGTTATCCGACCAGAGATCGTCGTGCAGTCCGCTGACGATCACGCGCTCGCCATCTGCGAAGCGGCGCTCCAGCGCGGCGAAAGAATCCGCGTCCGCGAGCGTTCGATCGATATCTTCCTCCGTTTCGTAGAGCGTCCCGGCGCTGATATAGTCGCCCTGGGCGTTGAATACGCTGATGCGCAGGGCGCGGCGATCCGTGGAGTTGATGGTGGTCAAGAGACTGCTGGCGCGTATGGAGTCCATCAGGTGCGTATGAAAATAGTTGTCCTGCGAGCCGTCGTCCAGCAGGGGGATGAAGAAGTTGAGCAGCTCTGTGTTGGAGGCGACCTGCGTGGAGAGCGTATCAAGCGCGTCAAAGGCGGAGGACAGCTCCTGCATGTCCCCGGCAAGCACTTCCTGCTGGTGAAAGCGCTCCAGATCGCGGTTGGTCGAACGGGTAAAGAACAGCAAAAGGGCGATCACCGCGACCACCACCACCACGATCAGCGCGGCATAGGCAAAGAAAAGCTTGTTTTTGAACTGAAAACGGATCGCAAACGCCCCCTAAGCAAGGGCGAGCCGCCACGCTGACACGGGGACAGGCTCGCCTTTATCGGTTTTGTGATGCGGCGTTGACCTTGGCGAGGGCGCGGCAACGTCCGCCGCAAGGGGAACGGAAGTGGTAAAGTTCCGGGCCGGCCACAAAGCATAGACGTCCCTTCGGGTCGCTTAATACAATATTCAACAAACCTGCGCCGTTTCCTGCCCCAAAAACACCGGTTTCTAAACTTTTTGCCCCCGGCGCATCGAGCGCCCCCGCAATCATCCGTGGCGCTGCAAGATCCATCGCGCGGGAGAAAAGTGCCCGGACCGCTTGAAAATCGGGAGGCGTTGCGCTATACTCAAAGAAGGAACAAAAGGCGAACGGACTTTGCGGACGCCACTTGCTTAGCGCATATTCGGCAAAAGCGGCGGTTGCGTTTCGGGACGTCGTCAGCGGCGGAGTGCGTGTGAAAGGAGGAGGCCTTTGCGGGAAGAGATTCTACGGGAACTCCGCCAGGTGACGGAGGAAGAAAAGAAATTGCTGGCGGGCGGTTCGGTGGACAGGACGCTTTACTGCTCCAGCGACAGCTTTATCATCGACAGCGACAAACTGCTGGCCAATGGACAGCTCATCGCCCTGCGCGCCCACACGCGCTTTGCCAGTTTTCCCATGCACAGCCACAACTACGTGGAGATCGTATACATGTGCAGCGGACAGACGATCCACCATATCGAAGGCAATCCGCCCCTGACGCTGCGAGCGGGCGAGCTGCTGTTTCTCAATCAGAACGCCGTGCATGGCGTGGAGCGGGCCGGCGAAGAAGACGTAGGCGCCAATTTCATCGTGCACCCGCAGTTCTTTGATTACGCACTGGCCCTGATCGGAACCGACAATATACTGGGCAAATTCCTGCTCAGCAGCCTGCGGCAGACGGGATCGGGCAGGAACCATCTGCATTTTCTGGTCTCGGATGTGCTCCCCGTGCAGAATCTGGTGGAAAATCTGGTGTGGAGCCTCGTGCATCCGCAACCCAACGGCCGGAGGATCGATCAGACGACGATGGGCCTGTTGATGATGCAACTGCTCAACTGCACGCAGAATCTGCCGGAAACTTCCGGCAACAGCCTCGTGCTTGCCGCCCTGCGAGAGATCGAAGAGAATTATCGCGCCGCGGATCTGTCCCGACTGGCGCGGGAATTGCACGTCTCCCTGCCCGCGCTCAGCGCGGCAGTGCATCAGGCTACGGGGAACACGTTCAAAGCGCTGCTGCTGGAAAAGCGCTTGTCGAAGGCGGCGCAGCTCCTTCGGGAAACGAAGCTCTCCACGCAGGACATCATTTTCGCGGTCGGCTATGAAAACACCAGCTATTTTTACCGCGCCTTCCGCGCGCGCTTTGGCCTTACGCCCAAAGAATACCGCGCGCAGTGCGGCGGCGTCTTTCTTCCGTAGCCTTGCCAGCAAAAACGAAATCAAAAAATAAGGACGTATTTTTCGAAAAGTACGTCCTTATTTTTGTGCTATTTATAGTATATACTAAAGATGGATTTAAGCCGTGAATGATAAATGTTTGATCGCGGATATCGCTACCCTTTTATGCTATACGCACAGATCAGGAAAGGATGAACTATCATGAGCGAACGTTACCAGAGCGCGAAGAAACTCTATGAGGCATGGGGCGTCGATGTGGAAGCCGCGCTGACCGCCCTAAAGAACACGCCCATCAGCGTTCATTGCTGGCAGGGTGACGACGTCATTGGCTTGGAGGGCAGCGGCCGCGCGCTCTCCGGCGGCATCCAGACCACGGGCAATTACCCCGGCCGCGCCCGCAACTTTGAGGAACTGAAGGCGGATTTTATCAAGGCCATGAGCCTCGTGCCCGGCAAAAAGCGCATCAGCCTGCACGCCAGTTATGCCATCTTCGCCCCCGGCGAACAGGTGGATCGCGACCAGCTTCAGCCGCGGCATTTCGATCCCTGGATCGACTTCGCCCGCGAGAACGGCCTTGGCATCGACTTCAACCCCACGTTCTTCAGCCATCCGATGGTGAAGGACAATTTGACGCTCTCCTCTCCCGATGAGGAAGTGCGCTCTTTCTGGGTGCGCCACGCCATCCAGTGCCGCCGCATTTGCGCCTACATTGCCGAGAAGCTGAACGATCACGTGCTGTGCAACGTCTGGATCCCGGACGGCTACAAGGATGTGCCCGCCGACCGTCTCGCCCCGCGCCTGCGCCTGAAGAAGAGCTTGGACGAAATCTTCGCCGAGAAACTCCCGGGCGTCATCGACTGTGTGGAGAGCAAGGTGTTCGGCATCGGCATGGAGGCCTACACCGTTGGTTCCTCTGAGTTTTATATCAGCTATGCCGGCACGCATCCCGGCGTTTACGACCTGCTGGATAACGGCCACTATCACCCCACCGAGGTGGTCAGCGACAAGATCCCCAGCCTGCTGGCTTTCTTTGACAAGGTGCCCCTGCACGTCACCCGCGGCGTGCGCTGGGACAGCGACCACGTCGTGCTCTACGAGGATGAGCTCAAAGAGATCGCCAAGGAGATCGTCCGCAACGACGCTTTGGATCGCGTGCTCATCGGCCTGGACTTCTTCGACGCCTCCATCAACCGCATCGCCGCCTGGGTGGTGGGCACGCGCAGCATGGAAAAAGCGCTGCTCTTTGCCCTGCTTCAGCCGTGGGGCGAGATGAAGAAGATGCAGGAGGAATGCCGCTTTACCGAGCTTATGATGATGAACGAGGAGATCAAGACGCTGCCCTTTGGCGACGTCTGGGAGCGCTACTGCGAGACGCAGGGCGTGCCCGGCGGCCGCGAGTGGTACGACGTCGTCGCTCAGTACGAAAAGGACGTCCTCCTCAAGCGCAGTTAAATGACCGGATCGCCGCTGGGCGGGGGCTTTGCAAAGGCTCCCGCCCCGCAGGCGTATTTTGACCTGTACTGGGGTGTGTCCCGCGAATACCTTCAGCAAAGGAGAATGAGAACCATGAATGAATTCCAGAAGCAGTATGCCGCGCAGATCAAAGAGCTGGTCGCGGCCGCCAACCGCCTGGCGGAGCTGGGCTTTGTCACCAGCCAGGGCGGCAACCTTTCGCTGCGCGCGGCGGAGAACGTCATTCTCATCACGCCCACCAAGGTCGCCAAGGCCGAAGTCGCCTTCGACGACATCTGCGCCATCGACATGGAGGGCAACGTCGTCCATACCTCCAACGGCCGCAAACCCACCGGCGAATGGCCGTTCCACCTGCGCATTATGCAGAAGCGCCCGGACGTCAAGGGCATCATCCATGCCCATCCGCCCATCCTCACCGGCTTTGCCATCACCGGCAGCGACCTGATGCAGCGCGCCTACCTGCCCGAGCCGGTCATCGAGGTCGGGCCGATGATCATGGTGCCTTACGCGCTGCCCTTGAGCGACGAACTTGCCATGCAGTTCGACGCCTGCATCGCCCGTTCCAATGGCTTCCTCATGGAGAGCCACGGCTGCGTCATGGTCAGCCCGGACGGCCTCAAGCGCTGCCTGGAGATGATGGAGATGATGGAGGCGCAGGGCAAGTCCATGGTTGTGGCCAAGGTCATGGGCGGTCTACGCAGCATGGACAGCGCCCACGTGGACGAACTGGAGCAGGTGCTCAAGGCCCGCAATCTGCCGATGCCCGGCCTGCCCGGCGCGGTGGAGAAGCTCTCCGATATTTTCGTCTGCGAATCGTAAGGATCGCGGACGGTTTTTCGGCAAAACCCGCGAACCATTCGCGTCCGCCTTGCCCCCTCTCAGGCGTTATCGGTCAAGCGTATCGACGGCGCCGGGTGGGGGCGCTCCTTTAAGGCAGGAAAACCATCCAATGAAGAAGGCATTGAATCTCTTGGGGTTCGATTTCGGCGCTTCCAGCGGCCGCGCCATGTTGGGCTCTCTCGTCGATGGCAAATTGACCATTGAGGAGGTGCACCGCTTTGCCAACGACCCGGTAAAACTCTGCGGCCGCTTCGTGTGGGATATACCGCGCCTGTTTTACGAAATGAAGCAGGCACTGCTCAAATTGTCCAGGAGCGGTGAGACGGTGGACGCCATCGGCATCGATACCTGGGGCGTCGATTTTGGGCTGCTGGACAAAAACGGCCATTTGCTGGGTCTGCCCGTCCATTACCGCGATGCGCGCACCAACGGCGTGCCGGAAAAGGTACGCGAGATCATCCCGGACGAGGAGCTGTTTTCGCGCACGGGCATTGCCTTCAACAGCTTCAATACGCTTTACCAGCTCTACGCCATGAAGGATGAAGGGGATCCCGTGCTGGAAAGCGCAAGCGAGCTCCTGTTCATGCCCGATCTGCTGGCCTATTTCCTCACTGGCAAAAAGGGCACGGAGTACACCATCGCCTCCACCAGCCAGTTGCTGAATCCCTATACGCGGGACTGGGATCGCGATCTGATGGAGAAGCTGGGCATCCCCGCGCGCATCTTTGGCGAAGTGAAACTTCCCGGCGCGGTGCGCGGCACGCTGCTTGCGGAGATCGCCCGCGAGTGCGGCGTGGCGGAGATCCCCGTCATCGCCATTGGTGGACACGATACGGCCAGCGCCGTAGCCGCCGTGCCCGCGCGGGAGAAAGATTTTGCCTATATCAGTTCCGGCACCTGGTCGCTTTTGGGCGCGGAGATCGAAAAGCCGCTGTGCGCCGAAGGCGTGATGAAGGCCAACTACACCAACGAGGGCGGGGTGGACGGTTCCATCCGACTTTTGAAAAACATCATGGGTCTGTGGATCATCCAGGAGTGCAAGCGCGAATGGGATCGCCGCGGCGCTGAGACGAGTTTTGGGGAACTGGTGGAATTGTCCATGCAGGCCCCCGCGTTCAAAGCCATCATCGACGTGGACGATTCCGGGTTCCTCGCGCCCGGCGACATGCCTGCGCGCATACAGGCGTACTGCGAAAAGAGCGGGCAGGCGGTGCCGGAGGGCAGGGGAGAGCTCAGCCGCGTGATCTACGAAAGCCTGGCGCTCAAGTACCGCTGGGCGATCGAGCGATTGGAAGCGGACATGCTGAAAAAACCCATCGAGGCGCTGCACATCGTCGGCGGCGGCAGCAAGAACGCGCTTTTGAACCAGTTCACGGCGGAAGCCATCCACCGGCCTGTGATCGCCGGGCCGGACGAGGGCACGATTATCGGCAACCTGCTGGTGCAGGCGCAGGCCCTGGGCGCAATCGACGGCATGCGCGCGCTGCGGCAGGTAGTAGAGGATTCTTTCCCCACGCAGACCTTCCTGCCGGAGACGGACGGCAAGGCCTGGGATGAGGCCTACAGCCGCTACCTGCAAATCTGCGGCGGCGCGCGTTTGCTTTGAGCAGAAGGTATCATTCCCAAAGGATTGCTAGCCCTCCGTCGTTTTTCTGAGAAGGAACGGCGCGCCGTTAAGAGACGCGACGAGGCGAAATCATTGGAAACCGTTTCCCGCCAGGAGAGGGGGGAGACCGGCGCGGACAGCGACTTTTGCCGTCCGCGCCGGTTTTCTGTGTGAGGGAGCGCTTTTGGCCACGCAATTTTGCAGAAATCCCCAAAAGGCCATCGGGTGCAATCGCGTTCGTCCATCGTTCAGCCATAAATAAGGTAAAAAACTCCCTACCAGCCTTGTATCAAAAGCCGGTAGGGAATCTGGCTCCCTTGCCAGAAATTGATACAATCTGGCGAAATGTCCAGACGGGGTAATTTCAATGAAAACTTCTTTGCTTTTACCCCGGGGATTTGAGTGTCACCCATATTGGACGGCGCTCCATTGTAGTCTGGTTGGCTATTACAATGCCATCACGAATATGTCTCTTTCTGACAATAGCATTGCAAGCACGTTTCAGGGTGGTAAGGAGCACTGCCGCCTAAAATTAAGACTTTCATCAGATACTCAATCGTCAACGTGGCTTTGGATAATTTTATATACATTATATTCTTATCACAGACTTTTTCCAAATTGATTTGATTTTTCCAGACTATCCGTAGGCTGTATTCTCCATACTGTGATTATATTCAAGTCCCTGCACAGGGGATATACCATATTTTTGCTCCTCACCAGTGGTACTGTCAACATTTATGCGCATTATTGTACCCTGTCTATCGGCGTCCGAGATGTCCGTGATATCGAAGCAATGCGTGGAAGTCAGTTTGGCAAAACGCCGGGCAGTCAGATCCAGATAGCGAACCTGCTCGGCGGACTGGAATAGCAGTTTTATCGTGGGTGATGCTTTGCCATACAAATTCACCCCCGCTCACTCCACCCCCAGCGCCTTGAACACCGCGTCTTCGGCGCTTTGGTAGAAGATGAGGTTGAAGCAGCCGATCAGCTCCGGGGGCACGGCGCTCAGGTCGGCGGCGGAGGTGATGGGCAGGAGTACGCGCTTTGCGCCGCTATCCAGACACACTTGCAAATGGCTCGCCAGATCGCCCGCCTTGATGATCGCGCCGCTGATGCTGATCTCGCCCAGCACCGCCAGATTCGCCGCCGTCGGCCGGTTCAGGGCGATGGAACAGAGGGCGATGAGCGTGGGCAGCGCCAGGTTCGCGGTCATGCCGATGCCCTGCAAGTCCTGATAGCCGACGATGTAATCGCGGCTCGTCGTGCTGATGGAGCCGGAGATGCGGTTGCCGTTGGCCTTTAAGTAATTGAAAGCGGTGTTCGTCGCTTCGCGGCAGCGCGTATCGCTGCCAAGGCCGGTGCGCTCAAACTTGCCGCTGCCGGGGAGCATCTGACTTTCCAGACGGAACACGCCGACCATGCCGGACTTGCCCTGCGCCACAGTATAGACCGTGCCGGGATCGCAGGCGCCGTCAGGGATGAGCTTGCCGCCGCCCTGTTCGGGCACGGAAACGAACTTCTCCTCAAAGGTCTCATTGTCGATATAGCTGAAGTTGACGTCGTAAAATTCCATGCCGCCCAGCTTTTTCAGTTGTTCCTTGACGCGGCGGCGCATTTCCAGCGCCAGCACGAGAAGCTCCTCGAGCTGTTCCCTGGTATACTCCCCGTCCGGGTACATCAGCTTGACCAGCCCGCCGACCATGCGGCGCACAGCGATGGTGTCGCGCTGGTTGAGGTTCTTGCCGAGGTGAAAATAGCGATCCAGCGCGTCGCCATACTGCTCCTTGCGCAATTCGCGCAAGACCTCGGCGAGATAGTCAGTGATGAAGCCGTGATCGTCGGTGAAATGCTCGGGGCGGAATTTGGGGATCTCCCATCCGGGAATATAGCAGTGCAGGCGGTCGAGGAAGGCGGTGTCCCGCCCCATCTCCGGCGGAAACGGCTCAAAGAGGCTGGAGGTCTTGAGCAGCACATCCACGCTCTGGTTGATGTTGCCGACGAACACCATGCTCGCCGAGGCCGCCTTTTCCTCTTTGCCGCGCGCGAAAGAGCCGGAGGCCATGTAGTCCTTCATGATCTGCACGCCGTCCTTGTCCTTGAAGTGGATGCCCGCCACCTCGTCGAAGGCCACGCAATCCCACAGCCCCACAAGGCCGACGCTCTTGCGCCCCATGTTGTAAAAGAGGTTGGCAACGGTGGTCTGCCCGCCGGAAACGAGTATGCTGTTGGGGGATATTTCCTTGTACAAATGGCTCTTGCCGGTGCTGCGCGGCCCCAGCTCGCAGAGGTTGAAGTTGTTTTCCACCAGCGGCACCATGCGCAGAAGCAGCAGCCACTTTTCCCGTTGCGAAAGCGTGTCCGGCTCCATGCCGATGGAGCGCAGCAGCACGTCCATCCATTCCTGCTGGGTAAAGGCGGCGCGTCCGCGCTTCAGTTCGGCGATGTCCACATGCGGCATCTGGATGGGCGTGAGCTTCATGATCTGGATGGGCGAGCTTTCCTGCCGCCGCCGGCTCTTTTCGCGCAGTTCGGCGTCCGCGGAGGCGAAGGCCTCCTCGCTCTCGTAGGCAAGCTGAATGATGCACCAGATACCACCGCAGAGCAGGCGGTCGTACTTCTCCGGGTACTCGTCGCCAATGGGGATGTTTTTGAGGCCGAGGTTGGAAAACTCCGCCTCGTAGCAGTCCTTTTTGATGTTGAGCTGCACCGTCACCTTGTCGATGATGGTATAGCTGCCGCGCGCGCGCAACAGGGAGAGCACCTTCTGCGCCTCATCCGGGCGCACGAAGTTGTCCGCAAGTATGCGCTTGACGTTGGCGACGCCCTGCTCAATCACGTCCTCATCGTCGCTGCTGCAATACTGCCCCAGCAAAAACTCGAGCACATAGACGGGCACGTTCGCGCCCTCCTTGATCTTCTTGGTCAGGTCCTTGCGCACGATCCTGCCGTCGAAGTGCTCGCGCAGCTTGGCGCGAAGCGTTGCGCGCCTGTCAGCCGTTTCCGCGTTCATCATGCCGAAGCCTCCTGTATGCTACGAGAAAAAGTCAA
>DSLFR04102__coassemble_949_pt1 | contig 19124 bp, 13 predicted proteins | sample DSLFR04102__metabat2_low_PE_033 | metagenome-assembled genome bin DSLFR04102
TACGGCAAGCTGGCGGTCAACTACAACCGCGATGTGGAGATCTTCCCCGTGCTGCGCGCCATTTTCGAGCGCATACAGGGCAAATCGCCCTACCAGTCCCCCACGGACATGGGCGTGAATATGGCCGGCTTCTGCATCACCGACGACGAGGCCTGCTGCGACGCCTCGCGGCGCGAGATCGTGCGCCGCTATTTCGCCGCCGGCTGCGCCAAGTTGCGCGGCTCGGGCGAGGACGCCGCCGTGGGCAAAATCGAGATTCTCATGGAGCAGGCCGGCGTCTCTCCGGAGAACCGCCGCTCGGCGCGCGCCGCCAACGCTCTGGAGGCCGCCACTGGCAAGCCTGCCGCCGCCATGGAGCTTTCCGACGGCAGCGTGGTCACCGGCAAGACCAAGGATCTGCTCGGCTGCGCCAGCGCCATGCTGCTCAACGCGCTCAAGACGCTGGCCGGCATCCCCGACGAGGTGAAGTTGATCGCCGAGCGCGTCATCGAGCCCATCCAGCGGCTGAAGGTGACGTCCCTGCACAACCGCAACCCGCGATTGCACACCGACGAGGTGCTCATCGCCCTCGCCATCTGCGCGGTGGACGACGAATTCGCCGCCCGGGCCATCGCCCAACTGCCGAGGCTCAAGGGATTGGAGGCGCATGCCAGCGTGCTGCTCTCGCCCGTGGATGAGGACACGTTCCGCCGCCTCGGGGTGAACCTCACCTGTCAACCCAAGCACGAAACGCAGCGGCTGTTCTACCGCTGACCGCCGCCCCGGACGGCCGACCGCGCGTCGACCGGGGCTTTGCTTTTGAAAACGCCCCGCGCGGGCAAACTTTGCATGACGCTTTAGGAAGGAAGTCTTTGTATGCGCGCTTATGAACGCCTGTTGCGCTATGTCAAATTCGACACCGCCTCCGACGCCTCCAGCCAGAACTGCCCCAGCACGAAAAAACAGCTGGCGCTGGCCAAAGCGCTGGCGGAGGAACTGCTCGGCCTCGGCCTTGACGACGCCCATGTGGACAAGTTCGGCTATGTCTACGCCACGCTGCCCGCCAATTGCGGGGGGCAGCCCACCATCGGCCTCATCGCCCACATGGACACCGTGGACATCGTGCCCACCACGGGCGTCTCGCCCGCTCTTCTACCTTACGAGGGCGGTCCCATCGCGCTGAAAAACGGCGATGTGCTCACGCCGGAGCAGTACCCCGGTCTGGAAACGCGCCGGGGCAAGACGCTGATCGTCACCGACGGCAACACGCTCTTGGGCGCGGACGACAAGGCCGGCATCGCCGAGATCATCACCGCGCTGGAAACGCTCGTTGCGGATCCGTCCATTCCCCACGGAACGATCAAGGTGGCCTTCACGCCGGACGAGGAGATCGGCCGCGGCGCGGACAGATTCGACGTGCAGGGCTTTGGCGCCGACTTTGCCTATACTGTGGACGGCGGCGACGTGGGCGGCATCGAATATGAAAACTTCAACGCCGCTTCCGCCGTTTATACCATCCACGGCGTCAGCGTTCATCCCGGCTCGGCCAAGGGGCGCATGGTCAACGCCAACCGCCTCGCCTGCGAACTGAACGCCCTCTTTCCCGAAGATGAAACGCCCGAACGTACCGAGGGTTACGAGGGCTTTTACCACCTCTGCGACCTGCGCGGCAGCGTGGAAGAGTGCCTTTTGCACTACATCATCCGCGACCACGACCGTGCCAATTTCGAGGCGCGCAAGCGCTTTGCAGCCGAAGCCGCCGAAGCGATGAACGCGCGCTATGGCGCGGGCACGGTGGAGGTAAAGATCGTCGATTCCTATTACAACATGCGCGCGGTGATGGAAGCGCACATGGACGTCATCCGCCGCGCCGAGGACGCCTGCCGCGCCGTGGGCGTGGAGCCGAAGAGCGAGCCCATCCGCGGCAGCACGGACGGCTGCCGCCTCTCGTTTATGGGCCTGCCCTGTCCGGATCTGGGCACCGGCGGTCTCAACTACCACAGCCGCCATGAATTGATCGCCATCGAGGACATGGATCTGGTTTCGGCCATGCTCGTCAAACTGGTCACGGCGCGATAGACGGAGGCGGGGCGATGGCAAAGGCAGCGGATAAAGCGTATCTCTTCGAGCGCATGCCCGTGAAGCGGGCGGTGCTCAAGCAGATCGTGCCCACCATCATCGGGCAGATGATCGTGCTCATCTACAACCTGGCCGACACCTATTTCGTCGGTCTGCTCAACCAGCCCCGGCAGACGGCGGCGGTCACCGTGGTCGGCCCGGTGTTCGTGATGCTCACGGCGGTCTCCAACCTCTTTGCCGTGGGCGGGGCCAGCGTCATGGCGCACGCGCTGGGGCTGAAGGATGAAAAGCGGGCGCGGCAGGTGTCCAGCCTCGCCTTCTGGGGCGGGCTGATCGCCGCCGTGGTCTTTTCCGCGCTGTTTTATGCCCTCGCCTCCCCCATCCTCCGCCTTTGCGGGGCGACGGACGAGACTTACGCCCTGGCCTTCGGCTATGCCAAGTGGGTGGTCATTTGGGGCGGCGCGGGGACGATCCTCAACCTGCTCCTGGGCAACCTCGTGCGCGCCGAGGGCGGCGCGGCGGTGGCGGCGTTCGGCGTGGCGCTGGGCGGCGTTTGCAACATCATCCTCGACCCAATCTTCGTATTGCCGCAGTTTCTGGACATGGGCGCGGAGGGCGCGGGCGCGGCCACGGCCATCTCCAATTTGCTGGCGGCGCTGTTCTTCATCGCCTATATACTGGCAAAGCGCGGGCGGACGGTGGTCAGTCTTTCCCCCGCCTACCTGCGCGGCGCGGGCAGGCACTTGAAGAACGTGCTCTCCATCGGCTTTCCCTCCTGCGTGCAGTACGCGCTGACGGTGGTGGCGACGGCGGCGCTTTCCAAGTTCGTCTCCGGCTATGAGACGGAGGCGGTGGCGGCGCTGGGCATCGTCAAAAAACTCGACCAGTTGCCCCTGTACTTTTCCATTGGCGTGGCCAACGGCCTTTTGCCGCTGCTGGCCTACAACTACTCCTCGGGCGATCAGGAACGGCGGCACGCGGCCTTCGTCTTTGGCTGCGGCGTGTCGCTGGGCTTCGCGCTTTTGTGCCTCGTGGTCTACGAGATCTTCGCGCCGGCGCTCACAGGTCTGTTCATCGCCGACGCGCGCACCATCGAATACAGCGCTGCCTTTTTGCGCACCATGGTGGTGGCCATGCCGATGATGTCCGTGTGCTACCCGATGATCGTGCAGTTTCAGGCCATGGGCAAGGTGAAGGAATCGCTTGTCTGTTCCATATTGCGCAAGGGCGTATTGGACATACCGCTGCTGTTTTTGCTCAACGCCCTCATTCCCCTCTACGGCTGCATGGCCGTGCAGCCCATCGTCGATTCGCTGTCCCTGATCGTGGCGCTGTGCTTTTACAGAAGGTTGCGGCGCGGCGCAGAGGCGTAAAAACCGCGCCCCACCTGCCTGCGCGGGCAAATGGGGCGCGGTTTTTTATGCGGCTTTTCGCCCTCAATGGCCGCCAAAGTGTTCCTCGGCGATGGCGTCCAGCTGGGCGGCAATCTCCGCGAAAGGGCGGTCCAGATCCAGCGTGCGCACGCTGATGCGGTTGCCGTGCATCTGGTAGCGCGCGTCCGGCTGGATGGCCTCGTCCGTCGCCGCATAGAGCAGCAGTCCGGAAACCGTATGGGGCGCATCGCCAAAGGCCGCGTCGCGGTTCTTGACGTAGGTGAAGATCTGGTAGAGATTGGCGGAGTGGAGCGTGTGGGCGTCGAAGCGCGTCTGCGTCGTGTGCGCGTAGTACTTGGCGTCGATGATGAGCACATCGTTGCCCCGCCGCAGCGTGATGTCGCTCTGCATCAGCGGCAGCATCGCGCCCTGTCCGTCGTCCAGCGCCCACGGTATCTGCGCGGCGCTCGCCGCCACGCGCGGGCACTCCCGGACGTAGTATTCGAGGATGAACTTTTCAAACAGGCGTTCCATGCGCTGCGCGTCGAAGAACGAGGCAAGGCGGTATTCTCCGCTCTCCGTCGTCATCAGCATTCCCTCGAGGATGAGCCGGCAGAGGCCGATGAGCATGCGGTAGGTAGCGTTGTTCCTGCGAAAGCGGATGTCCTGCCAGCGGATGGCGCTCGGGTCTATGGCGGCGACGCTGGCAAAGAGCAGCAGGACGCGCTTGAGGCCGTCCTTGTGCGCCTGCGACACGCGCGCATGCCGCAAAAGGAGCAGCGCCGTGGTCTTGAGGATGCGGTTGAGCAGCGCGTCTTCGGATAGCTCGTCATAGATGCAGCAAAGCGCCCGCTTCCCGGCGGCGCGGCCGCGCATGGCGCCCGACATGTCCAGCTTGCCCCGCAGCGTTGTGAGTTCCTCCTGCCGCGGCGCGTATTCCCGGTACAACCCCTGCTTGAGCAGCCTGCCGATGCCCTTGGAGAGTATGGCGGCAAAGAGGTCGTGCATGTTGGCAAATTCCTCGGCGGCAACGTCCTCATAGCCGCCCTGCTCCAGCGCCGTGAAGGCATACGCGAGCATGTAATAGATATTTTTGATGCGTATGCCCTTATCTCTGGTCATTGGAACACACCCTGCAAGATGTTCTCCCAGCGCTGGAGTTTGCCGGCGTCGTCGAACCAGTATTCGCGCAGCATGGGCAGTATGTCGTAATCGACGATGGCGCGCAGCCATTCCTCCGTGCACTGTGTCTGGCCGCAGAAATAGCTGTGGCCGATGCAGAAGCCCTTGCCCAGCGTCTTATCCAGGGCAATCTCCCGGTTCAACTCCCGGACGCGGGCGATGAGCCGGTCGAGCGTCTCGCTGTTCAAGCTCTCCTGATAGCGGAGGAAGCCCTCGGCGTCAAAACCCGGATCCATGTCAAAAAAGCTGAAGCGGCGGCGCAGCGCGTAGTCGAGCATGGCAAGGCTGCGGTCGGCGGTGTTCATCATGCCGATGATGTAGAGGTTCCCCGGCACGGCAAAGGACAGGCCGTTGTAGGCCAGCGTCGCCTTTGTGCCCCGGTAATCCTTCTCGATGAGCATCAGCAGTTCGCCGAAGACCTTGCTCATATTGCCGCGATTGATCTCGTCGATGATGAAAAAGAAGTCCTTGTCCGGCTGGTTCGCCGCCCGCTGGCAAAAGCGGTAAAAGACGCCGTATTGCAGTTCGAAGCCTTCCCCGGTCGGCTTATAGCCCATCATAAAATCCTCATAGGAATAATTCTGATGGAACTGCACCAGCTCGATACGCGCATCGTCCTGTTCCCCCACCATCGCCCAGGCCAGGCGGCGGGCGGCGAACGTCTTGCCCACGCCCGGCGCGCCTTGCAATATGATGTTCTTCTTGTTGCGCAGCACGCCCACGAGGCTTTCATAGCGCTTTTCCGTCATATACACATCGCGGAGAAAGTCTTCCTTCCCATAGGGCGCGGCGGGCTTTTTCTCGGAGACGGGATTTTCCTCGCGGATGATGTCGAGGAGGAAGGTATACTCATCCTCCGTGAGTTTAAAGAGACTGCCTTGGGGATTCTGAAAGTACTCCATGCGTTCCAACTCCGGGCAGTCCTTCAGCGTTGCATAGTCAATGGGCGCGGCAAGGCCCTCGACCTTTTCAAAGTACAGCTTTTCGCCATCCTGCGCAGCGCTGATGCGTCCCAGCGCCACGATCTGCCGGACGGGGGTCGTCTCATAACCAATGACCATGTCGCCGGCCTGCGCATCGAGAAAATTCTGGAAGATGCGGCGACGGTTGCCATTTTCGTTGTAGAGCGTATAAGCCTGCACCTCGCCGACCGCGGTATCCGCGAAGCTCCAGTATTTGGGATTGGCGTTGAGCCACCAATAGCCGTGCGGCGCTTCCGCGGATGCCTGCCCGACATACAACGCGACGCCGCTGAGGTCGACCTTGTCCAGCGCGGCGGAGAGTTCGCCGCGCAGTTTCCAGATAAAGCTGCCATCCTCTTCCCCTGTGGCATTGCGGCCCGTATATAGAATCGGCCACAAGCGCGCGGAACCGTCCGTCCGCACCGCGGGCTTGATGCCAGACGCCTTGCATACCCTCCGAGCCAGGGCGATGGATTCAGCGTTATAAAAACCCGCCGTCCCGCCGTACTTGGCGGCCAATTGCTTGCAGGAAGCCATGCCGCCATAGTCCTTCATGCGCTTCATGACCTCCAGCGCGCTGGCGTCAAAAACCGTCCTGTCCTTCAGCAAACGCTCCCAGTCGCCTACGGTGAGTCCAGGATCGTAATCCCCGCCATACCAGCCGCTTCCGTTAGCGTCCACAACTTCCCTTGCCGCATAGGAACGGCTGATGTAAAAGCCGACGTCCATGGTCAGCGTCTTCAGTTCCGGATCGGGATAGCATGTGTCCGTCAACTGTTCCCGGAACAGAGACACCAGTTCCGCATCCTCATGGATGGCGGCGCAGAGCTCGTCGTAAAAGCGCTGAAAATTGCGCAGGTTGTCGGCGTAAGCGCCCTTTTTGAATCGGTAGTCCGCGTTCAACGCGCTCGCCGCCGCCTTGACTTCGCGGAGTTTGTAGATGTAATACTTGTCAGGATAGCGCAACCATAGGTATGTGGTGATGGTATTCTCGTACTGATAGTGCTGCACAGCGCCGCTTCCATGCTTTTCCAAAAGCACAGCGGATTGTCCCTTGAAGGCCTCTATGCGCTCGACCATGTCCCTGCTTTCGTCAAAAAGGGCAATGAACATGGCGCGCACTTCCTCGGGCGCAGCCTTGGCAAAGCCGACGATCATTCCTTCAGGAAAACTATTTCTGGATCGCAGCAAATTGCCCGTCTTCGCCAAGCTGCGCTTCAACATGTCCGCAAAGTCCGGCGCATTGACATCCCAGTTTTCTTGAAAACACTGGATTGCTTCCCACTTATATTTCTCGTCGTTCCACCATTTGGGCGCAAAATCCCGCTTATACGCCGCCAGCACATCCCGCAAACGCGTCTGATCGAACATGCCATCGCCCCTTTGTATCCCTGTTTTGCCGTTTACAGACAGTATACCACAGCCCGCGCGCCGTCGCCACCCCAAATGGCGTTTTCCGGGAAATATGGCGCGATCGCATACAGGCGCAGGCCCTGCCTCGCGTCCATCGCAAGGGCAGGGCCTGTTGGGGGGGGGCAGACTGCTGTTTTTCAGCGCACGCCGCTGGGCACGGGGGCGGGATTGCGGCCGACGTTCGTGTTGTCGCGGCGGCGATCCTGCAATTCGCGGACGGGGTTTTTCTCCGTCTCCCAGCGGTAATCCTGTCCATTTTGGGCGATATAGCGCTCGATGACCATGTGGCTGGGCACGGCGGCGGCGTCTTTGTTGACGATGTCCTGATACCGGAAGAACTCGAAATCCGGCTTGAGGGCGGAGATGTTTTCCCAGCTTTCGCGCACGGCGGTGTCGCAGACGGTATTTTGCAAAACGCCGCGCACGTAGGCGATGTTCTCCCTGAGCGCCAGGGGCGCGGGGAACTCGGGGCGCGGGATGACCTCCTGCCAGTCCCTGTGTTCGTATTCGTGCAAAAGCTGCGCGGCAAGGTGCAGATGGGCGATCTCCTGTTCAAAGAGCTGTTGCCAGATCTCGCGGATGGCCGGACAGGTTTCGGTCTGGATGCAGGACCAGTAGAGGTAGCACTCCGTATACTGGTGCATGAGCAATCCCTCCAGCCAGCTCTCACGCACGTCCATGAGGCTGCCGTACTGCGAGACGTGCTGCTCCTCGACCATGCCGATCTCCTGATAGAGCTTGCGGCCAAGCTCCGTGGGATAGAAGCCGCAGATGTTCATATAGTAGTTCATCGTCTGCTGTTCCGCGGCGGTGATGATGCCCACGGCCAGCTTCGTCATGGGATCGGCTTCGCGGCCGATGGGCTTTTTGATGGAATCGAAGGGGTGGCGGTGGTGGGCGATGGTCGGGCGGCCGGGCATGATCTCCGTGTAGCGGCCGACGATGTCCTCCGCCTTGACGTGAGTTTCCATATCCAGCAGGTCGGCATAGCGGTAGAGATGGTCAAAATCCTCCAAAAGCGCGAAATCGAGCGCCTTTTTCACGTGCTCGTCGCCCACCGTCTGCGCCAGCGCCGCCGTAAGATCCACGGCCAGCTGCTCATAGCCAATGGTGTGTTCCAACAGCGTCTCGTCGGCGGGCTTTAACATACTGACGAGTTTTTGCTGCTGCTGTTCGCCGCGGCGGATGCGCGCCAGCTGGCGGCGCAACTCGTTATCGCCGCAATGGCGGGAAAACTGATGCGAGAACCAGTTGGCTTCGAACTCCGTGCCGTTCATGAGGATGACGCGCGTGCGCGTGTAGGGGTCGACGCTGTGCTTGTCGTAGGGCTGCGCGTACAGGCGCGACCAGTCCAAAAAGGTATCTTCCAGCTTGCGGGGATTCTCAGCAAAGGGATTCATGTGCATTCCTCCTTTCCGACAGTTTTCCCGGTCGAATCGCAAAATATTCCTGGAAAAAATGTGTCCATACTTGCAAAATTTGTTGCGATACTGTATGATAAAGGCAGTTGGGAAAAGGGAGTGTATTGTATGAAAAAGCGCATGATGGCATGTCTATTGTCCATATTGCTGGCGTTTTCCTGGGGCGCGCTGGCGGAGGCGCCCGCGGCAACGGACGCGCCCGCGCCGGCGGAGAACGCGATCTTCGTCGAGGCCGGCTACCGCCACTCGTTCGCGCTCGACGCGAACGGCGCGCTCTGGGGATGGGGCGCGGGCGAATACGGCCGTCTGGGTTCGGGTTCGTCCTTTTCGACCTACGACATGGAGCCGGTGGAATTGGAAAACGTGGTCGAGGCTTCGGCGGGCTGGTATCATTCCCTGTTCCGCACCGCCGACGGCGGCGTCTACGCCGTGGGCTGCAATTACGATTACGGCCAACTCGGCGACGGCAAGGGCCATGACCGCAGCCTGCCCGTGAAGGTGATGGACGGCGGCATGCAGGTGGCGGCCAGCCGCGATTTCTCCGCCGCGCTGAAAGCGGACGGAACACTGTGGACCTGGGGCCGCAACGACCTGGGCCAGCTTGGCCTCGGCCATACGGACACGCAGACCACCCCCGCGCAGGTGCCTTTGACGGATGTGGCGGAGATCGCGGCCGGCGACAGCTTCATGCTGGCGCGCTTGAAGGACGGCCGCCTCTACGCCTGGGGCGACAACAGCTACGGGCAGATCGATGGCGCGGAGGAGGAATTCGTCTGCGAGCCGTTCCTGCTCGAGGGCTTTGAAAACGTGCGCAGCGTGCGCGCGGGCAACAACCATGCCCTGGCGCTCATGGAGGACGGCTCGCTGCGCGTCTGGGGCGACGATTACTACGGCCAGTTTGGCGGCGGCGACGAAGCGCTCAACGCCTTCCTCGCGGAAAACGACCTCGCGGTCACGGCCATCGAGGCAGGCGGCGATATGTGCGCCCTGCGCGACGAGGGCGGCGAGTGGTATCTGTGGGGCGATCTCTTTGGCGACGCGCCCGCGCCTCTGGAGCGCACGGGCGTGGTCAGCCTTTCGCTGGGCTACTGGCACGCGCTGGCCGCGGAAGCGGACGGCACGCTCTGGGGCCGCGGCGACAACACCCATTACCAGCTCGGCTCCCTCTACAGCGACACGCATCGCAGCTGGGCGGAACTGCCCTTCAGCCTGGCCGGGGAGGAACGCGCTTCCCGCGCCCCCATCGAGCGCGACAAGGCCCGGCCCGTGGAGCCCTTCGCGGGAGAGGTCCGATCCGTGGCGGCGGGATATTACACCTCCTTCGCCATCGATGCAAGCGGCGGAGTCTGGGCTTGGGGCCGCAACGACTACGGTCAACTCGGCTTGGGCGACGAGGAGGGGCGCGAAGTTCCGGAGCAGCTGGCGCTCAAGGGCGTCGCCGAGGTGGCGGCGGGCGACTATCACACGCTTTTCCGCACGGACGACGGCGCGCTCTACGGCGCGGGTTGCAGCTACGATTATGACCAGTTGGCCACGGGCCGCTTCGAGAACGAGAGCGAACCTGTGTTCATCATGGACGGCGTGGCGCGCGTCTGGGCCGGACGCGACATCTCCGCCGCGTTGGATACGGAGGGCGGCCTGTGGGTCTGGGGCGCGAACGACCTCGGGCAACTCGGCCTCGGGCACACGGACGCTGTGGACGGCCCCACGTGCCTTCCCCTTGAGGGCATCGTCGACGTGGCGGTGGGCAAGCAGTTCATGGCCGTGCTCCTGGAGGACGGCAGCGTTTTGACCTGGGGCGACAACACCTACGGCCAACTCGGCCTGGGCGAGGGCGAACGCGCGCTCGCGCCCACGCGCGTGGAGCTTGAAAACGTCGTTTCCATCGCCGCGGGCGGGGCGCACATGCTGGCGCTGGACGCCGACGGCCGCCTCTGGGCCTGGGGCGCGGGATATTACGGCCAACTCGGCAACGGCGGCGACAGCGACCGCTTCACCCCCGTGGAAGTCGTAAACGCCGAGGGCGCGACGGCCATCTGGGCCGGCGGCGATACTTCCGCCGCGCGCACGCTGGGCGGTCAGACGCTTCTCTGGGGCGCCTACTTCTATCTCGAACCCTACGAGGAGCAGATCATGTTCTTTGACGAAACGGCGCTGGAATATCGCTATCTCGACATCGACAGCGTCGCCATGGGCACCTTCCATGTGCTCTCCACAGATGAGGATGGCCATGTCTACGCCTACGGGGGCAACAGCTTCGGGCAACTCGGCAGCGGCGAAGCCGGCGAAAACGCCTTCTATTATGGCGGATGGGCCGACACGGGGCTCAACCTGCAAACGGGCGAATACACGGCGCCCAGCGAGTTAAGCGATATGCCGGACTTCGGGCAGGCGCTCTGAGGCGGCCCGCATCTGCCATTTTCTGAAAAGCGCGGCGGCAAAGCAAAAAGCCCTTGCATTCCGCCGCGCTTTATGGTATACTATGCTTTGTTCCACGGGTGATGACGATTGGGTCCCGTGCGGCGTCATGCTGCGAATCGTGTCAGGGCCGGGAGGCAGCAGCACTAAACAGAAGTTGGCGCGCGCCGCGGGTTATGCCTGGTTCGAGTCCGTGGGATTTTTCTTTTTGGCGCAAAAACGTCCCCGCTTCCTTCTCGGAGGCGGGGACGCCAGGATGTTGACAAAGTCAACAGACTGGCAGAGCGTTGAGAAAGCCTGCAAGCCAAGGAAGCTGTACTTGCATCCAAGGGAGCTTACATGGACGTAAGTGACCGCAGGATGCAAGTGCAGCTGACGCAGGAAGCAAAAATCGCCTCTGATTTTCATTTTATCAGAGCGATTTTTGCGGTTGTGGGCTTTGTCAGCGCTCTGACGTCCCCGCTTCCTTCTCGGAGGCGGGGACGCCGCGTCTTTTCAGCATGTCCAGGTGAAGATCGCGCCGGGCAGGGCCTCGGCGGCGCGCAGGGCCTCGGCGGCGGTGCGAAAAACGCCAAACACCGCCGAACCGCTGCCGCTCATGCGCGCCACGCGCGCGCCGGCCGCCCGCAGGCGCGCCATGGCCGCGCCGATCTCCGGCATCAGCGAAATGGAGGGCGCTTCCAGCGCGTTTCCGGAGAGCACGTCCATCTTTTCAAAGTCCCGCTCGCAGATGGCGCGGGCGAGGGCTTCGTTGTCCAGCCCCAGCGTCCTGCCCACGCGATCATACTCGGCAAACACCTGCGCCGTGGAAAGCCCGCGGCCCACGTGCAGAAGCACCAGCGGAAAGCGCTCGCCGCCGCCCAACGCGGCGATCTTCTCCCCCATGCCGCGCACGCGGGCAAACCCCCCGGCGATGCAATAGGGCACGTCCGCCCCCAGCGCGCGGCCGATCTCCAGCAGTTTGTCCACCGGCAGGCGCAACCCCCACAGGCGGTTGAGCGCGATGAGCGCGGCGGCGCAATCGGCGCTGCCCCCGCCCAATCCGGCGCGAATGGGGATGCGCTTGGAAAGCGTGATGCGCGCGCCAAGGCGCTTGCCTACGTATTCCCCCAGCGCCTGCGCCGCCTGCAAAACGAGGTTGCGCCCGCCCACGGGCAGCGGACGGCCGTTGACCGTCAGCGTCAGCCAGCGGGCGCGTTCAAACGTCAATACGTCGGACAGGTCGATGCGCTGCATGAGCATGTCCAGTTCATGGTAGCCGTCGTCGCGGCCGGCGCACACGTCCAGCGACCAGTTGATCTTCGCCTGCGCCCGCGCGGTGATCCTCATGTTCTCTCCCCCATCGCTTTGGTGGGCGGTGTCCGGCCGCCGCCCACCATTATAGCATGCTTTCCGCCGCCGCGTGTTAAAAATCGGCTCTCCGCTTGCATATTTTCAAAATCGGTTTATAATGGTGGTATCGCAAGGACGGGAACAGTCGGGCGGCGGCGCGCAAAGAGAGACGGCGGCGGGTGCGAGCCGGAGGCGCAAGGCCCGATCTCCATTCCCAGAGCGTCCCCGCGAAAGCGGGGCGGGTGCGCCCGATAGCGCGCGAAAGAGGAGCTTCAGCTTGAAAACGGGTGGCACCACGGCGCGCGCGTCGTCCCTGTTGATCGGGCGGGGCGTATTTTTTTAGGAGGGATACCATGCTGGACCTGAACCTCATCCGTTCCAATCCCGAATATGTCAAAGAAGCCTTGAAAAAGCGCGAATACGACGTGGACTTCAGCGAACTTCTCGAATGGGACGCCCGCCGCCGCGCGCTGCTTGTGGAAAACGAGTCGCTCAAGGCCGAGCGCAACCGCATGAGCAAGGAGATCCCCGCCCTGAAAAAGCAGGGCAAGGACGCGAGCGAACTGCTCGCCAAACTCAAGGAAATGGCCGATCAGGTCAAGGCGATGGACGAGGAGCAGAGCGCTCTGGAAGACAAAATCTACCGCTTCGTGGTGGCGCTGCCGAACCTGCCCGCCGAGGACGTGGTGGCCGGCGGCAAGGAAAACAACCAGGTGGTCAAGGTCTACGGCGAAAAACCCGCCTTTGACTGGGAGCCGAAAAACCACGTGGATCTGTGCACGGATCTGGGCCTGATCGACTACGAACGCGGCGTGAAGATGGGCGGCAACGGCTTTTGGCTCTACACCGGCCTTGGCGCGCGGCTGGAGTGGGCGCTGCTCAATTACTTCATTTCCGAGCACCTCAAGGACGGCTACACCTTCATGCTGCCGCCGCACCTTTTGACCTATGACTGCGGCCTCACCGCCGGGCAGTTCCCCAAGTTTGAAGACGACGTATATCGCCTGACAGAAGAAGGTTTCCGCTTCCTGCTGCCCACGGCGGAGACGGCGCTGATCAACCTCTACCGCGGCGAGATTCTCTCCGAGGACGAACTGCCCAAGAAGCTGTTTGCCTACACGCCCTGCTATCGCCGCGAGGCCGGCGCTTACCGCGCCAGCGAGCGCGGCATGATCCGCGGCCACCAGTTCAACAAGGTGGAGATGTTCGGCTACACCCGCCCCGAGGACAGCGGCAAGATGCTCAAAGAACTCATCGACAAGGCCTGCCGCCTGGTCGAGGGCCTGGGGCTGCACTATCGCCTCTCCAAGCTGGCCGCGGGCGACTGCTCCGCTTCCATGGCCACCACCTACGACATCGAACTGTGGATTCCCAGCATGAACGAATACAAGGAGTGCTCCTCCGTCTCCAACGCGCGCGACTATCAGGCCCGCCGCGGCAACATCCGCTTCCGCCGCAACGAAACGAAGAAGCTGGAGTTCGTGCACACGCTCAACGGCTCCGGCCTGGCCACCAGCCGCCTGATGCCCGCCATCGTCGAGCAGTTCCAGCAGCCGGACGGCAGCGTCATTATCCCGGAAAAGCTGCGTCCCTATCTGGACGGCATGGAGAAGATCTCCCCCAGGCGCTGAACGATCGCCGATCCCGCGGAGGGGCCCACGCGGCCCCTCCGCCTTTTTTGGGCGGGGATTTTTGTGCATTTCGTCCCAAGGTTTTTTGCCGTCTTCCGCGACAACTTTACATTCATGCGCTATAATGTATTGTCATAAGAAACATCAAAGGGGTTGCGCGTACCCATGCGACATGAAAAATCCTGTGGCGCCGTGGTCTTCAGCCAGTTCGGCGGCGCCTGGCACGTTTTGCTCATCCGCCACGAGCACGGGCGGCATACATCCTTCCCCAAGGGCCACGTCGAGGCCGGCGAAACTGAGCGCCAGACCGCCGAGCGCGAAATCCTTGAAGAGACGGGCGTGCGCGTGCGCGTCGATACGGGTTTCCGCGCGGAGAACCGCTACATGGCGCGCCCGGACGTGGAAAAGCTGGTGGTGTTCTTTATCGCCGTCGCCGAGGAACAGACGCCCGTGGCGCAGCAGGGCGAAGTGGCCGTGGCCGAGTGGGTCGAGGTCAACGAGGCCGCCGTCCGCCTTACCTACGAGCAGGATCGCCGCATCCTTCGCCGGGCGCGAAAGTACCTGTTCAAAGAAAAAGACGCGGACTGACCGCGTGCCCCGCGCTGGCAAGGCGCGGGGATGTTTTTTCTCCGAAAAATGCGACGAAAAAGCGCGCATACTTGTCCAAAGCGATACACAAAAGCAATGGCATCGCCATATTTGTCCTGTATAATGACAATGCATCAAGATATGGGGTGATCTCATTGCGGCGAGCGGTGTCGCTTTTTTTGATACTTGTGCTTACATTTGCCTGCCTGCCGGCCCTGGCGGAGGAATTTACCGAGGGCTCGCGGGGGGATGAGGTCGAGCGCTTTCAGCAGCGCCTTTCCGACCTCGGATACCTGAGCGGCAGTGTGGACGGCATCTATGGCAAGCAGACCACGCAGGCCGTTTCCGCCTTTCAGGATCTCAACGGACTGACGGTTACCGGCACAGCGGACGCCGCCACACAGGCGGCGGTGTTTTCCGCGCAGGCGGAGGCGCTGCCCGAGAGCCTTTCCCGCGATGACGAGGGCGACGGCGTGCGCCTTTTGCAGGAACGCCTCGCCTTTCTCGGCTTTCTCGACGACGAGGCCGACGGCAAATACGGCAAAAACACGCAAAACGCCGTCGAGGACTATCAGGAACACCTTGTCGCCCGCGGCCTTTCCTGGACCAGCGCTACCGGCACGGCGACGCCGGTGACGCAGGGTTATCTCTTTGACGAAACGCAGTCCACGTACATGCAGGACCTTGCGCAGGGCGATGAAAGCGACGAAGTATTACGCCTGGAGCGCCGCCTGCGTACGCTCGGCTACCTCGACGACGACCCGGACGATGTGTTTGACAGCTACACGGATTCCGTGGTGCGCGCCTTCCAGAGTGCCGCGGAACTGGAGGTCACCGGCGTGGCCGACCGGGCGACGTTCGACACCCTCTTCAGCGCGGACGCGCCCGTCGCCGAACGCTTTGTGGCCCACGACATCTACGCCGGCGATACGGGCGACGCGGTGCTCGCCGTACAAAAGGTGTTGACGCAATACGGCATGCTGGCCGCGGAGCCGGACGGCGCTTACGGATCGGCCACTTCGGAGGCGCTTGAACGCTTCTACAATTACCTGTACGAAAGCGGCAATTCCTATGCCGAGTTTTTCGCCATGTACGACGGCGTTTCTGCCACGGCGCAGGATCTGCTGGCGACGGAAGACTTCTTCGTGTTTCGGGAAACGCTGTCGAGCGGCTCCTCCGGCGACGAGGTATTGCGTTTGCAGCGCCGCCTCTACACGCTCTATTATATCTCCAAGGGCGTCATCGACGGCTCGGTCGGCGCAAAGACCGAGGCGGCCATCCGCGAATTCCAGGCCAACAACCGCCTTGAGGAAACCGGCGTGGCCGACGAGGCGACGCAGAGAGCGCTTTTCTCCGCCACCGCCATCGCCAAGAACACCAAATACAAGCTGGTGGTGAGCATCAACGACCAGCGCGTCTATGTCTACGGCCTCAACTCCTTCGGCGAATACGAGTTGGACGATACATTCATCTGTTCAACAGGCCTGGGCGACAGCACGCCGACGGGCATCTACACCACTTCCACTGAGCCGCTCAACCGCTGGCAGTATTTCCAGAAGTTCAAGTGCTGGGCGCAGTACTCCTTCCGCATCACCGGCGATATCTGGTTCCATTCGGTGCTCTACAGCGCGCCGAACACGCGCTCCCTGCGCTACGGCTCTGTCTCCGCCCTGGGCCGAAAGGCCTCCCACGGCTGCGTGCGCCTGCGTGTGGAAGACGCCCAGTGGATCTATGAGAACTGCGACGACGGCACCATCGTGGTCGTGCAGTAAAAAACGCGCTCTGGGGACAGTAGCCCCGGAGCGTTTTCATGTACGTATACGAACGGCAGGCTTCGTCGACCTGCCGTTCGTTTATAGCGCCCGCCTTTGCAGCAGCGTTACTGTCTCCACATGCCCCGTATAGGCGAACATGTCCACGGGCTGGGCGAACTGCAGGCAGTAGCCGCCCGCCGTCAGCGCCTTGAGGTCGCGGGCGAGGGTGGCGGGATCGCAGGAGATGTAAGCGACGCGCTCAGGCGCTGCGTCAAGGAGCGCCCGCAGCACGCGCTCGTCCGCGCCGCGGCGCGGCGGGTCGAGGATGGCGGCGGCAAATCGCTCGCCCGCGCGCGCGAGGCGGGGAAGTTCCTGCGCCGCGTCGCCAAGCAGGAAATGCGCGTTTCCGGCAAGGCCATTGCGCTTTGCGCTTTCCCGGGCGTCGAACACGGCGGGCGGTACGATCTCCACGCCCGTGGCCCGTGCACCGCGCAAAGCCGCCAGCAGCGTGATCGTGCCCGCGCCGCAGTACGCATCGAGCACGCTCTCCCCCGCCTGCAACGCCAGAGCGTCCAGGGCGACGGCATACATGCGCTCGGCCTGCGCGGCGTTGACTTGAAAAAAGCTCTGCGGAAGCAGGGAAAAGCGCAGGCCGGAGAGCGTCTCTTTCAGCCGCTCCGCGCCCGCGAGCAGACGGCAGTCGCCGTCCAGCGCGTGGACGGGGCGCGGCTTCAAGCGGCAATAATACAGCGAATCCACGCCGGGGAAGGCGCGGATGGGCGGTTCCTTGCCCTCGCCGCAAAGTGTGAGCATGATCTCGCCTTGCCGGTTCACGCGCGTCACAGCCCCTCGCAGGCCGCGCAGATCCATTTGCGCAAGCTGCCGGAGGACTCGCACGCTTTCCTCGCGCTGCAGCAGGCAGTCCTCGACGGGCACGACCTCGCGGCTGCCGGAGCGCATGAAGCCGATCTTTCCATTTGCGATGGCGTACTCCGCCTTGTTGCGGCAGCGCAGCGGCTCGGGCATGGGCAGCGTTTCCAGCACATTGGGCGCGCCGATCCCGCCGATGCGCGAAAGCGCGTCCACGACCCGGCCGCGCTTGAGGCGCAGCGTCTCTTCATAGGTCATATGCCGCGCCTGACAGCCGCCGCAGCGGCCAAAGGCGGGACAATCCACCGCCACGCGCGCGGGCGACGGTTCGCGCACGGCGAGCAGTCGCGCCTCCACATAGCGCCCGCGATCGCGCTCGATCTCCACATCCACAGTCTCCCCGGGAATGGAAAAAGGAACGAACGCCGCGCGTCCGTCCCGAAGCCGGCCCACGCCCTGGAGCTGTGAGCCGGCGCCTGTGATGGAGATGGTTTCCATTACTTGTACTTGGTCATGACCGCCATGACGTTGATCAGGTCGGCGATCTCGGTATCCGAGGCGTGCTCGCCGATCTGCACATCGCTCAGCGGCACCTCGATGATGCGGTTGCCGCGCTCGCCCACGGCCAGTCCGCCCTGGTCATCGCGCAGAAGCTCCACGGCGCGGGAGCCAAGGCGACCGGCGAGTATACGGTCGCGCCCGGACGGGCTGCCGCCGCGCTGTATGTAGCCGAGCACTGTAGCGCGCGTCTCGTGGCCGGAGAGCACCTCAATGATCTCCGCGATCTGCGAACTGGTGAGGTGTTCGGTAGAGATGTGACTGAGTTTTTCGTGCTCGGCGCAGATTTTGCCGATGTCGGCGGTCTGGGACTGCATGGCGCCCTCGGCGAAAACAATAATCATCGAAGTCTTGCCGCGCAGAACGCCCCACTTGACGCGCTCGGCGATCTCCTCAATGCTCCAGGGGATCTCCGGCACCATCACCATCTCCGCGCCACAGGCAAAGGCCGTATGCAGGGCGATGTCGCCGCAGTTGCGGCCCATGACGGTGATGAGGCTGGCGCGCTCGTGGGAATCGCTGGTTTCGCGCACGCGGTTGATGCACTCGCAGGCGGTGTTCAAAGCGGTGTCAAAGCCGATGGTATAATCGGTATAGGCCAGGTCGTTGTCAATGGTGCCCGGCACGCCGATGGTGGGCACGCCCAGAGCGTTGAGCGCCGCCGCACCCTTGTAGGTGCCGTCGCCGCCGATGCACACGAGGCCTTCAACGCCCAGTATGCGCAGGTTCTCCACGGCCTGCTGCTGGTATTCGGGCTTGAGAAAGTCCAAACAGCGCGCCGTGCGCAGGAACGTGCCGCCGCGATGGATCTTGTCCGAGACGCTGCGGGAGGTGAGGATCTCAAAGTCGTCGTGCTCGTCCTTGCTGCGCATCAGCACGCCATTATAGCCGCGCTTGAAGCCGATGACCGACATTTCATTCTGCAGGCAGGTACGCACCACCGCGCGGATGGCGGCATTCATGCCCGGCGCATCTCCGCCGGAGGTCAGTACGCCGATTCTCTTCATTTGCAAACCCCTTCCTAAAGGTTGTTGTCCAAAAGAAACTTTTGCGCCTCCACAGCTTCGGAACGGAGAACCATCAGTTCAAACGTACCGTCCTGCTGCGCGTTGCCTACGGCCCTGCGGCGCACGAGAAATCCCTCCGCAGTAAGCAGCGCCTCCACGCTGTCCGCCTGGCGAGCGCCGCGAGCCATGTAAATGACCATCCAGAGCGCATCATCCGGCTTCATGTGTTTCCGCCTCCTGCTGAAAGAATCAGATTTATTATATACCGTGCCAAGGCTGAAGTCAAACGAAGACTGTGTATAGAAGTTGTTTCTTCAGCCATTTCTTTGGCCGCGATATGTTAAATGTTGCAAAGCCGCGCCGCACGGCTGGACAAAAGCGGGTCCGTTGTGCTATAATCTTTAATTGTCAGCGGGCGCGCCAATGTAGCTCAGTTGGTAGAGCAGCCGATTCGTAATCAGCAGGTCAAGGGTTCGAGTCCCTTCATTGGCTCCATTGACAACGAGGTGTAGCGCAGTTTGGTAGCGCGTTTGGTTCGGGACCAAAAGGTCGCAGGT
>DSLFR04102__coassemble_950_pt1 | contig 19111 bp, 17 predicted proteins | sample DSLFR04102__metabat2_low_PE_033 | metagenome-assembled genome bin DSLFR04102
TGTCCAGGTACTGGCGCAGGATGGTCTCACGGCTCATGGCGTTTACCAAGGAGACCTCCATGCCGGAGAGCTGGATGTCAGCAGGCATCAGGTCAACGCCCTCCGGGTGGTGCAGAATGCCCTCGCCGGGGCGCAGCGGCTCGTCCATCAGAATACGGCCCATCGCGTCGGACAGTGTAAAGGGCAGCTTGTCCGGCTGGGGGTGGCCCAAGCTGATGGTCAGGCTGCCTTGCGGGTCTCCGTCGATCAGCAGCACTTTCTTTCCGGCCTGGGCCAGCCCGATCCCCAGGTTCGCGCAGGTGGTTGTCTTGCCAACGCCGCCTTTCTGGTTGGCGATGGCGATGATTTGCGTGTTCAATGACTTCACCTCATTTCTGATTGGTGTTGTCATGTGCCTGCACAGCAGTCCTGGAAATGACAAAAGCCGCCACTCGAAACAAGTGACGGCTTCGCCTAAATCCAATATTCTGCTGTGTTTGAAATCAAAAGGCTTTGAGTTCCTTTCTGCTATTCATTTGTCGTTAATGAAACACCCCCTATAATTCGACTTATTTCAGTATGATTTTTCGGTTTGGAAAAGGATGAAAAAACCAGACTGAAAACCTCAAAACCCTTGATTCTACGGGGCTTTTCCGGTTTGTCGTAATTATACCGTAAGGGCATTCCAGTACCACCTACAAGCTGAAGCTCAACCACGGCGACCTGAAGGCCACCCAGGGCGATACCGGACACGCCCAGATCGACATGATCACCAGCGTGTATGCCCACATTCTGGACGAGGACCGCAAGATCAACGCCCAGAAGTTTGAGAGCGCCTTCTATGCCAATCCCGACCTGCGTTCGGTTCGTCCCCCGGAGGAACCAAAGGAACCGGCGCCCGCCACATTGGATTTGGAGTCCCTGGTGGAACAGCTTCGCAAGTCGCCGGAACTGGCCAACACACTGGCCGCATTGCTGGCGTCGGCCCCATCCGAAAAATAGGGCGGGAAAATCGTATTAGCAAATCGGCGTTTTTTATTAGCAAGGCCGAAAAAATAGTTCGAAGCCAATTAGCAGGCATACAGCGGAAAATGTATAAAATTGTTCCGGCGGAGCGGCAAAAACGCTCCGATGAAACGATAACAAAAAACCGCTGTAAACCATCAAAAAACGGCTTACAACGGTCATTTTTGGCACCCCCGGCTGGGTTCGAACCAGTGGCCTGTCGCTTAGGAGGCGACCGCTCTATCCAACTGAGCTACGGGGGCTTATACAGAAAATATTCAATTTTACAGGGCTCCAGGATTCGAACGATTCGATTTTTAGGAGGCGGCCGCTCTATCCTGCTGAGCTACAAGTGCATGCACGGCAACCTTCATTATACGGTTTTTCCCCGCGCTTGTCAAGCCGCGGCGCATGAAAACAGCCCGCGGCGCACAAAATGAAAGAAAGGCGCGGCACGCGGGCGGCGCAAGGAACGGGAAGGGGGCGGTGCGTATCTGGGTGGCGATCGTTGCGGTGACATTGTTGACGCTGCTGTTCGCCTGGGCGCTGTGCAGGGCGGCGGCGCAGGCCGACCGGCACATTGCCGAGACGTTCATGCGGCGGCAGGAGGAGGCGCTTGGCGCCGCGGAGGAAGAGGACGACCGCAAAACGGCAAAAGAGCGGGACGGATGAGGGCGCGGCCGCGAGCGCGCTCCGGCCGCCCGCGCGTCAAGACGGGCAGAGGCCGCTCCCGCAGCGCTGCGGGAGCGGCCCCAGGATGTTGACAAAGTCAACAGACTGACAGAGCGTTGAGAAAGCCTGCAAGCAAGGAAATTTTGCCAACGGCAAAATTTGTCGCCAAAGGCGACTGGATTTGACGATCCCGAAGGGCTCGGCAAATCCACCCAAGGAAGCTGCACTTGCATCCAAGGAAGCTTACATGGACGTAAGTGACCGCAGGATGCAAGTGCAGCTGACGCAGGAAGCAAAAATCGCTTCTGATTCTTTGTATAATCAGAGCGATTTTTGCGGTTGTGGGCTTTGTCAGCGCTCTGAGGCCGCTCCCGCAGCGCTGCGGGAGCGGCCCTCTTTGGCGCGGCGGCGCTAGAAGCTGTCGAGCAGGTCGAACAGCATACTTCCGAAATCGTCCGAGGAACTGTTGGGGTCGGTGAAATCCTCCTCGGGAGCGACGTCGAAAAAGTCGCGTTCATTCTGGTAGCCCGCGTCCCCCTCCGACGGGGCTTCCTCGGCGGGAACGGTCGCGGGGAGCGTTTCCGCCCCATAGACGGCCTTGATCGTGTAGGGGCCCTTGTTGCCGCATATGTCTATGTAGTAGGTGCCCGCCGGCAGCGTCAACTCCTCGGCGTAGCCCTTGAAGCCGTATTTCTCGGACACCTTTACCATGTCGCCATCGTAGAGCATCAAATTGGGCATGAGACTCTCCAGCGTGGTGTTGGCGGTGAGGTAGACCTGCGCCTCCACGTCGAGGGTGAAGGTGTAGTAGTCGTGCTCGTCCCACTGGGTGAGCACGCCGCTGAGCGTCTCTCCCGAAGGCAGCGCCTGCGCGCCGAGGTAATCGTCGTTGTCCTCCGTTTCCGTGCTGGGGCAGGATTCGAGGATGCCCTTGATGCGGAAGTCGCCCTGCGAAGAATCGTTGCCAACGCAGACGCAGTACGTTCCCGGCTCCAGGTAATAGACGAAGTCCTTCGTCTCCGGCGCGCCGGCGCTACCGTTGAAATAGCCCTCGTCCCAGCGGATGAGGTCGGCGTCGAGCAGCTGCACGCGGCCTACGCAGAACAACTGCGCGCGCACCGTCACAAGGCCCACCTGTTCCACGGTGAAGGGATAGTAGTGGTACTCGCCGGGGCGGGTGGAACCCTCCACCCAGGCATCGTCCAGGGCGAACGGCTCATGTTCGACGAACTGGGAATCATCGGCCATCGCCGCGGCGGGAAGCGCCAGCAGCAAAGCCAGCAGCAAAAGAACGAACCTGCGCATGAAAACCCCTTCCTTTCAGTGAAAATAGAGCAAACGGGGGAAAGCCCCCCGTTTTTTTACGCAATCGGCTCAAAATCGGCCGCGCCGTGTTTGCACAGCGGGCAGACAAAGTCGTCCGGCAACGTGTCGCCCTCGTAGATGTAGCCGCACACCTTGCAGACAAAGCCCTTCTTGCCCTCGGTCTGGGGCTTGGGCTTGACGTTGTTCTGGTAGTAGGCGTAGGTCATGGTTTCGCGCTCGCTCATCACGCGCGCCTCCTCCACGGAGCAGATGAACATGCCGTGGGAGCCGAGGTCGATGTAGTTTTCCACCTTCAGGGACATGAAGGCGTTGATAAAGCGCGGCAGGAACACAAGGCCGTTGTCCGAGCGCGGCAGTTCTTCCTCGAAGCTGGCGAACTTGTCCACCGTGCGGCCGCTCTGGAAGCCGAAGGTTTCAAAGACCTTGAAGGGCGCGTCCACGGACAGGCAGTTGACGTTCATCACGCCCGTCTGTTTGATGACGTGGTGGGAGTAGTTGGCCTTGTTGATGGTCACGGCCACGCGGTTGGGCGAATCGGTCACCTGCGAGACGGTGTTGACGATGAGGCCGTTGTCCTTTTTGCCGTCGTTGGACGTGACCACGTAGAGGCCGTAGCCGATGCGGAAGAGGGCGGTCATGTCCTTTTTGTTGGCGGTCTTTTCCGAGCGGGCCATGTAGTCCTGACACAGTTCTCCGGCGACCTTTTCAAGCTGTTCGCGGCTCTGCGCGTCCAGCGCGGAACGAATCTTCACCACGGGCTCGACGAACTCGAGGCCCTTGCAGGGGGCGAGCATGTCCTTCATCACCTTAGCGGCCAGCGGCGCCCAGGTGCCGTTTTCGATCAGGGCCACGGTGCGCTTCTGGAAGTTGCGCTCGGTCAGATGGTCGATAAACTCGCGCATGAAGGGGAAGATGCCGGCGTTGTAGGTGGTGGTGGCCAGAACCAGCTTGTTGTAGCGGAAGGCGTCCTCCACGGCCTCGGCCATGTCGCAGCGGGCCAGGTCGTGCACGATGACCGCCGGGCAGCCCTTTTCGCGCAGGAGGTCGGCCAGCGCTTCCACGGCCTTTTTCGTGTGGCCGTAGACCGAGGTATAGGCGATGACGATGCCGTCGCTCTCCGGCGTGTAGGACGACCACAGATCGTACAGGCGGATGTATTCGCCGAGGTTTTCCGTGAGGATGGGGCCGTGCAGCGGGCAGATGATGGCGATGTCCAGCCCGGCGGCCTTTTTGAGAAGCGCCTGCACCTGCGCGCCGTACTTGCCGACGATGCCGATGTAGTAGCGGCGGGCCTCGCAGGCCCATTCCTCCTCCACGTCCAGCGCGCCGAACTTGCCAAAGCCGTCGGCGGAGAAGAGGATCTTGTCGGCGCTGTCGTAGGTGACCATGACCTCCGGCCAATGCACCATGGGCGCGAAGACGAAGGTGAATGTGTGGCGGCCGGTGGTCAGCGTGTCGCCGTCCTTGACCACGAGACGGTTTTCATAGGCGCAGCCGAAGAACTGCTCCATCATCGCAAACGTCTTGGCGTTGCCCACCACAGTGACGTCCGGATAGGTCTTGACGAAATTGTCGATGTTGGCGGAGTGATCCGGCTCCATGTGCTGCACGATGAGGTAGTCCGGTTTGCGGCCGTTCAGCGCCGAACCCACATTGTCCAGCCACTCGTGGGTGAAATGCTGGTCCACAGTATCGAACACGCAGACCTTTTCGTCGAGCACGACATAGGAATTGTAGCTCATGCCGTTGGGCACGACGTACTGGCCTTCAAACAGGTCGACGGCATGGTCGTTCACGCCGACATAGACGACGTCTTTGGTTATATAGTGCATGCGGGAACCTCCCTTGCGTTTTCTTCCATCAATAGTATACTATACCGGCGCGGGAATGTCCATGCGGGAACGGAAATTTTCCCCGCCCTGTCCGCCCCGCGCGAACGGCGGTGCGCGAACAAATACAGGCGGCGCGGTTGCATTTTCTTTGACTTCGTGTTATAATATTAACAGAGAAATCTTTCCTTTGCATGACCTGTCCGTTTTTCAAGACGCGACCGCTCGACTTTGACAAACCGCATCCCGATCGACGAAAGCTGAACGCCAAGGGCGGGGAGCTTTCTTTTCCATCCAGAAAAGGGGGCGATGTTCGTGCTCATGGACGCGCTCGTCAAACCGCGGCGGGGGCCGGGGCTGGAACTTATGCGCGTGGAGGTTCCGGAGCCGGACTGGGGCGAAGTGCTCATCCGCATCCGCAAGACGGCCATCTGCGGAACCGACGTACATATCTACAACTGGGATCCCTGGGCGGAGAAAAACATCTCCCCGCCGCTGATCGTCGGCCACGAATACGTGGGCGAGATCGCCCGCCTCGGGCCGGGCGTCAAGGGTCTGCGGGAGGGGCAGCGCGTCAGCGGCGAGGGCCATATCGTCTGCGGTCACTGCCGCAACTGCCGCGCCGGCAACGGCCAGTGGTGCAAAAACACCGTGGGCGTGGGCGTGCAGCGCGCCGGGGCCTTTGCGCAGTACCTCTGCCTGCCGGCCACGAACGTGGTGCCCCTGGAGGACGATTACCTGCCCGAGGACGTGATCGCCTTTTTCGACGCCTACGGCAACGCCACCCACACGGCGCTGCAGTTCGACGTGGTGGGCGAGGACGTATTGGTCACCGGCGCGGGGCCGATCGGCATCATGGCGGCGGCCATCTGCAAAAAGAACGGCGCGCGCAAGGTTATCATTACGGACTTAAACGAATACCGCCTCGACCTGGCGCGCAAGATGGGCCTGTTCGCCGTCAACACCGGACGCGACGACCTGGGCGAGGTGATGCGCCAAAGCCACATGCGCGAGGGCTTCGACGTGGCGCTGGAAATGTCCGGCAGCGAGGCGGCCGTACACCAGATCGTCTCCCACATGCGCAACGGCGGCAAGATCGCGCTGCTTGGCATCTTCAAGGACGAGGCGCGCGTGGACGTCAACGAGATCATCTTCAAGGGGCTGACCGTGCAGGGCGTCTACGGCCGCAAGATGTACGAAACGTGGTACAAGATGGCGGCGATGATCGAGGGCGGGCTGGATCTCACCCCCATCATCACCCACCGCTTCCACTACACCGAATTTGAAAAGGGCTTTGCCGCCATGAACAGCGGGAAGAGCGGCAAGGTGATTCTGGATTGGAGGAATGAGCCGTGAAAGACGCCCTGCGCTTTTACGAGGCGGAACTTGCCGCCATCCGCGAGGCGGGCACCTACAAGGACGAGCGCATTATCACCACCCCGCAGCGCTCGCGCATAGACACCACGAAGGCAGACGGCGTTTTGAACCTCTGCGCCAACAACTATCTGGGGCTGGCCGACAGCGCGGATCTGATCGCCGCTGCCAGGGAAAGCTACGACCGCTGGGGCTTTGGCCTTGCCAGCGTGCGCTTCATCTGCGGCACGCAGGATCTGCACCGCGAACTGGAAACGCGGCTGGCCAGTTTCCTCGGCATGGAGGACGCCATCCTCTATTCCAGCTGTTTCGACGCCAACGGCGGCCTGTTTGAAACGCTTCTGGGGCCGGAGGACGCGGTCATTTCCGACGAACTCAACCACGCCTCGATCATCGACGGCGTGCGCCTGTGCAAGGCCCAGCGCCTGCGCTACAAAAACAACGACATGGCCGACCTGCGCGCCAAACTGGAAGAGGCCGCCGGCGCGCGCATCAAGCTCATCGCCACCGACGGCGTGTTTTCCATGGACGGCATCATCGCCAACCTGCCCGCCATCTGCGATCTGGCCGAGGAATACGGCGCGCTGGTGATGGTGGACGACAGCCACGCCGTGGGCTTCATGGGCGCGCACGGGCGCGGCACGCCGGAATACGCCCATGTGGAGGGCCGCGTGGACATACTCACCGGCACGTTCGGCAAGGCGCTGGGCGGCGCCTCCGGCGGCTACACGGCGGCGAGCAAAACCATCGTGAACCTGCTTCGGCAGAAGTCCCGCCCCTATCTGTTTTCCAACACCGTGGCTCCGGCCGTGTGCGCCGCGACGCTGAAGACGCTCGACCTGCTCGAAACTTCCACCGCCCTGCGCGACAAGCTGGCGGACAACACCGCCTACTTCCGCGCCGAACTGCGCAAGGTGGGTCTCACCGTGCCGGAGGGCGAACATCCCATCGTGCCGGTGATGCTCGGCGATGCGCGCGTGGCCGGGGAGTTCGCTGCGCGCATGCTCGAAAAGGGCGTGTACGTGGTCAGCTTCAGCTATCCCGTGGTGCCCAAGGGCAAGGCGCGCATCCGCACGCAGGTCAGCGCCGGGCACAGCCGCGAGGACCTCGATTTCGCCGTCTCCTGCTTCCGCGAAGTGAAGGAAGAAATGGGTCTGTAACGACCGTTCCCGGGGCGCTCCCTTCCTGCGCCCCGCGCCGGACTCCATGGCAAGCCCGACCGACCGCTGGCGGCGCGCTTTCCCCTGCCCCCTTGAGCGCGCCGCCCCACCCTCAGCGCATCGCGCGCATCTGCCGCTCCCTGTAACGCAAGGCCCGCCAACGGCGCCAAAGGAGGGATCGATATGCCGTTTGCTATCGTTGTGGGCTGTGTGCTCCTGTGGTTGTTGATTGGAAGAAAGAAGGAAAAGAACGCCGCCGGCCTGGACGCGCGGCGCATTGGTCTGGACGAGGGACTGGTCATCCTCGAGGGCGAAACGGATTAAGATGACTGCCTGACCGACCATGGCGGCGGCAGACGCACGCGGCCCCCGGAGCAACGACGCTCCGGGGGCTTCTTATGCAACGGCGTTTTGCCTCATGGCCTGCGTTGCGCCGACGCCCCCGCAAGCCATTGCAGCGCAAATCTTTCCCCAACGCGCGAAGCGGGGGAGAATATGCCGCTGTTCTCTACGCCACCGGCACGTAGCCCTGCGCGGCCATCAGCGCCTTGCCCTCCGCCGTGCCGAGGAAGTCAAAGAGCTGCCGCGCGGGGGAATCTTCCGGCTCGTCTTTGCGGATGACGGCGTAGTTGTACTGCGTATAGGGATATTCCCCGGAAGCGATCGCTTCGTTCGAGGGGGCGACGCCGTCGATGGCGAGCAGCTTGACGCCCTCGCGCGCGTACATCTCCGTCACGTAATAGTAGAGCGAATAGCCGATGGCGTCGGCGCTGTTGCGGTAGGAGGCTACTTCGTCCACCAGCGCGCCCATCTCCGAGGGGCGGTATTCCCTGGGCGCGTCCATCATCGGCTGACCGTCCATGACCACATTTTCCATCATCACCTGGCTGCCGGAAGTCTCGTTGCGCTGGTAGGCGACGATTTCCGCGTCCGCGCCGCCCACTTCCTTCCAGTTGGCGATCTCGCCCGCGTAAATGCCTGCGGCCTGCGCCTGCGTGAGACTGTCCACGGGGTTTTGGTCGCTGGTGAGAAACACCAGCGCGTCCACGCCGATGGGCCGCATCTCCAGTTCCACGCCCATGTCTTCCGCGTAGTCAAACGCCTCCTGCGCCGGACGGGCGACGAGCAGCAGATCGGCCTCGCCGCCCACCAGCGCGTAGAAGGAGAGCGTGGTCTTTGCATGGGAAACGCGCAGTTCCGCCTCCTGCGCCCCCACGCCGGTGGAGGCCATCATCAGCGCGCGGCTGAGCGGCAGCATGGAGGTGGAGCCGTCCACGCGCGGGTAGTCCTCCAGGGCAAACCGTGGGCATTCGCCCAGCGCAAAGCCGCCGAGCAGACACAGCGCCAGCAAAAGCGCCCAAAACTTCTTCATCCTCCGTCCCTCCTCAGTCCATCAGATCCATGTATTCGCTGACCTCAAAATAGACGTTCCCCGCCTCGTCGATCATCCTCCACGTCTCGCCGCGGCGCACCCAATAGCGCTCTGTTGAGAGGTACTGTATGGCGTTGTAGGCCACCGGCAGCACCTCCGCGCCGTCTTCGTCAATGACGCCGTAGACGTAGGAGGAGGCTATGGGATACGCATATGTCTCCCCGTCATAAGTTTGCTCGGAAAGTTCAAAATCGCAGACGAGGAAGCGGCCCTCATCGCCTTTCCACCACAGGCCGCTCTCGATCGCGCGGTACGGCCCGGCCACGCGGCGCAAGCGCAGGTCGGCAAGAAAGGCCTCCTGCTCCGGCCACATGCCGCGCGTGAAAATGAGGCGGTCGGGCGCGCCCTCGCGGACGGTAAAGTTCGCGGAAACGGTCGCCTCCGCCGCGTCGCCGCGGAAAAGGACGTTCCCCTCCATGTCCACGGCCAGCATTTCCCCGCCGGCGACGATGACGATGGCCGCGCCGTCCAGCTCGTAGGCGTAGGCGTAGTCCGCGTGGGAAACGTCGAAAGCGGCGCGCACACGGAGCGTTTCGCGGTCGATCAGTTCCACGCTGCCCTCGCGCAGGGCGTAGAAGGCGGCGCCGTCGCCCCAGAGATAGCCGAGTTCGCTGTATACCGGCTCCAGCGCCCAGGAGCCGTCCGGCCGCAGAAGGCCCATCCCGCCCGACAGCGTGCGGGCGGCGGCGTAGCCGTCGCGGAAGTCCTCGGCGTAGTCGAAGGCGGCGGGGATAGCCAGTTCGCCCCGCGCGTTTACGTAGCCGTAGCGCCATCCCTCCGCCGTGGAGACGCACAGGGGGGCAAGGCCATCGGCAAATTCGGCGCTGAACTGCGGCTGCACGGTCAGCCCCGTGTCCGCGGCCGCGCCGTCCGGATCGATGCGCCACAGGCGCGCGGATATGGCGTAGCCGTCCGCGTCGCAGTTGAAATATTCGCGCGGGGTGACGAGAAAACCGCCCTCGCCGTCGGGCAGCACGCCGCCGCAGGCGCAGGGGAGGATCTCCGCGCCGTCCTCGCCGATGACGCCCGTCCATTCCCCCTGCCAGACGACGACCACGCCGGCTTCGGGCAGGTGCCGGGCGCTGCTGTACAGTTCGTCGCCCAGCGCCTCGCCGCGCGCGTTCAGCAGGCGGTAGCGCGCAAGATCCCCTTCCTCCATGCCCTCGGGCAGCGCGGAAAGCACCGGCGCGGCGATGAACAGCGCCCGCTCCGGCGGGCATTCCGGCGGCGAGACGCGGGAGGCGGCGGCATATTCGCCCCACGCGGTCAGCGTTTTTCCCGCGTCGGTCACCAGCAGCGCGTTCTCCCCGGCGTTCACCGCGAACGTCTCCGCCCCCGCCGGGGCGCACAAGAGCAGCGCGCAAAACAACAGCGCCAAAAGCCTGCGCATGCAAAGCCCCCCTTTTCCCCTTGGACGAAATTTCCACCCCCGCGGTTGCGCCGGTCATGGAACATATCTTCGCAACATACATTATAAAGAACGCTCCGCCCATCAGGCGGAGGACACGCGCAAGAAACGCCGAGGTGAAGCATACGATGGACAATCCCAACAACCGCATGGTGGCCGCCGGACGACTGGAGAACGCCCCCATGCTCAGCCACGAGGTCATGCACGAGCCCTTTTACGCCGGCACGCTGCTTGTCAAGCGCCTTTCCGGGGCGGTGGACAAAATCCCCGTCACCATCCCCGGCAAACTCCTGCCCCCGGAGGGCGACCCGGCGGGCAAACTGATGCTCTTTCAGGGGCAGGTGCGCTCCTACAACAAGGTGGTGGACGGCGCGGGGCGGCTGATGGTGACGCTGTTTGTGCAGAGCATGTACGAGACTTCGGAAAACGAGACGCTCAACAAGGTCAGCCTCACCGGGGCGCTGTGCAAACCGCCCATCTACCGCTCCACGCCCTTTGGCCGCGAGATCTGCGACATGATGCTGGCCGTGAACCGCGCCTTTGGCAAGAGCGACTACATCCCCTGCATCGCCTGGGGCCGCAACGCCCAGTACGCGGCGCGCTTCCACGTGGGCGACCAGTTGCGCCTCACGGGGCGGCTGCAATCGCGCGAATATCAGAAACTGCTGGAAAACGGCGAATACCTGACCCGCAACGCCTACGAAGTGTCCGCCTTCACGCTGGACGCGCCGGACGCCGCGCCGGATTTTTCCACCCCGCCGGTGGACGCGCGCCTGGAATTCGAGCGCCAGCACGCGCAAATGGCGGAAAAGGGCGCGGGCGGCGAGTGAGCCGCGCGCATTTGCAGTTGACAGTCCCGGCAAATCGTTCTAAAATAATAGCGATCGTGCATACCGGGAGGAAACTGTCATGTCACTGCCAAAGACTTACTGTGAAAAAACGCTGCTGCTCTCCCGCGACTGCGACCTGGGCGGCCTCTGGAAGCCGAGCGCCATTTTGACCGCCATGCAGGAAACGGCGGGCATGCATTCGCATATACTCGGCTGCGGCCGGGAAACGCTGGTGCAAAAAGGCGTCGTCTGGGTGCTGACGCGCTGCGAAGTGCAGATGGAGAAGGAGGCGCGCATGGGTTCGCGCCTGTCTATCGAGACGTTCCCCATGCCGCTGCGCCGCTGGTTCTTCCCCCGTTACTTCGTCTTCCGCGACGATGCGGGCGCGCAGGTGGGCGCGGCGGGCACTTTGTGGGTGCTGTTTGATCTGGAAAAGCGCTACATGGTGGCTCCGGGCGACGTGGCCGGGGCCATCCCCGACAATTCCGACCTCACGCCGCCCCTGGGCGTGCCGGGGCCGGTGCCGCGGCTGACGGGCGAGACGGCGGCAAGCGCGCGCACGCCGGTCTATTCCGAACTGGACGTCAACGGCCACGTCAACAACGCCCGCTACGCGGACTGGCTCTGCGACGCGCTGGGGCTGGAGGTCATGCGCGAATACCGCGTCAAGACCATGCGCCTGAGCTACGCCGCCGAGATCCGCCCCGGGCAGGCGATGGAACTGCGCCTCACGCGCGACGGTCTTGCCTATCACCTGACCGGCTCGCACGAGGGCAAGACGCACTTCGAGATCGGCGGGGAACTGGAAAAGCGCCTGTAAAAAAACGAAACGGCGGGGAGACGATGCTGCGCCTCCCCGCCGTTTCGTTTTGGCCTGCCTAGGCCGCGCTTTGCGCCGTTTCCCCGGCAAACGCGAAGCTGGTTACCACATTTCCCAACTGCGCCGCGTATTCCTCCGCCTGCTGCGAGCAGACGGTGAGCAGGCAGAAGGCCGCGCTTTCGCCCTCGACGAGGTAGGCGGCGTAGTCCACGCCCGAACGCTCCAATGTATACACGCGCGCGGAAAGTCCGGAGGCGAGCGTCGCCTCGCCCGCGTCCGCGTAGCCGTTTCCGGCGAAGGACTCTTGCTCCGCCTGCATATCCTCCACGCGGGAGACGAGCATGTAGACCGGGCTGGGCGCGTCCTGCGTGGGCACGAGCAAGTCGCTGCCCTCGGTCATGCCGTCCAGATAGAAGGAGAACTCCGTCGCGTCGTAGGCGAGTGTATAGCCGTCGCCCTGCGCCAGAACAGCCTCCGCCGCGGCGGGCGCTTCCTCGGCCCCGGCACATGCCGGCAGCGCCAGGAGCAATACAAGAACGAATGCAAAGAACGTTTTCATTGGGTCATCCCTCCTTTACGCTCTTGGACGCGCGGGGAGGGAGGGCGGTTCCGCCTGCCGCAAAAAAGCCACGGCCGCGCCGGAAAGGGAACAAAAGCGGCGCGCGGGGCGGGCTCTACGCTTCGTAGGTTGACATCCGCGCCGGAGGGCGCTATGCTGGAAGAAAGGAGGGGAACGCATGGAACCAACGCGCATCAGCCGCTTTATCGCCGAGCGCCGCAAGGCGCTGGGGCTGACGCAGCGGCAGCTGGCGGAACAGCTCTCTGTGAGCGACAAAGCCGTCTCCAAGTGGGAAACCGGCCGGGGGCTTCCCGACGTCCTGCTGATGCCGCCTTTGTGCGCGGCGCTGGGCATCACCGTCAACGACCTGCTCTCCGGCGAGCGCGTCGGGGAAGGGGACTATCGGAAGAAGGCGGAGGAAAACATGATGGAACTAATGCGGGAAAACGCGGAGAACAGACAGCGCCTTTTGCAGTCCATCGCCTGCGGCGGCGTGACGGTCGTGGCCGTATGCGCGCTGGTGGCGCTGGCGGCGTTTTTGCCGCTGCCCACTCTCGCGCGCGTGGCGCTGCTGCTCCTTGCCATGGCTACGGCGGTGGTGGGCATCTGGGCGGCGGCCACGCTCGACGCGCGCGCCGGGTGGTTCGAGTGCCCGCACTGTAAGGAGCTGTTCGCGCCCGCCATGGCGGACTACGTAAAAGGCCGCCACACGTTCACACGCCGCCGCCTCACCTGCCCCCATTGCGGACAGACGGGCATGTGCCGCCACCGGGTGGCAAGGTGAAGCACCCACGCATTTCCCTGAATACTTCTTTGCCGTGCCCATACAGCACGGCGTTTTTCACACAGGCAAAGTGGCAATCCGGCTTACTTTCTATTGGGCTTCTTTTTAATCCGCAACAGTTTGCTGAAATCCTCAAACAAAGAAGTATCCGTCGGCTCGAACATGACCCATTTCCCATCATGGTATGTTTGCGCCTTCTCGTATATCTCCTGCGTTTCTTTTGTATAATTCTCGCGCGCCGCTTCAAATTTCAAGCGCTCATCCCTGCCAAGGATAACCATAAAACCCATGCGGTTTTCCCTTGCATACAATGCGCACAGGGTTTTGCCTCCTCGCCGGTATTTATACTCATACGTCCACGCTTTTCCGCCTTTATTCCACAGACGCTCCATATCGTATGATTCTTCAATCAGGGCGCAGAGCCCATCCCATACCTCGTACAGGCGGTTCCCGATTAGCGCCGTCATTTCTTCTTTGCCGGGGATCGAATTCAGCATGGCAGCCTCCAAATACCTTCAAATCCAACGCTGTATTTCTGCGCGGCAGCCTCACGCCCCGCCCGCATATTCCATGAGCAGCGCCCGCACCGCCCCCGCATTGCTCAGAGCGTTGACGCGCTCGCGCAGGCGCGCCGCGCCGGGCACGCCGGTGATGTACCAGGCCACGTGCTTGCGCATTTCCAGCACGCCCTTTTTTTCGCCATAGAGCGTCAGCGCCATGTCCAGATGGCGCAGGGCGGTGTGCATGCGCTCTTGCAACGTGGGCGGCGCCCACGGCCTGCCCTCGAGGGCGGCGCGTATCTCCGCGAACACCCAGGGGTTGCCCTGCGCGGCGCGGCCGACCATCACATGCGCGCAGCCGGTTTCTTCCAGCATGTGTCTGGCGTCCGCGCCCGTGCGCACGTCGCCATTGCCCAAAACGGGGATGGCCACGGCGCGCACGACCTCGGCGATGACCCGCCAGTCGGCATGCCCGGCGTAGAACTGATCGCGCGTGCGGGCGTGGACGGCCACGGCGCGCGCGCCCTCGCCTTCGCAAATGCGGGCCACTTCGGCGGCGTTGACGCTGGATGCGTCCCAGCCGGCGCGTATCTTCGCCGTCACCGGCAATTTCGTCGCCCGCACGGCGGCGCGCACCACCTCTCCCAGCAGTTTCGGCTCGCGCATCAGGGCGCTGCCCTCGCCGTTGCCGACGATCTTCGGCGCGGGACAGCCGAAGTTGAGGTCGATAAAGGCAAAGTCCTCGCTTTCCAGTTCTCCGGCGGCTCGGGCGATGTACTCCGGCTCACGGCCAAAGAGTTGCAGCCCCGTCTCGCCCTCGCCGGGAAAGCGCGTCAAAAGTTCCGCGGCGTTGCGGTTTCTGCGCCCGGAGAACACCCAGCCCTTGGCCGAAAGCATCTCGCTCACCGCCCAGGCCGCGCCCTGTTCAAAGCAGAGCACGCGCGTGGCCGCGTCGGTGACGCCCGCCATCGGCGCCAGCCCCACGAGCGGCGCGGCGGCCTCCCACGGCAGCGGCATGCGCATCCCTCCCCTGCAAAGTTGCGGCGGCAGAACGCGCGTACTGCCGCCGTGTGTTTTTGCGTCTGTCTACCCCTCGCGGTTGGTGATGAACGAGTGCGGCGGCACGGATTTGGTCAGCCAGGTGTTGCCGCCGATGACGCTGCCCCTGCCCACGGTCACGTCGCCGCCGAGGATGGTCGCCCCGGCGTAGATGATGACGTCGTCCTCGATGTTGGGGTGGCGCTTGATGCCCTTGACGGGGTTGCCGTTTTCGTCCTTGGGGAAACTCTTCGCGCCCAGCGTCACGCCCTGATAGAGCTTGACGTTGTCGCCGATGACGCAGGTTTCGCCGATGACCACGCCGGTGCCGTGGTCGATGAAGAAGTGGCGGCCAATGGTGGCGCCGGGGTGGATGTCGATGCCTGTGCGCGTGTGGGCGTACTCGGTGAGTATACGCGGCACCACCGGCAGGCCGCGCACGAACAGTTCGTGGGCGACGCGGTAGGTGCTCACCGCCTCGATGGAGGGGTAACTTAAAAGAATCTCCTCCATGTAGCGGGCCGCGGGGTCGCCCTCGTAGGCCGCGCGCAGATCCTCGGTGAGCATCTCGCGCAGCGGCAAAAGCGCCTGCAAAAATTCCAGCACCAGCTTGTCGGCGCGCTCCTTGCACTTTGCGCGGTCGCACGCCTCGCGGCCCTCGCGCGCGCACTGGCCGAAGAACACGTCGCGGGCGATGCCCTTGAGTTGCTCCGCCGTAGCGTAAAGGCGCTCCTCCGAGAGCGTCACCAGATGCCCCGGCGTGGCCGCGTCCACCTCGTACAAGGCGGGGAACAGCGCCGATTTGACCGTTTCCAGAAAGGTGATGGCGCGCGTGCGCAGGCCGTAGCCGCCCATGGAGCGCGCGTCCATCTCGCGCAGGTTGATCCGGGCCAGAGAGTTGGCCAGCCCCCGCGCCTCGTCATCCATCCACTGTTTCAGTTCGCTCATATGCTACCGCTTTCACCGGCGGATATGGCCGCCGCCGGACGGCTCGTTTCAGCCCTCGAACAGGCCGGTGGAAAGGTATCGCTCGCCGCCGTCGGGCAGGATCACAGCCACCGCGCCGTCCACTTCCTTCGCCGCGCGCTCCGCCGCCGCCAGCGCCGCGCCGGAGGAGATGCCCACCAGCACGCCTTCGAGGCGGGCCATTTTGCGAGCCATGGCATAAGCCTCCTCGTCGGCGACGGTATAGATGTCGTCGAGCAGACTGCGATCCAGCGCTTTCGGCACGAAGTTCGCGCCAATGCCCATGATGCCGTGCGGCCCGGCGTGGCCCTGCGAAAGCAGCGGCGAGGCGGCCGGCTCCACGGCGATAAAGCGGATGGCCGGGTTCTGGCGCTTCAGATAGCGCGCCGTGCCGGTGATGGTGCCGCCCGTGCCCACGCCGGCCACCACGGCGGCCAGCTTGCCGCCCAGGTCGCTCCACAATTCCGGGCCGGTGGTGCGCTCGTGGGCGGCGGGGTTGGCGGGGTTGTCGAATTGCCCGGCCAGCACCGCGCCGGGGGTGGCGGCAATGATCTCATCCGCCCGCTTCACCGCGCCGGCCATGCCCTCGTCGCCGGGGGTGAGCACCAGTTCCGCGCCGTAGGCGGAGAGCAGCATGCGCCGCTCAACGCTCATCGTTTCCGGCATGGTGAGCACGAGGCGATAGCCTCGCGCGGCGCACAGCGCCGCCAGCGCCACGCCGGTGTTGCCCGAGGTCGGCTCCACCACGGTGCCGCCCTCCTTGAGCAGGCCGCGCGCCTCGAGATCGTTGAGCATGGATTTGGCGGCGCGGTCCTTGGCGCTGCCCGCGGGATTCAGGTATTCCAGCTTGGCGTATATCTCCGCGCCGGGAAACAGGCGATTCAGTTTTAGTAGCGGCGTATTGCCGATCAGCGCCTCCGCGCTTTGCACGACGGACATGAAAATTCCTCCTTTGCGCCCATTCATTATAGCAGAAAAGCGCCGCTTGCGCAACGGCGCTCAGAGCGCTGACAAAGCCCACAAACGCAAAAATCGCTCTGATATATAAAAAATCAGAAGCGATTTTTGCTTCCGGCGTCAGCCAACTTGCCGCCTGCGGTCACTTACGTCTATGTAAGCTCCCTTGTCGGCAAGTTGGCTTCCTTGGGGTGGATTTGCCGAGCCCTTCGGGATCGTCAAATCCAGTCGCCTTCGGCGACAAATTTTTCCAGCGGAAAAATTTCCTTGCTTGCGGGCTTTCTCAACGCTCTGCAGTCTGCCCACTTTGTCAACATCCTGAAGCGCCGCTTGCGCAACGGCGCGTTTTGTGGTATGCTTGGGCGTATGAACATCGTGATCGTCGCCGAAAAACCGTCGGTGGGGCGCGACATCGCCCGCGTGTTGGGGGCCTCCCAACGGGGCGACGGCTGCCTCATGGGCAAGGGTTACATTGTAACATGGGCGCTGGGCCACCTCGTTTCCCTCATGGAGCCGGACGAGTTGGACGAGCGTTATCGCCGCTGGCGCATGGACGATCTGCCCATTTTGCCGGAGGACATCCCCTTAAAGGTGCTGCCCGCCACGCGCAGCCAGTTCGCCATCGTCAAAAAGCTGATGAACGACAAGGACACCTCCGAGGTCATCTGCGCAACCGACGCGGCGCGCGAGGGCGAATTGATCTTCCGCTACATCTACCGCATGGCGGGCTGCAAAAAGCCTGTCCGACGGCTGTGGATCTCCTCGATGACCGACGCGGCCATCCGCAAGGGCTTCGAGGAATTGCGCCCCGCCGCCGACTACGACGCGCTTTACGAAAGCGCCCGCTGCCGCAGTCTGGCCGACTGGCTGGTGGGCATGAACGCCTCGCGCGCCTTCACGCTGCGCTACGGGGCGCTTTTGCCCATGGGCCGCGTGCAGACGCCAACGCTGGCTCTGCTGGTAAAGCGCGACCGCGAGATCGCCGAGTTCGTTCCCCAGGACTACTGGGAAGTGCGCGCCGACTTTGGCGACTTCGAGGGCCTTTACTATGACCCGGAGACGCGCCAGAGCCGCGCTTCCAGCAAGGAGCAGGCCGACAAAATAAAGCGCGAGGCGCAGGGCAAGGAAGGAACGGTGGTCGAGAGCCGCCGCGAGCGCAAGCGCGTGCCCCCGCCGCAGCTTTTTGACCTCACCGCCCTGCAACGCGAGGCCAACCGCCGCTTCGGTTTTTCCGCGGACAAGACGCTGAAGCTGGCGCAGGCCCTCTACGAGCGCCACAAGGCCATCACCTACCCGCGCACGGACAGCCGCTGCCTGCCGCCGGACATGCGCGAAAAGGCGCTGAACGCCCTGCGCAACCTGCCGCCCCGCTACCATCCCCTGCTCAAGGCCCCGGCGTTCAATCCCCATATGGATTCCAAACGCTTTTACGACGCCGCGAAAGTCTCCGATCACCACGCCATCATCCCCACCGAGCGCCGCCCCGGGGCGATGACGGCGGATGAGGAAGCGCTGTACGACCTGGTGGCGCGCAGCCTCATCGCCGCCCATTACCCGGACTATGCCTACGAATCGGCGCGCCTGCGCGTCGTGGTGAGCGGCCACGAATTCCGCGCCGACGGGGCCGTGCCGGTGGACATGGGCTGGCGCGCCGTGCTTGCGCCGGTGGAAAAAAAGGCGGCCACGCCCCTGCCGGACGTGCGCGAGGGCGAAGTGCGCACGGCGGGGAAAGTCAGCGCCCGCAAAAAGCAGACCAAGCCCCCGGAGAGGCTCAACGACGCCTCGCTGCTCTCCCTGATGGAGCACGCCGGGCAGGAACTGGAGGATGAGGAACTGCGCGAGCGCATGAAGTCCTCCGGCCTCGGCACGCCCGCCACGCGCGCCGCCACCATCGAGCGGCTCATCGATGTGGGGCTGGCCGAGCGCGCGGGCAAGAGCATCGTTTCCACAGAGAAGGGCCGCAAGTTGATCGCCGTCGCCCCGGAACAGATCGCCTCCGCCGCCACCACCGGCAAGTGGGAAAAGGCGCTTAACGACATGGCCGTCAATCCGGACGCCGCCCTGCGCGCCCAAAAGCGCGAGCGCTTTTTGCTGGGCATCCGCCGCTTCGCCATCTTTCTGGTGAACGCGGCGAAAACCGCCCCGGCGGACATGCGCTTCGAGCGCGAGGAGCCCCGTGCGAAAAAAACCGCGCGCAGGGCGACATCCCGCAGCGGCGGCGCGACCCAAAAGCCCGCCGCCCGCAAGGCTCCCGCGCCAAAAAGGAGCGTCCCCGCGCCAAAGGGCGGGGAACGCGGCCGCTGAGGGCGGGAAAAGCAAAAACCGCTTCTGAACGTTTGCTCAGAAGCGGTTTTTGCACCCGTGCGCCCTATCCCAGTTCCGCGCCGCTTTCGCGCATGGCGACAATGGTGCGGGAGATGAGGTCGTCCAGCGTCCAGCCGAGCATCTCCGCGCCCTGGCGGATGACGTCGC
>DSLFR04102__coassemble_956_pt1 | contig 19003 bp, 18 predicted proteins | sample DSLFR04102__metabat2_low_PE_033 | metagenome-assembled genome bin DSLFR04102
CGCTGACCTGCCGCTGCATCGAGAAAAAGCACGTCTACACGTTCGACCCGCCCAAGGAGGGCGGGAGCGCGGACGATGTGGGGACGGGGAGGAATGAGCGATGACGCGCGGACTTTTTCTCAGAGCGGATGCGGACATGAATTGGGAAACGCTCACGCTCATCTGGCGGCGCGTGATGGGCGTCCTCTGCGGGCGCTATCCGGCGTGGCAGTTGGACAGCTTTGATTGTCCCAACGAAAAGGCCGACCCGGAGGGCGCGTATACGTCCCGCGAATTTATGCGTTGGCTCGACGCTGAGCCCTATATATTCTTCGCCCGGGCATTTGGCTACGCGAACGAAGCCGTGCGCGAGATTGTTTGCGACTATGAGGACTATCAGCGCGCCGCCTGCCGCTGCGCGGTGCTTTGCGTGGATGGGGGGTATTTTGAGATCTACTGCAAGGACGAAAATGTGCTTGAGGCGCTGCACGGCGACGCGGAACTGCGGGCGCTGTGCGACAGGTTTGAATTTGTCACCGACGAAAACGACGGGCGGACGACGTTTTGTATCTGAGGCGATTTTTCCCGCCCCGGTCTTGACGGGCCGCGCCCTTTCCGCTATAATAAAACACACGGTTCGCCAAAGCCATTCCTGCGGCGCGCCGGAATTGAGATTTTCGTGACTGCATACAAGGGGCTGCCCGCGTAGAAGCCGAAAATGCCGCCGCTGAGAAGCGGTCTGCGTCGTCATGCGCTCCCGGCATTTTGGGCCGGGAGTTTTTTGTATGGGAAAGGACGGAACATGCAGACCAGAGTGGCCGTAATGAGCATCATTCTCCACGATTGCGCCCGCGCCGGGGAGGTCAACGCCCTGTTGCACGCCTACAACGAATACATCATCGGGCGCATGGGGCTTCCCTACCGGCAGAAGGGCATCTACATCATCAGCGTGGCCGTGGATGCGCCGCAGGACGCCATCAGCGCCCTTTCCGGCAAGATCGGCCGTCTGCCGGGCGTGAGCATCAAGACCGCCTATTCGGGCTTTGTCAGCGATGGCAGCGTTGAAGCGCCTTGTTGACCGGCTGGCGGCGGAGCGCGGCCTGCCGGATGCGGACATGCTCGCGCTGCTCGCCTGCGGGGACGGGGAGGTGCTTTCCCACCTCTTTGCCCGGGCGCGGGCGGCGCGCGAGGCCGTCTACGGGCGGGACGTGTACATCCGCGGGCTGATCGAGTTTACCAATTTCTGCAAAAACGACTGCCTCTACTGCGGCATTCGCCGCTCCAACGCGCGGGCCTGCCGCTACCGGCTGTCGGAGGAAGAAACTCTTCTCTGCGCCGAGGCGGGCTACCGCATGGGCTTCCGCACGGTGGTGTTGCAGGGCGGGGAAGACCCTTATTACACCGACGAGCGGCTTTGCCGCATCGTGCGGGCGCTGAAGGCGGCGCGGCCCGACCGCGCGGTGACGCTCTCCGTGGGCGAAAGAAGCCGCGAAAGCTACCAGAAGCTGTTCGACGCGGGGGCCGACCGCTATCTTCTGCGCCACGAGACGGCGACGAAGGCACACTACGGGCGGCTGCACCCGCCGGAGCTGTCCTTCGACCGCCGCATGCAGTGCCTTGCCGACCTCAAGGCCATCGGCTATCAGGTCGGATGCGGCTTCATGGTCGGCTCGCCGTGGCAGACGCCTGCGGACATCGCCCGCGACCTAGCCTTCATCCGCCGCTTCGAGCCGGAGATGGTGGGCATCGGCCCCTTCATCCCCCACCGCGACACGCCGCTGGGCGCTTACCCGGCGGGCACGGTGGAGATGACCTGCAAATTGCTGGCCATCATCCGCCTGCTTTTGCCGGACGTACTCCTGCCCGCGACCACGGCGCTGGCCACGCTCGACCCCCGCGGCTGCGAAAAGGGCATGCTGGCCGGGGCGAACGTGGTGATGCCCAACCTCTCGCCGCCGGACGCGCGGGAAAAGTACGCCCTCTACGAGGGCAAGGCCAGCGCCGCGGGCGAGACGGCGGACGCGCTTTCCGACCTGAAAAAGCGCATGGAGAACATCGGTTACCGCGTAACCATCGCGCGCGGAGACCATAGAATTTTGCCGACGGGGAAGCAGCGCTGACCCGGAAGAAAGGAGAACACGACCCATGTACGACGTAAAGTCCATGAAGGCGGAGGAGTTCATCGACCATCAGGAGATCGAAGATACCCTCGCCTACGCCGACCTGCACAAGGACGACATGCCCCTCATCCGCGCCATCCTCGACAAGGCGCGCGAGGGCAAGGGGCTTTCCCACCGCGAAGCCTCCGTGCTGCTGGCCAACGAGGACGCCGGGGTACAGGCGGAGATCGCCGCGCTGGCCAAAGAGATCAAGAAGAAGTTCTACGGCAACCGCATCGTCATGTTCGCGCCGCTGTATCTGTCCAACTACTGCGTCAACGGCTGCGTCTACTGCCCCTACCACCGCCAGAACGGCCACATACCGCGCAAGAAGCTGACGCAGGAGGAAGTGCGCGCCGAAGTGATCGCCCTGCAGGACATGGGCCACAAGCGGCTGGCCGTCGAAGCCGGAGAGGACCCGGTGAACAACCCCATCGAGTACATCCTCGAGTGCATCGACACCATCTATTCCATCAAGCACAAGAACGGCGCCATCCGCCGCGTCAACGTCAACATCGCCGCCACCACGGTGGAGAACTACCGCCGCTTAAAGGAGGCCGGCATCGGCACCTACATCCTCTTTCAGGAAACGTACCACAAGGAGAGCTACGAAAAGCTCCACCCCACCGGCCCCAAACACAACTACGCCTACCACACCGAGGCCATGGACCGCGCCATGGAGGGCGGCATCGACGACGTGGGGCTGGGCGTGCTTTACGGGCTGGAACTGTACCGCTACGAGTTCGCCGGGCTGCTGATGCACGCCGAACATCTGGAGGCCGTGCACGGCGTGGGGCCGCACACCATCTCCGTGCCGCGCATCAAGCGCGCCGATGACATTGACCCCTCGGCGTTCGACAACGGCATCAGCGATGAGATCTTCCTCAAACTGTGCGCCCTCATCCGCGTGGCCGTGCCCTACACGGGCATGATCATCTCCACCCGCGAGAGTCAGAGCGTGCGCGAGCGCGCCATGGAACTGGGCATCTCGCAGATCAGCGGCGGTTCGCGCACGTCCGTGGGCGGCTACACCGAGGAGGAACGGCCCACCGACACGGAGCAGTTCGACGTGTCCGACCAGCGCACGCTGGACGAGGTGGTGCGCTGGCTGATGGAGAACGGCCACATCCCCTCCTTCTGCACCGCCTGCTACCGCGAGGGGCGCACGGGCGACCGCTTCATGAGCCTGTGCAAGAGCGGGCAGATCCAGAACTGCTGCCACCCCAATGCCATCATCACCCTGAAGGAGTTTTTGCAGGATTACGCCAGCGACGCCACCCGCGCCGTGGGCGAAACGATGATCGCGCGGGAACTTGCAAACATCCCCAACGAGAAGGTGCGCAGCATCACCCGCGAGTATCTGACAAAGATCGAGCAGGGCGCGCGCGACTTCCGTTTCTAAAAAGAAAAGACCGGGGCGCGGCAGGGATACCGCGCCCCATTATCAAAGGAGGCTTCCCATGGCAGACCGCAGCGCTACCCCCGCCGCCGAGCGCGTACACATCGCCTTTTTCGGGCGGCGCAACGCCGGCAAGTCCAGCCTCGTTAACGCCCTCACCGGGCAGAGCGTGGCCATCGTCTCGCCCGTGGCGGGCACCACCACCGACCCGGTGCGCAAGTCCATGGAGCTTTTGCCCCTTGGGCCGGTGGTGATGATCGACACCCCCGGTCTCGACGACGAGGGCGAGGTCGGCTCGCTGCGCGTCGGGCGCGCCCTGCGGGAACTCAACCGCGCCGACATCGCCGTACTGGTGGTGGACGCAGCTGCGGGCATGGCGGACGAGGACCGCGCCCTGCTCAAGCGCTTTGAACAAAAGGGGATCCCCCACCTCACCGCCTTCAACAAATGCGACCTGCGCGCCGTCTCCTGCGGCGAAGGCGAATTGGCCGTCAGCGCCCACACCGGCGAGGGCGTGGAGGCGTTGAAGGAAGCGCTCGGCCGCCTCGTCCGGGACGGCGAGGGGGGCAAAAAACTGCTGGGCGATTTGCTGGAGGCGGGCGATCTCGTCCTGCTGGTGGCGCCCATCGACGCCTCCGCGCCCAAGGGGCGGCTGATCCTGCCGCAGGTGCGCGCCATCCGCGACATACTCGACGCCCACGCCGCCTGCGCCGTCGTCCAGCCGCAGGAATTGCCGGCGCTCCTTGCAAAGGCGGGCAGGCCGCGCCTCGTTATCACCGATTCGCAGGCATTCGGAACGGTCAAGGGCATGGTTCCCGAGGACGTGCCGCTGACGTCGTTTTCCATACTCTTCGCCCGCTTCAAGGGCGTGCTGGAAAGCGCCGTGCGCGGGGCGGAGGCCGTTTCCGCGCTGCGGGGCGGCGACAAGGTGCTTATCTGCGAGGGCTGCACGCACCACCGCCAGTGCGAGGACATCGGCACGGTGAAACTGCCCGGCTGGATACGGCGCTTTACCGGCGCGGAGCCGCAGTTTGCGTTCACCTCCGGCGGGGACTTTCCGGAAGACCTTTCTTCTTACAAACTCATCGTCCACTGCGGCGGCTGCATGCTCACCGAGCGCGAGATGCGCTATCGCCGCGGTCTCGCCGCCGACAGCGGCGTGCCCTTCACCAACTACGGAACGCTCATCGCCCACATGAACGGCATTCTCCGCCGCAGTCTGGAACCGTTTCCGGAATATGCGAAAAAGGGATAAAGACAGCGGCGGCGCAAAAACTCGCGCCGCCACTGTCTTTGGGTTCACGCGCGCCGCAGCACGCGGCTGTACGGCCTGTCCGCCTCGGTTTCCCGCGCGACGGCCATCTCCCCGGACTGCACCATGGCCTCGATGCGCATGGCCAGCCAGCCGTCGCTGACGCCGAGGGCGCATCTGCCCAGTATATCGCCGATGAGCCGCCCTTCGCGAAATTCCCGCGGGGCTTCGGCGAGCGCGCGGCGGATGGAAACGTCGTAAGCGTCCTCCGGCAGGCTGCGCAGGCGGTCGAGTTCCTCCCGCGAAGGTTCGGAGCCGTCCTCGTTGCGGGCGATGACGCCAATAGCGCCGCCGTGATACTCGCCCGCGCCATAGCGCTGCGCCAGTTTCAGCGCGCCGCAGGCGCTTTCCGAAAAGACGATCTCCAACATGAGCAGTCCTTTCCCGCCGCCCCATGCGGCGCTTCGAAAACGGGCGGGCCTTTCGCCGGAATTGCGAAGGGCCCGCCCCTGTTGTGCCGCGCAGGCGGCTTAGCTGTCTTTTTCCGTAAAGGTGGGAACATCCGAACCGGAGCCGCCGGAGGAGGAACCGCCGCTCGAACCGGAACCGGAGCCGCCGCTTGTGGAGGGCTTGGTCTGCTCGTACCAGTCGGCGCCGCCGGGGGTGAAGCCGTCATCCGTGGACGATCCTTCGTTCGAGCCATCTTCTTCGCCTTCACCAGACTCGCCGTTGTTCAGTTCCTCCGGCGTGGCGGTGGTGGCGGGGCCGACATAGCCGGGCTCGCCGGCGTTGACGCTGGCGGTGGCGCCGTCGGCAAAGGCATAGGTGATGGTCTCGTTGGTCGGTTCATAGATGATGACCGCGTCGCCGCCGCCAGAGAGCACGGCGTACGCCTCGGGCTCATACATGGTGCGCTCGCGGCCGCCAAGGGCGTTGTAGTAACTCAGATCGCCGTCGGTGTAGATCGCCACGCCGCCTTCCATGGGGTAGAAACCCCAATCGTAGCTGTCGAGCATGCGCAGGTTCTGCTCGCTCTCCAGATCGTAGCGGTAGAGCTTGCCCTCCATCCACTCGCGGGAGGCGTCGCCCATGACGTAGTTGTCGGAAAGGTTATGGAAGTAGAGCGCGCCGTCGCAGTAGCGAAGATCCTCGATGCCGGCCTTGATCACCAGCGAGGATTCGCCCGTGGACATGTTCATGCGGTAGAGGCAGCCGCCCTCGGCCGTCAAAGAGCCGTTGCCCAGCAGGGAGGCCGTCTGATAGGGCATCATGTCACTGCCGGAGATGTAATAGACGGTATCGCCGACGATGACATAGTCCAGCATCGCCGTGCCGGAAAGCAGCGTGCACTGGCCCGTGGCGGGATAGATGACGTTGAGCTGGTTATCAATCAGCGCGTAGAGATTGCCTCCATAATAGGAAAGCGCGCTGACGGAACTGCCCAGCGGAAAGGTGTAGACCTCCGAGCGCGTGCTGTCGGTATTGCGGCGCATCAGCGTGGCGGTGCCGTTGTTGACGCGCAGAAAATAGAGCAGGTCGCCCGCGGGCACGAGATCGGAGATCGAGCCGGCACTCTCCACGCGCACGCTCGCGCCACCCGCGCGGGGAATGCGCATGAGCACCTTGTCCGAGCCATCGTTCGTCACCACGTACAGGTCGGTATCCGTGCGCGCGGAAAGATCGCCGCGCACGGAACTTTCGCCGCTGCCGGTGAGGCCCAGCGCGTCCGTCACGCCCTCCGCCCACGCCGGGGCGCAGGCGCACAAGGCGAAAATCAAGATCAACGCCAACAACTTGCGCATGTTCCGTCCTCCTGTGCATCCGTGTGCTATGTATCCACGTATGATTATACCACATATATGCCGGAAAATTGCGACAGCGCTGTAACGATGCCATGTTGACATTTTGAAGCGCGCGTGGGATAATAAGACAAATCCACGCCCGGGAGGGACCGCATGGCCTACGCCGATCTGCACATTCATTCCACCGTTTCCGACGGCACGCTTACGCCGGAGGAAATTGTTCGCCTCTGCCGGGAAAACGGCGTGGAGGCGCTCAGCGTGACCGATCACGACGCCGTGGAGGGCACGCTGAGCGCCGCGCCGCTGGCTCGCGCGGCGGGGCTTCTGTATGTCTGCGGCGTGGAGATCGACACGCTCTGGGAGGGGCGGGATGTACACGTTCTCTGCTACGGGGCGGACTTTACAAACGCGGCGCTGCTATCCTGCATCCGCGAAGCCCGCGCGCGCATGGACAAAATGAGCGACACACTGCTAACGCGCATGCTGGGGGACTTTCCCGCCCTCAGCGCCGGCGAATACGCCGCCTTCGAGCGCGACGCGGCGCTGGGCGGCTGGAAGATGCTCCATTACCTGATGTTCAAGGGCGTTACGCGCTCAATGACCGACGGCATGCGCTTTTACGCACAGTACGGCGTGACATACGCCGAGGCGGGCTTTCTGCCAACGGCGGAGGCGGCGCGCCTGATCCACGCGGCCGGCGGTCGGGCCGTGCTCGCCCATCCGGGCGTGACGCTGCGGGGAGAACGGGACTTCCCCCGCGCCCTCGCCCGCCTCGTGGACGAGGGACTGGACGGCGTGGAATGCTATTACCCCACCCACAGCCGCGACGTGCGCGAAATCTGCCTGAGCCTGTGCAGGCGGCGCGGCCTGCTCGTCAGCGCCGGCAGCGATTGCCACGGCGATTTTCAGGACACGCAGATCGGTCAGACAAAGACGGATATGCGCGACGTATCGCTTGAATTGTTCGGCGTAACATGATACAATAGAGACGTGAGACTGCGACTGGGACCGCGATGAAAGGGAGTGCCGAAGATGACGAAGACCCGGGATGAGCTGCTCGCCCTGCTGAACTGTGAGAGCGCGCTGGTGAACCTGCAAAAGCTCCTCAAGGAAGAAGTTCTGCCCCCCGCCGGCGACGATGTGAACAACCATATACACACCACCTATTCCTTCTCCCCCTACTCCCCCACGGCTGCGGTGTATTTCGCCCGTCAGGCGGGGCTTGGCACCTGCGGTTTGATGGATCATGATTCCATCGCCGGAGCGCAGGAATTCTTGCAGGCCGCGGCCATTGCCGGCATGGCGGCCACCATCGGCATGGAATGCCGCGCCAGCTTTAAAAACACGCCCTTCGCCGATCGCCGCATCAACAATCCCGATCAGGACGGCGTGGCCTACATGGCCATGCACGGCGTGCCGCACGACCGCGCCGTGGAGCTGAACGACCGCTTCGCTCCCTACCGCGAAAAGCGCAACGTGCGCAACCGCAGGATGGTCGAGGGCGTCAACGGCCTGATGGCCAAATACGGCGTGACCATCGACTTTGACAAGGACGTTCTGCCCCTTTCCAACTACGCCCTGGGCGGCACCGTTACCGAGCGGCACCTGGCCTGCGCCCTTTCGCGCCGCATGCTCGAGGTGGTCGGCGGCGGCGAAAAGCTGGTCGCGTTCATCAAAAACGACATGAAGCTGCCGCTTTCTGCCAAGGTGGAGGGCCATCTGCTGGAGAAGGACAACCCCTTCGCCCTCTACGATCTGCTCGGCTGGGTGAAGAGCGACCTTATCGGCAAATTCTACGTGGACGCCACCGACGAGCTGCCCGACGTGCGCGAAGCGCTGGATCTGTGCAACGAGATCGGCGCCATCTCCGCCTACGCCTATCTGGGCGACGTGGGTTCTTCCGTCACCGGCGACAAGCGCGCGCAGAAGTTCGAGGACGACTATCTGGACGAACTGATCCCCTACATCAAGGAACTGGGCTTCAGGGCCGTGACCTACATGCCCTCGCGCAATACCCGCGCCCAACTGGAGCGCCTGCGCGCCCTGTGCGAAAAGTACGAACTGTTCCAGATCAGCGGCGAGGACATCAATTCCCCGCGCCAGTCCTTCGTCTGCGAGGCGCAGCGCGACCCCGCATTCCGCAACCTCGTGGAGTCCACCTGGGCGCTGATCGCCCACGAGTGGCGCTCCACGGTCGATCCGCAAAACGGCCTGTTTAGCGCGGAGAGCGTGAAAAAGTGGCCCGACCTCAACGAGCGCGTGCGCGTGTTCGCCCTTGAGGGCCGCAAGCTGTAAGAGGATCAAACGCGAACGTCAAGTTAAACCCCTTTCAAAGGGGTTTAATTTTTTGGGCAGCTATGCTATACTATATCGTGGAAAACGATGGGCTTCCCGCCCGCGCTTTCACGATCAAAGAAGGTGAAGATTTGGCTCGCAAGGACAGGCTTTTGCAAACGACCATGCTGGTCACGCTGGTGATCATCGCCAGCAAGGCGGTCGGCTTTATCCGCGAAATGGTGGCCGCCCACTATTTCGGCACGCAGCCGGAATACGACGCCTATGTGGCCGCCTACGCGCTGTTCTACATACCGGTATTGCTGCTCAACTCCTGCATCACCTCCACGCTGGTACCCATGTATACCGAGGCGCGCGCCCGCAGAGGGCTCGAGCGCGCCGACCGCTTCGCCAGCAACGCCATCAACATACTGGCGTTGATCGCGCTGGGCGTTACGGTGCTGATGCTGCTTTTGGCCGGGCCGCTGGTGCGCATCGTCTATTCCGGCTATGAGCCGTGGAAGGTGGATTTGACGGCGGAGCTTGTGCGCATCATGGTATTGACGCTGGCGTTCAACATCACTTCCATATCGCTGGCCAGCCTTTTGAACGCGCAGGAGAAATACATCGCCGCGCAGATCACCGGTTTTCCCCTCAGCCTGGCCATCATCAGCGCCGCGGCGCTGTTCGCCGGAACGCACGGCGTGCGGGCGCTGGCCTGGGGCGTGTTCGCGGCCAACATACTGCAAACGCTGGTGCTGGTGCCGTTCATGCGCGGGTGGTTCCATTACCGCCTGATCGTCGACTTCCGCGACCGGCGCTTCCGGCATCTGATGGCGCTGGCGGGGCCGGCGGTGCTGTCCATGGCGGTGAGCGAATTAAACCACATGGTGGATCAGTGGCGCGCCTCCTACGGCAATCCCGGCGACGTGTCCGCGCTCTCCTACGGCTACAAGGTCATCACGCTGCTGACGGGCGTGGTCATCGTGCCCCTGACGACGATCATGTTCTCGCGCATGAGCCGCATGGTGGCGGAAGATAACCGCCGCGGCATTTTGGAGATCGTGCGCCGCTCCACCGTGACCATCGCCATGGTGATGACGCCCATCATCGCCATCTGCGCCGTGGGCAATCAGGACGTCATCAAGGCCCTGTATCTGGGCGGACAGTTTGATCTTTCAAGCGCCGCCGTCACCGCGGGCGTGTTCCTCTTTTACGTCATCGGCGTGCTGGGCTTCGGCTTGCGCGATCTGCTCAACCGCACCTTCCACGCCATGCAGGACACGCGCACGACCATGTACGTTTCCGCCGGCATCGTCGTGGCCAACGTCATTTTGAACAGCATCTTCCACGCGCTCATGGGCGTGCGCGGCCTGGCGCTGGCCACCACCGTTTCGGGGACGGGCGGCATGCTGGTGCTGTTTTATCTTTTGCGGCGCAGAATGCGCCGTCTGGGCATGAAGCGCATCGTGCCCGACATGGCAAAGATATTCCTCGCCTCGGGCCTGACGGCGCTGGTCGCCTGGGGCGTGGGCAGCCTGATGCCCGTGGCGGAAAATCGCATGTTCGCCATATTGCGCATGCTGGCCATGGGCGGCGCGGGGCTGGGCGTCTATCTGCTCATCGCGCTGGCGCTGGGCGTGACACCCCTGAAGGAATTTATCGGCAGGAAAGGAAATGCCAATGATGGACGAAGAACGGCTGATCACCACGGGCTTCCGCGAGGAGGACGAACAGGCGGACGTGTCGCTGCGCCCGCGGACGCTGACCGAGTACTTCGGACAGGAAAAACTGAAAAAAAGCCTGAGCGTGTACATGCAGGCCGCCATCGCCCGCCACGAGCCGCTGGATCATCTGCTGCTATACGGCCCGCCCGGGCTGGGCAAGACGACGCTGGCCGGCATCATCGCCGCGGAGATGGGGCACAACATACGCATCACCAGCGGCCCCGCCATTGAGCGCGCCGGTGATCTGGCTTCCATCCTCACCAATTTGAGCGCCGGGGACGTGCTCTTCATCGATGAGATCCACCGCCTCAGCCACACCGTGGAGGAGGTGCTCTACCCCGCCATGGAGGACTTTGCCCTTGACATCATGATCGGCAAGGGCCCCTCGGCGCGCTCCATCCGCCTGGACCTTCCCAAATTCACCCTCATCGGCGCGACCACGCGCGCGGGCATGCTGACCTCGCCTTTGCGCGACCGCTTCGGCATCAACTTCCGCCTGGAACTGTATACGCCGGAGGAGCTGTCCGTGATCGTTCTGCGCTCGGCGAAGATCCTCAAAGTTCCCTGCGACACGGAGGGCGCTTTGGAGATCGCCCGCCGCTCGCGGGGCACGCCGCGCATCGCCAATCGCCTGGTGCGCCGCGTGCGCGATTTTGCCGAGGTGGAGGGCGGCGGCACAATCACCCTCGACGTGGCGCGACGGGCGCTGAAGATGCTCGAGGTGGACGAATTGGGCCTCGACCACACCGACCGCACGCTTTTGCGCACGATGATCGAAAAATTCGGCGGCGGGCCGGTGGGTCTGGACACGCTGGCCGCCTCCACCGGCGAGGACGCCACCACCATCGAGGACGTCTACGAGCCGTACTTTCTGCAACTGGGCTTCATCATGCGCACGCCGCGCGGCCGCGTGGCCGCCCCCGCCGCCTACGAGCATCTGGGGCTGACCCCGCCCGCGCCGAAAGCCGACGAAAATCAAATGAGGATGGATCTGTGACGCCGCTGTGCGCGGCCATCGTCCGCGACCATCAGGCGCGCAAGAGCAGGGCGCAAAAAGCCGCCTTCCGCGAACTGGTCAGGGCGGAGATGCGCAAGGAGGGCGTGTTTTTCCGCGAGGAGCGCGCGAAGGGACTGATCGAGAACGTCAACCTCGTCTATGGCAACCTTGCCACGGCGGAGTTCGTCTTCGGCGCGCATTACGACACCTGCGCGGTGCTTCCCTTCCCCAACCTCGCCGCGCCGCTGAACATACCGCTGTCCATACTCATGCAGCTTTTGCTGATGCTGATGCTGGCGCTGCCCGCCGCGCTGGGCGCCTTTCTGATCGCCTGGCTGGGCGCGCCGGTGGGCGTTGCGGCGGCGGTGGGCGTATTGCTGGGCGTGCTCGCCTCGGCGCTGGTCATCGCTGGGAAGCCCAACCGACACACCATGAACGACAACACCTCCGGCGTGGTCGCGCTTCTGACGCTGCTTGCCCGTCTGCCCAAAGAACGGCGCGGCCGCGTGGCCGTAGTGCTGTTTGACAACGAGGAAGTGGGGCTGATCGGCTCGACGCTGTTTCGCAAGCGACATGCGCGTGTGATGGCGGACAGACCGCTTGTGAACCTCGACTGCGTGGGCGACGGGGAGATGCTCCTGCTCGCGCCCAACAAGGGCTACCGCGCCGACGAGGAATTGTGGGCGCGCACACAGGCGGCTTTCCCCGCGAGGAGCCTTGCGCCCGTGTTCGCCCGCCGTGCCTTTTACCCCTCCGACCAGTGGGGCTTTCCCAAGGCGCTGGCCGTGGCGACGCTGAAGCGGCGGCGCCTGCTGGGCGCGGTCATCGACCGCATCCACACGCGGCGCGACACCATCTTAAAGGAAGAAAATATCGAAACCATCGTGGAGGGCCTTTTGCGGCTGACAGACCATGAAAACGCATGATTTTTACTACGACCTGCCCGAGGAATTGATCGCCCAGACGCCGGTGGAACCGCGCGACCACAGCCGCATGCTGGTGGTGCATCGCGGCGATGGGAAGCTCGAGCATAAGCATTTTTACGACATACTGGACTACCTGCGCCCCGGCGACGTGCTGGTGGTCAACGATACGCGCGTCATCCCCGCGCGGCTCATCGGCGAGCGCGCCGGCGGCGGCGCGGCGGAGGTGCTGCTGCTCAAGCAGCTTGGCCCCAAGAAGTGGGAGACGCTGGTGCGCCCGGGGCGGCGGCTCAAGCCCGGCGCGGAAGTGGCGTTCGGCGGCGGCAAGCTGGTGGCCCGCATGCTGGAGACGACGGACGCGGGCGGCCGCATCGTCGAGTTTGTCTGCGAGGGCACGCTGGAGGCGATGCTGGACGAACTGGGCGAGATGCCCCTGCCGCCCTACATCCACGAAAAGCTGGAGGACCGCGACCGCTACCAGACCGTCTATGCCCGCCACGACGGCTCCGCCGCCGCCCCCACCGCCGGGCTGCACTTCACGCCGGAACTGATGGAAAAAATCCGCGAAATGGGCGTTCAGATCGTGCCGGTGCTGCTGCACGTGGGGCTTGGCACCTTCCGCCCCGTGAAGGCGGAGGACGTGGAGGAGCACGAGATGCACTCCGAATACTACGAGGTCACCCCCGAGGCCGCCGCGGCCATCAACGCCGCGCGCACGGCGGGCGGCCGCGTGGTGGCCGTGGGTACCACCAGCGTGCGCACGCTGGAGAGCGCTTCCACGGACGATGGCGTTTTGCAGGCCAAATCCGGCTGGACGAACATATTCATCACCCCCGGCTACCGTTTCAAAATGGTGGACGCGCTCATCACCAACTTCCACCTGCCCGAATCGACGCTGGTGATGCTGGTGAGCGCCTTCTACAGCCGCGAGGGCACGCTGGCAGCCTATGAGGAGGCCGTGCGGGAAAAGTATCGCTTCTTCTCCTTTGGCGACGCTATGCTGCTGCTGTAGGGGGATTTTTCCCGAAGTTCACGGAGAGTTTGCTTTTCTTCGTTGACTTTGATACGGAATCGTACTAAAATATAGTACGGTTCCGTATTTTCATCGGGAGGTACTGCCATGGAAGACCCTTCTGTACTGGCGCGGCGGCTCATCCTCGCCACCACGCGCATGGACGGCGCGTACTACTACTTTGCCCGCCATTCCGGGATACCGGAAAACCTGCTGGCGCTGTTTTACGCGCTCGCGGACGGCAAGCCCCATTCGCAAAAGGAAATTTGCCAGGACTGGCTCATCCCCAAGACCACCATCAACACCGTGGTGAAGGAACAGGTGGCGGCGGGACATTTGACGCTGCGCGCCGGAGAGGGGCGCGAGAAGATCATCTGCCTGACCGATGCAGGCCGCGCCTACGCGGAAAAGGCGATCTCCGCCCTCTGCGCCGCCGAGCGCGCCGCCGCCGAGCGCACCATCGCCAAACACGGCGCGGGCTTCGTCGCCGCCGTGGAGGACTTTACCGAGGCGCTCTGGCGGGAATACGAGGCCTGTTTGCAGCAAACAAAGGAATGAAAGGGACTTTATGAACTCGCACGAACTGTTTACCAACACCCCGCCGCGCAAGCTGTTTTTCTTCGCGGCGCTGCCGGGCGCGGTGAGCATGCTCGCTTCCGCCCTCTATCAGCTCTTCGACGGCATGTTCGTCGGCCGGTTTCTCGGCAGCACGCCGTTCGCGGCGCTGAATCTGGCCATGCCGTTTGTCATCATCAACTTCGCCCTCGCCGACCTCATCGGCGTGGGTTCGTCCGTGCCCATCTCCATCCACCTGGGGCGGCATGAGGACGAGGAGGCCAGCAATTACTTCACCTGCGCCAGCATACTGATCGTGCTGGCGGGCATCGTCGTGGGCGCGGCCATCTACGCCGCCGCGCCGCTGATGATCTCGCTGATGGGCGCGGAGGGCGAGTTTGCCTCCTTGGCAGTTTCCTATCTGCGCGTCTACGGCCTCTGTTCGCCGGTGACCACCATCGTCTTTGCCGTGGACAACTTTCTGCGCATCTGCGGCAAGACGCGCGAAAGCATGTTCCTCAATATCTTCATGTCCATTCTCAGCGTGGCGCTGGAGGCGTTTTTCCTGCTGGTTCTGCGGCTGGGCATCGCCGGGGCGGCGCTGGGCACCTGCCTGGGCATGGCCGTCACCGCCGTGGTCGCCTACGTCCCCTTCTTCCGCGGCAGGATGCTTCTGCGCTTCCGAAAGCCGCGCTTCAGCCGGGCGATGATCCAAAAGATCGTCTCCAGCGGTGCGCCGAACTTCCTCAACAACATTGCCGGCAGGATCACCTCCATCCTCATGAACGTGCTGCTCGTGCGGCTGGGCGGGGAGATCGCCGTGTCCATCTATGGCGTTTTGATGTACGTAGAGGGCTTTATCCAGCCGCTTCTGTACGGCATGTGCGATTCTCTGCAGCCCGCCGTGGGCTACAACTGGGGCGCGCGCGCCTTCCCGCGCGTGAAGGCCATCGAAAAGTGCTGTTTCACCGCCGCAGTGGTCATCTCGCTCGTCTCGGCGCTGGTCATCAGCCTTATCCCTGAGCCCATCGCCCGCATATTCATGGACGATGTGAGCGCTGAGGCCATTGCCGACACTGTCTTTGCCCTGCGCTTGTTCAGCCTTACGTATCTGACCCGCTGGTTCTCCTTTGCCACGCAGAGTTTCATGCTGGCCATCGAGCGCGCCGGGGCGGCGACGCTGATCTCCCTTTCCACGGCGCTGATCTTTCCGGTGCTGCTGATCGCGGCGCTGTGGCCGCTGGGGCTGACGGGCCTGTGGCTCAACTTTGCCGGCACTTCGCTGCTGGCGGGCGCGCTGGCGGCGGTGGTCATGCTGCGCCTAAAGCGCGACTGGAGGGCCTTGACGAAGGAAAGCCCCGAGGCGCTCAGGGAAACCGCCTGACCGGTTCTGAACCGTCTTTGCCCCCGCATAGTATGGCACTGTGCGGGGGCTTTCTCCGCCGCAGCGGAGGTGATGCGTGTGCGGATCCCGTGGGAGATGGTGCTCTCGTTCGCCATCGGGCTGGGGCTGATGTGTCTGGTGGGCTATCTTTTGCTGGTGCCGATGCGCTTTATCTGGCGGCTGGCCGCGGGCGGCGTGCTGGGCGCGCTGGCGCTGTGGCTGGTGAACGCCTTCGGCGGCCTGCTGGGGCTGCACGTGGCGGTCAATCCCTTCACGGCGCTGGCGGTGGGCTTTCTCGGCCTGCCGGGCGCGGTGCTGGTGATACTGCTCAATATACTGCTATGAAAAAAAGCGCCTCGCGGCGCTTTTTCTTTGGCTCATTCCGGCAGCTTGCAGACATCCACCCATTCGCCGCCCGTGCTCTTCTGCAATTCCTCGCAGGTGAGTTTCACGGCGCTGCTGGCGCTGCCCGCGGCGGGGTAGATGGTGTCGAAGCGCTGAAGCGACTTGTCCAGACACACGCGCACGCCCTCGGGAAGGGCGAAGGGACAGACGCCGCCCACGGCGTGGCCGGTCATGGAAAGCGCCTCGTCGGCGGTAAGCATCTTCGCCTTGGTGTGGAAAGTCTCCTTGAACTTGTGGTTATCGATGCGGGCGTCGCCGGCGGCGACCACCAGCACGCAGCCCTCGCCCAGATGGAAAGAGAGCGTCTTGGCAATGCGCGCCGCCTCCACGCCCACGGCCTGCGCCGCCAATTCCACCGTGGCGCTGGAAACGGCGAATTCCTTTACGCGCCCTTCCAGTCCATATTGTTTCAGATATTCCCGCACGCGCTCGACAGACATAGGCGCGCCTCCTTTTGCCAAACTGGGGCAAATTATACCACAGCCGGGTAAAATGCGCAAGTCGGGACGGGCGGCGATGGACAAAAGTGGGCGTCCGGCTGTGTTGCCGGGCGCCCTGGGAAAAGAGGAAGAAGGTTTATCAGTCGATGATCTTCAGTTCGACATTGGCGGTGAACACCTCGTACTGCGCCAGCCGCGTGCCATTCTCGCTGTAATAGCGGCAGATGGTCAATTCCACGGTGTCGCCCGCGGCGTACTGGTCGATCTGGCCGATCAGTTCGTCGTTGGTATAGACGCGCACGCCGTTGATCTCGGTGATGATATCGTAGGTCTGCAGGCCGGCCTCGTCGGCGGGGCTGCCTTCCTCGACGTTCTCAATGCGCACGCCGGCCGGCGGATAATTGCGCATCGGCTCGTCCGGGCCATCCTGCGCCACGACGGTGACGCCCAGCCTCGGCCGCACGACCTCGCCGTTCTCGATCAGCTGATCGATGATGTCCTTGGCGGTGTTGATCGGGATGCAGAAGCCAAGGCCCTCGTAGATGGTGGTGTAGCTGGCGGTCATCTTCAAGGTCGGAATGCCTACCAGTTCGCCCTGCGCGTTCAGAAGCGCGCCGCCGGAGTTGCCGGTGTTGATGGCCGCGTCCACCTGAATGGTGGAAACGGGACGGTTGAAGCTACCCTGCGCGGACACGCCTTCGCGCTCCAGACCGGAGATGATGCCGGCGGTCACGGTGCCGAACAGCACTTCCGTGCCGCTGCCGGGGTTGCCGATGACAATGGCCAGTTCGCCGATCTGCAATGCGTCGGAATCGCCCAGCGGCACGGGCGTGGCGCCCTCGGGCGCGGGCTCGTTGAACTGGAGTACGGCGATGTCGGTGCCCTCATCCGCGCCGACCAGCGTCGCGTCCATGATGGTGCCGTCCAGCCATTCGATCTGGTAAGTCTCACCCTCGTCGACGACGTGGTTGTTGGTGAGGATGTAGCCGCCCTCGCCCTCGTCCAGCGCGCGGAAGTAGGTGCCGGAGCCATAGCCGATCTCCTCGGTGGAGACTTCACGGCTGCGCTGATCCCACGTGGCGGCGCTGGTAATCACCTGCACCACCGAGGGGCGCACGTTCGCGGCGATCTCGGGAATGGGATTATCGGAGGAGTATACGGCCTCGTAACCGACCGTAGCGTCCGCCGTTTCCGCCACGGCCGCGGGCTTTTTCGTCAAAAGCGCGCCGCCGGCGAAGCCGATGCACAGCGCCAGCGCCAGGAAGACGCTGACCTTTTTCAAAACATTATGCTTTCTCATGGGAATGCCACCTTTCTTGCGGTCTGCATGTATTCTACAAAACCATTTTCACGATCGCGTGAACAAACGGTGAACGTTTGTCCATTTCTTCAGGGAACCGGAACTTTTTTCCTTTCCCCCATCGGACAATATAGAGTATAACCCGAAGTTTTTGACCTCGCGTGAACAAACTGTGAACGTTTGCGCCCGGGGCCATTTTTCTCGCGCCCGCATGCGTCCTCGCCGCCCTCTCTTCTGGTCTGAAACCAGTATAGCGGAAAGAAACGGACGCCGCGTGAACGGACTGTGAACGTTTGCCAGTTTTTTACTGCGGCGGCAGCGCCGGCTTCTTTTCCTCGGGCGCGGCGTCCAGTTCAAAGCGGAACACCGTGCGCCCCGGCTCGGAGGAAACGGAGATGTCGCCCCCGTGCTGTTCGAGAATGCGCTTGACGATGGAAAGGCCCAATCCCGTGCCCATGCCGGCGGTATGCGCCTTGTCCGCCTTGTAAAAGCGATCGAAGATGAAGGGCAGGTCGTCCCTGGCGATGCCGGGGCCGTTGTCCTCCACATAGGCGTAGACGCGCTTGCCGGCGCTGCCCACGCCCACGCGCAGCGTTCCGCCCTCGGGCAGGAATTTGAGCGCGTTGTCGATGAGGTTGCCGATCACCTGGCGGATGCGGCCGGCGTCGGCCATGACCCAGCAGGGCGTTTCCGGCAATTCCGCCGCCACTTCGACGCGCTTTTCCTCGATGCGGCCCTCAAAACTCAGCAGCGAGCGGCGCATCTGCTCGCACAGGTCGACGCGCGCCATCTCCATGGGAAACTTGCCGCTCTCGATGCGGGAAAGATCCAAAAGGTCGCGCACCAGCGCCGTCAGGCGCGCCGTTTCGTCGAGCACCACGTCCATGTACTTTTCGCGCTCTTCCTCGGGAATGGCCCCGTCGCGCAGCGCCTGCACATAGCCGCGGATGCTGGTCAACGGCGAACGCAATTCATGGGAGACGTTGGCCACGAAGCTCTTGCGGCTCTCTTCCATATTGGAAAGCTCGAAAGCCATGCGGTCGATCTCGTCGCCCAGCGCCTGCAATTCGCCGCCGCAGGTGAGCTGCACGCGGCGATCGAGATGGCCCTTGGAAAAATCGCGCACGGCGGCGGTGATCTCCTTGAGGGGCCTGGTCAGCGAGCGCGCCAATAGCAGCGAACAGAAAACGCCGAGGATGAGCACGCCCACGCCCACGGGCAGGAGAGAGGGCAGCACGTCCATAAAGCGCACGCGCAAATCCTCCGTGGAAATGTTGAGCAGCACCGCGCCCACCACGTGCCCGTCGCTGTAGCGCCACGGCACGCCGATGGTGACGATGTCCTCGCCCAGTTCCGGGAACAGGCCCTGCACGCGGATCTCGTTGCCCTGATAGA
>DSLFR04102__coassemble_988_pt1 | contig 18157 bp, 11 predicted proteins | sample DSLFR04102__metabat2_low_PE_033 | metagenome-assembled genome bin DSLFR04102
TTGCAGATGGCGTCCAGCGTGGAAAAGCGCACCGCGCGCGCCTTGCCGGTCTTGAGAATGGAGAGGTTGGCCATGGTGATGCCCACCTTCTCGGAAAGCTCCGTCAGGCTCATTTTGCGCTTGGCGAGCATGACGTCCAGATTGACGATGATAGCCATGCCGCGCCTCCTTATATGGTCAGGTCGTTTTCGCTCTTGATGGCCGCCGCGCGCCGCACCAGTTGGGCAAGCGCGTTGGCCAGCAGCGCCACCAGCGCGCAGGCCGCGGCAAACCCCAGCATGGCGATGAGCAGCGCGGGCAGCCCCATGCCCAGCAGGCACAGCGCCGCCACGCCCACCGCAAGCAGCGCCGCCATCGTCAGCGCCAGCAGGCAGATGCGAAAGAGAGAGCGCGCGTTCTTTTGCGAAAAGGAGTTGTCGCGCCCGATCTCCACGCAGATTTTCCAGAATTCCCACAGTCCGGCAAAGCCGGGCAGCAGCACCACCCAGCCGTAGATGAGGCAGGGCCAGTACCATTTTTGATACGCGGGAAATTCTTCCAGCAAAGCCGAGGCCAGCATTGGCAGAAACACGAAAGCCGCCAGCAGGCCGATAAGCGCTGCCGCCAGCGCGGCCAATTTCATGCCTCGTTCGGGGTGTTTGTTCATATCCGTCCCTCCATGGCCCGATTATAACATGATTAGAAATGAATGTCAACATTTATTTATTGAAATTCGATGTTCATTTTGGCGCAAAAGGTGATATGATATAGACAGGGAGATTTTTGCAAAGGAAGTGTTTTCATGCTTGGAGGAAAAACGGCTCTGGTGACGGGCGGGGGCGGCGGCATTGGCCGCGAGATCGCCACGCGACTGAAAGCGGCGGGGGCAAACGTGGCCATCTGCGGCCGCAACGTGGAAAAGCTTGAAGCTGCCGCGCGCTCGATCGGCGGGGCGTTGACGCTGCCCGGTGACCTGCTCGACGATACCTATGTGCAGTCCTGTGTGGACAGGACGGTCGAAACCTTTGGCGGCCTTGACATACTGATCAACAACGCCGGCGTGGCCCTCTCCAAACCTTTTGGCGAAACGACCATCGAGGACTTCGACCGCGTCATGGCCACGAACGTGCGCGCGCCGTTCATCCTCATCCGCAGCGCGCTGCCGCATTTGCGCAAGGCGCGGGGGCGCGTGATCAACATCGCCTCGGTGGTGGCGCACAAGGGCTATCCTCTGCAAAGCGCCTATGCCGCCTCCAAGCACGCCCTGCTCGGCCTTTCCAAGTCGCTGGCCAACGAACTTTACGAAGATGGCGTGCGCGTGCATGTCATCAGCCCCGGCGGCGTCTACACGGACATGGCTAAGGTCGCCCGACCCGACCTTTCCCCGGACGGCCTCATCAGCGCCGCGGAGGTAGCCGACGCGGTGATGTTCCTGCTCTCGCTGGACAAAAACGCCGTCATTGACGAAATTTGCCTCCACCGGCAGGGCAAAGCGCCGTTTGCGTGAAGTTCACCATAATTTTTCCTGAGAATGGCAACCAAATGCCATATCCGGCCGTCTAGTATACAGAAACACAGCGCCGCCCCGTCCGGCGCGCCTGAATGAAGGGAGAGACCGGGATATGAAACGCCTGCTCGCCGCTCTGTTGGCCATCTGTCTGCTGACCACGTTTGCTTTCGCCGAGGGAGGGGAGGGCCAGCCGCCCGCGCCGCCTGCGGAGACGCCGCAGCCCGCTGCCGCGCCGCCTGCGGAAGCGCCGAAACCGGCAACGGAAGCGCCGAAACCGGCAACGGAAGCGCCGCAGCCGGCGACGCAAGCGCCGCAGCCGGCGACGCAAGCGCCGCCGCCGGCGACGGAAGTGCCGCCGCCGGCAAACGAAGCGCCCCAACAGCCGGCTGCGGAAACGCCGCCGCAGGACAGCGCGGACAACACCGCTACGGGCGACACGGCGAACACGCCAGACGGCGGCGCACAGACGCCTCCGTCCGGCGGCACATCGACCGCGCCTGACACGTCGGAGACGCCGGGCACGTCGGTCACCCCCGACACGTCGGAGACGCCGGATACATCCGTGACGCCGGGCACGTCGGTCACCCCCGGCACGTCGGAGACGCCGGATACGTCCATCACCCCGGGCGCGTCCATCACCCCAGACCCCTCCATCACGCCCGGCCCCTCCATCACGCCCGCCCCGGGCATCCCCGAGGACGCCGAGGCGTGGATGGTCAACCCCGACGATCCCACGCAGGTCATCGCCGGCAAGCTTGAAGACCTCATTCGGGATTTCGACGCCAATACCGAGGCCACCATCTTCATCCGCTCCGAAGAAGTGCTGCGTGTGAAAGACAAGACGCCCAACGACGTGGTCAAGACCATCTTCCTGCCTGACGAGACGGTGTTTGAGAAGGACAAGTTCGTCGTCAAGGTCTCGGAATACGACCCTGCCCAGCCCGCGCCCCTGAATGAAGAAGGGGAAGCCGAGCCCGCGCCGGAGGTCTGGCTCTACGTGTGGGTGGAGGAAAAGCCGCAGGGTCCCACGCCCACGCCGACGCCCAAGCCCGGCCCGGTGGAGCTGGATGTGTTCGTGGCGGCAGAGAACTACATGCCGGGCGTGTGGTCGTGCCAGGCGCCGTCCTTCACGCTCTCCGGCATCCCCGAGGGCGCGCGCGGCTACAACTACGCCGTCGTCGCCTATGACGAGCGCTTCATCATCCTCTCCGGCAACGCCTATACTTCCAGGGACGAGGGCGAGTATTCGCTGCGCTTCGCCATCCTCGATCCCATTGGCGACGTCTGCGCCCTCTCCACGCGCTACGATCTGAAGATCGACCTCACCCCGCCCGCCTACCTGACTGCCTCCATCGTCTCCGAGGGCCAGCCGCAGTTCATCCTCACCTCCGAGGACGCGCTCAGCGGCCTGGACGCCTTCAGCGTCGATGGCGGCCAGACGTGGGTGCCCGCCTCCGAGACCGGCGATTACGTCCACACCGGCAGGCTTGGCGAGGTCTACGCGCAGGGCATGCTCATGGCCCGCGACGTGGCCGGCAACATCATCGAATACCCCACCGATTTTGAGATCCCCGCGCCCATCACCTATCCCGACTTCGGAGGCGGCGGTGGCGGCGGTGGCGGCGGCGGGGGAGACGGCGAGCCGTCCATCCAGCACACCGGCGATGAGGATGTGGACACCACGCCCTATGGCGAGGTGCAGCTCATCCTGCCCGAGGAGCCGATGCACCGCCTCACCCTTGGCGGCGCGCCGCTGGCATTGACCCTGGAACTGGACAGCGCCGAGGGCTTCGAGCCGCCCACGCCCTACGAGCCGAGATTCACCGCCGCGCTGGCCCGCTGGACGGACGAGGGCCTACAGCCGTGGGAGGAGCAGGAGGCCGAGGAGGGCGAAGACGACGCCCACGCCGAACTGAACGCGCCCGACACGCTGGTGCTCACCGCCCAGATCGACCCTGCCATCGCCGGCGAATACGCCTATATCTGGCGCTTCAACGGCGTGGTCTACCGCCTGCTGTTCAACAGCGGCATCGAATACGTGGTGTTGCAGGTGGGCGACCACGTGGCCGCTTTCCCCACGGCGGGCTTCACCGCCGGCACCGCCTACACGGACCTCAAGGCCGCCGGCATCTCCACCCGCAAGTTTGATTACACGATCTGGATGTCCGGCTCGGTGCTGGATGAATCCATCGGCGAGATGGTCGTTGAAACCACGGTCGAGGAGGAGGTCTATCCCCTCACGGACGACGAAACGCAGCCCATGTACTACTACGACCTCTACTACGGCCCCGCGGAACTTCTGGGCGTCGCCTTTGGCGCCTGGACGCCGGAGATGGCGGCCGCTCTGGAAATGGAGGAGAACACATGAAAAACGCAAGGCGCATGTTCGCCATGCTGCTGGCGCTGACGCTTTTGTGCGGCGCGGGTCTGGCGGAAATGGTCTTTGACGGCGTGGTCACCGGCGGCGACGCCCAGTTCGTGCTTGCCCCCTTTGGCGGTGTAATGGATGAAGTCAACGTCCGCGTCGGCGACCGCGTACAGCCGGGGCAGGCGCTCGCCAGCATCCAGACCACGCGCGTCTACGCCGACGTGGAGGGCAAGGTCTCCGGCGTCTTTGGCCGCGAGGGCGACGCCACCGAGGGCGTTTCCGAGCGTTACGGCGGCGTGCTCTTCATCGAGCCGACCAACAAGTACACCATCGCCGCCTCCACGGAAAAGGCCTACAACCGTAGCGAGAATAAGTTCGTCCACGTCGGCGAGACGGTGTATTTGAAGTGCACCTCCGACGGCAGCCACCGCGGCGCCGGCGTGGTCACCGGCATGGGCGAAAAGGCCGGCGAATATAACGTGGAAGTCACCGGCGGCGAGTTCTACATCGCCGAAACGGTGAGCATCTACCGCCGCAGCGACTACGCCGAGTCCTCCCGCATCGGCCGGGGAACGGTGGCGGCGGCCAAGGTGGTGCCCATCAAGGGCAGCGGCAGCATCCTCAAGATGCACGTGCAGAACGGGGATTTCGTCGAGCGTGGCGAACTGCTCTTTGAGACGGTCACCGGCGGCCTCGACGGCCTCTACGCCCCCGGCAACGAGATCGTCTGCGAAACAAGCGGCATCGTCGCCAGCGTCGACGCCGGCGCGGGCGCGTCCGTGGAAAAGGGTGGCAAGATACTTTCCATCTATCCGGACGACGCCACCCGCATCGAGATGCAGGTGCGCGAGAGCGACCTCGGCCTCGTGCGCGAGGGCATGAAGGTCGATATCGAGTTCAACTGGGATCTGCAGCGCATGACGCGGCTGGAAGGGACCATCACCGGCATCTCCTACCTGAGCGCTAACGCGCCCGCCGCCGGGGAGGACGGCCAGACCACCGCTCCCACTGCCGGCGAGGAACCGACCTACACCGCCTACGTGGATTTCACCCCCGACGAGAGCGTGCGCCTGGGTATGACCGTGCTGGTCTACACGCGCGACAGCCACGACGCGGAAGCGCCGGAAATGGAGGGGGAAACTGCACAATAGCGACGCAGGAGGGATGAGGGATGAAAAGGGGACTTTCTCTGTTCTTTGTTTTGACGCTTCTCTTTGCCGGCATATCGCCCGCCCACGCCGCCCCCGCGGACGCCGTGCTGCTGCGCGACGGCGCGGACGGCTTTTCCGGCAACATACAAAACATCGCCGCTGTCGGCGATACGCTCTACGCCCTCACCTACGACGCGGTCTACGCCTTCGAGGGCGAAAACGTCGAACCTGCGCGCTACGAACTATCCCTGCCCGCCGAGACGGAAGCGGAAAACGGCGTGGAGAGTTCCTCTTCGCTGGACGCCATCGCCATCGTTTCCCACGGCGGCGTCCTCTGCCTGCTCGCCGCGCAGACACAGCAGACCATCTACGAGGAAGACGGCGAGACCATCTGGGAGACCGCCATCGACGGCGTTTCCCTCTACGCGCTCGACCTTGCGGATGCTGCCGCGACCACCGGCGCAGAGGTCTGCGCCCTTGACTGGGAAGGCCTCATCCTCGGCGGCGCGGACGATGCCTGCCTCGCCGAGGTGGACGCCCTCTGCGCGGCGGGAGATTTCCTCGCCTGCAGGAGTTATGACGAGAGCGGCAACGAATTTTACGCCATCGCCGACCTGACCGATGGCTCCGTCGCCCTCTACTACGCGGACGAGCTGCCCGGCGAGGACGCCCTGCTCACGCCTTACCGCGATGGGGAACTGCTCTGCATCACCCGCGAGTGGGGGAGCGATGGCAACATCTCCCACATCCACCGCTTCGATCCCGCCAGCGGCGCGACGGACGAACTTTGCGCCCTCTCCACCGGCGAAGGCTACCTCGAAGCGCCCGCTTACCGGGCGGAAAGCGATACCCTCTACTACCTCTTGGACGGCCAGCTCTGGGCGCTGCCGGGCATGGACGCCTCCCATCCCCAGGCCGTGGCCGGTTTCCCGCTCAATTCGCCGCGCGGGCAGGCCGCCCTCACCGCCAGCGGCCTCTACGCCGCCGCCGACTTTTTCACCCTCGTGCGCCGCGATACCGACCCCGCGCAGCGCGCCTCCGTGCGCCTTGCCGTGCTGTCCGGCCACTCGGAAAACGTGGAAAACGCCGCCTACGCCTTTTGCGCGGAGCGCGGCGATGTGGAAGTGACCCTCGTCCAGCAGTCCGGCGATGTGCTGGAAGCCATGCTCGGCCGCTCCCCGGAGATCGACGTCTATTGCTTCTCCGCCTCGTTTCCCCAGTACGAAGCCCTCCGCGCGCGCGGCTTCCTGCCGTCTCTGGACGGTCTTGCGAACGCATGTTCGTTTGTCGAAAGCTGCTATCCCTTCGCGCGGGATGCCTGCACGGCGGACGGCGCGGTGGTCGCCCTGCCTGTGGAGATCGGCTTCAACGCCCCGCTCTCCTGCGATGCGGGCGCGCTTGCAAAACTGGGCCTGACGGAAGACGATCTCCCCGCGACCTGGCCGGAGTTTTTCCATAGCCTTGCATCCCTTTCCGCAGCCGCCGAGCGCGCCGGGCTGTACCTTTTCGACCCGCAGCAGGGCTGGGAGTCCCTGCGCGACACGCTCTTTGACGCCATGCTCGCCGAATACGCCGCCCACATCTCCCAAGCAGAGGACGGCTACGACACACCGGCGTTCCGCGCCGCGCTGGAAGCCTTCGCGGCGGTAGACTGGGCAAATATCGGCCTTCTCGGCGACGAACAGGCCTTCGCCTACGAAGCGGACGACGCTCCCTTCGCCGGAGACGGCGCAAGCCGCGTGCTCTTTGCCGCCTACGCCGACGTCAGCGCGCAGAGCGACATGGCTGCGTCCGGCCTGCAATGGCTGCCGCTGGGCTTTTCCGAGGACGTCGGTCCGACCATCGCCGCCGACGTCACCGTGGCCTTCGTCAACCCCTTCTCCGCCCACCCGGACGAGGCGCGCGCCTTTGTGGAAACGCTCGCCGGGGCCATGGACGCGATCACCCGCCTCGAACTTTCCCCGGCGTATGACGAGCCGGTGCCGCTGGACACCTTCGCGGCCGACCTCGCCGATTATGACCGCTCCCTCGCCGACGCCCGCGCGGCGTTCGAAGCCGCCGAGGGGGAGGACAGACAGACCTTCGCGGAGATGATCGACTTCTACGAACAGGCCAGGGCGGACTATCTCGCCGAAGACGGCTGGAAGGTCAGCGCCTCCGCCCTCGCCGCCTACCGCCAGCGCGCTGCATACATGCTCCTTGCCCGCAACCTCTTTTCCGGCGAGAGCGACATGGCCGCCTATGAGGCGGCGCAGCAGTTCAAGGCCGGGGCGCTTTCCGCGGACGGCTTCATCCGCCAGCTCGACCGCATGCTTTCCATGCAGCGGCGCGAAAACGCCTGACCGCGCCCCCCAAAAAATATTTGTGTTATGCAGGAGAACAGAACGATGAAAAAATTTCTCTCCCTGATCCTTATGCTAGCCGTTACCCTTCTGCCCATCAGCGCTCTTGCCGCGAGCGGCGACGCTATCCTGCTGCGGCGGGGCGAGGATGGTTACAACAGCAGCGTCTTCAGCATCGCGGAGGTGGAGGGCGCGATCTATGCCCTCACTTACGACGGCCTCTATGTCTTCACCAGCGGCGAAACAAAGCCTGTCCACTATGATTTCCCCATCAGCAGCGCCGTGGACGATGGGGACGACGATGAAGATACCGCCGTCAGCCGCAGCGTTTCCGCGCTCATCGCCTACGAAGGCCGTCCCTGCGTCATCGTTGCCGGGATGGAGACAGAATACGAGGGCGTGGGCGAAGAACGCATGAGCTTCAGCACCGTCGAGGGCGTCTGGCTATGCGAACTGACGCTGGAAGACGGCAAGGCCGCCGTGGGCGAAGAACTCACGGAGCTGGACTGGTCCGATCTGGTGCAGGGCGGCGGCGATTCCGAATACCTCGCCCAGTGCGATCTGCCCACCGTCGTGGGCGATACGCTCTACTTCGCCAGCTATGACGAAAGCTACGAGCGCGTGCTCGTCGCCACGGACCTTACCGACGGCGATACGGACGTGTACTATCCCGCCGACCTCGGCGCGGAGATCTCCCTCGATTCCTTCTGCGCCTACAAGGACGGCCAGCTTCTGGTGCTGGAAACCGAGTGGGGCGAGGACGAAAGCACCGTCAAACTCTATGCCATCGACGTGGAAGACGAGGAGGCGACTGAGCTTCTCACGCTGGCCACGGGCGAAAACGCCTCCGCCACCGGCCTTGCCTACCGCGCCGACACCGACACCGTTTACTGCATCATGGATGGCGAGATCTGCGCCATGACCGGCATGGACGTATCTACGCTTCAGCGCGTGTCTGAGGCGCCCATCAGCTATATCAATTCCGCCGCGCCCATCATCACCGGGGACGGTTTCTACATCGCCGCCGACTACGAGGCGCTCGTCCGCCGCAACACCGACCCTGCGCAGCGCGCCCAGACGCGCATCACCGTGCAGGACATGGGCGCCGGCGCCATTACCGACGCCTACTACGCCTTTGGCGAGACCCGCGGCGATGTGGAAGTGGTCATGGTCCAGCGCACGGAAGACGTGGTGCAGGCGATGATGAACCGCTCGACGGATGTGGATGTCTACTGCGTGAACGTCGATTCCGTGGAGTTCGACGCCGTCTATTCGCGCGGCTACATGGCTGAACTCACGGGGAGCGAATCTATCTCCGCGTTCCTTGAAAATTGCTATCCCTTCGCGCGCGAGGTCTGCGAAAAGGATGGCGAGATCGTCGCCGTGCCGGTGATGCTCTACATGGACGGCCGCGGCTACGACCCGGAGGCCTTCGCCCGCCTTGGCCTTACCGAGGAAGACGTGCCCAAAACATGGGCGGAGTTCTTTGGGAGCCTTGAATCCCTGGCGGCCAAGATCGCCGAAGAACCGGGCATGACGCTCTTTGAAGGTTTTTCGGACTACGAGACCGCCCGCATGACCTTTTTGAGCGCCATGATCACCGACTACATGAACTACATCTCCCTGCCGGAGAACGAGTTCGCCTTCGATACCGAGGCCTTCCGCGCTGCGCTGGCCGCCTACGAGGCCGTGGACTGGTCGAATCTGGGCCTCCCCGCTCCGAACGTGGACGACGGCCTCGGTGCTAGTGGGGTCATCGAGATCGGCGGCCGGACGGAGCACAACATCCTCTATTCCCCCTATACCAACGTCTCGGCGGACGGCTACACCGCGCGTTCCGCTTTCAGGCCGATGCTGCTCAGTTTCGTGGAGGGTGAGCAGCCGCATATCTCCGCCACGGTCTTTATCGCCTTCGTCAACCCCTTCTCCGAGCATCGCGATATCGCCGTCTCTTTCCTTGAAACGGCGCTCGAAGAACTGGACGACCTCACCCGCATCCACCTCTGCCCGGACGAGAACGAGCCGGTGCGCAGCCCGTGGTATGAGGATAACCTGAAGGGCTTTGACCAGAGCGTCGCCAACGCTGAGGAACAGCTCGCCAAGGCCGAAACGGAGGAAGAGCGGCAGGCTTACGAGGAACTCGTCGAGGAATACAAGCAGTACCGCGAGGATTACCTCAAATACGATGCCTGGACCGCCAGCGAGGAGAGCATCGCCATCTACCGCGAATACGCGCCCAGCATCCGCGTCAAGCGCAACATCGGCATGGGCGGCGAGAACAGCGAGGCGTTCCACGAGCTTCAGCAGCAGTACATGGACGGCATGATTTCCGCCGACGAGTTCATCCGCGGCGTGGATGGCAAACTGCAAATGATGATGAAAGAAGGAATGTAACAAACGACCGACGGGGACGCGGCGGGGGCCGCGGGAGGAATGGGATATGAAAAAACTGCTTGCCCTGGCACTGGTATGCCTGTTGACGCTCACTTTGACCGCTCACGCCGCCACGAACGCCGCGGCGCTGCTCCGCCGCGGCGACGCGAACGCCTACGAAGGCGACCTGCGCGGCCTCGCCGCCGCGGACGGCACGCTCTACATACTCGCCGGCGACGCGCTCTACACGCTCGCGGCGGGGGAGAGCGCCCCGGCGCGCCAAATGCTGGCGCTGGAAGAAGAAACGCTGGAAGCGGGCGTGACGCGGCGATACGAAGCCGTCGCCCTCGTATCGCTGCCGGAGCGCCCGGCGCTGCTCGCCGCCGAGATCGTCCGCGAGGACTTTGGCGACGGGGAACCGCTTGAAACCGTGGAAGCTGTCCGTCTCCGCGAGCTGTCGCCGGACGGCATGGGCGAGGAGATTTGCGAACTGGACTGGTACGATCTCCTGCGCGCCGGCGAAAGCGGCGAACGCCTGCCCGAGGTCAGCCTGCCCGTGGTTGCGGGCGACGCTCTTTGCTGCCGCAGCGAGCAGTCCGGCGCGGAGATCGTCGCCGCCACCGACCTGAATAGCGGCGATACGGAAGCATACTACATCGACGAACTGGCGGACGGGGCAACGCTGGAAGGGCTGTGCGCCTACAAGGATGGAACCGCCCTCGTCCTCACCGTTCAGTGGGGAGAGACGCAGAACGCCTGCGCCCTCCACGCCTTCGACCCGGCGGAAGGGACGTTTGAATCGCTGGCGGCCTTCTCCTGCCCCTCCTCCGCCTGCCCCGCCGGCCCGGCCTACGACGCGGCCTCGGACACGCTCTACCTCGCCCTTTCCGGAGAATTGCAGGCGCTCCCCGGCCTCGACCCGGCCCAAATGCACCCCGTGGCCGCCATGCCGCTGGAGCGCATGAACGACGTATCGCCCGTGCTGTTGAACGGTTTTTACATCGCTGGCAACGGCGACGCCGTGATGCGCCGCGCCACGGACCCGGCACAGCGCGCGCAGACGCGCCTCATCATCCAGAACGGCTACACCGCCTCGCTGGAGAACGCTTATTACGACTTCATGGCCGCGCGCGGCGACGTGGAAGCGACGCTCACGGACTTTGGCGGCGACCTTGTGCAGTCCCTGCTGGGAAAGTCCCAAGAGGTGGACATTTACTGCGCGGACGCGCAACTTCCCGCCTACGAAGCAGCCCTCTCCCGCGGCTACCTGCCCGCCATTGAAGACGAGGCCGTGCAGGCCTTCGTCGACCGCTGCTATCCCTTCGTGCGCGAAGTGTGCATGCGCGATGGGGAAGCGGTGGCCGTGCCCACGGGCATGGTCTTGCGCACGCGCCTTGGCTGCAACGAAGAACTGCTGGGCGCTTTGGGCATGGCGCGCGAGGAACTGCCTGCGACGTGGCCGGACTTCTTCGCCTCGCTGGAAGGACTCTCGCGGCGCGTGGAGGCCATCCCCGGCGCGACGCTCTTTGAGAGCGGAGAGGATAGGGAAAGCCTGCGGCAGGCGCTGCTCACCGCACTGCTCGACGATTGCGTCGCCGCCTTCGCCCGCCCGGAGAACGGCTATGCCTTCGACGCCTCCGCCCTGCGCGCCGCGCTCGCGGCCTTCGAGGCCGTCCCGTGGGAAGCGTTTGTCCCTGAAACGGGCGATGGGGAAGGAGAAACGCCGTCCAATGGCGAAATGAGCATGAGCGCGGCCTCCGCTGCCGTCTCCGTCCCGGAAAACACCGCCCTGTTCTCTCTCAACGTGGATGGCGGCGCGCGCGAGGGCGCGTCTGGCGGCTTCGCGCTTTTGCCGCTGGCCATTGCCGAGGGCGAAGAAGCGCTGGTGCTGGCCGAGGTCAGCGTCGCCTTTGTCAACCCCTACGCGCAGCACCCCGAAGAGGCGGAGGACTTCCTCGCCACGCTCGTATCCTCCATGGACGGCGTACTCAAACTCCAGCTCGCGCCCGGGGGCGCGCCCCTTGCCCGCGCGGACTATGAAGCGCGCCTCGCCGCCTACGATGAGCGCCTCGCCGCCCTGCGCGCGCAGGGAGAAGAAGCGCAGGCGGCATACATCGCCTGCGAAGCCGAGCGCGAGCAGTACGCCTCAAGCGGCGGCTGGCTGGCCAGCGAAGCAAGCCTCGCGCGCTACCGCGCCCTTGCGGAAACCATCGCGCCCGCGCGCGATCTCGGCCTTGCCAGCGGCGAGGCGGCATGGTACGCGCGCGTCCAGCAGTATCTGGATGGCGCGCTCACCGCCGATGCCTTCGTCGCCGAACTGGAAAGCTCTTTGCAGATGATGGCCCAGGAAGGGTATTAAACTGTTCCGGGGCGGCCCATGGGCCGCGGAAAGGAGCGGAAAATGAAGAAATTTCTCTCACTGCTCATGGCGCTGGCGCTTGCGGCGCTGCCCCTGACGGCCTTTGCCGCGCCTGGCGATGCGCTCCTTTTGCGCGCGGATGGTGAGCACGGTGTGGATCTGCGCGGCCTCATAGAAGTGGACGGTACGGTATACATGTTCACCTATAATGATGAACTCTATACGCTCGCGCCCGGCGCGGACGCGCCCGAACGCCGCGCCTTTCAGACCCCTCAGCCGGAAGAAGAGGATGAAGGCGTCATCCTCTACCCATACATCGCTGCATTCATCGCCTACGATGGCGCGCCCTGCGTTATCGTCACCGAAACCCTTACAGAGACCGAAGGGGAGGGCGAGGACGCAGAATACTTCAGTACCTGCGAGGGCGCGTGGCTCTGCGCGCTTGCGTTCGATGAAGAGGGAAATGCCTCCGTTGCCGAAGAACTCGTGGAGCTGGACTGGTTCGACCTTGTCCAAGGGAATGGCTATTATGAGAATTACGCCCAGTGCGACCGTCCCTTCGTAGCCGACGGGTTCCTCTATTTTACCAGCTACGACGAAAGCGGCAACGACATCTTTATTGCCACCGACCTCGCAGATGGCGATACCGACGTCTACTATCCCGCCGATCTCGGCATGGACGCCCGCCTTGAGGAACTATGCGCCTATAAGGATGGCCTGCTGCTGGCCATGGCTATCGACTACGGCGAGAATGGCAACACCATCCGCTTCCACGCCGTTGATCTTGAAGAAGAGACGGTAGAGCCGCTAGCCGAGATTACCCCGGACGGCTATGCCTACCCGGACGGCCTCGCCTACCGGGGGGTCAACGATACGCTCTACTTCGCCATGGACGGCGAGATTTGGGCGTTACCGGGCATGGACGCGGAAAAGCTGCAATCCGTAGCCTCCGTCCCGGTGGAGGCGTCCTACGACGTGCGCCCCGTGATTACGGAAGAGGGCTACTATATCACCGGCAACTACGAGGCCGTCGTGCGCCGCAACACCGACCCCGCCCTGCGCTCCGACGTCCGCCTCACCGTGCAGAAGAACTACAATTCCACGATCGACAACGCCTACTACGCTTTCACCGCCGAATATGGCGATGTGGAAGTGGTTATGACCCAACAGACGCAGGACGTGGTACAGGCGATGATGAACCGCTCTGCGGACGTGGATATCTACTGCCTGAGCGTCGATTCCGCCGAGTACGAGGCCGTCTATTCGCGCGGCTACATGGCGGAGCTGACGGAAAGCGAGGAGCTTTCCGCCTTCATAGACAGCCTCTATCCCTTCGCGCGCGAGGCCTGCGTGAAGGATGGCGAACTTTTGGGCGTGCCCGTGGAGTTTTACGCAAACAGCATGGGCTACGATCCCGAGGCTTTCGCCCGCCTTGGCCTCACCGGGGAAGACGTGCCCACCACATGGCAGGCTTTTTTTGAAAGCCTCGAACCGCTGGCGGCGAAGGTGGCCGAAGTCGAGGGCATGACCCTCTTTGACGGCTTTGAGGACTACGGCAGCGCCCGCTTCATGCTTCTGGATACGATGCTCGCCAGCTACATGGCCTACATCTCCCAGCCCGGAAGCGAACTGGCGTTTGATACCGAGGCCTTCCGCGGCGCGCTCAACGCCTGTGAAGCGGTCGATTGGACGGCGCTTGGCCTCGCCGAACCCGAGGATATGAATGGATACAGCTGGACATCCAGCAGCGGCGAAAGCACGCACGACGCCCTCTTTTCCAGCTACGGCAACCCCATCGCCGATACCTACGCCGTGCAGGGCGCGTTCCAGCCGCTGCCGCTGGGCTTTGATGGAAGCCGCCAGCTCTCCGCGCAGATGACCGTCGCTTTCGTCAACCCCTTCTCCCAGCACCGCGAGGAGGCCATCGCCTTTCTGGAGGCAGTCGCGCGGGAGATGGAACCCGTCCTGAAGATACAGCTCTGCCCGGAGGAAAACGAGCCGGTGAGAAACCCCAATTACGACACCACGCTCGCCGACTACGACCAGATGATCGCCGACGCGCAGGCCCAGCACGACGCGGCGGAGACCGACGCAGAAAAGCAGGCCTACGCGGCCATCCTCGCCGAATACGAAAAGATGCGCGAGGACTTCCTCCGCTACGGCGCCTGGCAGGCCAGCGAGGAGAGCATCGCGCGCTACCGCGAATTTGCCCCGCAGATCATCGTCATCCGCAACCTCGGCATGGGCGGCGACAATGCCTCCGCCTTCTATGAGCTGCAAAACCAGTTCACGCAGGGCCTCATCACCGCCGATGAGTTCATCGAGGGCGTGGACGGCAAATTGCAGATGATGATGCTCGAGGGCATGTAGCAAAATACGAAACGCGCGCATCCGCCGCGCGGGGGGAGGCAAACACGTGTTTACCCGCAAGCGCTCGGCGCTTCTCTACCTGCTGCCGGGCCTTATCGGCCTGACGCTGTTCTACATCGTGCCGTTCATCGGCGGCATCTATTACAGTCTCACCGACGGCAGTTATAAAAACGCCTTTGTCGGCCTGCAAAACTACATAAACATCTGGAAAAACGAAATGTTCCTGCTGGGGCTGAAAAACACCTTGGAATTGTCTCTCATCTGCACGCCGCTGGTGTGGGCGCTGTCGTTCATCGTCGCCGTGCTCCTGAACCGTCTGAAACCCGGCGGGTCGTTCTTCCGCAACAGCATCCTCATGCCCTATCTGATGCCCTCCTCGGCGATGCTGCTGATCTGGCTGGTGTTGTTCGATTATGGCGGCGTCATCAACCGTCTGGTCACGTCGCTGGGGCTTATGCGCGTTTCCTGGCTGGAGGGTGCGGCGCTGCGCGTGCCGGTCATCCTCATGTTCGTGTGGAAAAACCTCGGCTTTGCCGTGGTCATCTTCCTGGCGGCGCTGCAATCCATCCCCGAGCCCTTGTATGAATACGCCCGTTTGGAGGGCGCGGGCTTTTTCCGCCAGGCGTTCTCCATCACGCTGCCCATGGTGGTGCCCAGCGCCTTTCTCGTGTTCGTGCTCTCGTGGATCAACGCTTTCAAGATCTTCAAGGAGGTCTACTTCATCGGCGGCGCCTACCCGGACGAGGCCGTCTATACACTGCAAAACTACATGAACAACATGTTCGGCAAACTCAACTACCAGAATGTCACCACCGCAGCCTACAGCTTCGCCATCATCGTCTTTATCATCTTCGGCGCGCTGTTTTTCATGCAGAAGCGGTTGCAGGACAGGCTCAATTAGGAGGGCGCGATGCGGACACTGCGAAAAAAACATATACTCTCCCGCGTCCTTTTGACGCTTGTGGCGCTCGTCATCCTCCTGCCCGTGTTGCTCACGGCGCTTTACTCATTCTTCTCCCCGGAGGAGATCAAGGCCTTTATGGAGACGCGCGGCAACTACGACGCCTCCGCGTGGATGGAGATCAAACTGGCCCCGCGCGTGTTTTCCTTGAGCCAGTACTACAACATACTCATCGAGGACGTGTCGGTGCTGCGCCTTCTCTGCAATTCAGCCATGTACACCGTGGCCATCCTCCTGGGGCAGGCGCTCGTCATCCCCGCCATGGCCTACGCCTTGAGCCGCTTTAAGTTCCGCGGGCGGGACGCCATCTTCTTCATCGTCATCATGCTCATGCTTTTGCCCTTTCAGGTGACGATGGTGCCCAACGTACTCACGCTGCGGGCGATGGGACTTCTCAACACCGCCTGGGCGGTGATCCTGCCCACCTGCTTTGCGCCATTTTACATCTTTCTCGTGCGCCAGTTCATGGTGGGGCTGCCCAAGGAGATCCTCGAAGCCGCGGAGGTGGACGGCGCGGGCACGTTCCGCTGCTTCATCCACGTGGCGCTGCCGGTCTGCCGCCCCATTCTCGGCGCGGCGGTGGCGCTGTCGTTCGCCGATTGCTGGAATCTGGTGGAACAGCCGCTCACTTATCTGGCCGGGCAGACGCAACTCATGCCCCTCTCGGTGATGTTCAACCAGCTTACGGAAAACCCCTCCGGCGTGGAATTTGCCGGCGCGGCGCTCTACATCCTTCCGGCGCTGCTGATCTATCTCTATTTTCAGAAGGATATACTCTCCGGCATACAGCTTACGGAGCTCAAATAGGGGGACGGACGCATGAAACTGAAAAAGTACGCCATTCGCGGCCTGATTATCTTCGCGGTGGTGGTGGCGCTGTGCATGTTCTTTTCCGGCACCATCCGCACCATCACCACCGCCAAGGTCAAACTCCTCACGCCCCGGCAGGGCAAGTTCTCCGAGCAAGTGGAATTGACCGGCAAGGTGGTCTTTCCCGCCGCCGAGCCGGTGAAGCTGGAAAACGCGCAGGGCGTCTCCCTGACCGTCACCTCCGTGAAGGTGCAGCCCGGCAGCGAGGTGGAGGAGGGCGACGTGCTCTTCACCGCCGAGATCGCCGATTATGAAAAGAACATGGATACGCTGCGCCAGAGCTACAACGAAGCCGCCGGCCAGCTTGCCGACCTCGAGCGCAAGAACGCCAATCTGCGCCTGCGCCCCACGGACGAGGCCTGGGCCAAGGCGTACACGGCGCTTGCCGAGGCGCAGAACGTCGAGCTCGACGCGCGCGTCACCCGCGACGCCCTGCTCGCCGTCGAGGGCCTGAAGGCGGAAAACGGCGCGCTGCCCGAGGGCGCCAGCGAGGAACTTACCGAGGCGTGGGCGGCGCACGAGACCGCCGCGCAGGCGCTGAAAGAAGCCGAGGCCGCCATGGAGACTGCCGAGCGCTACAACATCTCCGAAACGGCGCGCGCTTATATCGTCGATCGGCAGAAGTACGAACAGCAGATGAAGGACTATGAAGGGCAGATGGTCGAACTGCGCGCGCTGCGCTCCAAGCTGCAAAGCGTAACCGCACCGGATGATGGCTACATCACCGAGGTCAACGTCAAATCCGGCGAGACGTTCGACGCCTCCGGCCCCGCCTACGCCTTCAGCCCGGAGAAGGAGGATCCGGTTTTGCGCATCGACACCAGCAAGACCACGCTGACCATCTCCCGCGGCACGGATGTCACCTTTGACAGCGCACGCGGCGGCACGGCGGAGGGCAGCGTCGATTCCACCGGCGTCACCGTCTCCGGCGACACCTATGCCGACGTCGAACTCTCCAGCCGCATGATCCGCGATCTGGGCGGCTCCATCGCCATGCTGGCGGAGGACATTCCCGTGCGCGTCAGCTATCGTTCGAACGACAACACCACGCTGCTCCCTTCCAGCGCCGTGCGCGGCGCGGGCGACGATCGCTATGTCTATACCGTCCAGCAGACGCAGAGCGCCTTTGGCGTCAACAGCCTCGTGACGCAGAAACAGTCCGTCACCGTGCTGGCCGAGGCCGAGGGAACCGTCAGCGTCGCCGAAGACCTCAGCTATATGCAGATTGCTTACATGGAAGACCGCGAGATCGGCGAGAACACCACCGTCATGGAGTACGTGAACTGATATGGAAAAGAAGCGGAAAACGCGCGGCAAATGGCTGCTGGCGCTGGGCGCGCTGTTGATGGCGGCGGGGCTGTGCATGCTCGCGCTGCAGCCCTCCGTGCTCCAGTACTGCATCGTCGCGCCCACGGACGAGGCCGCGCCGGAACCATCCGGGCAGGAGTCGGCCGGGCAGGAGGCGCAAACGGCGAAACAGGAGAGCGGCGCGCTGAAAGCGCTGTATGACGCGTGGCAAACGCGCGTCGGGGAAGACCTCTCCGAAGTCCTTTCGGCGGCCTCCATCGCCGCGCGGGACTATGGCTTCGCCCTCTCCGGCGAGGGCGGCAGCGCCACGGCGACGTTGACGGCGGTGGGCGAAAACTGGTTTTCGGTCTACCCGCGCTACCTCGTCTCCGGCCGGCTGATGACCGAGCAGGAACTGCGAGACGGCGACCGCCTCATCGTCCTTGACGAGCCGTTGGCCTTCAAGCTCTTTCCCACCGCCGACCCCATCGGGCGCGAACTGACGATCAGCTCGGAGCGCTACGAGGTCGTTGGCGTGGTGCGCTACCGCCGCTCGGTGGGGGAATACGAGCAGTATCAGGCCTACA
>DSLFR04102__coassemble_1068_pt1 | contig 17001 bp, 9 predicted proteins | sample DSLFR04102__metabat2_low_PE_033 | metagenome-assembled genome bin DSLFR04102
GCTGTCAAAGGCGTCGTCAAAGTAGAGAGAGCGCACGTTGTAGGCGCGGCCGCCCGTGCAGTGGCCGTCCAGACGCATGACACGCTTGAGGCGAAGGCGGAGGGCCTCCAGCTCCGCGGGGTTTATGTAGTACTTCAGTTCGTGGCGGGCCGGCAGGCGCGCGCGGTCTATGCCCATGCCGCTTCATCCTCCTCGATGCGGCGCATGGCGGCGCCAAAGTAGTGTTCCATATCCTCCGATGACATTTGCAGCTCCTCGCGGAAATAGCCAATGAGCTTGCGGGGCCGCGTGCGGGTGTATTCCACGAATTCGGCCACGCAGCGCTCGAACTCATCGCGGCTCGGGCCCCAGCGTTCCAGTTGGCGGGGCATCTCCGGCAGCAGCGCCTCGTAGCGCTCGCGGATCATGGCTTCGATGTTGCTCGATGTCCAGTTCGTGGCCATTTTCTCGCCCATGAAGGTGAGGAAGCGGTCGCGGAAGGTGGCATTCGCCATCAGGGCGCGGAAAAGCGTGTTGTCCGTGGCCAGACGCGCGCCCATGCCCTCGGGCTCGAGCCAGCGCCGAATGGAGTCGGTATCCACGAAAAAGCCCCAGTCGAGGTCGAAGATGGCCCAGTGCCACTTGCCGTCGGCGCTCAGGTTGCGGTAGCGCTTGACGTTGAGCGTGTCGGCGTTGCCCACGAAGATCTGCAGCGCCTGATAGGCGATGAAGCTGTCCAGGTCGATCTCCTCGCCCACGCGCGCGAGCGTCTCGTCGTCGGGCACGCCGTTCTGGCGCAGATAGTCGAGCATGGCCGCGAAGCTGGCGTTGCTGCCGCGCAGCACCTGATCGTTGCCCTTGACGATGTCGATCTCGTCCTCCTGCCCCTCCCAGCCCTCATACTGGCAGATCATGGCGGCGCAGATGCGCTCGCGCATGTTGTAGTGGCCCCAGTATTCGCCGTTGATGTAGAGCACGCACAGCTCCGTTTCCTGATAGAGCACGCCCGTGTCCCGCGCAAGCGAGGTGAGGATGGAATCGCGCATGCGCGTCATCGGCCCATCCTCGCTGGAGGAACGCAGCAGGAAGGACTGATACTCCGTGTAGTCCCGCCTGGTGAACAGGGGCGCCTGAAAGCGGTTGGAACCGTATTCGCCGCGGGCGATGACCTTGAAGCCCTTCTGGTCCATGGAGCGGCTGCCCTGTCCGTGCAGGCGCAGCGCGCAGTTTTCCGAGAGCATCTGCGCGCCGTCCTCGGTATAAACCTCGATGTGGCCGGGGCGCTCGAGGTCTTCGCTATAGAGCGTGTGGAAGCCCTCGGGGCCAAAGATGTCGTCCGGGTCAGCGACCATGGAGACGACGCGCATGGTGTGGTCGGCGTCGTAGAGGTAGCTCTCCGAAGCCGAGTAGGAGGGCAGATAGCCGTCCAGATAGGCGATGGCGCGCACGATGGTGGTGCCGGCAACGGAAATGGGACCGGTGTAGGGCGTGGACGTCTCATCCGGGGCGGAACAATCCAGCGTGTAGTAAATGCGCGCGCCAGGGGCGGCGCTCAATTCCACGGAAAGCGTCGTTCCCGCCGCCTGCGGGCCGCCATGCACGGAGAACGCGGGCTTTTCCACGCGGCCATGATAGCCGTTGGCGGTATTGGCGCGGTCGGGCGTGTCCTCGGCGGCGTAGAGGAATTCGCCGCCTTCCATGCGGGCGTAGGAGATGCCGGTGTACTGCTCCGGCACGAACACGCGGTCGAGCAGTGCGCCGGAGGCGTCCGAGAGCGTCAGGCCGTAGCCGCCGTCGGCAGAAAGGCGGAAGGAGGCGTTGAGCACGCCGTTTGTGTCCACGCCCTCTGTGCCGGAGAGATAGATTGTCAGATAGTCGCCCGGCTGGATCACCGTGCCCTGAGGGAAGCGGTACTTGCGGGGGCTGGCGGCGTCGTCGGAGAGCCCCCAGCCGGAGACGTCCACCGCCTGCGAAGAGGCGTTGTACACTTCCAGCCAGTCGTAGGGTTGCTCGTCCGGCGAGGCCATGAATTCGCTGATGTAGACGCCGCCGGCGTTTTCCCGCGCGATCTGCGCGCGCGGCTCGCCGGATGTGTTGGCAAGGCCCGGCGTGGGCGCGAGATCGGCGGTGTATTCGCCGTCCTCGCCGATGGAATACGCCTGATCGCTCAAAAGCGCCGGCAGCTCCACGAGGGAAACGGCGCGGCCTGCGCGGTCGCAGAGCAGCACGCTCTCGCCCTGCGCGGCGAGCTTGAAGGGCGCGTGCAGCTCCCCGGCGGGGCCGTCCGCAAGGCCGGAGGCGTACACGAGCAGATAACCGCCGGCAGGCACGCAGGCGCCCTCGGGGAAGACGTATTTGCGCGGATCGGTGGGGTCGTCGGAAAGGGAATAGCCGGAAATGTCCACCGCCTGCGCGGAGGCATTGTACAATTCTATATAGTCGTAGCATTCGCCGCCGGCGCTGGGCGCGTAGGTGCGGTTGGCCGAGGCGGCCTCGGAGATGACCAGCGGGCTGTCCGTGGCCCGCTCCTCCAGCGAAAGATGGCTCTGCGCCGTGTTGGCAAGGCCGGGCGTGTAATCGCCGCTCTCGCCCCACTGGCCTGTCTGCTGGTCGCGGCGGTAGACGTGATTGCGCTCCAGCGCGGGCACATCCACGCTGTCCACGCGCGCGCCCTCGGCGTCGTACAGGCCGAGGGTGACGCCGGAGGCGCTGAGGCGGAAGGGCGCGTGCAGCGCGTAGCCGGCGGCGTTTTTGAGCGTGCCATCGCAGTAAATAAGTAGATATTCGCCCGGGGCGAGGGTGATGTCCGGAAAGGTGAGCGGCGCGAGGGCGTCGTCGGCGTTGAGCAGCGTATAGCCCTTGAGGGAGACGTCGGTGACGCCGGTGTTGACCACTTCCACCCAGTCCGTGAACTGGCCGTTGTCGGCGCGCACGGCGGAGGCGTTGGAGGTCATGACCTCGCTGATGCGCACCATGGAGGTGGAAACGCGCTCATCCGCGGCGGTGCTGACCGGCGCGGGGAGCATGCTTTGCAGCAAAAAACCGGCCGTCAGCGCCAATACGCAGACGACGGCCAGAATGGCGAGGCCCCGGCGGCTGCCCGGCGCGCTCTGCGGGCGCTTTTTCGCGCCCTTCGCGCCTTTGGCGGCGCTTTGCGGACGCGGGCGGGCCTGCGCGCGCCTTTGCGGACGCGCGGCGGGGGCGGTTTGAGGGGAACTGTGCTTGCCTTGGGCCAAGTTGGACCTCCTGCAAAGTCGTGTTTCGCCACGTGAAGTGGCGGAAAGGCGCTGTTTCGCGGCCATGCGGACGCCGGGCCGGGCGGAAACACGGCCTATTGTTATCATACACGAGCGGCGGGAAATTACAAGGCGTTACGGCGAAATTTCACGCATTTTTCCAAAACCGGAGCGTCCCAGTTCGTCGCCCTCGCGGGTGAACTGGCCGACGCAGACGAGGCTGTTTTCCGTAACGCCGTTGGCGCGGGCAATGAGGCGCGTTTCATCGGCAAAGACGGCGTTTTTGCGTTCGCCATCGACGATGATATCGCTGTAGGTGGTAAAGTTCTGGCCGTAGACGCTGATGGTGGCCGTGCCGGGATCGTAGGTGTAGCTTTCGCAGACGATAGGCGCCGTGCCCAGTTGCAGATCCGTGGGCTGATAGGGCGAATCGCCGGCGTAGATGTTGTGGTCGCCGTAGAGCATGTCGTATTCCAGCACGCGCAGGAAGGAAAGGTAGTCCTCCTCCTCGCAATCGGGGGCGAAGTTCTGATGGAAGCGCGTCAAAATGCCGCTGTGGATGTTGAGCTGCCCGAGCACATAGGCCGAGAGCTGGAAGGCCTGCAGATCGCCGCCCTGCATATCGAGGCCAAAGTTGTTCCACAGCACATAGGTGGTCTGGTAAAGGTCGTCCGTCGCCAGCTCGTCCGCCTCGATATTCAGCGCGGGCAGATGGTCGCCGTAGAGCACCAGCACGGTCGGTTCGTCGAAGTCCTCAAGCTCCTTGATCAGCGCGCCGATGAAGGCGTCCACCTGGGAAAGCTCGTTGCCGTAATAGGTCAGCGCCGCCGCGTCCACCGTTTCCGGCGCGGAGAGCACCTTGATATCGCCTTCGACTTTCTCCGCCTCCGTGGGATACTTGCCGTGGGACTGCACGGTGACGGTAAAGACGAAATCGCGCCCCGGCGTGGTGGTCAGCGCCTGCATCGTCTCGCTCACGAGCACGCTGTCGCGCGCCCAACCGAGGGCGTTGTAGGTCAGGCCGTTCATGTATTCCTGCGGCACGAAGCGGTCAAAGCCGAGCTGGGCGTAAACGGTATTGCGGCCGTAGAACGTGCCCGTATAGTTATGCACGGCGGTGGCGGTGTAGCCCAGTTCCTTCAGATTAAAGCAGATCGTTTCGCAGGAGGTGTCCTTGAGAATGGTATTGTAGGGAAACTCGCCGGCGGCGAAGTAATCCAGGTTCATGCCGGAGAGCACCTCAAATTCCGTATTGGCCGTGCCGCCGCCCACGGAGGGCACCTTGAGTTGGCCGTGGGGACAGGTTTCCATCAGCTCGCGGAACACGGGAATGGGCTCCTGGGAAAACTCCGCGCCCACGAGGTCGTGGACGTTGAAGAATGATTCCAGTTGCACAAAGATCACGTTGGGCGTCAGCGGCTCCGCCTCAGCCGGCTCCGGCGCGGCGGTGGGTTCGATGACGTCGCCGGCGATCTCCTCCACCAGTTCCTCGGAATACTCGATGGGCCGCTCGATGCCGAAATCGGCGAAGGTATAGGTAAAGCCATAGGCGAAGCCGTAGTTCTGGTAGGCGTCGACCAGGCTGGTCTTTTCCCAGTCGATATCGCCCAGTTCCACGGAAACCTTGCCCACCACCAGCGTCAGCGCCGTCACCGCGCAGAACACGCCGACGCTGACCGTGCGGTTGAGATCCTCCCGCTTGCGGCACTTGACCACGATGAGCACGAGGCCGGCGATGAGCAGCGCCGCGCCCACGAACATGCCGGCGATCTCATACCACTTGAAATAGACGGTGATCATCTTCAGCCCGTCGGGAATGAGCAGCACGTCGCGCGTGGTGAGCGGCAGAACGCGCGTCACCTGCACGATGGAATTGACCGCCCCCAGCACCACCCAGAGGATGCCCAGCACCCAGCGCGCGCCGCGGCGGCGGCGAAAGAGTTCGGCAAAGAGGAAGGTGTTGAAGATGATCTCTACGTTGAACAGGAACATCCACGGATGTCCCGACAAAAACAGTATGAGCTTTTCCGGCGTATGATGGTTGAGAAATTCGATGATGAGCGCCAGAATCAGCGAGACGGGCAGCATGTACCACGTCTCGCGGAAAAACCGTTTGAGCGCCTTTGCGCGCGCGAAAGCCATCGCGTTTCCCCTTGCGCTAACGTTCCACGGCCGGCTCGCCTGCGGGGGCGGACGGCGCGGTCTGCGCCCCGGTTTCGGCGTCCACGGCGGCGCGGGAGAGCGTCTCGCGCTCGGCATAACCCTCGGCGCCGGGCACGACGCGCATCATCGACTCGATGGCGCACTGGATCATGCCGTCGTCCGGCTCGCGGGTGGTGATGTGCTGTATGGCCACGCCGGGGGCGGAGATGATGCGCGTGAGGCGGTTGTCGTGCCGGCCGGCGTACTGGATCAGTTCATAGCCGATGGAGATGAGCACGGGGAAGGTGAGTATCTTCAGCCCCGTGCGCAAAAAGGGATTGTCCACGCGGATAAACATGGAAACGATAATACCCACCAGCAGCATCAAAACGAGGAACGATGTGCCGCAGCGGGGATGGAAGCGCTTTTGCGCGCGCACGTTTTCCACCGTCAAAGGCAGGCCCTTTTCATAGCAGAAAATGGTCTTGTGCTCCGCGCCGTGGTACTGGTAGGTGCGGCGGATGTCCTTCATCAGCGCCGTGGCCATCACGTAGGCGAGGAAGATGACGATGCGGATCACGCCCTCGAACACGCTGCGCAGAAAGTAGTTCTGGGCGATGGCGGGAAAGGCCATGGACAACCACGTATACAGCTGCACCGGCAGGTACATGAACAACAGCACCGCCAGCACTACCGCCAGCACCGTGGCGATGGGCATCATGAACTTTTCCAGGAGATCCTCGGCCTTCAGCGCGAATTTGGACTTCTTCGCCCGCCGCGCCTCCTTTTCGGCTTCCTCCTCCGCGGCCATACCGGAGAGGTCGGCCGAGCGCATCAGGCACTTGTAGCCGATGGACAGAGAATCAATGAGGCCGAAAATGCCGCGGATAAAGGGCTTTTTGCAGATCGCCGGGCGCTGCGAGCGCACGGTGGGATACATCTCGATCTCCACGTCGCCGGCCATGTTGCGCACAGCCATGGCCGTATGCACGCTGCCGCGCATCATCACGCCCTCCAAAAGCGCCTGTCCGCCAATGTTTGTGTACTTGCTCTTTGCCATAAAGTATCCTTTCACGCGCCGGAGCGCAGGCATTCTTCCCTTCCTACATTATACACCATTGGCGGCGCATGTCAAACGCGGGCGTGGGACATAAGTGTGTCTTTTGCGTGTCATCCGTTGAAACCGTGAATAAACCGTGAACATGGGCGTTAAAAGATTGTATCTTGCGCCGCTTTGTGCTATAATCGGAGCCGGTGCTGCCGGCGCACGCCGGATCGACAACGACAAGGAGGAACATCCCATGACCCTGAAGCGTTTGCTCTGCGCCCTTTTGTGCGCGCTTTTGATCGCCTCTGTTCCGGCGCTGGCCGAGGAGCCGGCGGCGGAAACCGCCCCCGTGGAAGAGGCCGCTCCTGTGGAGGAAACCGCCCCCGCCGAGGAGGCCGCCCCCGAGGAAGCGGCTGAAGCGCCGCTCACCGAGGAGGAAAAGGACGCGCGCATCGCCGAGCTCGAGGCTCAGGTGGCCGAGCTGCAGGCGCAGGTGGAGGCCTATCACCTCAAGGAGATCGTCGCTTCGTTCGACGGCGGCGAGGTGCCGCTCGAGGAGGCCGAAGTCTTCTATGAGAACAGCGCCAACCAGTACGCCCAGATGGGCATCGACGTGGTGGCCTACGGCATGGACGGCATGCTGCGCGAAGCCGTGGTCGATACGCTGGCGGAGGAAGCCATCGTGCAGTACATGGCCGGCCAGCTCGGCCTGGGCCTGACCGAGGAGCAGCAGGCTCAGTTTGCCGAGGAAGCCCAGCAGGCCTATGAGGGCCTGGTGGATTCCTACTACCAGACCTATCTGGCCAACCAGTACGAGAGCGAGGAAGAGGGCCTTGCCGCCGCCGCGCAGGCGGTGATCGAGATGGGCTACGACTACGACTACTACCTCGAAGCGCTCACCGACAACCAGCTCATCAGCAACGTCTATGACTACGTGACCAAAGACGTGACCGTCTCCGAGGAGGAGATCGAGGCCGCCTACGACGGCTACGTGGCCGACGACGAAGCCACCTACGCCGACCCCTATCAGTTCGAAAACGCCTTCTCGAGCGACACGACCATCTACTACACGCCCGAAGGCTACCGCAACGTCAAGCACATACTCTTCAAGTTCAGCGACGAGCAGGCCGCCAGCTATGACGAACTGACCACCCGCCTTGCCGACCTGGAGGCTGAGCAGATCGCCGCCGCGGCCACGCCCGCGCCGGAGGCCACCGAGGCCGCCGAAACGGCCGAGGCAGCCGCCGAAGCCGAGCCCACCGAGGCGCCCCGCGCCGCCAGCGAGATCGAGGCCGACATCGCCGAGGTCAACGCCGAAATCGACGCCCTCTACGCCGAACTCATGCCCGAGGCCGAAGCCGCCATCGAGCGCTTCAACGCCGGCGAGGACATCGACGCCCTCATCGCCGAACTGAGCGATGACAACATGCCCGAAACCGGCTACGCCGTTTCCGAGACCGCCGAGGCCTCCACGCAGGCCTGGGACCCCGCTTTCACCGAGGGCGCGCTCTCCATTGAGGAAGTGGGCGGCCTCTCCGCGCCCGTGCGCGGCATCTACGGCATCCACTTGATCTACTACGCGGGCGACATCGCCGCCGGCGCCACGCCGCTGGAGACGGTTCACGACGAAGTGGAGGAACTGACGCTGCAAAACAAGGTCAGCCAGACCTACGCCGATCAGGTCAGCGCCTGGAAGGAAGAGCTCAACCTGATGACCTATCCCGAGAACCTGGCGTAAACGCAAAGCCGCCCGCCCCGCACAAAAGCGGGGCGGGCGGCAGGATGTTGACAAAGTCAACAGACTGTCAGAGCGATGAGAAAGCCCGCAAGCAAGGAAATTTTGCCAGCGGCAAAATTTGTCGCCGAAGGCGACTGGATTTGACGATCCCGAGGGGCTCGGCAAATCCACCCCAAGGAAGCTGCACTTGCATCCAAGGGAGCTTACATGGACGTAAGTGACCGCAGGATGCAAGTGCAGCTGACGAGGAAATTTTGCCTGCGGCAAAATTTGTCGCCAAGGGCGACTGGATTTGTCGATCCCGAAGGGCTCGGCAAATCCACCTGCAGGAAGCAAAAATCGCCGCTGATTTTTTATATATCAGGGCGATTTTTGCGGTTGTGGGCTTTGTCAGCGCTCTGCGCCCGTCCCGCGCAAAAGCGGGGCGGGCGTTTTTCTGTGTTTTCCCGCCTGAAGGCGACCGACGTTGCAGAGTTTACACAGGCGTGGTATAATGCGTAGTTACCGGATCGTTCCGGAATATTTTAACATGGTGGAGGTCTCGTCCTTCATGGCATCCAGGAAAAACGACCGGCAATGGGACGCGATCATCCGCCCCCGCAATGGCTGGTTTGACATCAACTTCCGCGAACTTTTTCATTACCGCGACCTGATCTTTCTGCTGGTCAAGCGCGATATTACGCTGCTGTACAAGCAGACGATCCTCGGCCCGGCGTGGATCCTCATCCAGGCGCTTTTGCATACGGTGGTATTCACCGTGGTGTTCGGCGGCATCGCCTCTCTGCCTACGGACGGCATGCCGCAGTTTCTCTTCTACATGTCGGGCAGCCTCGTCTGGGCCTTCTTCTCCGGCACGCTGCGGCAGTGCTCCACCACGTTCGTGAGCAATTCCAACCTCTTTGGCAAGGTCTATTTCCCGCGCCTGGCCATGCCCATCAGCTCGGTGCTTTCCAAGCTGTTCAACTTTTGCGTGCAGTTCCTGCTGTTCGTAGGCTTCCTGATTTACTACGCCGTGCAGCCGAACACGGCGGTGCATCCCAACTGGCAGCTGATCGTTTTCACGCCGCTGCTCCTTCTGCAGGTGGGCATGCTGAGCATGGGACTGGGCATCATCATCTCCTCGATGACCACGCGCTACCGCGACCTCACGCTGCTGGTCAGCCTGTGCATATCCCTGTGGATGTATGCCACGCCCATCGCCTATCCGGCCTCGATGGTCATGGACAAGTACCCTCACCTCATCGGCCTTTACATGCTCAACCCGATGACGCCCGTCATCGAATATTTCCGCTCCGCTTTCTTGGGCACGGATGCGTTCAGCCTGGCCTACATGCCCTTATCGGTGGGCATGACGCTGGTCTTCTTCGCTGTGGGCATCCTGCTGTTCTCGCGCATTGAAAAGACATTCATGGATACCGTCTGAGGGGAGGGGAGAGCGCCATGTCTGAACACACGCTGGAGATCGATCACGTCTCCAAGGAATACCGCCTCGGCGCCATCGGCGCGGGCACGCTGTCGGCCGATCTGAACAGCTGGTTCGCCCGCATCCGCGGCAAGGAGGATCCCAACCGCAAGATCGGCGATACCACGCCCACCGGCGGACATGAATACTTCTTCGCCCTCAAGGACATCTGCCTGAGCGCCGGCCGCGGCGACGCGCTGGCGCTGGTGGGCCGCAACGGCGCGGGCAAGAGCACGCTGCTCAAGCTGATTTCGCGCATCACCGCGCCCACAGAGGGCGAGATCCGCCTGCGCGGGCGCGTGTCCACGCTGCTGGAGGTGGGCACGGGCTTCCACGCCGACCTCACCGGGCGGGAGAACATCTACTTAAACGGCGCCATCCAGGGCATGCGCCGCTCCGAGATCGATAAAAAGATGAAGGAGATCGTCGAGTTTTCCGAGATCGAGCCCTTTATCGATACGCCGGTAAAGCGCTACAGCTCCGGCATGTACGTAAAGCTCGCCTTCGCCGTGGCCGCCCACCTCGATCCGGACATACTCATCTGCGACGAGGTGCTGGCCGTGGGCGACGTCAATTTCCAGCAGAAGTGCCTGGGTAAAATGGCCGACGTCTCGCGCGGCGGCCGCACGGTGCTCTACGTCAGCCACAACATGCGCACGGTCAAGCAGCTGTGCACGCGCGGCGTCTATCTGGAAAACGGCCGCCTCGTCTACGACGGCACCGTCTCCCACGCCATCGACCTCTACGCCGGCAGCGGCATGCGCGCCGTGGATCGCGATCTGGACGCCATGCGCCGCGGCCGCCTGCTGGGCACGCAGATGCGCATGCTGCGCCTGCGGGTGGAAAATTCCGAGAGCATGGAATACCAGATGGACGAGGCGATAGAGTTTTCCCTCACCTTCCGCTCCTCTGTGCCGGAGAGCCGCTGCCGGCTGCGGCTGGTGCTGATCAACAACGCCGCCGCGCCCGTGGCCATGACGCAGACGGAGGACTTTTCCGTTTCCGCCGGCGACGAGACCACGCTGCGCGTGCGCTTTCCGCTCGACAACATCGCCCCCGGCGAATTCAGCATACAGCTCTCGCTGGTGGGCGGCGACCCGCGCGGCAGCAGCCTTTACTACGACATGCTCGAGAACGTGGGCCACTTCGTCATCGTCGACGATCCCGCCCGCACCGCCGGTTTTTTGTGGACAGAATCGCTGTGGGGCAACATGCGCCTGCGGGGAATGGAGCTGATGGGATGAAAGGACCCGCCAAGACCGTCGCCGCCATCCACGATCTGAGCGGCGTGGGCCGCTGCGCCCTGACGGTGGTGACGCCCGTTTTGAGCGTGCTGGGCGCGCAGGTCTGCCCCGTGCCCACGGCGGTGCTCTCGGCGCACACGGCCTTTTCCGGCATCGCCGTGCGCGATCTGACGGACTTTCTGCCCGCCTACCTCGCCCACTGGCGCGCGCTTGGCCTGCGCTTTGACGCCGTTTACGCCGGCTACCTGGGCAGCCCCAGGCAGGTGGAGATCGTCTCCGATTTCCTTAAGGAGCAGGAAGCCGCCATCAAGGTGCTCGATCCGGTGATGGGCGACGACGGCCGCCTTTACAGCGGCATGGCCGAAGAAATGCCGGAAAAGTGGCGCGCCCTCTGCGCCCACGCCGACGTCGTTACCCCCAACATGACCGAATACGCGCTTCTGACCGGCGAAGCGTACTCCCTCGCGCCGCGCACGCGCGCGCAGGCGGAGGGCATGCTCAAAAAGCTGCTGGACATGGGCGCGAAGAGCGCCGTTATCACCTCTCTGCCGCTCGAAAGCGGCCTTGCCAACGTCTACATGCGCCGCGGGGAAAAACGCATGGGTCTGTGCGCCTTCGAGCGCCTCGACGCCCATTACCCCGGCACCGGCGACCTCTTTGCCAGCGTGCTCACCGGCGCGCTTTTGCGCGGGGAAGCGCTGGAAGGCGCGGTGCGGCGGGCCACGGATTTCACCCGCCTCTGCGTCGAGCGCAGCATGCGCTTCCCCACGCCCGTCAACTACGGCGTGGATCTCGAACCGCTGCTGCCGCTGCTCTGGGAGGACGCGGCCAACAGAACGCCCGAATGACGCCGCCGCGGGCCAGGAAAACAGGCGCCGCCCCGCATCCCCCGTGGATCGGGGCGACGCTGTTTTTGCGGGCTTGGCCCGCGCTCCGATCCCTGGGCTGCCCGTTTCCCCCAGGCTTTTGCCGCCGTTTTTGACGAAAAACGCCCCGCCGTCCTGCGCCCGTGGGCGCGGCCCTGCCTGCGCCATGCTCTGTTCCATGCGCCGCGGCGGGGCGCTTTTTTCATCCCGCTTCGTTCTCAGGGCGCGCGCGCCCGGGCCGCGCCGATGCAGACCACGGTCATATCGTCCCGGCGTCCGCCCTCGGCCGCGATCTCCGCCGCGCGCAGCAGTTCCTCGCTGAGTCTGTCCGGATGCAGCGCCCCATGCTGCCGCAGCGCGTCCTCCAGCGCGCCCTCTCCGGCCTCCATGGCGCCGTCCGAACCCATGACGATCACATCTCCTTCGCGCACATCCACCTCCTCGCACGTTCCCGTCACGCCCTCGATGACGCCCAGCGGCAGCCGGCCGCCCTCGATGACGCGCACTTCGCCTTCGCGCACCAGCAGCGAACGGCTGGCCGCCAGCTTCCAGAACCGCGCTCTGCCCGCGCGCGCGTCGATGATACACAGATCCACGGTGGCGAACATATCGCCCGCGCCGCGCCGGATGAGCAGCGCGTTGGCCGCCTGCAGCGCCGCTTCCGGCTCCACCCGCGCCGCCAGAAAGCGCCAGATGAGGCGCACGGCGCGCTCGCTCTCCTCGCGAGCGGCCTCGCCCGTGCCCATGCCGTCGCAGATGAGCGCCATCAGCCGCCCGTCCGGCAGCGGGCGCAACAGGTGGGCGTCGCCGCTGGGCGTGCCCGGCGTACGCGAACGCGCGCTCGCGCCCCAGCGCATGTCGAGGCGAGGCGGTTCCCGGGGCCGCACCCGCGTGCGGGCGAGATCGCCGAGTATGCGCTCGGCCTGGCGGAACATCTCTCCGGCGCAGCGGTCGGCGTCGCGGCGCAGGCGCGCCTTGCCCGCCTCCTGCATCGCCACCTCGCGCAGCCGCTCGCCCCGGCGGCAGGCGCGCAGCAGATCCGGCGGCACTTCCTCCGCCGCCTCCCCCTCGCAGGCGGCGTCGCGCAGCGTCTGGCAGAAAAGGCGCACGGCGCGGCCGTCCTCGCCCGCCCAGCAGCGCGCATAGTTCGAGCAGGCGTCGCAGAGGCGCGCGCGCATCGTCAAAAGCACGGCCTGCTCGTCCGGCAGATTGGCCACCCCCGCCGCCAGTTCGCCAAAGGCGGCGCTGAGCGCGTTCAGGGCGCGCGTCGCCTCCCCCTGCACGCTGCGGGGCGGGGCGCGGAACAGCGTTTCGCCCAGCGCCGCGAGCCACGCCTCGGGCGCGAGCACATAGAGAAGCGCCGCCAGCGCCGGGATGAGCGGCCCGGGATAGTCCGCCGGCGCGTAAAGGCCTACGAGCGATGCGCAAAGCACGAAGGCCGGAGCGGCGAAAAGCCGCCCGCGCGAGCGCAGCATGCCCGCCGCCGCGCCGCCCAGCCCCGCCGAAACCGCCGTTACCAGCGTGCCGCCGCCGGCGAGCAGCGCGCACAGCGACAGCGCTCCCAGCGCCGCCGCCGCGCCCAGAGAGGCGTGCGCCGCCGCCAGCGCCATCAGGCAGGAAAGCAGATAGGCCCCGGGCGGCCAGAGAGCGCAAAGGCCCGTCAGCAGCGCAAAGGCGAGCAGCGCCGCGCAGGCGCGCTCGTCCGCGCCCACCGGCCGCCCCGGCCGCCAGCGCAGAACAAGGCGCATGGCCGGGGCGCAGAGCACCGCCACGCAAGAGGACAAAAGCGCCAGAAAGGCGGGATAGGGCTGCATGCGCGCCGCCGCCAGCCCCGGCAGGAGCGTTCCCACGCCGGCGAGCAACGCGCACAGCGCCCCATCGCCCAGCCGCGCCATCCGCCTGTCGCAGAGCAGCGTGCCCAGCAGTATGATGGCGCAGCCCGCGATCAGGAGCAGATCCGTTTGCGCGATGGGAAAGCGCAGCGCCCCCAGCGCGCAACCGGCCAGCAGCGCCGCCGGGTGAACGCGCGCCTGCAGGCCCGCCGCAAACAGCGCCAGCGCAAACGGCGCCAGCCCCAGGAGCATGCGCGCCTGCGCCAGCAAAAACAAGAGCCCCGCCGTCAGCGCCGCGCGCCACAGGCGCTCCACCTCCACGCGCTGCCTTGTCTGCGTGTTCAACATCCTCCCATTCCCCCTCTCGACGCTGAACTTTGTATGCCCGCGGCGGCGCGGACATGCCCTTTCTCATCGTTTCGTTGCCATCTTTTCACGCTGCGGTCATCTTTTCTTCGCTTCTCTTTCCCGGCGGAATGTGGTAAGATGTATGAGGAAAGTTATGCCGTGTACGCGGCAGTCTGCGAGGTGTTCCAACTTGGAAGAAACGATGCTGCGCATCATGAACGATTACGGCTATCTTGGCATATTCTTCCTGATCTTCATTGAAAACGTCTTCCCGCCCATCCCCTCGGAGGTGGTGCTGCTCTTTGGCGGCGCGATGACCGTGCTCGCCGGGCTCAACGCCCCCACGGTGGTGATCGTGGCCACGCTCGGCTCGCTGGCCGGAGCGGTGGTGCTCTACCTTCTGGGCCGCATCCTCAAGGCCGAACGGCTGCGCAGGCTGTTCTCCGGCCGCTTTGGCCGCATACTGCGCCTGAAACCCGAGGACGTGGACAAGGCCACGGCCTGGTTTGTCAAATACGAAAAGAAGGCCGTGCTCATCTGCCGCTGCGTGCCCATCGTGCGCAGCCTGATCTCCATCCCCGCGGGCATCGCCGAGATGAACGTGCCTCTGTTTCTGCTTTTGACGGCGGTGGGCAGCGCCGTGTGGAACACGGTGCTGGTGACGGTGGGCTCCTTCCTCGGCAACCAGTGGGAAAACGCCCTGCCGTTCTTTGAGAAGTATTCGGACATCATACTCGTCATCGCCATCGTCCTCGTGGTGGTGTTCCTGATCTGGTGGTTCGGCTTCCGCGGCCGCGGCAAGAAGGCCAACGCGGAGAAGGAATAACATGCTGCGCCTGCTCGCGGGCCGCAACCGGACGCTGGGCGGAGCGCTTTTGCGCGAGGTCGGCGCCGCCCTGCAAACGGGCGAAGACGCCCTGCGCGTGGTGGTGCCCAAACAGCTGACGCTGGAGACGGAGCTTGCCCTGCTGGAAGGCCTTTGCCTGCAGGGCTCGTTCCGTTTGCGCGTTCTGAGTCCGGAGCGCCTCTGCGGCCTCATCTTCGACGCCGCCGGGCGGCCCGAGGGGACGCGCGTGGACGACCGCGGGCGGGTGATGCTCGTCTCCCGCGCCATGAAGGCCCTCGAGGGCGAACTGACGCTCTACCGCGGCGCGCAGACGCGGCGGGGATTCGCCCTGCGCGCCGCCAAACAGGTGGAGGTGTTTCGCCAGGCCGGCATGGGGCCGGACGAGGTGCGCGCCTGCGCCGGGGAAGAGCGCGGCTCCCTCGCGCGCAAACTGGAGGACGTGGCCGCCATACTCGCCGCCTACGAAAAAGAGCTTGCCGGCCGCTTCGAGGACGGCGAGGGCGAACTGACGCGGGCGGCGGAAAAGGCCGGGGGCGCGGCGTTTTTGCGCGGGGCGCGCGTGTGGTTCTACGGCTTTGACATGATGCCGCCGACGCTGCACGGCCTCATCGCCGCCGTGGCGGAGATGGGCGAGGCCACGGTGCTCCTGCCGCTGGAAAAAAACAGGCTGGCCCGCGACGAGGACATCTTCCGCCCCCTGCGCGCCTCGGCCGCGCGGCTGGTGGAAAAGGCGCGCGAGCGCAACGTGCGCGTTGTCTGGGCCGAAGCCGGGGCGGGCGAAGAGCCGCCCGCGGAATTGCGGTTTCTTTCCACAGAACTGTTTTCCGCGCCGGCGCGGGGCTGGACGGAAGCGCCGAAGCGCGTGCAGCTGTTCGAGGCGCGTTCCCCGCGCGAGGAAGCGCGCTTCGCCGCAGCGCTGACGCGGCGGCTGGCGCGCACGCGAAACTGGCGCTACCGCGACGTGCGGCTGCTGGTTCCTTCCCTGGACACCTACCGCGAACCCCTGCGCGAGGCCTTCGCCGAATGCGATATCCCCCTGTTTCTGGCCGAGAGCCGCCCCTGCGCGCGGCGGCCCCTGTGCGAATGCCTGCTCACGGCGCTGCAAATGCTCTCGCGCGGGGCGCGGGACGAGGATCTGCACGCCTGCCTTGCCTCGGGCTGCCTCGACGTCTCCCGGCGCGACGCGGCGCGGCTGCGCAACTACGCCGTGGCCTACGGCCTGCGTGCCTCCGCCTTTTTCCGCCCCCTGAAGCGCGGGCCGGCGGAACTTGTCGAAGCGCTGGAACCTGTGCGCGCGGCGGCCATGGCGCCGCTTCTTTCCCTGCGCGAACGCCTGCGCGCGGCCAAAGACCTGCGGGGGCAGCTGGAGGCCGTCTTCGGCTTTCTCACGGACATCCGCGCCTACGACAAAAGCCTTGCGCGGCAACAGGCGCTGTGCGCGCAGGACATGTACGAAGCCGCCGGCGAGGAGGCGCAGGTGTGGAACCGCGTCATCGGCGCGCTCGATCAGATGGCGGCGCTGCTGGGCGAAAAAAAGCTGCCCGTGCGCGAGATCGCCGAGCGCCTCGCCGAGGCGCTGGACGCGGCCGTGGTCAAGCCCCTGCCGCAATCGGACGACGCGGTGCTCGTCCAGGACGTGCGCAAATTGAGCATGCGCCCGGCGAAGGCCGTACTGCTGCTGGGACAGGTGGAGCGCGCCGCCGGCGCGGCGGAGATGCTGCTCACCGAGCGCCAGCTGGAGGCCGTTTCCCTGAGCGCGAAGCGCTACGTGGGCCTGACGGGCGCGGAAGCGGCGCGCACGCGGCTGTTTTACGCCAAGGCGGCGCTGGAGATGGCCACGGACTACGTCTGCGTCACCTACCCGCTGGCGGGCGTGGACGGCGCGGCGGAACGCCCCGGGGCGCTGGTGGCGCAGCTTCGGCGCGTCTTTCCCCTCCTGCGCGCCCGCGGCGGCGTGGCGGGAGACGCAGGCGCGGAGGAAATGCTGCTCGAGGCCCCGGGCGCGGCACTGCCCCGCGTGGCGGCGGCGCTGTCCGGCGAAATGACGGCGGCGGAACGCGCGGCGCTTCTTTCGCTGGCGCATCTGGACGGCGCGCGCGAACAGCTTGCGGGCCTGCGCGAGGCGCTTGCCCTGCGCGGCGCGGCGGACCGGCTGCGGCCGGAGACGGCGCGCGCCCTCTACGGCGGACTGCGCACGGCCAGCGTTTCGCGGCTGGAATCGTTCGCCGCCTGCCCGTTTGCCCACTTTTTGCGCTACGG
>DSLFR04102__coassemble_1130_pt1 | contig 16085 bp, 15 predicted proteins | sample DSLFR04102__metabat2_low_PE_033 | metagenome-assembled genome bin DSLFR04102
AGCACATTGTATCGGGACATCGCCGGTCGATGCGAGGGAGATATCTACCTGGGCGTCGTCGGCCCCGTGCGCACCGGCAAGTCGACGTTCATCAAGCGCTTCATGGAGCTGCTTGTGCTTCCGAACCTGACCGGCGAGCATCGCCGCGAGCGGGCGCAGGACGAACTGCCCCAGAGCGGCGCGGGCCGGACGATCATGACCACGCAGCCGAAATTCGTGCCCAACGAGGCTGTGGAAATACAACTACGCGACGAGGCCTCTTTCCGCGTGCGGCTGGTGGATTGCGTGGGCTACCTCATCGACGGCGTATTGGGCCTGGACGAGGAAGGGCAGACGCGCATGGTGCGTACGCCCTGGTTCGACCACGACATCCCCTTTGAACAGGCCGCGGAGATCGGCACCCGCAAGGTCATTCGCGAGCACTCCACCATCGGCGTGGTCGTGCTCACCGATGGCAGCATCACCGACATTCCCCGCTCCGCCTATCTGGACGCCGAGGAGCGCGTCATCGGGGAACTTAAGGCGCTGGAAAAGCCTTTTGTGGTGCTGCTCAACTCCACGCACCCGCAGGACGCGGAAACCCGCCGCCTGCGCGAGAGCCTGGAAAAGCAGTACGCGGTGCCAGTGATGGCCCTGGACGTGATGAACATGCGCGAGGAGGACATAAACGCTCTGCTGGAGAGCGTGCTCTTTGAGTTCCCGCTCACCGAGATCCGCGTTTCCGCTCCGGCCTGGTTGACCTCTTTGGACGCGGAACACTGGCTGGCCAGCGCCGTTTTGGACGCGGTGCGCGCGGCGGCGGGGGAGATGCATCGTGTGCGCGACCACGCGCTGCTGGGCGCGGCCCTGCGCGCCCTCGACTATACCGAGGACGCCGCCGTGACCGATATCCGCTTAAGCGAGGGCGCCATCGACTATCGCCTGACGCTGCGCGACGGCCTCTTCTATCAGGTACTCGGCGAAGCCTGCGGGCAGGAGATCAAGGACGAGGAACACCTCTTTGAACTGATGAAGGTGCTGGTCAAAGCCAAGCGCGAATACGACCGCGTGGCCGGGGCGCTGGAGAGCGTGCGCTCCACCGGCTACGGCCTGGTCACGCCCTCCATGGAGGAACTGACGCTCGAAGAGCCGGAGATCGTCCGCCAGGGTTCGCGCTTCGGCGTGCGCCTCAAGGCCAGCGCGCCATCGCTGCACATGATCCGCGTGGACATCGATACCGAGGTCAACCCCATCGTAGGCACGGAGAAGCAGTCCGAAGAGCTGGTTAAGTATCTCCTGAGCGGCTTTGAGAACGACCGCGCCGGCATCTGGGAAACGGAGATCTTCGGAAAGTCCCTCAGCGATCTGGTGCGCGAAGGGTTGGCCAGCAAGCTCACCCGCATGCCCGAGGATGTGCGCATGAAATTGCAGGAAGCGCTGAAAAAGATCATCAACGAGGGTACGGGCGGCATGATCTGCATACTGCTCTAAGCCCCAAAACGGACGCTCCCGCCGCGCGCGGGAGCGCTTTTGTATGCCCTTTTTATCGCAAAGGTTGCGCGTTGGGACGTTTTGATGTATAATATACGCAAAGCTCCAAGAAGGAGGGAAACGGCATGAAACTGATCATCGCCATCGTACAGGATGAAGATTCCGCCCGCCTGGTGCGCGGGCTGATGGACGCGGGCTACGGCGTGACCAAACTGGCCACCACCGGCGGCTTTTTGCGTTCCGGCAATACCACGCTGCTGGTCGGCGTCGAGGACGAACGCTTCGACGGCGCCATGGAAGTCATCGAAAAGATCTGCAAAAGTAGAAAGCAGATCGCCACTTCGCCTTCGCCGATGTCCGGCGCGACGGGCGTATACGTGCCTTATCCGATCGAGGTCGTGGTCGGCGGCGCGACGGTGTTCGTGCTCAACGTGGAAAAGTTCGTCAAGATCTGAACGGACGCGGCGCGGCGGGGGGCGAACATCCTCCCGCCCGTCGCGTTTGACTGTCCGTCGGAAAGGCGTTTTAAGCGGTTTGAAAGTCCAGGAATTCGAGGGCCACGGCCCGGAAATCGAACATCTTTTGCGTTCGGCGCGCGCCGGGCGCCTTGTGCATGCCTATCTGTTGTGCGGCGCGCGCGGTTGCGGCAAAAAGACGCTCGCCCGGCTGCTTGCGCAGGCCCTGTTCTGCGAAGCGGAGGCGGAAAAGCGCCCCTGCGGCCTTTGTCCCGCCTGCAAGCGCTTTTTGAGCGGCAACCATCCTGACGCGCGCACGCTTGCGCCCAAGGGTCGCTCCATCGGCGTGGACGACGTGCGGGAGCTGATGGACTACCTCTCCCGCCGCCCCTATGAGGGCCGCTGGCATGTGGCCATCATCGAGCGCGCCGACAAAATGACGCCCAGCGCGCAGAACGCGCTTTTGAAAACGCTGGAAGAACCGCCGGCAGATACGGTATTCTTTCTGCTCACGGATACGCCGGGAGCGCTTTTGTCCACGGTGAAGTCGCGCCTGCGCACGGTGCGCGTCGCGCCGCTCACCCGCGCGGCCTGCGCCCAGGCCCTCGCGCGCCATGGCGTCGAAGAAACGCGCGCCACGCGCCTTGCCGGCCTCGCCCACGGCTCGGTGGGCCGCGCGCTGGAACTGAACGCGGACGATAGCTTCGAGCCTCTGCTCGCGCGCGTCTTCGCCTCTCTGGAGGCCTTGCGTGGCGCGTCCACCGTGGCGGAGGCCGCCGCGCCCTTTTACGAGGAACGCGAGCGGCAGGAGGATATACTGTCCATCCTTGAGACCATCGGCCGCGACCGCATGGCTCTGCAAAACGGCGTGGAGACGGAAGCGCTCGCGCCGGAAGAACTCAAAAATGTGCGCGTGGATGGCCGCAAACTGATGCTTGCGGTTCTGGAGACGCGGCGGATGCTCGCCGCCAACGTCGCCTGGCAAAACGCGCTGGACGCGCTGTACTTCTCCCTTGCCTAGGGAAAGCGGCAACGCGCCTTTCTTTGGAAAAATGCGGATCGCGCCCGCAAGGGCGTTCACATAACGGGAGGAAATCAAATGGCAACAGTGATCGGCGTCCGGTTCAAAAAAGCCGGCAAGGTATATTACTTCGACCCGTGCGAGGTCTGGCCGCGCCCGGGCGACAGCGTGGTGGTGGAAACGACGCGGGGCGTGGAGTTTGGCGAAGTCGTCACCGGCGCGCGCGAAGTGGCCGACGAACAGATCGTCGCGCCGCTGAAAAAAGTGGTGCGCATCGCCACCGAGGAAGACGTCCGCCGCGCGGAATACAACGAAAAGCGCGAGGCGGAGGCCTTCCGCGTCTGTCAGGAGAAGGTGGCTAAGCACAAATTGGAGATGAAGCTGGTCAGCGTTGAATACACGTTCGACAACTCCAAGATCATCTTTTACTTTACCGCCAATGGCCGCGTGGATTTCCGCGAACTGGTCAAGGATCTAGCCGGCGTGTTCAAGATGCGCATAGAGCTTCGTCAGATCGGCGTGCGCGACGAGGCGAAGATGCTCGGCGGCCTCGGCTCCTGCGGTCGGCCCATCTGCTGCGGCACCTTCCTGGGCGATTTCCAGCCCGTGTCCATCAAGATGGCCAAGGAGCAGAACCTTTCCCTCAATCCCACGAAGATCTCCGGCCTCTGCGGAAGGCTCATGTGCTGCCTCAAATACGAGCAGGACTACTATTCCCAAACGCTCAAGAAGCTGCCCAAGGTGGGCAAGGATATCGTCACACCGGACGGCGTGGGCGTGCTTGCCGAGATCAACGCCATCCGCGAGCGCGTGAAGGTGCGCATCAAGATCGACGATGATTTCGACGTGCGCGAATACGCCATCGCCGACGTGCGCCGCCCCGGCCCCGAGGATTCCGCCGCCGTGCGCGAAGCTCCCAAGCCCAGGCAGCGCCGCCCCGAACCGGAGGTGGAAGCCCCCGCGGAGGAGCAGAGCAAGCGCAAAAAGTATCCGCATCAGAAGGCGCCCAAGAACCTCTCCACAGATCAGTTCCTCGAAAAGCTCAAGGATACCGAGGGCGGCAAGAAAAAGGGCGACAAGCCGAAAAAGGAACGCCCGCCGCGCGAGAGACGGCGCGGCAAGGGCGGGGCGAACGCCGAGGCGCAGCCCGCGCAGTCGCCTGCGCCGGCCGCGGCCGAAGCTCTCTCTCCCGCCAGCGAGCCCGCGGCGCCGGTCGCTGTGGAAGCGCCCGCGCCCGCGGAAGAAGGAAATTGAAATTGCAAGTGAAAAATTTTAAAAAACACTGTACTTTCCGCCCGCGGTATGCTATAATACGTCCAGCCCCGATAGAATGCTCTTAGAAACCGTATCCCTCCGTTGGTAACCCCTACCGATGACAGGACTCGGCATCAAGACAGGTCATCGTATGGGCACAACAATTAGGAGGGTTTTTTCCATGTTTGAGGACAAGACGTTGGTTTGCCGTGAGTGCGGCGCGGAGTTCGTGTTCACCGCTTCCGAGCAGCAGTTCTACGCCGAGAAGGGCTTCCAGAACGAGCCCGGCCGTTGCCCGGCCTGCCGTGCCGCCCGTCGCCAGAACAATGGCGGCGCTCGTGGCGAGCGTCAGATGTACGATGTGATCTGCGATGGTTGCGGCCAGCCCACGCAGGTGCCCTTCCAGCCGCGCGGAGACCGTCCGGTCTATTGCCGTGCCTGCTTCGAGGCGCATCGTCAGGGCCGCTTCTAAGAAGCGCCGCTGCGTCGCTTTGGCGAACGCGAGCCGGCGTCCCGCATGGGGCGCCGGCTTTCTCGTGCCGCAAAGGGGTTTTCGTGTGGACAAACGGCAAAAAGTGTGATAAAATATTCTTCAAACCGTGCAAAGCAGGAAAGGACTGATCCCCATGGCAAAGAAGGCCAAGACCTCCGCCCGTTCCAAGGGCTATCGCAAGACGGTGCAAAAAAAGCCGTTTCTGACCAAGAAAGAGATCATCGCGCTTGTCGTGATCGTCGCCGTGATCGCTCTGGCAGTGATCCTGTTCAACCTCCTTTACGACGACGGCTCTCTCGACGTGGTCGATGGCGTGGTGCAGACGGAGAACCTGGAAAACAGCCTCATCGCTACGGATGTCGTCGGCGACGAGACCAAGTATTTCAAGGTCGGCGAAGCCGGCGAGATCGCGGGCTATACGCGCGAGCGCGTGGAAAACTCGGCGGACGCCAATCTGGCGACGTTCGATTACTATCCCGAGGATGAAACGTCCCCGATCAGCTATTTGCATGTGGGCGCGGGCGGTGGCACGCCGGATGCCCTGATGCAGACAGTGACCCTCAGCTATACCATGAGCGGCGTGCCCATCGACGCGCAGGGCGAGACGGAGATCGACGGCCGCGCCATCCAGTACATGATTACCTCCGGCGAGTACGCCATCGAGGAGGAAGCCTCGGAGACGGAAGAGACTGCGCAGACTGCGGAAGCGGATGTCGCCGAGACTGGCGAGGAGCCGGCAAGCGACGATACGACTGCGGAGCCCGAGGCGACGGTCGAGCTGGAGACGGCAGACGCGGAAACGGCCGCTGAGACGGAAGAGACCGAGACCGCCGAGACGGACGACGCGCAGGCCGAGGCGGAGGAAACCGCCCCGACGCGCTACTCCTGCCAGCAGATACTGGCGGCCTATGTGCCCTCTGAGCTGAACGATGACTATTCCATCGCCCTCAGAGTCAATATCACGAAGGAGACCGAGACCGCGGTGGATGCGGAGGGCCTCGCCGCCTACACCGAGAGCATCTACCTGAGCGAGGAAGAACTGCTCGCGTATCTCGAGCAGGCCATGCAGACCGTCTTCCCCGCCGCGGATGCGGAATAACGCCCGGAATACAGGAAAAGCGCCCTGCCTCGCTTCGAGGCAGGGCGCTGCTTTATGCAATCAACCGCGTTCAGTGCACGCCGCATGTCTACGCCTGCGCGTCCTTGAGCCGCTGCGCGAACTCATCCATGAGGCCGAGGTCCCACAGAAGCGAGCTGCACAGGTACTTGTCGCGGATGTCGCGCGAACCGACGAAGGCGTCGGCCACATCCTGCGCGGAAATGCCGATTTCCGCGGGAGTCAGCGGCATGCCGGTCGGCTCGAGTACGGCGCGCAGCTCGTCCAGCGAGGGCATCTCTTCGTCGATGGCGCGCATGATCTCGTCCCAATGGGAGAGGATGGTGTCGAGCCGCTTCTGATGGGCGGCGGGGTCGTTTTTGCGGAACTTCTTCTCTGAACGCAGGATCTCGTCGGCGGTCTTGCCGAAGATGCGGCGGATGTTCTCCGCCCACGCGCACTCGTCAAAGTCGCGCATGTGCTTTTCCGCGCGCGCGCGGTCGGGCTGGATCTGCCTGAGCCAGGAAAGCACCTGGAAGGTCAGCATCGTGCCCACGCCCACCTGTATGCCGTGCAGGTCGTAAGGCACGCCGCGCTCCAGCGCCTGCATCTCCCAGACGTGGGAGAAGTAGTGCTCCAATCCGGAGGCCGGGCGCGAGACCTGCGCGTAGGCCATGGCCAACCCCGCCGTCACCAGCCCTTCGGCGATGGGCTGCACGGCGTCTGGGTCGCGGCTCATCAGCCGCGGCGCGGCGGCCATGATCTTTTTCAGCGACACGCGCATCATGTCTGCCACTTCTTCGCAGTAATACTCGCCGATGACGATGTTGGCGATGCGCCATTCGCACACGGAGCAGTACTTGGCCGCCATATCGCCCAGCCCCGCCCAGAGCATGCGCTCCGGAGCCTGCGCGAGGATCTCCGTGTCCAGCAGGATGAAGGCGGGAGAGGCGTTATAGAGCGTGGACTTGACGTTGTTGACCTCCATGGAGGCGGAATTGGAGGCAAAGCCGTCCATGGAGGGCGCGGTGCCGACGATGCCGCTCTTGCGGCCCGAGGCGTGGGCGAAGACTTTGCACAGATCGTTGATCACGCCCGAACCGACGCCGAGAATGAAATCGCAGGCGGGGTCGAAGTGCATCATCATCGAGCCAAGTTCCCACTCCGAAGGGGCAATGCGGTCGTGCCGGCAAGGGACGATATAGGTCTGGAAGGTCACGCCCGCTTTGGAGAGCACTTCTTCCACGCGCGCGCCCGCGGCGCGGTAGGTGTTGTCGTCGCAGACCACGAAGGGATGGCGGGCGTCCACAGCCCTGAGCGCCTCGGGAAGCGCGTTGAGCGCGCCGCGCTCGATGCGTATCCAGGGCAGGGCCACGGCGTGGTGCTTGCCGCAGGCGCAGTCATAGCCCTCGGGCCGGGTCAGTTCTGCAAGGCTCATCGTGGAAAATTTCGCCATTGTCTTTTCCTCCCGTAAAAGCCCGCCCCGCTTGCGAGCGGGGCGAGCGAATGTACCGTTACTGTCCGATGACCGCCTTGATGCGGCGCACGCCGGCGGAAGAACTCTCTTCCTTCTTGATCTTGAAGGACTTGAGGTCGCCGGTGTTGCTGGCGTGCGGGCCGCCGCAGATCTCCTTGGAGAAGTTGCCCATGGTGTAGACCTTGACGCGCTCGCCGTACTTGGAGGTGAACAGGCCGATGGCGCCCTGCGCCTTGGCCTCGTCCACGGTCATCTCCTCGCAGGTAACGGGCACCTTGGCCTCAATGGCCTCATTGACCAGGCGCTCTACCTCGGCAAGCTCTTCCGGTGTCATCTTGCGGCCGAAGGAGAAGTCGAAGCGCAGGCGCTCGGCGGTGATGTTGGAGCCCTTCTGCGCCACCTCGTTGCCCAGCACCTTGCGCAGCGCCGCGTGCAGAAGGTGCGTGGCGGTGTGCAATTTGGCCGTCTCCTCGGTGTTGTCGGCCAGACCGCCCTTGAAGCGCTGCTCCGCGCCGGCGTGGCTGGTGGCCTGATGCTGCTTGAAGCGCTCCTCAAAGCCCTTCTCGTCCACCTCGATGCCCTTTTCATGCGCCATCTCCATCGTCAGTTCGATGGGGAAGCCGTAGGTGTCGTAGAGCTTGAAGGCGCTGCGGCCGTCGATGGTGCCGAAGGAACCGGCGTACTTCTTCATCTTCTCGCCGAAGTCGCGGATGGTCTCCAGCGCCTCGCGGAACTTCTTGACGTTTTCGATGACCTCGACCATTTCCGGCGTCGGGCGCAGCGTGGAGCCGACGTTCTGCGCCACCTGCATGGCCTCGGCCAGCTTCCTGCCCTCCTCGCCTTCAAAGGCCTCGCGGAACTTCGCCTCCAGCGCATTAAAGGCGTCGGTGGCGCGCTTGACGTTGTTAAAGACCTTTTCAAACTCGCTGGTGCCCTTCTTCAGCGTGCGCTGGAAGCGGTCTTCCTCCAGCTTGAGCTGTTCGAGTATGTGGGCCTCGTTGCGGCGCAGCTCGGGGTAAACGTCGCCATACTGGTCGATGATGACCTTGGCGATCTGCGGCGTGGAGCCCTCAGGCATGCCGATCTGCATGCCGTGGCGCACGGCGCGGCGGATGAGACGGCGCAGTACGTAGCCCTGATCGACGTTGGATGGGGTCACGCCGCGATCGTCGCCGATGATGAAGGTGGCGGTGCGCATGTGGTCGGCGATGATGCGGAAGGACTTGGTCACTTCCTCGTTTTCGCCGTAGGTCTTGCCGCTCAGCTCGCCGATCTTGGCGAGTATGCCGGCAAAGATATCCGTCTCGTAGACGGACTTCGCGCCCATCAGCACGCAGTAGGTGCGCTCCAGACCCATGCCGGTATCGACGTTCTTCTGCTTGAGGGGCTTGAAGGAACCGTCGGCCTGCTTGTCATACTGCATGAACACGTCGTTCCAGATCTCCAGATAGCGCCCGCAGGAGCAGGCGGGGGAACAATCCGGGCCGCAGGGCTCCTTGTCGGTGATGATGAACATCTCCGTGTCCGGGCCGCAGGGGCCGGTCAGGCCGGCGGGGCCCCACCAGTTGTTCTCCTTGGGCAGGTAGAAGATGTGGTCGTCCTTGACGCCCATCTCGCGCCAGAGATTGGCGGCCTCCTCGTCGCGCGGGCAGTCCTCGTTGCCGGCGAACACGGAGAAGGCGAGGCGGTCCTTGTCGATGCCCAGCCATTCGGGGCTGGTCAAGAACTCCCAGCTCCAGGAGATGGCTTCCTTCTTGAAGTAGTCGCCCAGCGACCAGTTGCCCAGCATCTCAAAGAAGGTGAGGTGGCTGGGGTCGCCCACGTCGTCGATGTCGCCGGTGCGGATGCACTTCTGCACGTCCGTCAGCCGCGTGCCCATGGGGTGCTTCGCGCCCAGCAGATAGGGGACCAGCGGGTGCATGCCGGCGGTGGTGAACAGCACCGTGGGGTCGTTTTCCGGGATCAGCGAAGCGCTGGGGATGACGGCGTGGTTCTTCTGCTGAAAGAACTTCAGAAACAGGCTGCGCAGGTCGTTGGCGCTTTTGATGTTGACGTTCATGCTTACCTTCCTCCAGATTCCCAAAAAATGAAGCGCCTTTCGCGTTCAAGGACGAAAAGGCGCATTTCGCGGTACCACCCTGATTGGCCTTCGCTGGGAAGACCCACTCGCGCCCGGTAACGGAGGCAGACCGCCGCGCCATTTCCTGCGCGGTGCCGGCGCTTGCGCGCCCGAGGCGGCACGTTCGCGTTTCCGGCGCGGATTTTCACCAGCCATCCGCTCTCTGAAGCCCAGACGCGAACTTCTTCCTCTTGGCAATGCATGTTTGCAAGGGGGATTATAGCAAAACCCATGGCCAATGTCAACGAAAAGCGCGTGAATTCTTGCATTCCGCGCGGGAAATTGCTATAATAGACCAGCGGAAAACAATATTTAGGAGGAATTTTCCATGGCTAGAGGCGGATTTCCCGGTATGATGGGCGGCGCGAACATGCAGCAGCTGGCCCGGCAGGCGCAGAAACTCCAGCAGCAGATGACGAAGATGCAGGAGGAACTCGACGCGCGCGAATTCGAGGCGACGTCCGGCGGCGGCATGGTCACGGCCAAGGTCAACGGCAAGCGCGAATTGCTCGCCATTTCCATCAAGCCCGAGGCCGTCGATCCCGACGATGTCGAGATGCTCGAGGACATGGTGATGGCGGCCGTCAACGAAGCCCTGCGCACCGCGGCGGAGACGGTCGAGCGCGAAATGGGCAAACTGACCGGCGGCATGGGCATGCCCGGCCTGTTCTAGGCCATGGCGGAGGTCGAGGCCATCGCCAAACTGACCAATCAACTCTCCAAACTCCCCGGCATTGGGCGCAAGACCGCGCAGCGGCTGGCCTATCACATCGTCGGCATGGATGAGGAGCGCGTACGCGAGTTGGCGGTGGCCATCTTTGAGGGCAAGAAAAAAGTTCACCTCTGCCCCGTGTGCGGCAATTACACGGATGGAGAAAAATGTCCCATCTGCGCGGACGCCTCGCGGCGGCGGGACATCGTCTGCGTCGTGCGCGACCCGCGCGACGTCAACGCCTTTGAGCGTATGCGCGACTACAACGGCCTTTACCACGTGCTCCACGGGGTCATCTCGCCCATGGACGGCGTGGGGCCGGATGACATACGCATCCGCGAACTGCTCTCGCGCCTTGCCGAGGGCGAGATCCAGGAGGTCGTGCTGGCCACCAACCCGGATGTGGAGGGCGAGGCCACGGCGGCCTACATCTCGCGCCTCATCAAGCCCATGGGCATTCGGGTGACGCGCATCGCCCACGGCGTTCCGGTGGGCGGCGAATTGGAATACACGGACGAAGTGACGCTCTCGCGCGCCTTCCAGGGCCGGCGGGAGCTGTGAACGCGCCTGGCGCGCAGGGGGAGGAAAGCATATGTATGACGTTGCGATCATCGGCGGCGGCCCGGCGGGGCTGACCGCGGGCATGTACGCCGCGCGCGCCGGCTGGAAGACGGTGCTCATCGAGCGCGGCCTGCCGGGCGGACAGGCGGCCACCACCGACCGTCTGGAAAACTATCCCGGCTTCCCCGAGGGCGTGGGCGGCCCGGAACTGATGATGGCCTTCGCCGATCAGGCGGCCCGCTTCGGCATGGAAACGGAGTACGCCGAGGTGCGCGCAATCGACATGGAAAACAAGCGCCTGACGCTGGATGACGGCGAACTGCAAGCGCGCGCGCTCATCCTCGCCCTCGGCGCCACGCCGCGCAAACTGGGCGTTCCCGGGGAATTGGAAAACATCGGCCATGGCGTCAGCTACTGCGCCACCTGCGACGGCGCCTTCTATCGCGGCAAGCGCGTGGCCGTCATCGGCGGCGGCGATACGGCGGTCGAGGACGCGCTCTATCTCTCCCGCTTTGCCCACGTCACGCTCATCCACCGCCGCGACCGTCTGCGGGCGATGGGCGCGCAGGTGGAAAAGCTCCGCGCCAGTGAAAATGTAGAGATGCTGCTCACCACCACCGTTTCGGCCATCGAGCGCGCCGAACAGGGCCTGCTTTTGCGCCTCTCGGGCGACAGGACGCTGGCGGTGGACGGCGTGTTCGTCGCCGTGGGCGTCGAGCCGCAGACGAAGCTGGTGGAAAATCAACTCACCCTCGACGCGGGCGGCTACATACTCGCCGGCGAGGATACCGCCACCGCCATCCCCGGCGTGTTCGCGGCGGGCGACTGCCGCAAAAAGCCGCTGCGCCAAGTCTCCACCGCCGTTGGCGACGGCGCGACGGCCGCCTATATGGCCGGCGTCTACCTTGAGGAAAGCGCGCAGCGCTGACGTTCCGCGCGGCCGCCGTCCCCACGAAGCGGGCGGCGGCCGCGCGTTTTTGGCCGCAAACGAATTTTGTGCAACATTTTCCAGTTTCTCAACTTGACAATCCGCTCAACTGGGTATATAATGATTCATGTCGCTTGAAGACAGGCGGCACGGCTTCTGGGTGTAGCGCAGTTTGGTAGCGTGCTTGAATGGGGTTCAAGAGGCCGGAGGTTCAAATCCTCTCACCCAGACCAGTATAAAACCCTGAAATCGCTTGATTTCAGGGTTTTTCTTGTGCTTTTGACCCCTTGGACAGCCTCAAAACAGGGAAACACAGCAAACATACGGCCCCGTCGTCCGATCTGCGGGTATTTCTCCGTTCATAGAACATTCCGATGGAAATTTTCGCGGGACTGTGATACAATAAACACGCGGTTTCGTGCCTGCAAACGCTTTTATCCTGCTCTTGCGACCCAATCAAAGGAGGTCATCTCATGTTGCCCACAGGCATCCAGGCCCCGTCCTTTGTCCTGCCCGATCAGAATGGCAGGACGCATACGCTCGAGGCGTACCGCGGCCAAAAGGTCGTGCTCTATTTCTACCCGAAGGACAATACCCCCGGTTGCACCAAACAAGCCTGCGCGTTCGGCGAACTCTATCCGCAGTTCACGGAAAAGGGCGCGGTGGTGCTGGGCGTGAGCAAGGACAGCGTCGCCTCGCACAAGAAGTTCGCGGAAAAGTACGGCCTGCCCTTTCCGCTGCTCTCCGACGAAGGGCTGGAAGTCATCCGGGCTTACGACGTCTGGCAGGAAAAGAACATGTATGGCAAAAAGACCATGGGCGTGGTGCGCACCACCTACCTCATCGATGAAAACGGCGTCATCGTCCGCGCCTTTTCCAAGGTCAAGGCGGGAGAAAACCCCCAGCAGATGCTGGGCACGCTTTAAGGAGGCGCCTATGCGCGAAAAACACGAAAAGACCAACGCCATGCGCGCGCTGGATCGCGTCAAGGCCGACTATGCCACCCATAGCTATGGCGACGGCGAGGCCGTCAGCGGCGTGGAGGTGGCACACATGCTGGGGCAGGATGAGCGCCGCGTGTTCAAAACGCTGGTGACCGAGGGCAAAAGCCGCGCCCACTACGTGTTCATGGTGCCGGTGGCCGAGGAACTCGACCTCAAAAAAGCCGCCGCCTGCGTGGGCGAAAAGGCGCTTTCCATGCTCAAGTCCAAGGAGCTTTTGCCCCTTACCGGCTATGTGCACGGCGGCTGTTCGCCCATCGGCATGAAAAAGCCGTTCCGCACCGTGGCGCACGAAACGGCAAAGGACTTCGACACCATACTCTTCAGCGCCGGCAAGATCGGCCTGCAGATCGAAACGAGTCTTGCAAACCTGCAAAAGGCCGTGCCCGTCGAGCTGGCGGACATCATCGTATCGTAAAGCGCGGGGCGCTCAATCCCACAGCCGGGGCGTAAAGTTGCCGATGGCGGTGGGGGAGGGCGCGCCGCTTTCCATGTTCTGCGGCCCCGGGGCGAGCAGCAAAAAGCCGTCCTCGCCGAAGCGATCCTTCTCTCCGCGCGCGAAGATTTCTTCCACGCACACGCGCACCACTTCGCCCGTCACCATCGCCGCCACGCCCGCGCCGCTCAGGTCGCGCGCTTCCAGCAGGCGGCACTCCATGGTGAGAAAGCTCTCGCGGATGGCCGGGGCGTTTATCTCCTCGCAGCGCTCGCGCGTCAGCCCCGCGGCGGCAAATTCGTCCGTATCGTCGCCGTTTTCGCGAATGGCGCGCATCATCGCCTCGTAGTGCTTCATGGAAAGAAAATTGATGCAGAAACATCCGCCGCGCACTATGTTCCTGTAGGTATGCGTGTGCTGGTAGAGGTTGCCCATGACGGCGAAAAAGGCCGTGCGGTCGCCGTGGAAGCACGTCCAGGCGTGCGGACAGAGGTTGGGCAGGCCGTTTTCCTTCCAAGTCGTAATGGCGAACAGCGCCTGCGGCACCGCGGCACACAGTTCCAGGTGGGAAAACAGGTCGAATTCTTCGGGATAGGCGGGCCGAAAGTGCGCCGGCCGTTGCTTTCCGACAGAGATCTTCATGTGAACCTCCAAAAACAGCACGGCTGCCCACGCAAAGGGCAGCCGCGCAAAATTCAGCAAATTTTCAAAAGCATCGTGTGCGCCTCGTCCATCTCCACCACCAGCAGCTTTTGCTTTTCCAGCGCCTTCATCACGTCGCTGAAGCGCTTGAAGCCGATCTGCTTTTCGTCGAAGTCCGGATAATCGGCCTGTATGGTGGCCTTGAGGATGGAGGGGTTGACGCGGTCGAAGCCGTCGTTCTTGAAGCGCTCCAGCGCCTGCGTGAACGCCGGCAGCCAGTTGTTCTTGTCCAATTTGGGATTCTGCGGCGCGTCGTTTGTGGAAAGACCCACCATCAGCGAACTCTGTTCCGTCCACACGTGCAGTTTGGGCGATTTCTCCGCCAGCATGCTCATCAGCTTGCCAAAGGTGGCGCAGCCATAGCTGCGCTCGGAAAAGTCGGGGCGCAGGCGGGTGAGCGTGTCCTTGATCTCGCTGGCGTACATCTGTTCCTCGTCCTGATCTTCGAGGATGGTGATCACCTGGGTGATGAGCTCGTCCACGTCGCCGTCGACAACATTGCTCTCCTTGGCGCGGCCCTTCTTGACCACGGGGCGTTTGACGGCCACATTCTCCAGAAAGATAAACTCGTTGCAGGCGTTGATGAAGATCTCCGAGGCCGCCTCCGAGCGCGAGATGCCCAGCACGTGCTTGCCCATGCTCTTGAGTTTGGCCACCAGCGGCTGATAGTCGCTGTCGCCGGAGACGATGCAGAAGCTGTCGATGAGGGGGTTGACGTAGGCCACCTCCATGGCGTCGATGACCAGCTGTATATCCAGATTGTTCTTTTGACACTTGCCGTAGCGCAGCGAGGGAACGACGGAAAACGTATTGGACAAAAGACACTGCTTGAGGTCGGAATAGCGGTCGGTGTAGCCATAGACCTTGCCCAGCAGTATGTCGCCGCGTATTTTTACCTTTTCGATGATATAGCGCAGCATGGACTCCTTCGCGCCCACGTTTTCCAGATCCACAAAGACTGCAAAATTCGATTTGCCCACAAAAAAACTCCTTTAACGGTTGCTCCCTTTATTGTATACCGGAATCCTCCGCCTGTCAACGGCGGATGCGCGCGTTCCTTTGCGACATTTTTTCAACGTTACCCAAAGCGCCTTGACAGTCCTGTGGCAAACAGATACAATTAAAATAAGACTATCTGTATCTGTCAACAAGGAGCGTTCGTATGCGCAAGGGCATTTTTCGTGAGGGCATCGCTCCCGCGATCATCCGCTTTACGATCGGTTTTATGATCCTCGTCGTCATCGCCGGGGTGCTGTATTTTCTGGTTGTCTCGACGCACTATACGGTAGAGGGGCAGCAGCCGGGCCAGACGCTCAGGCCTTATGTGGTGCCGGAACCGACGCCGACGCCGGAACCGACGCCGACGCCCGAGCCGGCGCCAACTTCCGGGGAAGAGGAAGCCCCGCCTGCCTGGGCCACCGCCTCGCCCACGCCGGCGACGCCCACGCCCGTGCCTACGCCGGCGCCCACGCCCGTGCCCACGAGCATCCCGGAAGTGCTGATCACCGCGGGCCGCGGCCTTGACGCAGATGACCTCGAATCCACACCCATCGACGACACTGTGCGCGCTGAGATCACCAGCTTCTTCGTTTCGCCGGCAGACGATTATCGCGTCATCGAGATCGAAGGTTATGCCTATCTGGAGCATGAACTCTACGATGGCGACAACAGCTCCGTCTACCTCATCGTGCGCAATCCCGCGGGCGAACTGGCGGCCTACCTTACCACCTCGGAGGAGGGTGTCTCCGGCGTCGAGCACCAGGGCATTGGCAAGAATCTGGCGCAGGCCGACTTCCGCGTTTACATCGACGTTTCCAATTACGCGGACGGCACTTACACGCTGGGCACGCTTCTGATGTGCATGCATCAGGGCAGCGAGGTGCGCGTGGCCTATCGCTTCCCCGATACGCTCAATTTCGGCGTGCGCGGTGGCGAGGTCATCACCCCCATGCGCATCGCGTCTCCGGGGGCTTCTCCCGAGGCAAGCGCTACGCCGACCGCCCCGGCGCAGACGCCGGCGGCATAAGAGAACGAAACGACAGCGCAAAGGCTGTGGCAGCGGAGTATTTCCGCCCACGGCCTTTTGCTTTGCGTTTTCCGCCGCGCTGCGCGTTCTTTCGCCCGCATTTGCCGCGCGCTGCGGCAGAACGATGTACGCAGCAGACGCGCCGCCATCCAGTCCCTTCGCCTTTCCCGCATCGCCGCGAAGCGCACCGCGCCGTTCCGGTTACCGGCGAAAGCGGGGAAGCGCTGGCGCATTCTCGTCTGTATGGCGGCGGGCGCAGGCGAAAGGCAGCGAGCAAAAACGGGGCCGGGAAAACTCCCGGCCCCGCGTCGTTTCCTATTGCGCGTCCGTTCCG
>DSLFR04102__coassemble_1275_pt1 | contig 14113 bp, 10 predicted proteins | sample DSLFR04102__metabat2_low_PE_033 | metagenome-assembled genome bin DSLFR04102
CACATTGGGCACGATGAGGCCGATGTAGGAGATGGAGCCGACCACCACCACGATGCTCGCCGTGATCAGCGCCGCGATGGTCAGGCCCATGAACAGCACCAGATTGTAATGCACGCCGAGGTTTTTGGAAAAGTCCTTGCCCATGCCGACGATGTTGAAGTGGTTGGCAAAGAGAAAAGCCAGAATCACCAGCGGTGCCACCAGATACACCAGTTCGTACCGCCCGCGCAGCACCAGCGAAAAGTGTCCCACCAGCCACGTGGACAGCGCCTGCGTCATTTCGTACTTGTAGGCCAGATAGTTGGTGATGCCGCCGATGACGTTGCCGAACATGATGCCCACCAGCGGCACCATCACCACGTCCTTGAAGGTGATGCGCTGGATGAACCACACGAAGATCCACGTGCCCAGCGTCGCCGTGGCAAAGGCGAACAGCGCCCGTCCCCAGAGCGTGGAGTTCGGCATGAACAAAAGCGCCAGCAAAATGCCGAACTGCGCCGAGGAGATGGTCGCGCCCGTGGTGGGGGAGACGAACTTGTTCATGCAAAGCTGCTGCATGATGAGTCCTGCCACGCTCATGCCCACGCCGGTGCAGAGGATGGCGAGCAGGCGCGGCAGCCGCGAGACGACGAGTATCTTCAGCTGCTCCATATCCCCGTCGAACAGCGATGGCAGATCCAGATCGATGACGCCGACGAACAGCGAACAGACGCTGGCCGCGGCGAGGCAGATGCCCAAAACGATGGAGACGCGATGGTTCTTGATGGCCGTTCCCCTCCCTTTCCGATGCGCCCGTTGGCCGCTGCGGACAATTTGATGGGTGCAAGAGGCACGTACGTTAGTTAAAACTAACGACATGCATAGTATAACACGAATATGGATGGCGAAGCAAGGGGCGCGCGAAAGAAATAACCGCGAATTGCCGCAAAAATAAAGGTTTTCAGGGGAGAACTTTCCGAAAAGACGAGTTGCGGAAACTGCAAGGATATAAGATGAAAGTATATTCATGCATTACCACCGCAGTCAGGCCATATAAGACAGAGGCTGTGACAGCGCAACCGCGCATACAAAAAGGGCCGCCGCATATTCGCGGCGACCCATCGGTTCGGTATTCTCTTACTTCGCCAGCCCCTTGACCAGTTCGACGGCGACGGCGTGCACGTTGGCCGCAGCCTCTTCGCTGATGCTGGTGGCGGCCTCCTGCGCGGCGGCCTCGTCGGCGGCCTCGGAAACGGCGGCCTGCATCTCGGCAAAGGCGTCGTAGCACTGCTGCTGCGCCTCGGCCAGCTTGGCGTTCACCTCAGCGATCTGTTCCTCGCTCGCGCCGCCGGACAGAACCAGATTGGACAGCGCGTCCAGGGACCAGTACATGGAATCGGCCCAGTCCTCCGGCAGCACGCAGAAGCCTTCCACCGTCTCGCGGCCTTCCTCGGTGCGCACAGTGGTGGTCGTCGGGTAATAGACCTTCGCGTCGGCGGGCGCGGCGGCGTTCAGCTGCGGCGAGGGCTGCGCCAGGCCGGGGTCGTTTTCGGTGAACTCGGAGGGCAGCGTGCTCACCTGATAGCCGGCGTAGGTATCGGTGGTCAGCATCGGGTAGTAGGGCACGAACACGCTGTAACCGGCGTCGTCCATGGCCACCCATTCCACGGTGTCGGTTGCCCCGTCCTCGGGGAAGATCTGGAAGATGTGGGTTTCGAGGTTGCGGGTGGAGGCGATGCCGTCGATGTGGTAGTAGCCCACCACGTCCTCGATGGTGTAGGCGTGATCGAGCGTGATGTTGGTGTACATGGGCACGATGTTGCCCTCGGCATCCACGTTGGAGATGGTGTAGTCGATGGAAGCGGGCGTCTCGGAAGCAGTCTCGGCGTTAAAGTAGTTAAGGGCGCTGACCATGCGGCTGTTGGCCTCGGAGCCGCCGCAGTAGGAGGCCACGTAGTCGATGGTGTTGGCCTCGGCGTCGCCCACATAGGTGCCGGCTTCCTGCGCCACGGCGATGATATCCTCCGAGGCGATGACGTTCTCGGTGTCGTCCAGGTCGATCAGGCCGATGATGGCCATGTTCGGCTGGGCAAAGGCCATGGAACTGCTCAATTTCAGGGCGATGTACTGATGGCCGGTGACGTTTTCAATGTACCAGGTTTCGTTCTGGTCGGCGATGAACAGGCCGGAGCCGCCGCAGCAGCCCGCTTCGTCGTAGATGCTCAAAAGCAGTTCCACGCCTTCTTTGGCGGTGGCCGCCTCGCCCAGCACGACGGTGACGATCTCGGCTTCCTCGATGCCGGCGTCGGCAAAGGGATCGACCGCTTCCACGGCCTCAGAGCCGCCGATGGTTTCCGTGGCGCTGACGGTCACGCCCATCTCGTTGGTGCCGGCCGCCTGATAGGGGGTGTGCTTGTGGGTGCCGCCGCAGTCCGGGCAGACGTTGTCCACGCCGTAGCCGTTGTCATCGCTGAAAGCGGTGTAGCTGTAGCTGTCGTGGGTGAAGGTGTAGGTAAAGCCGTAGCAACCCTGATAGACCTCGCCTTCGGCGTTGGCGCCCGCGGGGCTGACGAAGAAAAGCTTGTTGTAGCTGTTGGCGATGTCCTCGGAGCGGGCGAACATCGTCGAGCCGTCCGCCGTCAGATCAGAGCCGACGTAGATGGCCGTGCAGGCCAGCGCGCCCACGGAGGAAAGACACACCGCCAGCGCGAGGATCAGGGAGATCAGTACCTTGGACTTCATAAAAAAACACCGCCTTCAAAAAAGTTGATGGCAGTATTATAGTGTATTTTTATGCAGATGTCAAGCAATAAATATGCACGAAAACGCTTTCTATTCTCCTGCGAAAAATGCACAAAACCCGAACAATAAAGGAAAATTCCTGCATATTCGCCCTGCGCAGGATGAATGTTTACATACGAACAGCGGCGCGGGAAATTCTGCCGCCTTCTCTTGCGCGCGTCCGGTGGATTTGCTAAGATAGAAGCGGCGACGCGGAGACGGAGGGGGAGAACTTATGAACGTTGAGGAACGCTGTGAGATCATCCGCAACAGCCGCCCCATCCTGCGCTATTGCGAGCGCTTCAGCGAGGGCAGCGAGAAGTGGGACATGACCAAGCACGCGCATCCCTGTATCGAACTGATTTACTACATGGACGGCAGGGCCGCTCTGGAAGTGGGCGGGCGGCGCGTGGACGCCTCCATCTTCGATACGCTCGTCTATCCCGCCAACTGCGCGCACTTCGACGCGCTCAGCGGCGAGCGCAGGCGGGAGATCATCTGCCTTTGGGTGGAACTCCCGGAACTGGTCTTCGAACGACCGCTGCTGCTGCACGAGCAGGGCGGCATGCTGCGGGAACTGTTCAAGATGATTCACGCGGAGGGGCAAAGGCCGGAGCCAGACCCTTACATCGTCGAATACCTGCTCAAGCTGCTTTTGACGGCCATCGTCCGTCAGGCCGAGAGCGCCGACGATCCCGACCGCTTTTTGCGCGAAGTCATCCCCTATATACACGAGCACTTTGCCGAAAAACTCACGCTGGAGGCGCTGGCCTCGCTCGCGCATATCAGCGTCTCTTACCTGACGAGGAAGTTCCGCCAGTATACGGGCATGACCGTCGTATGCTATGTGAACCGCCTGCGCGTCGAGGCGGCGAAGCGCCTTTTGATTGCTACGGACGGCAACGCCGCGGAGATCGCCTGGCAGGTCGGCTTTGAATCGCCCAAATACTTCCATCGCGTCTTCAAGGCGGAAACGGGCGAATCGCCCTCGTCGTTTCGCAAAGCCTATCCAAGGGGCCGGGAAGACGCGAAAATGAAGGTGTGATCCCGGCCAAGCAAAGGCCGCGCCAAGGCAAACGCGGGCTTCCCCGCCTTCCCGGACAGGAAGAATGGGGAAGCCCGCGCTTTTTCTTCACGCCTGCTTCAGGCACGCGCCCTCCACGCGCACGACCATGCCCGCCCGCGCCCCGGCGATGTCGGCCACGTCCGTGCAGGTGACGATGGTCTGTATGCCCTCCAGATGGGCAAGCAGCCGCCTGCGCCGCTCCGGGTCGAGTTCGCTCATCACGTCGTCCAGCAACAGCACCGGCGCTTCGCCGCTCTCCGAGCGCACCACGTCCAACTCCGCCAGCCGCAGAGACAGCGCCGCCGTCCGCTGCTGCCCCTGCGAGCCGAACAGCCGCAGTTCGCGCCCGTCCACGCAGAAGCGCACGTCGTCGCGATGCACGCCGGCGCTGGTGGTCATGCGCCGCGCGTCCACTTCGCGCGTGCGCAGCAGGGCTGCGCGCAGGTCGCCGTCAGCCACGTTGGGCGCGTAGGCGATGGAGAGTTTTTCCCGCTCGCGGGCGATGTCGCCGTGCGTGCGCGCCGCCGCCTCGTTGAGGCGCTCGATATAGTCCGCGCGCGCGGCCATGATGCGCGCCCCTTCGCGGCAGAGTTGCTCGTCCCAGCTGTCCAGCGTTTCCAGCCTGCCGGTGCGCAAAAGCTCGTTGCGCTGCTTGAGCGCGCGGGCGTAGCGCTGCAGGGCGTAGTAATACGAGGGCCGTATCTGTGAAAGGGCGATGTCCATGAACCGTCGCCGCTCGCCCGGCCCGTCCTTGATCAGCCGCAGGTCTTCCGGGGAAAACAAAACCCCGGTCACATGCCCCATCAGTTCCCCGGAGCGGGCGATCTCCGAGCCGTTGACGCGAATTTTGCGCCGCCCGGCCAGGGGGATGGCGATGTCCACCTCGTGCGTGCCGTCGCGCCGCTCGGCCTCCACGCGTACGCGGCAGAAGTCCGCGCCCCAGCGCACCAGTTCGCGGTCCTGCCGCGTGCGGTGCGAGCGCCCCGTGCAGCAAAGGTAAACGGCTTCCAGAAGGTTGGTCTTGCCCTGCGCGTTGTCCCCGGCCAGCACCGTCACGCCCGCGCAGGGCCGAAGCTCCGCGCGCGCGTAGTTGCGGTAATCGGTAAGTTCGAGGGACAGTATGCGCATGGCGCTCCTTTCAAAGAACGCCCCCGCGACAGGGGGCGTTCGGGCACAGCCGGTCAGCCCTGCTTTTTGCGGCTTTCCAGCTTCTTGCGCATCTCGGCGTTAAGCACGCGCTTGCGCATGCGGATGGACTTGGGGGTGATCTCCACCAGTTCGTCGTCGTCGATGAATTCCAGCGCTTCCTCCATGGTGGGGATGTGCACGTTGGTGATCTTCAGCGCTTCCTCGGCAGCGGCGGAGTTGCGGCTGTTGGTCATGTGCTTTTTCTTGCAGACGTTGACGTCGATGTCTCCCGGCCGGGAATTGCGGCCGACGATCATGCCGGAATAGACCTTCGCGCCCGGCTCGATGAACAACTCGCCGCGGTCCTGCGCGGAGAACAGCGCGTAACTGGTGGCCTCGCCGGTTTCAAAGGCGACCAGAGAGCCGCACAGCCGCGTGGGGATCTCGCCCTTCACCGGCTCGTAGCACTCGAACACGGCGCTCATCACGCCCTCGCCGTGCGTGTCGGTGAGGAAATCGCTGCGGTAGCCAAACAGCCCGCGCGAGGGGATGAGGAACTCTAGGCGCATGCGGTCCTGCCCGTGCATGCTGGCAAGCGTGCCGCGCCGCCTGCCCAGCTTTTCAATGACCACGCCGGAATACTCGGTGGGCACGTCGCACACCACGCGCTCAATCGGCTCGCACTGCACGCCGTCGATCTCCTTGTACAAAACCACCGGCTTGGTCACCTGGAACTCATAGCCCTGCCGCCGCATCGTCTCGATGAGGATGGAAAGGTGCAATTCGCCGCGCCCGGAAACGCGGAAGGCGTCCGTAGTCTCGGTATCCTCCACGCGCAGGGAAACGTCGGTCTGCATCTCCTTCATCAGCCGCGCGCGCAAATGACGCGAGGTGACGAACTGGCCCTCCGTGCCGGCGAAGGGGCTGTCGTTGACACAGAAGGTCATGGAAACGGTCGGCTCGTCGATCTTCACAAACGGCAGAGGCTCGGCCATGGCCGGGTCGCAGATGGTGTCGCCGATGAACAGCTCGTCAAAGCCGGAAACGGCCACGATGTCGCCCACGCGGGCGCTCTCGCAGGGCACGCGCTTGAGTCCGTCGAACTCGTACAGTCCGCCCAGCCGCGCCGCCGGGGAAGTAAAGCTCGAGCCGTAGGCGCAGCGGATGGCCATCTGCCCCGCCTGTATGCCGCCGCGCTCGATGCGGCCGATGCCGATGCGGCCCACGTAGTCGTTGTAGTCGATGGTGGAAATGAGCAGCTGCAACGGCGCGTCCGGATCGCCCTCCGGCGCGGGGATGTGGGAGAGTATGGCGTCAAACAGCGGCCGCAGATCCTTGCCCGGCACTTTCCAGTCGGTCGTGGCCGTGCCGTCGCGGCCGGAGGCGAAGACGATGGGGCTGTCGAGCTGTTCGTCGGAGGCGTCCAATTCCAAAAGCAGTTCCAGCGTCTCGTCCACCACCTCGGCGCAGCGCGCGTCGGGGCGGTCGGTCTTGTTGACAACGATGATGACCTTCAAATTCAGCTCCAGCGCCTTTTTGAGCACGAAGCGCGTCTGCGGCATCGGCCCCTCAAAGGAATCCACCAGCAAAAGCACGCCGCTGACCATCTTGAGCACGCGCTCCACCTCGCCGGAAAAGTCGGCGTGGCCGGGAGTATCGACGATGTTGATGCGCACGCCCTCGTAGTGTACGGCGGTGTTCTTGGAAAGTATGGTGATGCCGCGCTCGCGCTCCAGATCGTTGGAATCCATCACGCGCTCGGCCACCTGCTGGTTTTTGCGGAACACGCCGCCCTGCTTGAGCATCTCGTCCACCAGCGTGGTTTTGCCGTGGTCCACGTGGGCGATGATGGCGATGTTGCGAATGTCGTCTCTTACGATGTTCACAGATAAAGCTCCTTTGTCACACAAGGTCGTCGGCGGTCATGCGGTCGGCAGTCTCCGCGAGCACGAGGCCCTCGTTGTTCTCGCAGGCCAGACGGATGGACCACTCGTTTTCAAACATCAGTACGTCGCGCCCGGCGCGGTCGATGGCGGGCACGGTGGTGGAGGTCAGCCGCAATTTGTCCGGCGGCTTCGGGGTCTGAACGATCCAGCGCACGAAGCGGAAGGGCAGGTTTTCGCGCAGTATGTTCACGCCGTACTCGCTCTTTAGGCGGTATTCCAGCACGTCCATCTGCAAAACGCCCACCACGCCGGCGATCATCTCCTCGCGGCCGATGTTGGGGCGCTTGAAGGTCTGGATGGCGCCCTCCTGCGAAAGCTGGGAGATGCCCTTCAAAAACTGCTTGCGCTTCATCGAGTCCTCGGGGCTGACGCGGCAGAAGAACTCCGGCGCGAACAGGGGAATGCCCTGATAGCGCACGGGCGCGCCGGTACAAAGCGTGTCGCCCAGGCGGAAGATGCCGGGGTCGAACAGGCCGATGATGTCGCCGGGGTAGGCGGTCTCCACCGTCTCGTGTTCCTGCGCCATGAACTGCTGCGGCTGCGCCAGCTTGACCTTTTCGCCCGAGGAGGAGTGCCACACGGTCATGCCCTTTTCAAACACGCCGGAGCACACGCGCATGAACGCCAGCCGGTCGCGGTGCGCGGGGTTCATGTTGGCCTGTATCTTGAAGATGAAGCCGGTGAACTTTTCGTCCGTCGGCTCGATGGGGCCGTGGTCGGAAACGCGCGGCGTGGGCGACTTCGTGTAGGAGAGGAAGCGCTTCAAAAACGGTTCCACGCCGAAGTTGTTGCTCGCCGAGCCGAAGAACATGGGGGTCAGCTTGCCTTCGAGGATCATGTCCAGGTCGAAGGGATCGCCGGCCACGTCCAGCAGTTCCACGTCCTCCAACAGTTTATCGTAATAACTCTGCCCGATGGCCTCGGGAAGATGGGGGTCGTCCAGCGCGATCGTCTCCACTTCCACCTGCCTCTGCCCGTGGTCGCCGCCGCGGTAGAGTTCCACCACGCGCGTGTCGCGGTGGTAGACGCCCTGAAAATCGCCGTGGATGCCGATGGGCCAGTTGACCGGGCAGGAGCGGATGCCCAGCACGTTTTCCAGTTCCTCCATCAGTTCAAACGGGTCGCGCCCGGCGCGGTCGAGTTTGTTGACGAAGGTGAAAATGGGAATGGAGCGCATGCGGCACACCTTGAACAGCTTGATGGTCTGCTCCTCCACGCCCTTGGCGTTGTCGATGAGCATCACGGCGCTGTCCGCGGCCACCAGCGTGCGGTAGGTGTCCTCGGAAAAGTCCTGATGGCCGGGCGTATCCAGTATGTTGATGCGGAAGCCGTCAAAGTCGAACTGCATCGCCGAGGAGGTCACCGAAATGCCGCGCTGCTTTTCGATCTCCATCCAGTCCGAGGTGGCGTGGCGGGCGGCCTTGCGCGCCTTGACCGAACCGGCCTGGCGGATGGCCCCGCCGTAGAGCAGCAGTTTTTCCGTCAGCGTGGTCTTGCCCGCGTCCGGGTGGGAGATGATGGCGAACGTGCGCCTGCGCGCCACTTCCGCCGAAAGCTCCGGGTGCAGCATGTGCCTTCCTCCAAGTCAAGTCAAAAAATCACATCCTATATTCTAACCATGCCGGGGAACATATGTCAATCCCATGTGGCGGCGATTTGCGTTAATTCCTCTGAAGCGAAGAAATTTTTCCTGATAGGGGTTGACGTTTCGCGGCCGCGGGGCTATGATAAAAGGGTAGGAATTTCCTGCATCCATTCTGATCCCGGGAGGTGGCAAGGCGTGGACGACGGCGCTAGATGTGTGTCCAGTGAAGGCGTTCCCCGAAGTCGATCCGTCCGCCCTGCCGCGGACTGACCCTTCCCGGAAGGCCGTCATTCTCAAACATCTGTCGAAACGTCGCAAGCACAGCACGTCCAGAGGCGGTGTGCTGTTTTCGCGCGTTTCTGAACAAACGGAGGGAGGATGAAGCCGATGGATTTTGAAAAGATTCGCGCGCGCTTGGATAAGCTTGTGGCCGAAGGCCGCAAGGGCGAACTGCGCGGCGCGCTCTCCATGCTCAACGAGGTGGATATCGCCGAGTACATGGAGGAACTTGACAATGAAAAAATGCTGATGGTGTTTCGGCTTTTGCCCAAGGACATCGCGGCAGACGTATTTGCCTATATGGACGCCGACCAGCGCCAGCGCGTCATCGAGGCCATGGACGATAATGAAGCCGTGCGCCTGGTGGACGATATGTTTATCGACGACGCCGTGGACTTTCTGGAAGAACTGCCCGCGGGCGTGGTCAAGCGCGTCTTAAAGGGCTGCGACGCGCAGAAGCGCGCCCTCATCAACCAGTTTTTGCGCTACCCGGAAAACAGCGCCGGCTCGATCATGACCATCGAGTACATGGAACTGCACGTGGGCACCACCGTGGGCGAGGCCATGGCGGAGATCCGCCGCACCGGCCTTGACAAGGAGACGATCTACACGCTCTACGTGCTCGATGCGCAGCGCAAACTGCTCGGCACGCTGCCGCTGCGCAAGCTGCTGCTGGCGCAGGACGATGTAAAGGTGGAAACGCTGATGAACCAGCAGTTCGTCTGCGTCCACACCACCGACGATCAGGAGCTCGTCGCCGACACCGTGCGCAAGTACGACCTCATCTCCATCCCCGTGGTCGATCACGAGGAGCGCATGATCGGCATCATCACCATCGACGATATCGTCGACGTCATCGAAGAGGAGAACACCGAGGACTTTGAAAAAATGGCCGCCATGCTCCCCTCGGAGGACGAATACCTCAAGACCGGCGTTCTCACGCTGGCCAAGAACCGCATGCCGTGGCTGCTGTTTTTGATGATCTCCGCCATCTTCACCGGCATGATCATCACCCACTATGAAGTTGCGCTCAAGACCTCGGCCTTCGGCGTGGTACTCACCGCCTGCATCCCCATGCTGATGGGCGCGGGCGGCAACTGCGGCTCGCAGGCCTCGACGCTGACCATCCGCGGCCTCGCCCTCGGCGAGGTGGAGTTGAAGGACATCTTCAAGCTCCTCTGGAAGGAGGTGCGCGTCGGCCTCGTCGTCGGCGCGGTGCTCTCGGTGGTCACGTTCGCGCTCTACACCTTCTGGCTCGGCGATATGGACGCGACCATCGCCCAGCGCATCCCCACCGCCCTCACCATCGCCGTGGCGGTGTACATCACCGTCATCGTCGCCAAGGCCATCGGCTGTACGCTGCCGCTGCTGGCCAAGGCCGTCCATCTGGATCCCGCGCTGATGGCCAGCCCGCTGATCACCACCATCGTGGACATATGTTCGCTGCTGGTGCTCTTCTCGGTGGCCACGGAGGTTTTGCACGTATAAACAATAAAACGCGAAAGTGCGCCGCGAAAAACGGCGCTCTTTTTGCGAAAACATTTGGAGGACGCACATGAAAGAAGTACTCGGCTGCCTGCGCCGCGCCGACGAGGATTTTCGCATGATCGCCCCGGGCGACCACGTCGCCGTCGGCGTCTCCGGCGGCAAGGACAGTTTGCTGTTGCTCTACGCGCTCGCGCTCTACCGCCGCTTCTCGAAAAATCCTTACACGCTCACCGCCGTGACCCTCACCATGGGCCTTCAGCCCTTCGACCTCGGCGGCGTGCGCGCGCTCTGCGAAACGCTGGACGTTCCCTATATCGTCCGCGAAACGGAGATCGGCAAGGTCATCTTCGAGGAGCGCAAGGAGAAAAACCCCTGCTCCCTGTGCGCGAAGATGCGCCGCGGCGCGCTGGTGGACCTCTGCCTCGAGGTCGGCGCCAACAAGCTCGCCCTCGGCCATCACCGCGACGACGCCATTGAGACGCTCTTCCTCTCCATGCTCTACGAGGGCCGCATCCACACCTTCCACCCTGTCACGCACTTGACGCGCAAGGGCATCACGCAGATCCGCCCGCTGGTCTACCTGCCGGAGAAGCACGTTCTCCACATGGTGAAAGCGCTCAATCTGCCCGTCGTGCCCTCGCCCTGCCCGGCCAACGGCCGCACCAAGCGCGACGATGTGCGCGAGCTTTTGAACGCCATCTGCCGCCGCAAGCCCGACGCGCGCGAACTTTTGCTCTCCGCCTTGCAAAACGAGGCCCAGTACGGCCTCTGGGAAAAACCGAAGGATTAAAAAACGCCGCCGCGAGGACGTCCCCGCGACGGCGCTTTTCGCCTTCACTTCCTTATCCCGCGTATGCGCTCCGGCAGCGAGCAGTATATGGGCAGGATCACCACGCCGCCGGCGAGCATCGCCGCGCCCTGCACGCAGTTGCCGACCACCGAGCCGATGGCCGCTTCCACGCCGTAGAGCAGCGTGTCGGTGAGAAAGTACGCGCCCACCATGAACGCCGCCGTGAGCAAAAGCAGGGCGATGTTGCGCGCGCTGAAGCGTTTGGCCACCAGCCACTTGCCCATGAAAAAGCCCATCGCGCCCTTGATGACCAGCGTGAACGGCGCGTAGGTCACATACCCCGCCAGAAGGTCGGCGATGGCCGAGCCCAGGGCCGCGGGCGCCGCCGCGAACGGCCCCATCAGCAAGGAGGCGATGACGATGCCCACGTCGCCCAGATGCGCGTACCCGCTGTGCATGGAAAGGAAAAACAGTATGTCCAGTCGCACATAGGCGGTCAACAGCGCGATCAGCGCCGCCATCAGCCCGCCGTAGGCCAACCGCCGCGTCGTTTGATCTCTCATAATAAACCCCTCCTGTCCTGCGTTCTCTAATTATATATACAGCGTGTTTAGATTGCCCGCGCGCTTCGGAAAAGTTATTGCAACGCCGGCCGTTCCAGTGCTATAATATCCCCATGAAAAAGACGCTTCGAGAACGGCTGGATTTGCATAAAGTCTCTCGTTACGCCATCGCCGCCAACGCGGCGCAGGCGTTTTTTGCCGTGGGGCTGGTGCTCTACGCCCTTTTTGGCCGCGAGTTCGACCTTTCCGGCATGGCCGAGCGGCTGCTCATCTGCGCCGTGGCCTTTGTGGTGGTCTGGGGTGCGCTTCTGGACATCCGCGATGCCCGCAACGCCCGCAAGATCGCCAGCCAGAGCGAAATGCTTGAGGACGCCTATACGCAGCTTGAGGACTTGAACGGCACGCTGCGCGCCCAGCGCCATGATTTCAAGAACCACCTGCAAGTGGTCTTCGGCCTTATCGAGATGGGGGAGTATAAGGAAGCGCAGGACTACATCGAGCGCGTCTATGGCGATGTACAACTCGTCAGCCGCGCGCTGAAGACCGCCAGTCCCGCCGTCAACGCCCTGCTCGCCGCCAAGGCCGCCGATTGCGAGGAACGCGGCATCCGCATGGAGGTGCGCATCCGCTCGGCGTGGCATGGCCTGGCGCTGCCCGGCTGGGAGATGTGCCGCGTGCTTGGCAATCTCATCGACAACGCCATCGACGCCATGGCCGATCCCGCCCTGCCGCAAAGGAGGCTGCTGGTCGAAACCGGCGAAGACATCCACGCCTTTACCTTCCGCGTCTTCAATACCGGCTCGCGCATCCCGCCCGAGCGCCTGCGGGACATCTTCGAGCGCGGCTACACCACCAAGAGCGAAGGCCGGGGCATGGGACTGTCCATTGTCGCGGAGATCTTGGAGGAAAACGGCGGCGAGATCAGCGTTTCCTCGGATGAAACGGGCACCGCCTTCTGCGGCCGCCTGCCCAAATCGCGCCCGGACAACGCGCCAGGCGCAGGAAGGCGGGAGTGAAGCGACCAATCGCTTCGCTCCCGCCTTCCTGGCAAGAAATGGAATTCGCTATACGATGCTTTTGCCGTTGATTTCCCGCAAAATGGCGTTGACCAGCGTCACCGTCGCCGGGATGCCGCCCTTTTTGCCGCGGGCGATGATCGAGGCGAGGTCGCTGTCCAGCAGCCGCTCTTTGAGTTGCACGGCGCTGGCAAAACCGCTGGGCGCGGCGAGCACACACACGTCCGACATCGGCTCGTGCATGCGCCGCTGGATCAGGCGGTTGATGGCCGCGGGCGCGCTGCCTACCACCATCAGCTTCAGGCCCGGCACCGCCAGGCCGTAGTCCACAGCCACCTCCGCGCGGGTCACGCGGCGCTGTTCAGCCAGCATGACCACCTGCGGATCGTCGATAAAGCAGAGCACCTTCGCGCCCTTGTTGCCCAAGAGATCCACGCTGATGTCATTTGCCACCAGCGTGGTGTCTGTGATGATAGAGCCTCCCATATCAATCAGGCGTTTGATGTGCGTCAGCGCAGTAGGGCTGAAATAAATACTCTGCGCCAGGGCAAGATCGCCCGTCTCCTGCTCGACCGCACTGAGGATATCCGTCATTTCCTGATTGAGATATGGGATGCCGGCGCGATGCCTACCGTCGGCCTGCATCTTTCGGATCAATGCCAATACACTCCTGTCAAAAAAAATCCAATCTTTTCAAGAAGATTCTATAAAAAATATATCTCTTAGACGGCCAAAAGTCAAGTCAGGTTCCAGCTTATTACTGTTAAATATTTTTCGTATATATTTATAACCGTATCATAATAAAATCGCCGTGGAGCACAGGCCCACGGCGATAGAAAAAGGTTTTCTTAGACAATGCGCACAGCCAAAGCCTCGCCCTCGGGGTACACTTCCAGTGTGCTCCCCTCGGGCACGTCCTCGGCGACGAGCGTGCGGGCCACGGGCGTCTCCACCGCGCGCTGGATAAAGCGTTTGAGCGGGCGCGCGCCGTACACGGGATCGTAGCCGTTTTCCACCACATACGCCTTGGCTTCATCGGTGAGCCGCACGGTCACGCCGCGCTCGGCAAGGCGCTTGTTGAGCGCTTCGAGCGTCAGATCGGCGATCTTTTCGATCTGCTCCTTCGTAAGCGGCGTGTAGAAGACGATCTCGTCCAGACGATTCAAAAACTCGGGCCGGAACTGCCGCTTGAGCAGGCCGTTGACCTCCTCGCGCGCTTCCTCGGAGAGCTTGCCGTCCGGGCCGATGCCCTCGAGGATGACGCCGCTGCCCAGGTTCGAGGTGAGGATGATAATGGTGTTCTTGAAGTCCACCGTCCTGCCCTGCGAATCGGTGATGCGGCCGTCGTCCAATACCTGCAAAAGGATGTTGAACACGTCCGGGTGCGCTTTTTCCACTTCATCGAAGAGGATGACGCTGTACGGCTTGCGGCGCACGGCCTCGGTCAGCTGGCCGCCCTCCTCGTAGCCCACGTATCCCGGAGGCGCGCCGA
>DSLFR04102__coassemble_1497_pt1 | contig 12475 bp, 12 predicted proteins | sample DSLFR04102__metabat2_low_PE_033 | metagenome-assembled genome bin DSLFR04102
CCTCCGCTCATTCGCTGTCTACTCTCTCAGAATCTGACTGTTCTTGTCGCAAGCACCCTTCGCCTTTCGGCTAAAAGCGCTCGCTTTTCTTCCTTCTCTGTATCGTTTTCAAGGTTCGCTCGCCGCCCGCTCAAGGCCTCCTCCACGGCTTCCCGCAGGGCGCTCGTTTCAAGCGGCGTATGCTATTATATCAACTTTCACCCCGTTTGTCAACCCCCTTTTTTCAAGCCCCCAAACCACTATATCTTCCGCCCTATATCCACAAAATCCCCAGCATATCGCGGTTTTGGAGCCTTTTGGGCCCCCTTTTGCATGGAATTTCGGTTTGTTAAGTGTTTGGTTTTTCTCGCGGTTTCCCGCGGCCATCGCAGGCCACGGCCAGCAGCGCAGGCAGCAAGAGCAGCATCGCCGCCAGCGTGGAGGCCTCCAGAGCGCCCGTCTCCAAGCGTGCCATGGCGGGGGCAGCGGCGACGCGGGCGGAAAAGCGCAGATGCAGCGCCAGCGCGCAGACCGCGGCAACGAAGCCGCGCGCGGCCAAATAGTCCCGCCAGCGCACGCCCAGAGGACGGAGCACGGCCATGTTCTGCGCGGCGATGCAAAGGCCGCCAAAGCCCGCCACCGCGCCCGCCAGCGCCCAGGGCGCGCCCGTTTGCGCCACGCGGGCAAGGCCGGAGGGCATGTCGGCGATATACAATAGCAGATCGCCCGCCGCGCCGCCCAGCAGCTTCGCCGCCATCGCCGCCGCCACGGAGAACAGCGCCATGTAGCCGCACACCTGCAATACGGAGGCCACCGCCGCGCGCACGGGGGCCTCGCGCTCGCGCTCGGGACGAGTGGGGAGGGGCTCCGCGTCCTCCGCAAAGCGCCCGCGCAACAGCAGGCCGAGCAACAGCTGTCCCACCGCCTGCGCCAGCGCCAGCCACAGCCCCATCTCCGCCGCGCCGAACAGCGCCGCGCCCACGCCGCCGACGAGGTAGACCGGCGAGACGCCGGCGCACATCAGCCCCAGCCGGCGCGCCTCGCCGCGCGGCAGGCCCTCTGAAACGCGCTCCACGGCCAGCGCCCCCGCGGGCGAACCGGCCAGAAGGCCGATCAGCAGCGCCGGAGCGGCGCTTCCGGGCAGGCGAAAGAGGGGCCGCATCAGCCATCCCAGCGCCCGCGCATAGGCGCGCCGCGCCGCTGGACAGGTCAGCGCCGGCAACAGCGCCAGAAAGGGAAACAGGGACGGCCCCACCGAGCCCGCCCACGTCCGCATCGCCCCCTGCGCGGCGGAAAGCGCCTCCGCCGGCCATGTGAGCAGGAGAAAGACCAATCCCAGCGCGCCAAAGAGTTTCACATAATCCCACAGCCTGCGCACGCGACCACCCCCCGGCCATGGTATGCGCCGCGCGAGGCGAACATGGCCTTGCGCCAGAACACGCTGCATGCTATACTATATTATATTGAATGACGTTTGGAAGAGGGGGATGCTGTCATGCGTAAATTTCTCGCCGCGCTTCTTGCCTTCGTCCTCCTGTGCGTTCCGGCGCTGGCAAACTCCTCTGATTACATTCAATATGGCGACACAGACGAAGTGGTCGGCGAACTTCAATCTCTTCTCGGTGTGCATGAAACAGGCCGCGACGATGCGCCCATTTTCGGCGACAGTACCTTGCGCGCCGTGGAATCGTTCCAGTACGACTACGGACTTCCGGTCACCGGCGAATTCGACCCCGAAACGCTCTGCGCGCTAATGGGCGTCTACATAGACGCTTACGAGGATTATTACCTCGTCTGGATACCCATGCACGGCGGAACGCGTTACCATTGCGACGACGAATGCAGCAACATGGATGGCCCTCGGCTCGTCCCATGGGAATGTGCTGATCTGCTCGGCTTTACTCCCTGCAAGCGCTGCTACTGACATCCGCCAAACAGGAGACACAACTGCAACACCAACCAAAGGAGGAGGGAACGCGCGTGCGCCTGGACAAGCTGCTCACCGCCGCCGGGCTGACCCGCGCGCAGGCCAAACGCGCCGTGGCCGAGGGGCGGGCGCGCGTCAACGGCGAGGCAGTGCGTGACGCGGGGCTGCGCGTGGACGGCGCGGAGGTGCTGCTCGACGGAAGGCCGGTGACCGAGCCGGGCGAGGTCTACTGGATGCTCCACAAGCCCGTCGGGGTGCTGACCGCCGTGCGCGACGCGCGGGAAAAGACGGCCTTTGCGCTGCTGCCAGAGGACGTGCGCCGCCGCGAGCCTTCGCCCATCGGGCGGCTGGACAAAGACGTGACCGGTCTTCTGCTCTTCACCACCCACGGGGAACTTCTGCACCGCCTCATATCGCCCAAATATGCCGTGGAGAAGGTCTACATCGCCCGCGTGGAGGGCACGCCGGACGCTTCGGACGCGGAAAACCTGGCCGCCGGCATCGCCTTTTCCGACTTCACCGCCCGCCCCGCGCGGCTGGAGGTGCTGGAAGAAGGGCTGGTGCGCCTGACCGTCACCGAGGGGCGCTACCACGAGGTCAAGCGCCTGCTCGCCGCCGTGGGGCATCCCGTGTTGTCGCTCGCGCGCGAAGCCATGGGCGGCGTTTCTCTGGACGCGGCCCTCGACGCGGGCGAGGGACGGCCTCTGACCGGCGATGAAATCGCCCGCCTCTTCCGCGCCGCGCAGTTGGACGCGGAACAAAAAGACCATGCGTGAGGAAAGAAACATGTCCGAGCATTATTACACCGCCGCCCCCGCCTCCGCGCACGACGAGCGCCGCCGCACGGTGCGGGTGCTGGGCGTGACAATGGACTTTATCACCGACGCGGGCGTGTTTTCCCGCGACGGGCTGGACGCGGGCACCCGCGTATTGCTCGAAGCGCTGCCGCCGCTTTCCGGCCGCGTGCTGGATCTGGGCTGCGGCTGGGGCGCGCTGGGCGGCGTGCTGGCGAAAAAGTGGGCCGACGTGCGCTTTGTGCTGACAGACGTCAACGAGCGCGCGGCGGCGCTGGCGGAGCGCAATTTGAAGCTGAACGGCCTTGACAACTTCGAGGTGGTCTGCGGCGACGGCTTTGCCGCCGTGGAAGGGACGTTTGACTGGATCGTCACCAACCCGCCCATCCGCGCCGGCAAGCAGGTGATCTACGCCCTCTTTGCCGAGGCGAAGAACTACCTCGCCCCCGGCGGCACGCTGGCGCTGGTCATCCGCACGCAGCAGGGGGCCAAGTCCGCCGAGCGCTACCTGCGGGGCATCTATGAAAGCGTGGAAACGCTGGACGTCTCCGGCGGCTACCGCGTGCTCGCCGCCCGCAACGGCTGAACCGAGCGAACCCCCTCGGGCGCTGCCCGAAAATCTACATATACTATGCAGGAGGTCAACATGAAACAGAACCGTCTGGAACGGGTCATTCGCGGCATGGAGGCCATGGGGCTGGAGCAGATCATCGTCTCCGCGCCGGCCTCGGTGTTCTACCTCACAGGCACGTGGGTGCGCCCGGGCGAGCGCATGCTGGCGCTGTATGTACACAAAAGCGGCGAGGCGCGGCTGTTCGCCAACCGCCTCTTCGCCCTCTCCGGCAGCGTGGACGCGCCCCTGAGCGAGTTTGACGACACCGAAGACCCCATCGCCCTTTTGAGCCAGAGCGTGCGCCCGGGAACGCTGGGCATCGACAAATCCTGGCCCAGCCACTTCACGCTGCGGCTGATGGAGGCGCGGGAGGACGTGCGCTGCGTGGTCGGTTCCGCGCCGGTGGACGACGCGCGCATGTGCAAGGACGAGGAAGAGGCCGCCCTGATGCGGGAAAGCTCCCTGAAGAACGATCAGGCCATCGTCACCGCCATGGGCGCCATCCGCGCCGGGGCGAAGGAGAGCGACGTGGGCGCGGCCTACGACCGCGCCGCCGCCGCGCTGGGGGCGACGGGCAACAGCTTCCCCTCGCTGATCTGCTTTGGCGCCAACTGCGCCGAGCCGCACCATTCCACGGACGACACGCTTCTAAGCGCCGGCGATTCCGTCATCCTCGATGTGGGCCTGTGCTGGCAGCGCTATTGCAGCGACATGACCCGCACCGTGTTCTACGGCGCGCCCACGGACGAGCAGAAGCGCGTATTCGACCTGGTCTGCAAGGCCAACGCCGCCGGCATCGCCGCCGTACGCCCGGGCGTGCCGCTCAGGGACATCGACGGCGCGGCGCGCAAGGTGATCGAGGACGCGGGCTACGGGAAGTACTTCATCCACCGCACCGGCCACGGTATCGGCTTGGAAGGCCACGAGCCGCCGGACGTCAGCCGGACGGACGCGCGCGTGGCGCAGGTGGGCATGGTCTTCTCCGTGGAGCCGGGCATCTACCTGCCCGGGCGCTTCGGCGTGCGCGAGGAGGACCTGGTGCTGGTCACGGAGGACGGCGCGGAGGTGCTCAACAAGCTGCCGCACGAACTGCGCGTCATCCCGGCGGAGTAAAAAAGAAGGCAAAAGGGCTGCCGGGAGGATGTCCGGCGGCCCTTTGTCATCTTTGAGAAAGGAATACGCTCCATGAAAACATACGAATACATGGCCGTCGATCTGAGCGCGGAGCCTTCCTTCAACGTCCATGTCAAATTGGAGAAATACATTGAAAAGCTGAACGCCTACGGCAAACAGGGCTGGCGGCTGATCTCCGGGACGGACGATTGGAAGTATTCGATCTTTGAGCGCGAGATCGACGATGCGAAGGCATGAGCCTCCACACGGCGGCGGACGGCGGGTGTTCTCCCTGCCGTCCGCCGCGCTTTTGCCTACATGGTCGCGCCGATGCGCCAGACGGTCATCGAGGCGTTGGAGTACTCGATGTCCGTGTCAGCGGGGACAGCAGTGATGGTGGCCGTGCCGGAGGGCACGCTGACCACGGCGAAGGTGGCGAGGCTGGCCGGAGTGTCGTTGGCGGTAAAGCGGTGGCTGGCCTCCGCGCCGGTGACGGGCGCGCCGTTGACGTTGAGGGCCACCGAGGCGGTGACGGGCACCGCCGTGCCAGTGGGCGCCTGCGCATCGGCGTGGAACTCCACCAGATACACGCCCGGCTGGGCGACGTTCACCGCGCCGCTGCCGGGGGCGTGGGTAAGGTTCGTGCCGAAACCGGCCACGTCGGTGTTGAAATCAAGCGGTATGCCGGCGGCGGAAGTCTGCGCCGCGGGGTTGGACACGCTGATCAGTTCGGGCACGGCGTTGGCGGCGGAAGCGCCGGTCGGGCCGGTGGGGCCGGTCGCTCCGGCAGCGCCCGCCGCGCCGGCGGGGCCGGTCGCGCCCGTGGGGCCGGTCGGGCCGGGAACGCCCGCGCCGGAACCGGCGGGGCCGGTGGGGCCGATGGGGCCGGTCGCGCCCGTGGGGCCCGTCGGGCCAGTGGGGCCGGGAACGCCGCCACCGGGGCCGGCGGGGCCGGTGGGACCGGTCGGGCCGGTGGGCCCCGTCGCGCCGCCGCCGGAGCCGGAACAGCAGCAGCCGCAATAAGGAATGGGGCGGCGGCAGCCGCAGCCGTTGGAACATCCGCAATTCGCGTACATAAAAGCGCCTCCTTGTCGAGCGCGCGAGGTGCGCGCCTCTCCGGCAGACTATGCCGCCGGGGCGGAGGGTGTGCCGGCAAAGCCGCCGCGCGGCCCGCGCCGTTGCCGGAAACCGCAAGCTGGCGGCCCGCTCTGTCCATGCGCCCCGGAATCGACAAAAAACCGGCGGTTTGATAAATTTGCCGTTGCTTTTCCAAGAATTGCTTGACCATCTGCCCTGCGCAAGGGTATAATACTTGGTAAGTATGCAAATATGGCCCAAGGAGGCTTTTCCATGTATCTGGATCACCGTGTGACGGCGAAAATCACCCGCATTCTCGAGCAGATCGACATGAGCGCGCTTCTGATGGACGGCAACGGCACCGTCGTGCTCCCTGAGGGCGACAACCGCCAGCTCTCGCTGCCCGATCAGCTGCGCCGCGATCCCACCACGCCCATGGTCTACGGCGGCGTGACGCTCATTGGCACCGACGACCGGCAGCCGCTGTTCATCTGCCTGCACGGCGATTCGCAGGAGGTCAAGAACTGCGCCATCCTCTGCGCGGAACTGATCAACATGCTGGTGCACGTGGATCTGGGCCACGCCACGCGCGAACAGGCCGTGCGCCTGATGCTGCGCGGCGAGGTGGAGGGCGCGGAGCTGGAATCGCTGGCGGCGGAACACAACATCGCCCTGGAAAAGAGCCGCTGCGTGATGTACTTCTATTCCGCCCAGACCTCCACGGAGGACGCTTCCACCATCCTCGAGGGCGTGATCGACCCGGAGAACGACGTGCTCACCGAAGTGGGCCGCCATTCGCTGGCGCTGATGAAGACGCTGGACGAGGACATGGACTTCGAGGCCCTCTCGCAGATGACCGAGGCGGTGGAGAACTCCTTCCTCATGGAAACCGGTCAGCCGGTATACATCGGCGTGTCCGAGCCGCGGGAGGATCTTTCCCTGATCGCCGAGGCCTTTGAGGAGGCGCGCAGCGCCATCAACATCGGCCGCGTCTACAATTCCTCCGCTACCATCTTCTTCTACAACCGCCTGCTGCTGGAGCGCTTTTTGTACGACCTGCCCGCCGACGCCAGCGCCCGCTACAGCAGCCAGATCTTCAACCGTCAGACGGCCAAGCTGTTCAACGACGAGATGCTCCACACCATCGAGACGTTCTTTGAAAACAGCCTCAACCTTTCCGAGACGGCACGCAAGCTCTACATCCACCGCAACACGCTGGTCTACCGGCTGGAGAAGGTGCAGCGGGCCATTGGGCTGGACCTGCGCTCGTTCGACGACGCGGTGACGTTCAAAATGATGATGCTGCTGGGCAAGAACACCCAGCCGCGCAAGAACAGGCTCTAACATACACCCGCGCGCGTCCGCATACGCTCGCAGGGAAGATCGCCGGCGACTGGCAGACGCGGTCGCCGGCAATTTGTTGGTTCCCTCCAAGGAGGTCTTTTATGTCCAAGCGCTCCGTTTCCCTGCCCACGTTCGTCTGCGTGCTGCTGATCGTGGCCATGGCGGCCTCGACGCTGACGCTGCTGCTCGCCGGCGCGCGCACCGCCGCGCCCGAAGCCGGGGAAGGGCCGCTCAGCCGCGCGGAGGAGATCTTCGCTCTGGTTGAGAGCCAGTATTACCAGGAAGTGGACGCAGAAGCGCTGGAAACGGCGGCCATCGACGGCATGCTCGCCTCGCTGGGCGATCCCTACACCTTCTACTACACAGACGAAGCCTACGCGGCCATGAATGAAGAAACCACCGGCCACTACGTGGGCGTAGGCATGCTGGTGGGCGAGGGCGCGGACGGCGCCCTGACCGTGCTGCGCGTGTTCCGCGATTCGCCGGCGGAGAGCGCCGGCATTGAAGCGGGCGACGAACTGATCGCCATCGACGGCACGCCCGTCGGCGCGGGCACGCAACTCGGGCTTTCGGAGACTACGGCGCTGCTCAAGGGCGACGGCGAAACGCCGGTGGCCGTAGAGGCGCTGCGCGATGGCGAAGCGCTCTCCTTCACGCTCGCGCGCAGCGAGGTGAACATCAATTACGTGGAATACAGCATCCTCGAGGGCGAAGTGGGCTATCTTTCCATCTACCAGTTCAGCGGCGACGACGTTTCCGGCGTGGAGGAGGCCGTGAGCGCCTTCCGGCAGGCGGGCGTCACCGCGCTGGTGGTGGACGTGCGCTCCAATCCCGGCGGGCTGCTGACAGACGTGGTGAAGATCTGCGACATGTTCCTGCCCGAAGGGCTGATCGTCTACACCGAGGATCGCAGCGGCGCGCGCGAGGAGTATTACGCCGACGGCGAATACTGGGACGTGCCCATGGCGGTGCTGGTCAACGGCGAATCGGCCAGCGCCTCGGAGATCTTCGCCGCCGCCGTGCAGGACACGGGGCGCGGCGTCGTGGTGGGCGAGACAACCTACGGCAAGGGCGTGGTGCAGACGCTGTATTCCTTCCCCGAGGGCGACGGCGTGCAACTGACCACCGCCGCATACTACACGCCCTCCGGCCGTTCCATCCACGGCCAGGGCGTGACGCCGGACATTGAAGTGGCCCTCGCCGCCGACGCCAGCGTGGTCTTCCACGCCCCAGACGCGCAAACCGACGCGCAGCTCCAGGCCGCACTAGCCGCATTGGCCGGCAGTGCCGGCGGCCAGTAGCCGTTGGCTCGAGGTTGACGCACACCCGCCCCACGCGCAGGGGGCGGGTGTGCTGCGTTTCGGTTCGGTTGGGGCGGGGATGGGAGTAGACGGCGGCAGGCCCACGAGCAGGGGCCTGCCGCCTGCGGCGCTGGGGGACGAAGCTACGGGGAAACGACCGCCGTCCCCAAAAAGGGATTCTCAAGGGTCTGGACCCTTGAGCGGGTGCGGGCAGAGCCCGCCGGGCCGGCAGTGGCGGCGGCCAGTGCCGTTGGCTCGAAGTAGACGCCTGTCTGCCCCACGAGCAGGGGACAGACAGGCTGCGATTCGTTCCGCTTGGGGCGGCTGTGCGCACAGACGGCGGCAGGCCCACGAGCAGGGGCCTGCCGCCTGCGGCGTTTGGGAAACGCAGTCTATATAAATAGCGCCCGCTTTCCGTTCCCCCGGCGCGCCTGCCAACCGTTCCTGACGGGCAAAGCGCCTCGATTTTCTGCTCTCTCCCGCGACAACCCAAAATCCGGCGCGCCAGCTCTGAAGCGCTTTTGCCCCCCAGGGGCAAACAGCGTCGAACCCGCGCACCGGCAGCATATCTTGCCCCGCAGGGCAAGGATGCGTCATTTCCCCATGCCCCAACGCCCCGGCGGCCTTCCCCCCGCGCCGCACAATCCGCCGCGAACAGGGCAACCATCGCGGCGCGCCTGCCCGCGCTGTTTCGCGGCCCGCACCTTTGTGTATATCATAAGTAAGCGACTGCCCGGACGACCCCCTCCCCGCGCTTGACAGGGCAGCCGCGGGATGGTATCATTGCCGTTAGAAAAGACCAACAAATGCCACGACGGCAAGGAAAGGAGCGCCCAATGCACGACGTGTTGCTTGCCTTCGGCCTTACGCTCATCGCCGGCCTCAGCACCGGCATCGGCAGCCTCATCGCCTTTCTCGCCAAACGCACCAGCCGGCGCTTTCTCAGCGTGAGCCTCGGCTTTTCCGCGGGGGTGATGGTCTATGTCTCCATGGTGGAGATACTCGCCACGGCGCAGGAATCACTGACGGCGGGGCTGGGCGCGCGCGGCGGCGCCTGGGCCACGGTGGCGGCGTTCTTCGGCGGCATGCTGCTCATCGCCGTGATCGACAAGCTGATTCCCTCCGAAGAGAACCCCCACGAGGCGCGGCTGGTCGAAAGCGAGCGGGAAGGCGCGCCCCGGCCGCAGAAATTGATGCGCATGGGCGTGCTCACGGCGCTGGCCATCGCCGTACACAACTTTCCCGAGGGGCTGGCGACATTCGTTTCCGCCCTGCAGGAGCCGAACGTGGCCATTCCCATCGTCGCCGCCATCGCCATCCACAACATTCCCGAGGGCATCGCCGTGTCCGTGCCCATCTATCAGGCCACGGGCTCGCGGCGCAAGGCGTTCTGCTATTCCTTCCTCTCCGGCCTTGCCGAGCCGCTGGGGGCGCTGGTGGGCTATCTGCTGCTTTTGCCGCTGATGAGCGACGCGGTGTTCGGCGTCATCTTCGCCGCCGTGGCCGGCATCATGGTCTTTATCTCCTTTGACGAACTGCTCCCCGCCGCCCGCGAATACGGCGAACATCACCTTTCCATCTATGGCCTCATCTCCGGCATGGCGGTGATGGCGGTGAGCCTGCTGCTGTTTTTGTAGGCGCGGCTGCCACAAAAAAACAGCGCCCCACGCGGAGGCGCTGTTTTTCATCGCGTTTTTCAGGTGGACGCGCGTCTGAGCCCGCTCAGGAGCACATAGCCCTGCGCGCCGTTCAGGGAGCGGATCTTGCCCCAACGGCCGTTGGCGTCGATCAGCAACAGGTGATAGCCCTTGGGGAGCGTTCCCGAGCGGCCGGCGCTGGTGCTGGGCGAATTGTAGACGGTCAGGGACGAGCTCTGCACATAGTAGACATTGCCGATGCGCACCTCGCCGACCTTCTCCAGATAACCGGCGTAGACATAGCCCTGCGTGCCGCTGGTGGTGCAAACATAGGCCATGCTGCCGCTGCGGTTGAGGTAGAACATCAGCGTGCCCTGGCGCAGCGTACCGATGACGCGGCTGCCTTCGCCGGTGCTGGAGCGTATGTTGACGAAATCGTTGGTCAGTCTAAGAATGGTCACCGAGCGTTCCGCGGCCTGCGCGCCGACCGTGCCCAGCAGCAGGGCCAGCATCAGCGTCAGGCAGATGAGCGCGCGCAAAAACTTTCTCTCGCCCATGTATCTGCACCCCCATAGGTTTATTTTAGCACATTGCGCGCCTTTTGTAAACGCGCGCGGCGCGTGGAAAGGAGAATTTCGTTTCCCCGTCGTTTTTTGGACGTTTCCAGGCCGCAAAAAGTTCACGCAAAGCGGGGCTTGGGCGAAAAAAAGCGCCCCCGAGGCCCGGCCCCGGAAGCGCACGGCGTCATTCGCCCTCGCGGGCGCTCCGGCGTTCGCGGAAGAGCAGCGAGATGCACCACAGCCCCGCGATGCCGACGATCGTGTAGATCACGCGGCTGACCACCGCGGCCTGTCCGCCGCAGATGTAGGCCACCAGGTCAAACTGGAAAAGGCCCACCAGCAGCCAGTTGATGGCGCCGAGGATGGTGATGACGAGCGAAGTACGATCCAGCATGTTTTTTCCACTCCTTTTCCGCCGGCGAGCCGGCGTGATGAGAGTAGTATATCCCCTGTCTGCAAAAGTATTCCTGGCGGGGAATTTAACCTTCCCGCCCCTTTACAAATGCCGACTTCCAGTTATAATATTGGTAGAAACGCCTTGAAGGGGACTGCCTCCGCGTTCCCCCTTTCCAAGCGAGCCGGGGCTGGTGCGAGCCCGGCGGAAGGGTGCGGAGGGGATCGCCCCGGAGCGGCAGGCCGAACGCTCTTGCCAGTAGGCCGCGCCGGGTCCGCCCGTTACAGCGCAGGCGCGTTTTTGCGCGCCGCGAGCGGGCGCTTTGCGCCAACTTGGGTGGTACCGCGATGACCTCGTCCCAAACTCGGGACGGGGCGTATTTTTTGGAGGAGTGGTCGCATGTTTGAAAAAGTCTCCCCGAACCTCGATTTCGTCAACCGCGAGGTCGAGACTGTCCATTTCTGGAAAAAGCACGACATCTTTGAAAAGTCCATCAGGAACCGCGAGGGCGGCGAGGAATTCTCCTTCTTCGACGGCCCGCCCACGGCCAACGGCAAGCCCCACATCGGCCATATCGAAACCCGCGCCATCAAGGATCTCATCCCCCGCTATCAGACCATGAAGGGCAAGCACGTTTTGCGCAAGGCCGGCTGGGACACCCACGGCCTGCCCGTGGAGCTGGAAGTGGAAAAGATGCTCGGCCTCGACGGCAAGGAGCAGATCGAGGAATACGGCATCGAGCCGTTCATCCAGGAATGCAAAAAGTCCGTCTGGAAATACAAGAGCGAGTGGGAAAAGATGTCCGACCGCGTCGGCTTCTGGGCGGACATGGACGATCCCTACATCACCTATGACAACAACTACATCGAGTCCGTCTGGTGGTCACTCAAGCAGGTGGCCGACAAGGGCCTGCTCTACAAGGGCCACAAGGTGGTGCCCTACTGCCCGCGCTGCGGCACGGCGCTTTCCTCCCACGAAGTCTCCCAGGGCTACAAGACGGTGACGGAGAAGTCCGCCTTCGTGCGCTTCAAGGTCAAGGGCGAGGAAAACACCTGGCTCTACGCCTGGACGACCACGCCGTGGACGCTGCCCAGCAACGTCGCCCTCTGCGTCAATCCCGACGAGACTTACGCCCGCTTTGACTTTGAGGGCCGCACCGTCATCATGGCGCAGGCGCTCATCCACGCCGTGCTCGGCGAGGACGCGACGGTGGAGAACATCACGCTCTTCAACGGCAGCGATCTGGTGGGCATGGAATACGAGCCTTTGTTTGACTTCCAGAAGCCGCTGGTCAACAAGCCCGCCTGGCGCGTGGTGGCCGATTCCTACGTCACCATGACCGACGGCACCGGCATCGTCCATCAGGCCCCGGCCTTCGGCGAGGACGACGCCCGCGTCGGCCGCGAAAACGACCTGCCCTTCCTCCAGTTGGTGGACACCCGCGGCCGCATGGCCAAGGAGACGCCCTGGGCAGGCACGTTTGTAAAAGACGCCGACCCGCTCATCCTCGAAGACCTCGAAAAGCGCGGATTGCTGGTCAAGGCGGAGGAGTTCACCCACGATTACCCCTTCTGCTGGAGATGCGACACGCCGCTTATTTACTACGCCCGCGCCACCTGGTTCATCCGCATGACGGCGGTGAAGGAACAGCTGCTCGCCTCCAACCGCTCCGTCAACTGGCTGCCGGACAACATCAAGGAAGGCCGCATGGGCAACTTCCTCGAAAACGTCATCGA
>DSLFR04102__coassemble_1535_pt1 | contig 12163 bp, 10 predicted proteins | sample DSLFR04102__metabat2_low_PE_033 | metagenome-assembled genome bin DSLFR04102
GGATGGGCGCAGGTGGGGCAGATCTCCGGGGCGGCGGTGCCGACGACGATGTGGCCGCAGTTGCGGCATTCCCAGACCTTGACCTCGCTCTTTTTGAACACCTCGGCGGTCTCCACATTGCGCAGGAGGGCGCGGTAGCGCTCCTCGTGGTGCTTTTCGATGGCGGCCACGAGGCGGAAGCGGGCGGCGAGCTCCGGGAAGCCCTCCTCTTCGGCAGTTTTGGCGAAGCCCTCGTACATATCCGTCCACTCGTAGTTCTCGCCCTCGGCGGCGTGGAGGAGGTTTTGCGCCGTATCGCCGATGCCGCCCAGTTCCTTGAACCACATCTTGGCGTGTTCCTTCTCGTTCTCGGCGGTCTTGGCAAAGAGCGCGGCGATCTGCTCGTAGCCCTCTTTTTTGGCCACGGAAGCAAAGTAGGTGTACTTGTTGCGCGCCTGCGATTCGCCGGCGAAGGCGGCTTCGAGGTTCTTTTCCGTCTGCGTGCCGGCGTAGCGGTTGGCCCTGGCTTCCTCGACCAGCTCCAGTTTGTCGCCGGTGGCCTTGCAGACGGGGCAGACGGGCGTTTCGCCCTCGGGAACGGAGAACACGTGGCCGCAGACTTTGCACTTATAGGTCTTCATGGGTTTCTCTCCTTTTTTCTTTTTATCATTGCAGGGGACGACTTCCATCAGTTTCCACACCGCGTCCAGCGGGAAGCCCGCCGCGGGCGGGGAGACTGCCCACGAGGCCAGCAAATTGTGGGCGTTGCCGCTCTGAGGCAGCATATAGCCCGCTTCGCGGAGGATGTCCTCGCCGACGAGGCGCACGGACTTGGCCACAGCCTTGCAGAGGCGGTAAAGGCCGTCCTCCGCGGCTGTCTCCGCCGTTTGCAGGGCGATCTTTTCCTCCTCCGCTCTGCGTTCGGCGAGGGCGTTGGCAAGGGCGACGACGCTTTCTTCCTTTTTCTGCTGGGGCGGATAGTCCACGGGCACCATGGAGATGGCTCCACTGGGGCAGGCCCCGGCGCAGTCGCCGCAGCCGGTACATTTGCTTGTGTCGATGACGCTGTTCTCCGTGTCCGTCGCTCCGGTGGGGCAGACGTAGAGGCAGAGGCAATCCTTGGTACACAGGCGCAGGTTGCGCACCGCCACGCGCTTCATGCGGAAGCCCTCCCTTCGATCTTCTCGAATTTCCACGCCGGGACTTTGCAGACCGGGCAGAGCCGGGGCGGTTCCTTGCCGACGTAGGCAAAGCCACAGACGGAGCAAACCCAGATGTCCGTATCGCGCAGCATGGCCTCGCCCTCGCGGCGGTAGCGCTCGACAAGCGTCTTGAGGATGGCGGTCACCTTTTCGCCCCACACGCAGATGCGCTGCGTGCCGCGGTCGCCCGCCTGAACGGCGGCGGCGTTGAGGGTGGGGTAGGCGGCAAGGTCTTCGCCGATGCGGGAGGCGAGGGCGTCCACGCCCGTTTCCTGCGCGGCGGGCGCGGCGGCGGCGAACCAGTCAGCGATCTCGCGGAAGAGGGCGGCTTCTTCCTCCTTGTACTGCTTTTCGCAGCCGCGGGCGAGGTTGGAGCAGAGGATGGAGAGCGCGCCGGGCGAGAGCTTTTGCAGTTCGCCATGTGCCGGCGCGGGCGGGGCGACGGTCGGGGCGGGCGCGGCGCTCTTTGCCGCCGCTTCCGGGGCGAAGGCGGACTTGGCCGCGCCGCAGAGGGGGCATGTCCACGTTTCCGGCAGCGCGGCAAAGGGCTTGCCCTGCTTTGCCTCGTCGTAGACATAGCCGCAGATGGAGCAGACGTATCTCATGCCATGACTTCCTCCCTTGGGGTCGTTATCGCGGCGCGCCGCAAGCAGGCGGCGCGTTGGTTCAGCGCTTGCCCTCCCCCTTCGCCTTTTGGCGGCATTCGGGGCAGAGATAGATGACCTTGAGGTCGTAGTAGAGGATCTCCTCGTCGGTCTGTGCCTGCAGGGCGGGCGTGAGGTCGGAAAAGCAGATGTCCGTGAGCCTGCCGCATTCGCTGCAGACGAGATGATCGTGCCGCGCGGCGCGGTCGTAGCGGTCGGGCGAGCCGGGCACGGACACCCTGCGGATGAGCTTCAGGCCCAAGAGCTTGTTGAGATTGTTGTAGACGGTGGCCAGAGAGACGGAGGGGCATTCTGCCCTGAGCTGTTTGTGGACTTCCTCGGCGGTCATATGGCTGTGCGAGGCGTTGACCAGTTCGTAGATGCGCCGTTCGTAATCGGTCATAGCGATCACCACGATTGGAATAATTCTAAAATTATTATAACGATTCTAAAGCGCTTTGTCAAGCGATGCACGCAAAAAGGCCCCCGGGATCTCCGGGAGCCTTTGTTTTCCGGGAGCCTTACGCCTCGGCCTTGACCTTCTTCAGGTGCACGAAGCGGGGCAGGCCGTCTTCGACGGTCATCTTGGTCTGGCCCTGGATGAGGGGCAGCGCGTAGTCGATGAAGCCGTCGGTGATGCCGTCGCCCTCGTTGTTGATCCACTGGCGCGGCACCTTCTTCTCGGTGTTGGCGACGATGCTCAGGTCAAAGAGTTTGATCTTGCAGGTGTACTTGCCGTCCACCATCTCGCGCTCGAAGCCGACCATCTTGTCGGTGACGCCATTGACGGCGTTCTCCACGGCGGCCTTGCCGGCCATGAAGGACTCGTCGATGTCGGTCTGGGAGGCGCAGTGCGCCGCGCAGCGCTGCAGCAGAGAAAGTTCGATGCCGCGCACCTTGGCGCCGGTGGCCTGCTTGACGTGGTTGGCGAGGAAGGCCGCCAGACCGCCCAGCTGCGCGTGGCCGAAGGAATCCTTGGCCATGTTCTTGTTGGCGTACTCGGCGATGAAGGTGCCGTCCTTGTCGTGGATGCCCTCGGAGACGGCGACGATGCAGTTCTTGTTCTGCTCGTAGATGTCCTTGACCTTCTTGGTGAAGTCGTCGAGGTCGAAATCCACCTCGGGGAGGTAGATGAGGTCGGGGCCGCAGCCCTTGACGCCAGCCAGCGCGGCGGCGGCGGTCAGCCAACCCGCGTGACGGCCCATGCACTCGATGATGGTGATCATGCCGGTATCGTAGACGTGCGCGTCGCAGTACACTTCCATGACGGAGGTAGCGATGTACTTGGCGGCGGAGGCGAAGCCCGGGCAGTGGTCGGTGCCGGCCAGGTCGTTGTCGATGGTCTTGGGGATGCCCATCACGCGGCAGTCGTAGCCGTTCTTGAGCATGAACTTGGAGATCTTGTTGCAGGTATCCATGGAGTCGTTGCCGCCATTGTAGAAGAAATAGCGGACGTCGTACTTCTTGAAGATCTCGAGGATGCGCTTGTAGTCGGTATCGTCCTCATCGGGGTCCTTGAGCTTGTAGCGGCAGGAGCCCAGCGCCGAGGAGGGCGTAAATTTCATCATTTCCAGTTCCTTGGGGTCTTCCTTGCCCATATCGATGAGGTCGTCGTCCAGCACGCCCTTGATGCCGTGGCGCGCGCCCAGCACCTTGGTGATGCAGTCGCTCTCCAGCGCGGTCTTGATCGCGCCGTAAGCGCTGGCGTTGATGACGGAGGTCGGGCCGCCGGACTGGCCGATGATGCAGGCACCCTTGAGCTGAGACATAAGGATCCTTCCTTTCCAAACATGTCGGTGGGATATACCCGTGTATATAAAAATCTATCACAGTTTACACGCATTGTCAAACGCGATGCGGTTAAGATTGCGCGGCTTTGCGCGTTCCTTCGACATCTATGACGACCACTTCGGGCGGGTTGAACACGCGCGGCAGGCGCGGATAATAGGAAAGGCCGCGGCTGACGACGAGGGACGTCTCCCCCACCTCGTAAAGGCCGCCGGCGTACTGGGGGAACCAGCCCTGATCGGGGGCGAAAAGGCCGTTGACCAGCAGGGGGATGCGAACCTGCCCGCCGTGGGTGTGGCCGGAGAGCACGAGGTCGAAGGGATACTGGCGGTAGAGGTCGATGTAGTCCGGACGATGGGCGAGGAGTATGTTGTAGGCGTCCGGGGAGAGGGCGGGAAAGGCGGTGGCGAGGGCGGCGGCGCATTCCTCCGCCGTGCGGTATTCACGCAGGCCGCAGAGGTTCACCCGTCCCCACGGGGTGTCCAGAGGCAGCACGCCGTCCTCCAGTATGGTTACTCCGTAATCCTCGATCATCTTCAGCACGTCTTCAAAGTCCGGCCGCCAACGGTCGTGGTTGCCGGAGACATAATAGGCGGGAATGCCGGTACGGGAAAGGGCCTCGAAGAAGGACAGGGCGTTTTCCAGCGGCGCCACATCGTCGACGATGTCTCCGCCCAGGAGGATGACGTCCGGGCGCTGATTGAGCACAAGGTCGAGAAGTTCGCGGTGGCCTTCGCCGTAAACGGCGCTGTGCAGGTCGGTGAGCAGGGCGATGCGCAGGCGCGCGTCCTCGGTGAGTTTGTCCGTCTCCAGGCGATAAAAGCGCAGCGTCAGCCCGCGCCAGAGGGCGCAGACGAGCAGCAGCGCGCAAAAGCAGATACAGAACAGGGCGATCCCCCAACCTCTTTTCATGATCTCCTCCTCAGGGCGCGCCGCACTCCCCCCGATGCGGCGGCATACGATGCAGGGAAGCAAGGATGATGAGGTGATGTCAATGCTTCCCAACTCCTATTATTATAACACATCTTCCGGCGGCGGTCTACGCGCGGCGGGCCGCTGCTGTCAACCCAATTGCCGCCCCATCCCCTATGGCTGTTGCTGCTGCGGTCCTTCCGGCCCCACCGGCCCCGGAGCGACTGGCCCTACCGGGCCGACCGGACCGACCGGACCGACCGGGCCCACCGGACCTGCTGGAGCGCAGGGCGCGACCGGGCCGACCGGGCCCACCGGCGCGCAGGGCGAAGGTCTGGAAACGCTGCAGCCCTTTACCCCTGGGGCCTCTTACAGGATGGGCGACCTGGTGTTTTACGACGGCAGCCTCTATCAGGCCGACGTCAACGATCCCACGGGCACGCCCGGTTCCTCTGCGGACTACAATCTCGTCACCGTCATGGGCCCCACGGGCGCGACCGGCCCGACGGGTCCCATCGGTCTGACCGGCCCCACCGGCGCGCAGGGCCCCACGGGCGCGACCGGCCCGGCTGGCATGATTGGACCTACCGGCCCCGCAGGCATGACCGGCGTCGCCGGACCCACGGGGCCGACCGGCGCGACAGGACCTTCCGGCGTCGCCGGACCCACCGGGCCGACCGGCGCAGCGGGTGCAGAAGGGCCGACCGGCCCCACAGGAGCCACGGGACCCACTGGCCCTTCCGATGGACCGACGGGTCCCACCGGGCCGACCGGCCCTGCTGGCGCACAGGGCAGCGCAGGACCGACCGGGCCGACCGGCGCACAGGGCGACGAGGGACCCACCGGCCCCACGGGCCCCACGGGTCCCACCGGCCCCACAGGACCGACCGGGCCGCAGGGCACTGCCGGCACACAGGGCGCGCAGGGCGACGAGGGTCCTACCGGCCCCACGGGTCCTGCCGGCGCACAGGGCGTTGCCGGCGCAGAAGGGCCGACCGGGCCAACAGGACCCACTGGGCCGACCGGGCCGGCCGGATCTGAAGGACCAGCAGGCTCGGCAGGCGCGCAGGGCGACGAAGGCCCCACAGGTCCCACGGGTCCCACCGGCCCCACGGGACCCACCGGGCCGCAGGGCACTGCCGGCACACAGGGCCTGCAGGGCGATGAAGGGCCGACCGGCCCCACGGGTCCCACAGGGCCGACCGGGCCAGCGGGCGCAATGGGCATTTCCGGCCGCAGTCTGGCCGTGCGCTCCATCAGCATCACCGGCCCGGACGGCGCGCCCAGCGTGCGGGACGCGGGCGACGAGCGGCAGGGGCTTTTGGACTTCGTGCTCCCCGCCGGTCCCACCGGTCCGGCTGGCCCGGCGGGCAAAGGCACGGCGGCGCTGGCCTATCAGCTCGGTTCGCTGCGCAACGAGGCCGCCGACGGCGCACTGACCCTCTCCACGCTGCTGGCCAACCCTGCGGAGGACTACGCGCTTTCCCGGAACGCGCTGACGCTGCGCGAGGCGGGCACGTATCTTCTGCGCTACACGGTGTTCGTGCCGGAGCAGGCCGCCATCGACACGGTGCTGCGGTTGCAGGCCAACGAGCAGACGCTGCTTTCCAGCGTCGTCCACGCCGTGAAGAGCGCCGGCGCGGGCCAGAGCGCCACCTTTGGCGGTCAGGCGCTGCTGGTGGCGGGCGCGGATACGCTGGTGCGCCTGACCAGCTCCGCGCCGGTCAACATCGCCGACACCGCAGCCAATGCCTCGGTTACGCTCTCGGCGGAGCGCATCGCCTGACGCAAAAGCGCGCGGCGGAGGAACGTTTCCCCGCCGCGCGACGAAAAAACGGCCCGTGGGGTTCGTCCCACGGGCCGCGTCGCGTTTCTTTACGCTTCCTTTTCCTTCTTTTCCTTGCCCGTCACCTTGTTGAGGGTCATGATGACGGCCATGATGATGGCGATGACCAGGAAGATGCCGATCATGCCCTTGAGCATGTAGCCAAGGGAATCCACGAAGGCCGCGCCGTCGATGTGGATATCTACATGCGCGTCGGACGGGTCCGCTTCCTCCTCGCCCATGCCGATGGAGCGCAGATATTCGTCGTGCTCCTCGACCTGCTCTACGAGGGAATCCAGCAACTCCTGCTCATCGGTGAGCAGCATTTCTTCCGAAGCCACGAGGGCCTGTTCTTCAACCGTAGGCATATGCGTACCTCCTTCTGCTTAACCGAGTACGGGGATGAGGGAAATGATCATGCCGCCGGCGATGACCGAGGCGATCTGCCCGGCCACATTGGCGCCCGCCGCGTGCATGAGCAGGAAGTTCTGCGGATCCTCCTTGAGGCCCATCTTGTGGACCACGCGGGAGGACATCGGGAAGGCGGAGATGCCCGCCGCGCCGACCATGGGGTTGATCTTCTTCTTCAGGAAGAGGTTGAGGAACTTGACGAAGAACACGCCGCCGATGGTATCGAAGCAGAAGGCCACAAGACCGAGGGCAAGGATGACGATGGTGTTGATGTTGAGGAACTTGGACCACACCATCACCGGGGCCACGGACAGGCCCAGCAGCAGCGAGACGAGGTTGGCCAGCACCTTCTGCGCCGTCTCAGAGAGCGAATCAAGCACCAGACACTCGCGCAAGAGGTTTCCGAACATCAGGAAACCGACCAGCGCCACGCTCTTGGGGGCGGCGATGCCGGCGATGAAGGTGACGAAGATGGGGAAGAGAATGCGCGTGGTGCGCGAGATGTTGGCGGGGTTGTATTCCATCTTCATCAGGCGCTCTTTCTTGGTGGTGACCAGGCGGATGCAGGGCGGCTGCACGATGGGCACCAGCGCCATGTAGGAGTAGGCCGCCACGATGATGGCGCCGATGTACTGCGTCTTAAAGTGCTGCGCCACGAAGATGGAGGTCGGGCCGTCCGCCGCGCCGATGATGGCGATGGAGGCCGCGTCCTGCAGGGTAAAGCCCAGCAGGCGCGCAAGGGACAGGGTGAAGAAGATGCCGAACTGCGCCGCCGCGCCGCAGAGGATCATCTTGGGGTTGGAGAGCAGCGGGCCAAAGTCGATCATCGCGCCGATGCCGATGAAGAGCAACAGCGGGAAAAGCTCGGTAACGATGCCCGCGTCGTAGAGTATCTGCAGCTCCTTGAGCGCGCCGTCCATGGGCAGGTTCACGAGGATCGCGCCCAGACCCATGGGCAGAAGCAGCGTCGGCTCCATTTCCTTTTTGATGGCGAGATAGATCAGCACGCCGCCGATCACCCACATGACCGCCATCTGCCACGTGATGCCCTGAATGTTTTCAAGCAGCCAGTCCAGCCAGTCCATAGACATCCCCCTTGGTGTTTTTCGGGCGCTTGCAAAAGGCGGCCTGTGGCCGCACCACTGTGACCGCCGCCTCCGGCGCGTTTTTGCCGGAGCCAAGACTTCCCTTTATAAAAATGAGTATAACATACCGGGCGGAAACGTGTCAATATGCAGGCAAAGTTCCTTTATATTTTCTTTAGACGCGCCCTTTTCAACGCCGCTTGAAGATCCAGAATTTGCTGGCGAAGTAATTGGCGGCAATGACCACTACCTGCACGATGAGTTTGGCGAGCAAATCGTTCATCCGCAGCGCACCGGCGAGGAGCATCATCAGCAAAACGTCCATGACCAGGGAGAGAACGCGCGCGGAGAGGAACTGGACAAGCTCGCGCTTCACGTCGCCGCCCCTGCTTTTGAACACCCAGCGCTTGTTGGGGTAAAAGGCGAAGGCCACCGCCGCCAGCCACGCCACCAATGTGCCCGCGACGATCAGGCCCACGTTCTGGAAGCTGTCGTCCATGATCAGCGCGGCAAGGCCGGGGCTGCTTCCCTCCCCGCCCACCAGACGGGTAAAGAGGAAGTAGACCACGTAGTTGACCACCGTGGTCAGCCCGCCCACGAGGCAGTAGAGGAAGATCTCCCGCAGGCGCTCGTTGTTCCAAAGCTTTTTGATCATCGCAGCGGCCTCACAAGATAGGTCATGTCGTCCAGCGCGCCTTCTGCAAAGGTCACGCCGGGGTAGTTGTCGCGGAAAAAGTGCGGCGCGGTGTAGGCGTATTCAAAGCCCAGTTTCTCATAGAAGGGCAGGAGGTCTTCGCAGGTGCCGACGTAGATGCGCTCGTATTCCGCGGCCAGCAGGCGGAAAAGGTGCATAAGCAGGCGCGTGGCGTAGCCCTTGCCGCGCGCGTCCTTTTCCGTGGCAATGTTTTTCAGTTCGCAGCCGTCCTCGCGGCGGGTGACGACCGCCTCGGCCACGGCGCGGCCATGGGCGAAGAGCACGTACATGTCGCCCGCATCCAGATAGCGGTCGATCATCGCCTCGCTGGGGTCGGCGTCGAGCAGAAGCGGCAGGTATTCGCGCTTGCCCGCGGCAATGCGGCGAATCTCCTCCGGGGCCAGTTCGCCGCTTTTCCAGTGCTTGCGGCAGAGGGCGACGTAGCTCTCGTTGCCGCCCAGGACGATCTGCTCCCCGTCCTTGACCACCTTGCCGCCCGCCACGCGGGCGTTGCAGGTGGCCTTGCGGCCGCACCAGCAGACGGTTTTGATCTCCTCAATGGTGTCCGCCCAGGCCAACAGCCAGTGGCTGCCCTCAAAGAGATTGCCCTGAAAATCGGCGCGCAGGCCGTAGCAGATGACGGGGATGCCGCGCCTGTCCACGACGTCCACGAGCTGTTCCACCTGCGCTTTGGTGAGAAATTGCGCCTCGTCGACGATGAGGCAGTCGTAGAGATTGAGGTCGATCCTGTCAAGATTCTCGATAAACTCGCAGGGCGCGCAGAGCCCCGAGCGCGAGCCAACCACTTTTTCGCCGTCGCGGCTGTCCAGACGCGGCTTGAGCAAAAGCGCGTTCTGGCCGCGCTCGCGGTAGTTGTATTGCACCATGATGGCGTTGGCGGTTTTGGAAGAGCCCATCGCGCCATAGCGGAAGTAAAGTTTGGCCATGTTTCTCCCCTTTGACAGTGTTGCCCGGAGCGCAGCCCGGGAAACGGTTTTCGCCAAGTATTCGACAAAAGGGGCGCGGATTCCTGCCCGACGCTTGCCAGCGGCAGATTTAACGGTTACAATAGGGATGGAGGTGGAGGATATGATCATCGCCGGCGTGATCGCCGAATACAATCCCTTCCACAATGGGCATCTGCATCATTTGCGGGAAACGCGGAGAAAGAGCGGCTGCGACGGCCTGATCGTCTGTCTGGGCGGCAACTTCACGCAGCGCGGGGAACCGGCCATGCTCTCCAAGTGGACGCGCGCGCGCATGGCGCTTTTATGCGGCGCGGACGCCGTGTTCGAGTTGCCCGCGCCCTTCGCCGTGCGCACGGCGGATTTCTTCGCCCGCGGCGGCGTGGGCGTGCTGGCGGGGCTTCATTGCGATGTACTCTCTTTCGGCTGCGAGACGGAGGACGTAAAATTGCTTCAAACGCTCGCCGAACTGCGGGAGACGGAGCCGGGGGCGCTTTCAAGCCTCGTGCGCGCGCGCCTGGAGGCGGGCATGAGCCACGCGCGGGCGCGCGGCGAGGCGGTGGCGGAATACCTCGGCCTGCCCGCGGAGGCCTTGAACGCGCCGAACATGGCGCTGGCGGTGGAATACCTGCGCTGCCTGCGGGGGACGGAGACAAAGCCGCTGGTCGTCCCCCGCGTCGGCGACTATCACGCCACGGCGCTCGCGCCCATCTGCTCGGCCACGGCGGTGCGAAAGGCACTGATAAATGGGGAGGATGTTTCCGGTTCGGTGCCGGAGGCCTGCCTGCCGTTGCTGCCGGAAAAACCGCGCCTGCCACTGGATGCGGTGTTCCTCTACCGCCTGCGGCAGGGCGGGCTTTCCCTGCCGGACGCGGGCGAGGGGCTGGACGGGCTGCTTGCGCGCGCGGCGCGGGAGAGCGGCACGCTGGAAGAAGTGATTGAGCGCGTCAAGTCGCGCCGCTATACGCGCGCGCGCATCGTGCGGGCCATGGCGCACGCGGCGGCGGGGCTTACAAAGGAGGTGGCCGCGGCCTGCCAGCGCCCGGCCTACGCGCGGCTCCTGGGGCTGCGCGCCGGGGCGGAAGGCGTTTTGCGGGAACTTTCCCGGCGGGCGGCGCTGCCCATCGTCTCCGACGCCACGCGCCTGCGCGGGGATACTTGCTTCGAGGCCGAACAACGTTTCACCGATCTTTGGGCGCTGGGCGCGCCGGAAATCGGGAAAAGACGCGCCGGGCAGGAATTGACGCGGCCCTTCGTGCGCGTGGATGCATAAAAACACGACTGGAATCACGATAGGACTCCGGTCGCATTTGTCCGCTTTTCAGCGGCCGAGGTTCTTACCGTGGATAGCAGCGATGAGCAGCGTTTGCAAAAAAACTTCATCAACATACAACCGAAACGGCACGCAAAAAGCGTCCCTGCCCACAGAGGCGGGGACGCTTTGCGCCGTTTAGAAGGCGATCTTTTCCTCGATGTACTTAACCAGTTCGTCGATGGCCACGACGTCCTGCTTCATGGTGTCGCGGTCGCGCACGGTGACCTTGCCAGTCTCCAAAGTGTCAAAATCGACGGTGACGCACAGGGGCGTGCCGGCCTCGTCCTGACGGCGGTAGCGCTTGCCGATGGAGCCGGTCTCGTCGTATTCGACCATGAAGTGCTTGGACAAAAGCGCGTAGACCTCGCGGGCCTTGTCGCCCAATTTGTTCTTTTGCAGCGGCAGCACGGCGGCCTTGTAGGGCGCGAGCGCCGGGTGCAGGTGCAAAACCGTGCGCACGTCGCCGCCCTCCAACTCCTCTTCATCGTAGGCGTCGCAGAGGAAGGCCAGCACGAGCCTCTCCACCCCCACGGACGGCTCCACGCAGTAGGGAATGAACTTCTCGTTGGTGGTGGGGTCGAGGTATTCCATGGACTTGCCGGAATGCTCCATGTGCTGCTTGAGGTCGTAGTCCGTGCGGTCGGCCACGCCCCACAGTTCGCCCCAGCCGAAGGGGAAGAGGTATTCAAAGTCCGTGGTGGCCTTGGAGTAGAAGGCCAGCTTGTCCTTCTCGTGGTCGCGCAGGCGGAGGTTTTCCTCCTTCATGCCCAGAGAGAGCAGCCAGTCGCGGCAGAAAGCGCGCCAGTAGTCGAACCACTCAAGATCCTCGCCGGGCTTGCAGAAGAACTCCAACTCCATCTGCTCGAACTCGCGCACGCGGAAGATGAAGTTGCCGGGGGTGATCTCGTTGCGGAAGGACTTGCCGATCTGGCAGATGCCGGCGGGCAGCTTCTTGCGCGTGGTGCGCATGGCGTTGAGGAAATTGACGAAGATGCCCTGCGCAGTTTCGGGGCGCAGGTAGATCTCCGCGGCGGAATCCTCGTTGACGCCCTGATGGGTCTTGAACATGAGGTTGAACTGGCGGATGCCGGTAAAGTCCTTCTTGCCGCACACGGGGCAAGTGATATCGTGCTCGGCGATGTAGGTTTCAAGTTGTTCGTTCGTCCAGCCGTCGCCAGTCTCCTTGCCGCCGGTAAAGTCCTCGATGAGTTTGTCGGCGCGGAAGCGGGCCTTGCAGGCCTTGCAGTCCATCAGCGGGTCGTTAAAGCCGCCGACGTGGCCGGAAGCTACCCAGACCTCGCGGTTCATCAGAATGGCGCAGTCCAGCCCGGTGTTGTAGGGGC
>DSLFR04102__coassemble_1777_pt1 | contig 10598 bp, 7 predicted proteins | sample DSLFR04102__metabat2_low_PE_033 | metagenome-assembled genome bin DSLFR04102
CGCGAAGCGCTCGGCCAGATCGCCAAAGTCGATGAGGCTCCACTCCAGTTCGCTGCCGCGATAGTAGACGGTTTCCAGCGCCACGGCGGCGTCGAAGCCCGAGGCGTCCTTCAGGCTCACCGGCCAGACGACGCTCTTGAGCGCCTCGTTGGGATAGAAGGAGGAATTGCCGCCGATGGAGAATTCGCTCACGCCGTCGGGGATGACCAGCGCCTCCACCTGCGCGACATAGGGCAACACGCCGTTGCCGGACGTAAGGCCGTGGGGCAGGAGCAGCTCCGTCAGAGCGGGCAGATCGGTGAAGGGGTCGTACATGGAGGTAATGGCCGTCTTAGAAAGATCGAGGCGCGCAAGGGACGCGCAGCCGCTGAAGGCGTTCATGCCGATCTCCTCCACGTTCGCGGGCAACGTTACCTCGACAAGGCCGCTGCCATAGAAAGCGCCGCCGCCGATCTCCGTGAGGGTTTCGGGGAAGTCGAGGTGCGTAAGCGCCGCCGTGCCGGAGAAGGCGTCCGTGTCGATGACCTCCAGATTGGCGGGCAGCGTCACCGAGGTAAGGGCCGCGCAGCCCGAGAAGCACTGATCGGGGATGAGGCGCACGCTGTCGGGGATGACGACGCTCTCCAGCTTTTCACAGCCGCGGAAGCAGGCGTAGTTCATCTCCTGCAGGTCGCCGAAGAAGCGCACGGTTTTGAGTTCCCGCGCGCCGCCGAACGCGCCGTTGGTCGCGGGAACGGTGCAGGGCGACCAGATTTCCTCAAGCTGCGAGCCGTTGAAGGCGACGTTGCCGTAGGCGGTGATGTCCTCGCTGACCACCAGGCGGCCGTAAAGCCCCTCGTGGACGCCCTTGAGGGTCGCGCCGTCGTCGCCAAGTTCAATGTATCCGCCCTCGACCAGTTCGTCCCAGGTCATTTCCAGTTCGCCGTCCACGTAGAGGCCGGGCTCCTCCCAGCCGCACACGGAGCAAACGCCGTCCACCATCGTGTGTTCAAGGCGGGGACTGGTCTCGCCCTCCACCACTTCGCCGCAGACCGCGCAGGTGCCCGTGCCGGTGTAGCCCTCGCGGGTGCAGGAGGCCTCGCGCGCGCCGGTCACGTTTTCCAGCGTGTGGGGGACGCAGGGGATGTCCGCGCCGTTTTCCAGCCATTCGCCGCAGACCGCGCAGTAGATATTGCCGGTGTAGCCCTCCTGCGTGCAGGTGGCTTCCACCGCGTTCTGCGGCTCGCCGGGCGTGTGGGGCAGCTTTTCAATCGGCTCGCCGACGCTGACGTAGGTGTTGCAGACCGTGCAAAGCTCGTCGCCGGTGTAGCCCTCGCGCTCGCAGGTCGGCTCGCGGTCGTTCACCAGTTCCGTCGCGCCGTGGCCGGTGGCGGGGATGATCTCGCCCTCGGAAAGCACCGCGCCGCACACGGAGCACACGGTGTCGCCGGTGTAGCCGTCGAGCGTGCAGGTGGCCTCCAATGCGCCCTCCACCGTTTCGGTGTGGGCCAGCATGGGAATGGCTTCGCCCTCCTTGACCGTCTTGTCGCAATCGAGGCACACGGTGTCGCCGGTGTAGCCCTCCTGTGTGCAGGTGGCCTCCACCGCGCCCTGCACTTCGGTGTTTTCGTGTTTGCAGCCGCAGGCGCTCAAGGAGAGCGCCACGGCGAGGATGAGCAGCAGGAGCAGTCCCTTTTTCACAGTCGTTTCCCCCTCTTATCGTCGTTTTTAAGCTGTTACATCACAAAAACTCCTCCCCGCGACATGCAGGGAGGAGCGTGTCAGCGTCAGTCTTGCCGGAGCGAAACTCAGCCGATGACCTTCTTGGCGGTCGCGGCCACGTTCTCGGCAGTGAAGCCGAACTCCTGGAAGAGGAGCTTGTAGGGGGCGGAAGCGCCGAAGTGATCCAGGCCGATCACCGCGCCGTCCAGGCCCACGTACTTGTGCCAGCCGAAGGTGGCGGCAGCCTCGACGGCCACGCGCGCGCGCACGTTCGAGGGCATGACGCTCTCCTTGTACTCGTCGGACTGGGCCTCGAACAGTTCAAAGGACGGCATGGAGATCACGCGCGCCTTGACGCCTTCGGCCTTGAGCAGCTCCTGCGCGCCCATGCACTGTTCCACTTCGGAACCGCTGGCCATGAGCAGCACGTCGGGCGTGCCTTCGCAGTCGGAGAGGACGTAGCCGCCCTTGAGGGCGTCCGCGCCGCTCTTTTCGTAGAGGGGCAGATCCTGACGGGTGAGCACCAGCGCCACCGGGGCATCGCCGGTCATGGCGGCGACCCAGCCCGCGGCCACTTCCTTGCTGTCGGCGGGGCGGAACACGGTCAGACCCGGCATGGCGCGCAGGCCGGCAAGCTGCTCAATGGGCTGATGGGTGGGGCCGTCCTCGCCGACGCCGATGGAGTCGTGGGTGAGGATGTAGGGCACGTTCAGGCCCATGATGGCCGACATGCGCATGGCGTTCTTCATGTAATCGCTGAACACGAAGAAGGTGGCGCAGTAGGGGCGCAGGCCGCCGTGCAGGCGGATGCCGTTGCAGATGGCCGCCATGGCGTGTTCGCGCACGCCGAAGTGGATGTTGTTGCCCTCGGGCGTCTCGGCGGAGAAATCGCCCTTGCCCTTCATGTTGCTCTTGTTGGAGGGCGCGAGGTCGGCGGAGCCGCCAAAGAGGTTGGGCACGCGCTCGGCCAGACGGTTGAGGACGACGCCGGAGGAATTGCGGGTCGCGCTCTTGCCCTCGAAGGCCCAGAAGTCCTTGTCGTTGAGAAGGTCGACCGGGATCTCGTCAGAGAACCACACGTCCCATTCCTTCTTCAGTTCGGGATACTTCTTGGCGTACTTGGCAAACAGTTCGTTCCATTCCTTCTGCGCTTCCGCGCCGCGGCGGGCGGCCTCGCCGGTCTGCTCGTAGACGCAGGCGGGCACGGCGAAGGGTTCGCCCTCGGGCCAGCCGAGGTTCTTCTTGGTCGCCTCGAGGTTCTCCTCGCCCAGAGGCTCGCCGTGCGCGCTGGCCTGACCGGCCTTGGGGGAGCCGTAGCCGATGGCGGTGTGGCAGACGATGAGGTTGGGCTTGTCCGAATCCTTGGCCAGACGGATGGCGGCGTCCACTTCCTCGAAGCAGTTGCCGTTCTTGACGTCGATGACGTTCCAGCCATAGGCGCGGAAGCGGGCGGGCACGTCCTCGCGGAAAGCGATGTCGGTGTTGCCCTCGATGGAGATCTCGTTGTCGTCATACAGGGCGATGAGTTTGTTGAGCTTCAAGGTGCCGGCCAGGGAGCAGGCCTCGTGGGAGATGCCCTCCATCATGCAGCCGTCGCCGAGGATGCAGTAGGTGTAGTGGTCGACCACGTTGAAGCCCTCGCGGTTGAACTTGGCCGCCAGGTGCTTTTCCGCCATGGCCATGCCCACGGCGTTGGCGATGCCCTGACCCAGAGGGCCGGTGGTGGTCTCAACGCCCACGGTGTGCTTGTACTCGGGATGGCCGGGGGTCTTGGAGCCGAACTGACGGAAGGCCTTGAGGTCGTCGATGGTCAGGCCGTAGCCGAACAGGTGCAGAAGCGAGTAGATCAGCATCGAGCCGTGGCCGGAGGAAAGCACGAAGCGGTCGCGGTTGACGAACTTGGGATCAGCGGGGTTGTGGGTCATCTCGCGGCCCCACACGGCGTAGGCCATGGCGGCCGCGCCCATCGGCATGCCGGGGTGGCCGGACTTGGCCTTCTGTACGGCCTCGGCGCTGAGAATGCGGATGGCGTTGACGACCATCTGTTCCTTGTTCATGGCGAGCATCTCCTTTATCTTGGTCGTTGTGGTACGAAAAACCTCGTAGTGCCTCTATTGTACCATATCCGCGCCGCTTTGGGCACGGTTTTGCAAGAATGTTACAAGAATTTATTTTGCCGTTTCCTTCAGCACGGCGCGCAGCGGGCCGAGATCCACTTCCAGATCGTCGCCCAACAGTTTTGCGAGCTTTTCCAGCATCCACTGCACGCCGCCGGGCACGTCGCTTTCCAGATTCAGCGCCATCACCGGATCGTGCACGCTCAGGCGCAGCTGGAACCAGGCGCTTTCCACCTCGCCGCCAAAGTCAAAGACGATGCGCACGCCCTCGCGGTTGTCCGGGGCCAGCCGCCAGGAGGGATCGTCCAGCGTGTGGGAGAGGATCAGTTCGATCATCTCCTGCGCGGCCTCGCGCGGATCGTCCGCGCGGATGCCAAGGCGCAGTTCCATGGATTCCACCGGCTCCTGCAGGCCGTCCAGCAGCGAATAGAGCGTCTTGCCCTCGCGCTTTAGGTCCATGGCCTCGCAGATGAGCATGGTCACAAGATACATGCCGTCGTCGAGGAAGTGGTTGTCGCGGAAGGCGGCGTGGCCGCTTGTTTCGATGGCGAGTGGGCAGTCGATGCCCTCGCCGTTCAGGCGCATGGCCTCGTCGATCACGGCGCGATAGCCGCGCTTGAAGCGGTAGTGCGTGCCGCCCCATTCGGCGATGAAGCGCGCAAGCCCCGTGCTGGTCACCGAATCGGTGACGATGGTCAGCCCCGGCGTGTGGGAGAGCAGCATCGCCGCGGTGAGGGCGATGAGGCGGTTTTTGTTGACAAAGCGCCCGTCGCTTAGAACGATGGCGGCGCGGTCGCAGTCGGCGTCAAAGAGCACGCCCAGGTCGGCTTCGTTTTTGACCACGGCTTTGGAAAGCGCGCGCATGGCCTCCGGGCTCTCCGGATCGGCCGCGTGATGGGGAAAGGAGCCGTCCGGCTCAAGGAACTGGCTGCCCTCGACCCAGGCGCCCAGGCTTTCGAGGAAGGAGGCATAGAAGCCACCCGAGCCGTTGCCGGCGTCCACCACCACGTGCAGGCCGAGCAGCGGCTTGGAGGCGTCGTCCTCCAATTTGCGCTTTACCAGCGCGCGAAGGGATTCCTGATAGGCGGAAAGCGCGTCGCAGGGCGACACCAGCCGTACCGGCACGCGGGCCTCCATGGCCATGCGGATGATTTCGTCCACGTCCTCGCCGCGCAGGCCGCCTTCGCCCATGTGGAATTTGAAGCCGTTGATCTTCGGCGGCAGGTGGCTGGCGGTGATCATTGCCGCGCCGTCGGCGTGGCAATCCTCTGCCAGCGTGGTGGAGAACACCGCCGGCGTAGTGGAAAGGCCGCAGTCCAGCACGTCGCTGTCGGCGGCGGTGAGGCCGTCAATGAACGCGGCCTTCAGGCGGGGGCCGGAGGCGCGCGGGTCATGTCCCACGGCGATGGTCAGGCGATCCGGGGTCGTCTCTTTGCGCGCGGCCAGCCAGAGGGCAAAGGCATAGCCGAGCTTCTTGGCAAACTCGTCGGTCAGAAGGGCCTCCTCGCCGCGGATGGAGCTGCCGCTTTTCAGCCGTGGCCATGTGCAGGGGTCGGAACTCATAATTGCCTCCTCTTATCAAAGTATATCTCTTGCAGCGCATCCAGCTCGGCGCGTGGCAGGGGGCTTTCCCCGCCGTGCAGCTGCGCGAGCGTCAGCACTTTGGCGATGGATTCCACGCCCTCCAGGCGGTGGGCCGCCACCATGGCGCTGGGCCCGCAGGCCACCAGGCCGTGGTTGGAGAGCAGAAAGACGTCGTGCGTCTTGAGCGCTTCGGGTACATCTGCGTTGACCGCTTCGGTGCCCGGCCGGCCATAGCGGCAGACGGGAATGCGGTCGTAGAGCACGCGCATTTCCGGATAGGCGCGCGTCTCGATGGGTTTGGCGGCCACGGCATAGGCGGTGGCGAAGGGCGGATGGGCATGAACGACGGCCTGCGCGGCGCTGTTGCGGTAGACGCACAGGTGCATCTTCGTTTCGCTGGAAGCCATGCGGCTCTCTTTGGCGCGCAGCGTCTCGCCGCTTGCGAGATCGACCTCTACGAGGTCGTCCTCTTCCAGTTCCTCCTTGCACACGGCCGAGGGCGTGATGAGAATGGTATCTCCCAGCCGCACGGAGACGTTGCCTTCGTAGGTGTTGACGAGGAAGCGCCGGTAAAGCAGCTTCGCCGCCTTCAGGCAATCCTGCGCCTTCTGTGCGCGTTCGTTCATAGATAATCTTCCTCCTCGGGCGAACAGCCGGCCATGTAATCATACAGAGGCTTGAGGCGTGAAAAATCGGCGGCCAACTCCACGGCTAGGGCGGCGGAGCAGGCGCGGCCAAAGGGCAGAGAGCGCTCCCAGTAGTAGCTTTTGCGAATATAGAGGGGAACGAGCGCTTCCGGCAGCCCCTCCGGCACGGCGAGGCGCTTGTAGGTTTCCCCATACAGGGTAAAGCGCCCGCCCAATTCCGTAAGCAGCGCTTCCGGCTCCTCCGGCGCAAGGCGCAGATGCCGCCGCAGGGCGTTCATGCGCGCCCGCTCGGGGGCGTAAGCGCCCATGCCGTAGAAAACGCCCTCCACGCCCACCTCGATAAAGAAGGACGGGAACCTGCCCCGCTCCTCCTCCGGGCGGCGAAAGGAGATCCACACATGGTCGCGGTAGGGCGATTTATCGTGGGAAAAGCGCGTGTCGCGGTTGATGCGCGCCAGCGCCCGGTGCGGCCGCGTTTCGATGCCGGGGTCGATTTTTTCAATGGCCGGCGAAAGCGCCTCGGCCAGCGCCAGGCTCGGCTCGCGCACGCTTTTTAAGTACCATTCGCGGTTGCTCTGAAAAAACTCGCGGTTGTTGTTGAAACGCAGGGCCATGAAAAACGCCCGCGAATCTTCCGTATAGCCTTCAAACGTCATGTCGGCCCGTCCTTTTCGCTCTTTGGCTTTTCGCCCTTGCGCTGCGCGGCGCGCTTGACCGGCGTAAAGCGATTGGTCTTGCCCAGTTCTTCCTGCCGCTGCCGGCGCAGCTGCGCCAGCTTTTCCCGCTGCCGCCGCCGCTGCTTGCGCGAGGTAATCAGCAGCGCCACCGCCAGGGCGACGAGCACCAGCGCCGCCCCGCCCAGCATGATGAAGAACGTGGGATCTTCGCTGAGTTTCACCGACTGGCCGGAATAGGGCGCTTCTTCCTCGACGGCGTCCAGCCGCTGGCCGCCGCGAACGATCTCGATGCGCACAGGCGGGCTCTCGACCGTGCGCTCAAGGCCCGCGGCGTTTGTGTAGCGCAGGGAAAAGACCAGTTCACCCGTCTGTGAAACGGGCACGTATACGCGGCGGTGGGTGGTAAAGCGGCCGGCGAGAAAATCAAACGCGCGCAGCTGCGTGTCTGTGGATGTTTCGCTGAGCACGGCCTCGCGGGCGCTCTCATCGCCTTCGTTGACGATGTAGACGTCCACGGGAACATCGCCCGCGGCGGCGATCTGCGGATAGACGGCCTCGGCGTAAACGGAGATCTCCGCACCGCTCTCGGCGGGCAGAGCCCGCAGGGACACGGGCTCGGTGAGCGTTTCGACGACGGCCCCGGAGGAGCTGAGAGCGCGTACGCGCAGTTGATAGCTGGCGTCGCCGCGCACGGGGTATTCGCGCTCGATGGTCATCGTCTGCGTGCCGGCGGCCATTTCCAGAGCGTCGGCCACCAGCCCGCCATAGCTTTCATCGTAGACGGCCATGTCGTAAAAACTGACGTTGCCAAGGCTCATGATGGTCAGCGTAGCCGTCACCGTTTCGCCCACGCGCGCGGTTTCGCGGTCGAGGGCGAGCGTGGCGGTGAGCTGTTCGTCGGCCAGCAGGATGCGCGCCTCCGTGAGCGTGACCTCGCGTTCCTCGTCGCCCTCGGCGGGTACGCTGTAGCGCAGCCGCGGCGCGGAGACGGTGACGTCCTCCACGGCCACGCGGCTGACGAACAGGCGTGTGGCGCCCACCTCCAGACTGTCGGCACGGCCGGTATACTCGCCGGGCGCGTCGTCCACGCGCAGATTTTCGATGGGCACGTTGCCCGTGTTGCGCACGCGATAGGTAATGGTCACCACGTCTCCGGGCCGGGCGTAAACGGCGGAGAATTGCCGCGTGAACTCCGCTTCGGCCTGAGCGATGGCGCGCTCGATGGGGCAATCGACGGTATAGTTGACCGTGTCCGGATCGCCCGCCACGCCGTCGTGGGAGAATATATAGGTGATGCGCCCGTCTTCCAATTCCTCAGCCGTCACGTCGTGGGCGCGGCTGAACACGCGGCTGTCGCCGGCGTCGATCTGCCCCAGCGGTTCGGTGCGCAGGCCGTCCGAGGAAGAGATGTAGACGTTTTCAGCGTCATAGTCCGAGGCGTTGGTGATGGTGAACGTCAGCGTTACCGGCCCCGGCTCGACCATTTCCGCCGGAGCGACGGAAAAGCTGATCTCGAGGATGTGCCGCAGCGGCGGCAGCGTGGCTTCGCCGCCCTCGGCGCGCGCGACAGGCATGGCAAAGCCCCCCGCGCACACAAACGCGAGGGCAAGGGCCGCAAGCAGCGCTGCGAACCTGCGCATGCGGGGGCAGACCTCCTTTGAAAAACAGGGGAAACGGGGCATACCGTTCCCCTCAGGATGTTGACAAAGTAGGCAGACTGTCAGAGCGATGAGAAAGCCCGCAAGCCAAGGAAGCCTACTTGCCGCCAAGGGAGCTTACATGGACGTAAGTGACCGCAGGCGGCAAGTTGGCTGACGCCGGAAGCAAAAATTGCATCCGATTTTCATTTTATCGGGGCAATTTTTGCGGTTGTGGGCTTTGTCAGCGCTCTGGGGGGACGGGACATGCCGCCCCCTTCTATTATTCACACGTACCGCCCGTCTGTCAAGCCTTCTTTACGGCGTAGGTCTCGCCGAAGGTTTCCACGGTGGCGGTCCTGATCTTCTGCTCCTTTAAGGGGCGGTCCTGGGCGTTGGTATCGCAGTTTGCGATCTCGTCCACGGCGTCCATGCCCTCGATGACCTTGCCGAAGGCGGCGTACTGGCCGTCCAGATGCGGCGCGTCCTCGTGCATGATGAAGAACTGGCTGCCGGCGGAGTCCGGATGCATGGAGCGGGCCATGGACAAAACGCCGCGGGTGTGCTTTAAGTCGTTTTTCACGCCGTTTAAGCGGAACTCGCCCTGGATGCGGTAGCCGGGGCCACCCATGCCGGTGCCGGTGGGATCGCCGCCCTGGATCATAAAGCCGGGGATGACGCGATGGAAGATGAGGCCGTTGTAGAAGCCCTTTTCCACGAGGCTGACGAAGTTGGCCACCGTGTTGGGGGCCACGTCCGGATAGAGCTCGGCCTTGATGACCTTGCCGTTTTCCATGGTGAAGGTGACGATGGGGTTTTTCATGGTTGCATTCTCCTTTATGTCTCTTCCGGCGCGGGCGACGGCGCAGCCTCCTCCTCGTCCACAGTCAGGAAGGAGAAGGTATAGCCGTGCGTATCCACGCGGATGGTGTCGATTTTGGTCAGTACCATCGGGCGGTAGGAGGCATCGACGACCACGCCGGCCACCGCGTCGAGCACGGCCAGGCTCTCGTCGTCCATCAGCTTTCCGAAGGCGGCGTACTTGCCGTCGTAGTCGGCGGGGAAACTCCCCTGCATGATGAAGAACTGGCTGCCGGCGGAATCGGGGTCATCCGCCGTGCGGCACATGGAGAGTACGCCGCGCGTGTGCGAGAGGGTGTTGCCCTCATAGCCGTTCTCGGCAAACTCGCCGCGGATGCGGTAGCCCGGCCCGCCGGTGCCGTTGTTGAGCGGGTCGCCGGTCTGGATGAAGGCACCGGTGACCACGCGGAAGATCTCCAGCCCGTCGTAAAAGCCGGAGTTGGCCAGGTCGATGAAGTTGGCCACGGTGTTGGGCGCCTGCGAAAGGTACAGCTCGGCGCGCATCACCCGGCCGTCGCTGAGCGTGATGGTGGCCACGGGGTTAGGGATGCCCTCGTAGGGGTCGGCTTCCTCCTCGCGGCTGCAACCGGCGAGGGACAAAAGCAGAGTGAGCGCCAACAGCGCCGCCAAAAGCCGTTTCATGCCGCGCCTCCCTTACGAAAAGATCAGTGCCCGCTTGCGCGCGGCCATTTCCTCCACGCGCTCTATGTAGGCCTCGATGTTTTTGACGTTCGGGGCGCGCTCGATGCGCCGCGCCCGGTCGAACAGCCACTTGGTGATCGCCCCCGCGCCCAGCGCCAGCACGCTGGCCGTCTCCTCCATGTTGCCGATGTTGTAAAGACAGGCCATGCCGGGGCGGGCGTAGCCGACGTTTTCCAGATTCCCCGCCATGTACTTCTGGCGGTAGAGGTAATAGGGCTTCCAGCCGCCCGCGTCCAGCGTCCTGCGCGCCAGCGCGGTCATCTGTTCGGCCTCGCTTGCCGGGGTGAGGCCGTGGCCGCCGCCCTGCACGTGCATCTGCTCGTGCAGGCGGCTGGAACGCTTGATGGCCAGCGCGTGTACGGTGACGCTCTCCGGGGCGAGGGAAACAGTCGTTTCCAGCGTGCGGCAGAAGTCTTCGAGCGTTTCGCCCGGCAGGGCGGCGATGAGGTCCATGTTGATGTCCGTAAAGCCCACCGCGCGGGCGAGCTGGTAGGCCGCGATCGTCTCCTGCGCGGTGTGTGCGCGGCCGATGCGCCTGAGCGTTTCGTCGTTGAACGTTTGCGGGTTGACGGAGATGCGCGTCGTACCCGCATTGAGGAGCATTTCCAGCATGGGGCGGTCGATGGTGTCCGGCCGGCCGGCCTCCACGGTCTGCTCCACCGCGCCGGGGAA
>DSLFR04102__coassemble_1782_pt1 | contig 10572 bp, 6 predicted proteins | sample DSLFR04102__metabat2_low_PE_033 | metagenome-assembled genome bin DSLFR04102
TCGCCCACGTTGTCGCCCACGTTGTCGGCGATGACGGCGGGGTTGCGCGGGTCATCCTCGGGGATGCCGAGTTCGACCTTGCCGGTGAGGTCCGCGGCGATGTCGGCAGTCTTGGTGAAGATGCCGCCGCCAGCCTTGGCAAACAGGGCCAGAGAACTGGCGCCGAAGGAGAAGGCCATGACGATCTCAGGATCCTGCGTGACCAGATAGACGAGGGCCGCACCCGCCAGGGACGTGCCGACCACCGCCATGCCCATCACGGCGCCGCCACGGAAGCCCGCCATGAAGGACTTCTGGATGGATTCCTGCGCCGCGGTAGCCGCGCGCACGTTGGACAGCGTGGCGATGGAGATGCCCACATAGCCGGCCAGCGCGGAGAGCGCCGTACCGAACAGGTAGACGATGGCCATGGTGATATTCTTGCCCGGGTTGCCATGCCAGATGGGCTCGGGGAAGAACAGTATGATGAGCACCATGACCACGGCCGCGAACAGGCCGAGGATGCGGTACTCGCGCTTGAGGAAGGTAAAGGCGCCGTCACGGATCAGCTTACCGACTTCTTCCAGACGGGCGTTGGCCACGGGCAGTTGTTTTACCCACTTATAAAAGTACGCGGCCACGACAAATGAGGTGATCGAAATCACCAGCGCGATACAGGACCAAATGATCTCAGGAGTTCCCATTGCGCATCCCCCTTATAAATAGTATTGGAAGCGGTTTTCGCGCCCGCGGGGCCGCCAGCAAGCGCAACTGCCACCGATTACTATTATATAACAAAAACAACCATGTGTCATCTAAAAATTATATAAAGATTTTACGGTCATGGCTGCGCCGTTAATCTTTGCGGTCAGAAAAGCGGCGATAAACGAACATCTCCTCGCCCGCGCCGCCCAGCTCCCAAACGCCCCCAAAGCCCTCCGCGCGCAGGCGGGCGAGCACGTCCGCAAAGGCGAAGTCCATCAGGCGCGCGTCGTGGCAGTCCGAGCCCAAAATGACGCCGCCGCCCAGATCGCGCCAGGCGCGCAGGATGTCCCACGAGGGATACGGTTCGGAGACGTAGCCACGCGCCATGCCGCCGGTGTTGACTTCCAGCAGCGCGCCGCTTTCCCGAACCATCGAGAGAGCCCCCATCTGCGCGCGGCGCACGGCAGGGCTGTCCGCGTCGTATAGCGCGCCTTCGCCGTTGAAATACTTGACAATGTCGAAATGGCCGAGGATGGCGGGGCGCTCTTCAAGGGCGCGCGCGCCCAGGTGCAGAAAGTAGTCCGCGGCCATGGCCTCGCCGTTTCCGCCGTAGGCCTCGTCGCGCACGGCAAAGACGCGGTCGCGGCGGGGGCGGCAGTCCACCAGCGCGTGGGCGTCGCCCTTGCGCACATAGTGGTTGCTGAGCAATATATAATCGTAGTTTCGCGCGTCGGCAAGGCCGAATTCGCTGTCCAGTTCCACGCTCAGATAGACGCGGATGCGGCCGGCGTACTCTTTCGCCAGGGCGCGCACCTCGCTTTGGTAGTCCGCCTCGCGCTCTTTGGGGATGCCGGTAAAAGCGTCCACGTCCTGCACGGCGTGGTCGGAAAAGCCCAGAGCGCGGAAACCCAGCGCCAGGGCGCGTTCGATCTGCGCACGCGGCGCGTCGCGGCCGTCGGAAAACGTCGTATGCGTATGGGGATTGGAGCGTATGCGCACTGCTTCCACCGCCTTTCCCGCCCAGTATACCACGGGAATTCGTCCAAATCGGGGCACTTTTCGTTAATCTATTGACTGCGGCCTATCCGGCGTTTTATAATAATGAATCATTGGATCGTATGGGAGGCAGGACGTATGCAATCCAGAACCGCAAGCCGTATCAAACTGGGTGTTGTGCTCATACTGGTCGTCCTGATCGCCGTTCTCGGGCTGAGCGGCAGCCTGCGGATCGGCAAATACAGGTTCTATCCCTTTGCCGACTTCCTCGACCCGGGGCTGGATCTGGGCGGCGGCCTGTCCGCCACCTACGCGGCGACGGAAGCGACGGCGGAAGATGCCGCCGCGCTGTTGGAGAGCGCGGAGAGCGTGCTGCGCGCGCGTCTGGACGCTCTGGAACTGGACGAGGCCACCGTGGCCCATCTGGGCGACGGTTTGCGCGTGGAGACGCCCGCCGCAGCGAACGCGGAAGGCGACCTCACCGCCATCGGCGCGACGGGACAGCTCCAATGCCTGGACAGCGCGGGCAACGTGGTGCTGGAGGGCGCGGACCTGACCTCGCCCGCGGTTTCGACCGTTTACGACGCCGACGGCAATCCCTTCCCGGCGGTGGATTTCCACCCCACGGACGAGGCGGCGCAGGCGCTTGCCGCGCTGGACGCGAGCGAAACGCTGTCGGTCTACCTCGACGGACAGGTCATCGCCACCGTCACCCCGGAGCAACTCTCCAGCGGCGGCGTGGGCTTCATCCCCCTGACCGGCTACGCCACCGCCGCCGAGGGCGCGCGGGCGGCGCAGCGTCTGGCGGCCATCCTCGCCTCGGGCGAGATGCCGCTGGAAATGGAAAACACGCGCCTGGAGAAGATCTCTCCGCTGTTGGGCGAGAACGCCGGAACGCTGGTGTCCGTCGCCGTGCTGGCGGCGCTGTTGCTGGCCATCGTCGGCCTCATCGCCCGCTACCGCCTGCCGGGCGCGGCGGCGGCGCTGGGCGTGGCGATCTGGGCGCTTTTGACCGTCATTTTCCTCTGCGAGCTCTCCTTTGCCCGCATGTCGCTCTCCGGCGTGGCCGGCGTGCTGACGGGCCTTTCCCTGACCGCGGGCGGCTTCGCGCTGCTCTTGGAGCGCTGTCTGCGCGAAACGCGCTCCTACGCGCCTGCCGTCGCCATGCGCCGCGCCTGGCGCTCGACGCTGCCGGCCCTGACGGACGCCGCCGTGGCCGTGCTGCTGGCGGGCTTGGCGATGTATTTCCTCGGCGCGGGCGCGGTGAAAAACTTTGCCGCCGCGCTGTTCATCGCCGTCGTCTGCGCGCTGGCGGTGCTGGTGCTCCTCTCCCGCTTCCTGTTGGGCAACGGCCTGCGTCTGCGCGAAAAAGTGTACTCCCCCAAAATGGATCTTACGGAAGAGAAGAGCGCCCTGCTGCGGCCGCGGCTGATCGTGCCGGCGGTGCTGGTCGTGGCGGCGCTGGCGATGCAGCTGTGCGGCGCGGGCCTGCACGGCGGACTGGATCTTGGCAGCGGCGCGGTGCTGCGCTACGCCCTGGGCGAAGAATACGCGCTTGAGGACGTAGCCGCGGCGGCGCGCGAAGCCGGCGTAGACGCCGATCGGGTAGTCAAGGCCGAAGCCACCGCGCCGGAAGCCGCGGACGAGGCGGACGATGAAGCCACCGCGACGGGCGAAACCGCCACGACGGACGAAACCTCCGCGACCGACGAAACCGCCACGACCGACGAAACTACCGCGACCGACGAAGCCGCCGCGACGATCGAAACCGCCGCGGGCGGCATGACGGACGTGGAGATCCGCGTGTCGGGGGTGGACGCGGCCTCCCTGGAAAGCGCGCAGGAAGCGCTGCTGACGGCGCTGAGCGCCCGCTATGCGGGAGCGCGTCTCGTCTTCCTGGAAAATGTCTCCGCCCACGGCCTGCCGATGGCGGAAGTGTGGTCGGCGCTGGCCGGCTGCGCGCTGGCCGCGATCTATCTCGCCATCCGCTTCGGGCTTGCCGGCGGCGTGGCGGCGCTTGGCGCCTGCCTGTTCGACGCGCTGACGGCGCTGGCGCTCTCGGCCGTTTTCGGCTGGGCGCTGCCGGTGGAAGGGAGCTTTCCCGCCGCCATCGCCTTCGTCTGCGTCGTTTCGCTGCTGGCGAGCGCTCTGACGCTGAGCCGCTACCGCGAGACGCTGCGCGCGCCGGGCGCTTCGCGCCTCGACGCCGCCGCCGTGGTGCGCGACGACGCCCGCCGCGTGCGCGGCCGCGTGCTCTCCGCCGCCGTGCCGCCGCTGCTGGCGAGCCTGTGCATGCTGGCGCTGGGGCCGGCCGGCGTGCGCGCCATGGGCCTGCCGCTGCTGGCGGGCACGCTCTGCGCCGCCTCGACCGCCACGGGCCTGACCGGCCGCGTCTGGGCCCGCCTGCGCGCGCGCCGCGCCGGAAAGTAATACACGCTGAAGGGGAATTCGGGATCGAACGCGGTTCCGAATTCCTTTTTCACCCTTTTTCAGAAGATTACCAAGGAAAACGGAGGCAGCCATGCTCGTCTATCGCAAGCGGGAAGCGGAACGCAGCTATTTTGCGCGGCCGGAGGACATGCCGCGGCTTTTGCACGCGCTCCTTGTGCAGCGCGGCGTATCTTCCGCGGACGAGGCGCGGGCCTTTCTTTCCCCGGGCGAGGAAATACTGCGCGACCCGCTGCTGCTCTCGGACATGGAAAAAGCCGTCTCCCGCCTGCGCGCGGCGCTGGCAAAGGGCGAGCGCGTCTGCGTCTACGGCGATTACGACGTGGACGGCGTCACCGCCGCGGCCATCCTTTCCCTGCACCTGAAGTCTCTGGGAGCGGACGTTCGCACCTACCTTCCCGACCGCCACCGCGAGGGCTACGGCCTCAACGAGGAGGCCGTGCGCTCTCTGGCGAAGGACACCGGCCTGCTGCTCACCGTGGATTGCGGCGTCAACGCCGTGGACATGGCGGCGCTGGCCAAAGAACTGGGCATGGACATCGTCATCACCGACCACCACCGCCCCGGCGCGGACTTGCCGGACTGCCCGCTGGTCGACCCGCTTTTGAACGGCTACCCCTGCCCCTATCTCTCGGGCGCGGGCGTGGCTTTCAAGCTGGTGGAGGCGCTCTCCGGGCGGGCGGCGGCCATGGAGTACGTCGACTTGGCGGCGCTGTCCACCGTAGCGGACGTTGTGCCGCTGCTGGACGAAAACCGCTTCATCGTCCGCGCCGGACTTGCGCGCATGAACGAGCGGCCGCGCGCGGGCCTCGCCGCCCTCAAGCGCGCCGCCGGGCTGGAGGAAAAAACGCTCACCGCCGGGCATCTGGGCTTTCAGATCGGCCCGCGCCTTAACGCCGGCGGGCGGCTGGGCAGCGCGCGGCGGGGGCTGGAACTGCTCCTGACAAACGACGAAGCGCGCGCCGCGGCGCTGGCCAACGAACTGGAGGCGGAAAACAGCGAGCGGCGCAATGTGGAACGGGAGATACTCGCGCAGGCGGAGGCGATGCTGGAGGGCTTCGACTTCCCCGGCCATCGCGCCATCGTGCTCGCCTGCGCGGGCTGGAACACCGGCGTATTGGGGCTGGCGGCGGCGCGGCTGGTGGAGATATATCACTATCCGGCCATTCTTCTGAGCGACGAGGACGGCGTTTTGAAGGGTTCCTGCCGTTCCATCCCCGGCGTGGACATCTTCGCGGCGCTGACGGCGGCGGGCGAGCATCTGACAAAGTACGGCGGCCACAGGCAGGCGGCGGGGCTGACGCTCGACCGCGAGGCGCTGGAGCCGTTCAAGGCGGCGCTGGAAGCGTATTTGCGGGAAAACGTGCCGGCGGAAGCGTGGGTGCCGGCGATGGAATACGACCTCGATGTGACGCTGGGCGAACTGGACGCTTACGCGGTGGCGGCGCTGGAAAGCATGCAGCCCACGGGCATGGGCAATCCCGCGCCGGTCTTCCGCGCCCGCGCGGCGCTGGAAAACGCGCGGCGCATCGGCCGCGACGGCGCGCATCTGAGCCTGACCGCCCGCGACGGGGGCGGCAGGCTGCGCGGCGTGATGTTCTCCGCCGGGGCGCGGGCCGGGGGCGCGACGGGCGAATGCGACCTGCTGTTCTCGCCCAAACTCAACACCTGGCAGGGGCGCACGAGCGTGGAGTTGGAACTCAAAGCCATGGAACCCCTGGACGCGCGCGCCAGATTGGCGGCGCAACGCGGACAAATGGGCGCGTTCGTATATCGTTTCTTAACAGAAATGCTCTATAATAGAGAGATAGACTCGCGCGCGGAGGCCGCGCGGCCCGCGGACGTGCGCGCGCTGCTGGCCACTTCCCCGCAGGGGACGCTGCTGGCGGCGCTGGACGAGGGGCAGGCGCTGTTTTTGCTGGATATGCTGGCGGAGGAACCGCCGCTGCGCTTCGATCTGGAGATCGGCGCCTATCCGCAGGATCCCCGCGCCTTCAACGCCGTGTGTCTTTTGCCCGCGGGCGCGCCGCCGCGCAACTACCGCCGCTTGATCCGGGCGGACGATGTGCAGGGTGCGCCGCGATGCGCATGGTTTGGGGAACTTCCGGACGTGGACGGTCTGCGCAACGCCTATCGCGCCCTGCGCGACATCCTTCGCCGCCCCGCGGTGTACGAAGGGCTGGCGGGGCTGTGCCGCCTGCTGGGCGCGGAGTGCGGCCTGACCCTCGCGGGCGCGGGCGCGGCGCTGCTGGCGCTTGAGGACATGCGCCTTGTGGAGATCAACGAAAGCGGAGCGCGCCTTTTGCCCATGGAAAAGCGCGACCCGATGGACAGCGCCGCGGTGCAAATGCTCTTGCGCCTGCGCGCTGAAGGGAGGTAAGCTGCTGTGAACAATGAAAAAGTCAGCAACTGTCCCTATATTTCGGTGGAGGAACTCATCGAGAGGATCCGCCGCTACCATCCCGACGACGACATGGATCTGGTGCGCCGCGCCTATGCCTTTTCCGAGCAGGCGCACCACGAACAGCGGCGCAAGAGCGGCGATCCCTACTTTGTCCACCCCTGCGCGGTGGCGGTGATCCTCGCCGATCTGATGCTGGACGCCACCACCATCGCCGCCGGGCTGCTGCACGACTGCGTGGAGGACGTGGAGTGCGTCACCACCCAGACCATCCGCGAGATGTTCGGGCAGGACGTGGAACTGCTGGTGGACGGCGTGACCAAGCTCTCCAAGCTCAACTTCTCCTCGCGCGAGGAGCAGCAGGCCGAAAGCCTGCGCAAGATGTTTCTGGCCATGGCCAAGGACATCCGCGTGGTGCTGATCAAGCTGGCCGACCGTTTGCACAACATGCGCACGCTCAAGTATCAAAAGCCGGAGCGGCAGGTGCCCATCGCCCGCGAGACGCTGGATATCTACGCGCCGCTTGCCCACCGGCTGGGCGTGTACACCATCAAGTGGGAGTTGGAAGACCTCGCCCTGCGCTACATCGACCCGGACGGCTACTACGACCTGGTGGCCAAGGTGGGCATGCGGCGCGAGGAGCGGGAAAAACTCATCGCCTCGGTGACGCGGCAGTTGCAGGACAGCCTGCGCAAGACCGGCATCAAGGCCGAGATCGAGGGAAGGCCGAAGCACTTCTATTCCATTTATAAAAAGATGAAGTCGCAGAACAAGACCTTCGACCAGATCAACGACCTGATCGCCATCCGCGTGCTGGTCAACACCCAGCAGGACTGTTACTACGTCCTCGGCGTGGTGCACACGCTCTGGCCGCAGGTGCCGGGGAGGTTCAAGGACTACATTTCCGTGCCCAAGGCCAACATGTACCAGTCTTTGCACACCACAGTGGTCAACCAGGGGCGGCCCTTCGAGGTGCAGATCCGCACCTTCGAGATGCACCGTACCGCCGAATACGGCATCGCCGCCCACTGGCGATACAAAGAGGGCAAGCAGATCGACGAACTGGACACCAAGTTGAGCTGGCTCCGCCGCATCCTCGACTGGCAGAGCGAGGCGCGCGATTCCTCGGACTTTGGCGAACTTTTGAAGTTCGACCTCTTTGCCGACGAAGTGTTCGTCTTCACCCCCAAGGGCGACGTCGTTTCCCTGCCGCGCGGGGCCACGCCGCTGGACTTCGCCTACCGCATCCACTCCGCCGTGGGCAACCGCTGCATCGGGGCCAAGGTCAACGGCCGTATCGTGCCCCTGTCCAGTTCTCTGGAGACGGGCGACTTTGTGGAAGTCATGACCTCGCAGGCCTCCCACGGCCCCTCGCGCGACTGGCTCAACATCGTCAAGACCAGCGAGGCCAAGGCCAAGATACGCGCCTGGCTGAAAAAGGAGGAGCGCGAGGAAAACGTCATAAAGGGCAAGGAGATGCTCACCGCCGAGGCGAAAAAGGCCGGCTATACCATGGCGCAACTGACCAAGGCGGACATCCTCGAGCCGGTGTTCAAGCGCTATTCGCTTTCCTCGCTGGACGACCTCTACGCCACCATCGGCTTTGGCGGCCTTTCCACGCTGCAACTGCTCAACCGCCTGGCCGAAGAATACAAAAAGCAGAACAAGGCCGAGGCCCCGCCCCTGCCCATCGTGGAAAAACCGGCGGAGGAGGCGAAAAAGCCGGCCCCGTCCTCCTCGTCCAACGGCGTGATCGTCAAGGGCGAGAGCGGCATGCTGGTGCGCTTCGCCCGCTGCTGCAACCCCCTGCCCGGCGACGAGATCGTCGGCTACATCACCCGCGGCCGCGGCGTAAGCGTGCACCGCGCCGACTGCGTGAACCTGAAGGACGCGGGCGTGGAGCCGGAGCGCATGATCGAGGTGGAATGGGAATCCTCGGGCGCGGGCAGCTACGAGGCCGATATACAGATGCTCTGCTACGACCACGCCGGTCTATTTGCCGAGATCAGCCTGATGTTCGCCTCGCAGGACGTGCCCGTCACCGCCGTGACCGCGCACACGGTAAAGAACAAGCAGGGCCTGTGCACGATGAACATGACCATCGTCATCAAAACGACGCAGCAGCTGGACAAGCTGCTCCGCGATCTGCAAAAGCGCCCGGACGTCATCGAAGTGTTCCGGGTGGCGAGGTGAGAATATGCGTTTGGTAGTGCAGAGGGTCACGCGCGCCAGCGTGACCGTGGATGGAGAAGTTACGGGCAAAATTGGCAAGGGCTACATGGTGCTGGTCGGCGCCGAAGTGGGCGACACCGAGGCCGACGCGCGCCTGTGCGCGGACAAATTGGCCGGATTGCGCGTGTTCGTGGACGACGAAGGCAAAATGAACCGCTCCGTGCTGGACGTGGGCGGCGCGATCCTGCTCGTCTCCCAGTTCACGCTGCTGGGCGACGCGCGCCACGGGCGGCGGCCCAGCTTCATCGCCGCGGCGCGGCCCGAGGAGGCCGAACCGCTGCTGGTAACCATGAAAGCCATGCTCGAGGAAAAGGGGCTGCATGTGGAAACGGGCCGCTTCCGCGCCCATATGGACGTGGAACTCGTCAACGACGGGCCGGTGACCATCCTCATCGACAGCCGGAAGGTGTTTTGAAATGTTGAAGATTGAGTGCGTCGTCTGTGGCGCTTTGGAGGAAAACGCCTATATCGTCGAACGCGACAGGCAGGCGGGCGCGTTTTGCATCGACCCCGGCGACGACTACGCCGCCCTCCGGCGGGCGCTGGCGGGGCGCAGCCTCGAGGTCATCTGCCTGACCCACGCCCACTACGACCACATGCTCGCCGCCCCGGGCCTCATCGCCGACACGGGCGCGAAGCTCTACGCGAGCGCGAAGGACATCCCCGCCCTCAACGACGCGCGCCTCAACCTCTACAACGCCGCCTGGTCGCGCCTGCCCGCTCCGCAGGGGCTGAAGGCGCTCGCCTACGGGGAGACGCTCACGGTCTGCGGCGTGAAGCTGGACGTGCTGCCCACGCCGGGACACACGCCGGGCGGGGTCTGTCTCTACGCCAAAGACGAGGGCGTTCTGTTCAGCGGCGACACGCTCTTCTGCGCCGGCTACGGGCGCGTGGACTTCCCCGGCTCCAACGCCGCGGACATGCGCCAATCGCTGCTCAAACTGTTCGCGCTGCCGGGGGAGACGCGCGTTTTGCCCGGCCACGGCGAGGAGACGACCATCGCGCGGGAAAGGGCGCGCTACCAGTTATGACCATCCGCGTTTTTACCCCGGAAACGGGCTTTGTGCAGGACATGGCCGACGTATTGCGCCTGTTCTACGGCGGCGCGCCGATCTTCTTCAACGAGGAGGGCGAGGCCGATCTGCGCGTCGAGCACGCCGTTTCCCGCCAGAACGGGCACTGGTGCGACCAGTTCAGCGGCGGGCCGGTGTCCGTGTTCCGTTTGCAGGGCGCGGACGGCGCGGGCGAACTGGAACAGAAGCGGCTGCGCAAGCGCGCCGTAAAGCTGGCGCTGTACGAATACTGCAAAAAGCTGACCGGCGTACATCCCCCGTGGGGCTCTTTGACCGGCATCCGCCCATCGCGGCTCTATTATGAGGCTTTGGAGGAGGGGCTCGACCCGGTGCGCGCGCTTGTGGACGTGTTCGACGTCACCGAAGACCGCGCCCGGTTGCTGGACGAAATGCACGGGATGCAAACGGGCGTGCGCACGCCGCCGGAGGGCGCTTTTGACATTTACATCGGCATTCCCTTCTGCAAAACGCGCTGCGCCTACTGCTCCTTTTCCTCGGGCGAGATCGGCGACGGGCATCTGGTGGGCCCCTATGTGGAGGCCTTGAAACGCGAGATCGCCCTCAGCGCGCAGATCGTGGCGGAGAAGGGGCTGCGCGTCCGCGCCCTCTACGTGGGCGGCGGCACGCCCACCGCCATCCCCCGCGAGGCTTTGGAGGAGATCATTTTCGCCGCGCGCGAGGCTTTCCCCGGCGCGGTGGAGCAGACCGTGGAGGCCGGCCGGCCGGACACCATCGACC
>DSLFR04102__coassemble_2002_pt1 | contig 9457 bp, 8 predicted proteins | sample DSLFR04102__metabat2_low_PE_033 | metagenome-assembled genome bin DSLFR04102
CGTGCCGATGTTTACATGCGGCTTCGTGCGCTCAAATTTTGCCTTCGCCATGGTTGTTTCTCCTCCTAAAATGTTGTCAGGTCTTATGGGCGTATGGAGCGGGTGATGGGAATCGAACCCACGTGATCAGCTTGGGAAGCTGGAGCTCTGCCATTGAGCTACACCCGCGCGTTTTCCCGCTGTCATACGAAGTGTATTGTACTTTAGTTTTGCGCTTTTGTCAACAGCTTAATATTAAATTTTCCCATCTTCACTTCTTTTCCAGGTATTTTTGCAGTTTTCGCTTGATGCGCTGCAGGGCGTTGTCCACGCTCTTGACATGCCGCCCCATGGCCTGGGAGATCTCCACATAGCTTTTCCCCTCCATATAGAGCACCAGCACCTGCTTTTCAAGGTCCGAAAGCATCTCGCCGATGCGCCCCTCGATGAAGGACAGGTCCTCGCGGTCGATGAGCATGGCCTCGGGGTCGGAGGGCACTTCCTCGCTGATGACGTCCAACAGCGTGCGGTCGCTTTCCTCGTCGTAGATGGGCTTGTTGAGCGACACGTAGCTGTTGAGGGGAATGTGCTTCTGCCGCGTGGCGGTCTTGATGGCGGTGATGATCTGGCGCGTGACGCACAATTCGGCAAAGGCGCGAAACGAGGTCAGCTTCTCGCTCTTGAAATCGCGGATGGCCTTGTACAGGCCGATCATGCCTTCCTGCACGATGTCCTCGTGGTCAGCGCCGATGAGGAAATAGCTGCGCGCCTTGGTGCGCACGAAGTTTTTGTACTTGTTGAGCAAAAACTCCAGCGCCGCGCCGTCGCCCGCCTGCGCCAGGGCGACGATCTCCTCGTCCGTCATCGGTTCGAATCTCTCGTAATACATCAAGGTTTCTTGTCCTCCGGATGGTTTTCTCCCCGGCGCATGGCTTCCAGCCGCCGGGCCACGTCCTCGGGCAGGCGTTCGATGATCGCCGAGCGCGCCTCGGGCCGCTGCGCCATGCGCGCGCGACCGGCGCGCGATACCTGGCCGACCTCCACGAGCAGCTCCCGCGCCGACATGCGCGTGGCGTGCCGCCCCAGCACCACCATTTGCTCCACCAGATCGCTGGTGGCCACGCGCACTTCCACGCGCCCCAGTTCCGCGTCGCGCGCGTATTGGTCGCACAGCCGCTCGATGTAGTTGTCGGCCGTCTCGTTCTTCTGCGTGTAGACGACGGTCAGCGGCCCGGTGTGCTCCTCCGTGCGCGCCCTGCGGTCGCCCAGATAAGCGTCGTAGACCAGCACCACCGTCTGTCCGGAAAACCCGGCGTAGTCCATCAGACGGGCCGCCAGAGCGTCCCGCGCGTCGCTGAGCGAGCCCGCGTCCATGCCCTGCGCGTCTTTCCAGGCGTTGAGCACATTGTAGCCGTCCACGATCAGAACGCGCCGCTTTTTCACGCCCCGCCTCCTCGCGCGCGTACCACCTGATAGAGCAGCACGCCCGCGGCCACCGAGGCGTTCAGGGAAGAGATATTCCCCAGCATCGGCAGCGTCACGCGCCGGTCGCACAAGGAGAGCGTCAGGCGGGAAATGCCCTCGCCCTCCGAGCCGATCACCAGCGCCAGCGGCCCGGAAAGGTCGGCGGTGAGCGCGTTTTCGCCCTCCAGCGCCGCCGCCACGATCCACAGCCCGGCGCGCTTCAATTCCTCCAGCGCGCGGTTGAGGTTCTTCACCCGCGCCACCGGCAGGTGCGCAAGCGCCCCCGCCGCCGCCTTTTCGCAGGCCGGCGTCAGGCCCGCGGCGCGCCGCTCGGGGATGACGACGCCGTGCGCCCCCGCGCACTCGCTGCTGCGAATGATGGCGCCGAGGTTGTGCGGGTCGGTCACCTGATCCAGCACCACGATGAGCGGCTCCTCGCCCTTTTCCTTCGCGTGGGCGAGTATGTCCTCGATGGTGGCGTAGGCCCGCGCCGAGCGGAAGGCCAGCAGCCCCTGATGGGCGGGATAGATCTGATCCAGCCGGTAGCGCTCCACGAACTGCACCACTACGCCCGCGTCCCGCGCCATGCGCACGATGTCGCGCGCCGCGCCGGAGAGATCGCCCTCGGCCACCAGCAGCTTTTCCAGCGGCGCGCCGCTCTTGAGCGCTTCGCGGATGGGGTTGCGCCCTACGAGCAGGTTCTCCGGCGGTTGGGCATCCCTCTCCTCATGATGCGCCCGCGGCGCGCGTTCCATGCGCGGCGGACGCTCGCCGTGGGGCTGGACGGGCAGCGTGCGCGTCTGCGCGCGATCTGCGGGACGAACGGGCAGCGCCTCCGCCCGCGCGCGGTCGTGAGGACGCGCGGGAAGCGTCTCAAAGGGCCCGTCCGCGCGTTCCGCCGGGGGAATATCGTAAGTCCTGCGCGCCGGTCGGGGCGGGTTCTTGCCCCCCTGACGCGGCGCAAAGCCGCGCTTTTCGCGGCCCGCGCGGTCATTGTTTCTCATGGTCGTCCTCCAATGCCAGCTTTAGAATTTCCTCCATGCGCGCTCTCTGCCCGGTGACGAACAGATAGCCGATCACGGCTTCCAGCGCCGTGGCGCGATGGTACTCGGCGGCGTCGGCGTTCTTCGGCGGCGTCTGATGCGCGTTGCGGGCGCGGCGGGCCACGTCGCGCTCGCGCTCGGTAAAGGCCTCCTCGATGCGCGCAAACGCCTCCGCCTGCGCGTGGGCGCAGACGCGGCGCACCGCCGCGCGGTGCATGTCGCGCACATGCCCGCCCTCGCGCACGAGGCGGGCGCGCACGTAGAGGTCGTAGACGGAGTCGCCCAGATAGGCCAACTCCAGAGAGCCGGGCAGCGCGCCCGGCGCGAAGTCGAAGTCCATCACGTCTTATCGTTCCACCATTTCCAGATACTTTGCGTAGGCTGCGTCCCAGGCGGCGGCGTTTTCCGGTTCCAGCCGCCGGGTGGGGAAGGACGCCTCCACCACGCGCCGCAATGCCGCCACGTCCTTGAGCGCGCCCACGCCCATGGCCTGCACCAGCACGTTGCCGATCACGGTGCCCTCGTCCGGGCCGGCGATCACCGCGCGGTTGATGGCGTCGGCGGTAAAGCGGTTGAGCATCTCGTTTTTGCTGCCGCCGCCGACGATGTGCAGCGCGTTGACGCGCTTTTTGAGCATGTCGTTTTCCAGCCGTTCGATGGCCCAGCGGTATTTGAGCGCCAGGTTCTCGTAGACCACGCGGGCGATCTCCCCGCGCGAGGCGGGCACGCGCTGGCCTGTTTTGCGGCAGTATTCCTGGATGCGGGCGGGCATGTCGTTGGGGGCGAGGAAGCAGGGGTCGTCCACGTCGATAAAGGCGATGAACGGCTCGGCCTTCTCGGCCATTTCCACGATCTGGGAAAAACTCACCGCGTCGGAGCGGCGATCCCATTCGCGCTTGCATTCCTGGATGATCCACAGCCCCATGATGTTTTTCAAGAGCCGGATGGAGCCGCCCACGCCGCCCTCGTTGGTGTAGTTGGCGTTCATCACGCCCGGCTCGCACAGGGGCGTGGAGAGCTCCGCGCCCAGCAGCGACCAGGTGCCGGAACTGATGTAGGCGAAGTCCGGATCGGAGACGGGGATGGCGGCCACGGCGCTGGCCGTGTCGTGCGAGGTCACGGCGATCACGGGGATCTCGGAAACGCCGCACTCCCTGGCGATCTCCGGCAGCAGCGTGCCGCGCGCCGCGCCCGGCATCTGGATGGGCAGAAAGAGGCGGCGCGGCAGGCCGAAGCGGTCGATGAGGTCGAAGTCCCAGTCGCGCCGGAAGGGATCAAGCAGTTGCGAGGTCGAGGCGATGGTGTATTCCGCGCCCATCTTGCCGGTGAGCAGATAGGCCAGCAGGTCGGGCGTCATCAAAAGGTGCTCCGCCGCCTCCAGCGTGGGATCTCCTTCCAGCTTCATGGCGTAGAGCTGATAGAGCGTGTTGTACTGATTGAAAGCGATGCCCGTGTGGCGGAACAGCTCTTCTCTGGGCATGACCGCAAAGGCCTTTTCCATCACGCCGTCGGTGCGCCGGTCGCGGTAGTGCACCGGCAGGCCGACGAGGTGCCCGTTTTTGTCGAGAAGGCCGAAATCCACGCCCCAGGTGTCGATGCCAATGGCGTCGATGCGCAGACCTTCTTTGGAGGCCTTGTTCAGCGCCTGCTTCATCTCAAAGAACAGCCGCGGCACGTCCCAGGTAAAGCGGCCCGCCAATTCCACCGGCTCGTTGAGGAAGCGGTGCAATTCGCGCAGCTCCACGCGCTCGCCGTCAAAAACGCCCAGCATCGCCCGGCCGCTGGAAGCGCCGAAGTCAAAGCCGAGGAAATTCCAGGTGTGCTTCATAGTTTTCCTCTCCTCCCCGTCGTGATTCTCTGACAATAGTATACCAGATATTGCGGCCATTTCACAAGTTCTCCGGGAAAAAAAGCCGCAGTCTGTATGAAATTCATAATCGCGCCCGTATATACAGTGTATGAAAGAAGCGTTCATCCACATTATCCACAGGGTTTTCCACAGGTTTTGGGGCGAAAAACCCCTGTTTGGCAGGGTTTTCCGCAATTATACACTCTGCGTCCCCGTGAATTGTCATATATTTTCCACAGACCATAGTTTCTTTTCTTCACATCAATAGAGAAATCAGTCTGTTTTAAGACAATATTGCGGCGAAGGCGGGCACAATTTTGTCAAAATCGTCGATTTCCCCATGTTTTCCCCGCGGAAGACAGGGGAAAGAAGAATGCAGATGATTGCAAATCAAGAGGTATATTTTACAAATATATTGCATTTTCGAGCATACGCTTTATACATTTGCCAGGGCTGTGCAAACAGAACCGGTAAGCGTGGGAAAAAAACGCCGCCGCGCATGTCCTCAGGCGAACATGCGCAGCGACGGCAAAGCGTTCAGATCCAGCGCGGCCACTTCGCCGCGCATCAGGCGATAGAAGGCGGCGGAACCGATCATCGCCGCGTTGTCCGTACACAGGGCCACGGGCGGTAAATAGACCTTGAGGCCGGCCGCCTCGCCCCGGCGCGCAAGCTCCCGGCGCAAAAGGCGGTTGGCGGCCACGCCGCCCGCCGCGGCCAGAGCGGCCGCCTCCGCCTCCACGGCGGCGGCCACGCTCTTTTCCACCAGCGAATCCACCACGGCGCGGCGGAAGCTGGCGGCAAAGTCGGCGGCGTTGATCGTTTCCCCCTGCTGGCGCAGGTTGTGCGCCTGGTTGATGACGGCGGTCTTCAGGCCGCTGAAGGAAAAGTCGTATTTCCCCGGCGTGTGCGTATGGGGGAAGCGGTAGCGCCCGTCGTCGCCATCCTCGGCCAGCTTGTCCAGGAGCGGCCCGCCGGGGTAGGGGATGTCCAGCACGCGCGCCACCTTGTCGAAGGCTTCGCCGGCGGCGTCGTCCAGCGTCTGCCCCAGCAGGCGGTATTCGCCGTAGTGTTCCACCAGCACGATGTGGCTGTGTCCGCCCGAGGCCACCAGACAGGCAAAGGGCGGCTCCAGATCGGGGTGGGCGAGGTAGTTGGCGCTCACATGGCCCTCGATGTGGTTGACGGCTACCAGCGGCAGGCCGCGCGCGTAGGCAAGCGCCTTGGCGTAGCTCACGGCGGTGAGCAGCGCGCCCACCAGCCCCGGCCCACAGGTGACGGCCACGGCGTCGATGTCTTTAAGCGTCATGCCGGCTTCGGCAAGCGCCGCGTCCAGAAGCGGATCGAGCGCCTCCACGTGCATGCGCGAGGCGATCTCCGGCACCACGCCGCCGAACACGGCGTGGCGGTCGATCTGCGAGAGTATCTGATTGGCCAGCGCCTCCCGACCGTCGCGCACGATGGCCACGGCGGTCTCGTCGCAGCTGGACTCAAAGGCCAGGATGGTGGCGTGCCCCGCCTTTTGCAGCGCTTCCACGCGCTCATTCATACAAATCGCCTCCCGAAGCGCACGCCGAAGATGGCCAGCGGCACGGCGAGCATATAGGCCAGCGCCCGCGCGGCGATCACCCCGGCAAAGTCGGCAAAGAACTGTTCCGGCAACAGCCGCAACAGAAGGTCCGTTTCTGGATTCAAGAGCCAGAGGTCGTTGGTAAACAGCGTTTCATGGAAGAATGTGAAGGCGCCGGAAAAATCCGCCGCCGCCCAAATGGCGAAGGCCCCCAGCGGCAAAAGCAGCGCCGCCAGCCCCACAAAACACATCGGCAAAAGCCGCGCCCCGCGCGAGAGCCACAGCCCCGCCGCCAGCAGCCCTGCCGCGATGACGAACAGCGCATTCCGCACCGCGCGCGCCAGGTCGAACAACTCCAGCACGTCGCGCATGTGCGTCCGTTCCTTCTCGTTGAAGGGGGAATCGTCGAGCGCCGCCTCGTCTCCCGAGAGATAATCCGCCAGCATGCCGTCGAGGCGCTCCATCTCCTCCTGCGTCACCCCCGCCGCTTCCGGCAGGCCGTTTGCCTCCTGCAATTCGCGGTAGATGCCGTCGTTGGTGCCGCAGTTCGCCACCACCATCAGAAGCAGCGCGGCGAACAGGCAGAGAAACCCCAGCGCCGTCAGCGCCAAGCCACATTTTTTCATTGCATTTCCTCAAAGCGACGGGACGGACGGGGGAAACCCGCCCGTCCGCCTGGATTTTCCGCGATCACTCGGCCATCATTTGCAGATAGGCGGTGACGAAGCCCTCAAGTTTGCCGTCCATCACGGCGGAAACGTCGCCCATCTCGTAGCCCGTGCGCAGATCCTTGACCATCGTGTAGGGCTGGAAGACGTAGGAGCGTATCTGGCTACCCCATTCGATCTTCTTCTGCTCGCCCTTGATGTCGCCCATCTGTTCCTGGCGCTGCTTTTCCTTGAGTTCGGCCAGCTTGGCGCGCAGCATGCGGAAGCAGGTTTCCTTGTTCTGCACCTGCGAGCGCTCGTTCTGGCACTGCACCACCACGCCCGTGGGCAGGTGGGTGATGCGCACGGCGGAATCCGTGCGGTTGACGTGCTGGCCGCCCGCGCCGGAAGCGCGGTAGGTGTCGATGCGCAAGTCCTCCGGACGGATCTCGATTTCGCCGTCGTCCTCGATGATGGGCGCCACGTCCAGAGAGGCAAACGACGTGTGCCGCCGGGCGTTGGCGTCGAACGGCGAGATGCGCACCAGACGGTGCACGCCGCGCTCGGCCTTGAGGTAGCCATAGGCGTAGTCGCCGTCCACCTCGAAGGTGACGGACTTGATGCCCGCCTCGTCGCCGTCGAGCAGGTCGATCTCCTTGACCTTGAAGCCCATGCGCTCGGCGTAGCGGACGTACATGCGGTAGAGCATCTGCGTCCAGTCCTGCGCCTCGGTGCCGCCCGCGCCCGCGTGCAGCGAGAGCAGGGCGTTGCAGCCGTCGTATTCGCCGTTGAGCAGCGTGGTGAGTTTGAGCGCGTCGAGATCCTGCCGCATGCTCTCCAACTCCCCGCGGATTTCCTCGCTCATGGAGTCGTCGTCCTCTTCCTCGGCCAGTTCCATCATCACTTCGACGTCGTCGGCGCGGGAAACGAGGGATTCGTAGTGCTGTATCTTCGCCTCGGTCTGGTGGGCGTGGGCGGAGACGCGCTGCGCGCGCTCCAGATCGTCCCAGAAGCCGGGGGAGGCCATGTCCTCCTGATATTCTATCAGATCTTCGCGCAGCTTGGCGACGTCAAAGTGAGTCACCTGCCTCTGCGATCAATTTCCGTATGGCGTTCAGGTCCTGCTTGAAGCCTTCCATTTCAATCACGAGATTCACCCCTTTGCGTTCCTGGTCGTTGGCTCTTCAGTCTCAGGTATCCGCCCCGCAGCAGTTCTTGTACTTCTTGCCGCTGCCGCAGGGGCAGGGATCGTTGCGGCCCACCTTCTTGTCGGCGCGCACGGGCCTTTTGGCCGTCTGTTCGCCGTGGCTGGCGGTGACGGGCGTGGCCACCTGCTTGCGCTCAAGCGGCTGGCGCGGCGTGATGACGGTGAAGTAGAGGCGCTTCATGGTGTCCTCCTGGATCATGTGCACCATCTCGTCGAACATCTCGAAGCCCTCGAGTTTGTACTCCACCACCGGGTCGCGTTGGGCCAGTGCCCGCAGGCCGATGCCGTCGCGCAGTTCGGTCATGGCGTCGATGTGGTCCATCCAGCGGCGATCCACCGCGCCCAGAAGCGCCACGCGCTCAAACTCGCGCATGTCGAGTTTGTTGTCCTCCCACATCTTCTCGCGCAGTTCGTAGATCTTCTGCGCGCGCGCGTCCAGCGCTTCGACAAAGTCCTTCTTGTCCTTCTTCGGCAATTCGTCAAAGACCTTCTGCACGCCGCCCTTGTCGACGCACAGATGCTCGAGGTACTCGGAAAGCCCGGCGATGTCCCAGTGCTCGGGCGCGGCCTCGTCGGTGGCGTGACGGCCCACGGCCTCGGTGATGAGCGTCTTGCGCATCGCCTGTATGCGCGCGCGCATGTCGCCGCCTTCCAGCACTTCGCGGCGCTGGCCGTAGATGATGTTGCGCTGCTGGTTCATCACGTCGTCGTATTGCAATACATGGCGGCGGATGTCGTAGTTGCGGCTCTCCACGCGCTTCTGGGCGTTCTCGATCTGCTTGGAGACGAGGCCGAACTCAATGGCCTCCTCGCCGCCCTTGGCCAGCCTTTCCAGCATCGGGCGGAAGCGGTCGGAGCCGAACAGGCGCATCAGGTCGTCCTCAAAGGAGATGAAGAACTGCGAGCTGCCGGGGTCGCCCTGACGGCCGGCGCGGCCGCGCAGCTGGTTGTCGATACGGCGGGACTCGTGCCGCTCGGTGCCGATGATGTGCAAACCGCCAAGCTTGACCACTTCGTCGTGCCCTTTCTCCGTCTCCACGGAGAACTTCTTCAGCAGGTCGCGGAACACCTTGCGCGCCTCAAGCACTTCCTCGGGCACGTTCTCGTTAAAGCCGATGGCTTCCTCGATGACTTCTTCGGCGTATCCGGCCTGCCGCATCTGCTTGCGGGCCATGAACTCGGCGTTGCCGCCGAGCAATATGTCGGTGCCGCGGCCGGCCATGTTGGTGGCGATGGTCACGGCGCCCTTCTTGCCGGCCTGGGCGACGATTTCCGCTTCCTTTTCGTGGAACTTGGCGTTCAAAACCACGTGGGGCACGCCGCGCTTTTCCAGAAGCTTGGAGACGTATTCGCTCTTTTCCACAGACACCGTGCCCACCAGCACCGGCTGCCCGGTCTGATGGCGCTTGACGATCTCCTCGATCACGGCGGCGAACTTGGCCTTCTGGGTGACGAACACGGCGTCGTTCAAGTCCTTGCGGATCATCGGCTTGTTGGTGGGAATGGTCACCACGTCCAGTTTGTAGATGCCCTGGAATTCCTCTTCCTCGGTCTTGGCCGTACCGGTCATGCCGGAGAGTTTTTTGTACATGCGGAAGTAGTTCTGGAAGGTGATGGTGGCCAGCGTGCGGTTCTCGCGCTCCACCTTGACGCCCTCCTTGGCCTCGATGGCCTGATGCAGGCCGTCGGAGTAGCGGC
>DSLFR04102__coassemble_2095_pt1 | contig 8969 bp, 8 predicted proteins | sample DSLFR04102__metabat2_low_PE_033 | metagenome-assembled genome bin DSLFR04102
CGAATGTAATGTTAATTTTATACAATAGATGTGCATTTTTCGTTATGATATGTTACAATGATAAATGGTCGAAAATCAGAACTTCTGTCCCTTGCGGGGTTCTGTATATTTCATCACAGGGAGGTCATGAAGCATATGGCTGAGAATCGGGACAAGTATCTTCAGCTCGACGAGGTCATCCAGCAAAACAAGGGGAAGCAGGGCGCCGTTATGATCACGCTGCAGGCGGCGCAGAACATCTTTGAGCATGTGCCGAGGGATGTGCAGATCCGCATCGCCGAGGGGCTGGACGTGCCGCTTTCCGAGGTCTACGGCGTGGCGACGTTCTATTCCCAGTTCGCCCTTGAGCCGCGCGGCAAATACGTCATTGGCGTTTGCCTGGGCACGGCCTGTTACGTCAAGGGTTCCAAGAACATACTCGAACGCCTCGCCAAGGAACTGGACGTCAAGGTCGGCTCCACCACCAAGGACGGCCGCTTCACCTTGCGCGACACGCGCTGCCTGGGCGCGTGCGGTCTTGCTCCGGTCATCATGATCAACGACGATGTCTACGGCCGTCTGGTGCCGGACGACATCCCGGCGATCATCGAAAAGTACCGGGCCATGTAAGCCAATATGCCGGAACTGGCGCTGCACATACTCGATCTGGTTCAAAACAGCGTTTCGGCGGGCGCGACGCGGGTGGTGGTCACCATCTGCTACGACACCGCCAGCGATACACTGCTCATCTCCATTGAGGACGATGGCAGGGGCATGCCGCCGGAATTGCTTGCGCGCGTTTCCAGCCCCTTCACGACCACGCGCACCACGCGCAAGGTCGGATTGGGCATACCGCTGTTCAAGCAGCTTGCGGAGATGTGCGGCGGGAAACTGACGCTTGAATCCACTGTGGGCAAGGGCACCAGAACGCAGGCGACCTTTACCGCCTCGCACATGGATCTGCCGCCCATGGGCGATCTCAAGGGCACGCTGGAAACGCTGATCATCGCCAACCCGGAAAAGCCGGACTTTTGCCTGATCTACCGCGTGGATAAAGAGGAGTTCGTCTTTGACACCGCCGTCATCCGCGAGGCGGTGGGCGGCCTTCCCCTCAACGAGCCGGAGATCATCGCGTGGATCGGCCAGTATATCGCCGAGGGCATCGGCGAGGTGGAGCAGAGCCGGGCCGGAAGATGAAAACGACGCGCACGCCCCTCTCTTTGCGGCGCGCGCATGAAGTGATTATTTTGGAGGTGCTTTTCACATGAAATCTTTAGCGGATCTGGAAGCCATTCGCCAAAGGACGCTGGACAAGGTCAACCTGCGCCGCGAGCATGAGGGCACGCGCATCGTCGTTGGCATGGCCACCTGCGGCATCGCCGCTGGCGCCCGCCCCGTGCTGCTCGCCTTCATGGACGAGGTCAACAAGCGCGGCCTTCTGGATGTGACGGTCGCGCAGACCGGCTGCATCGGCATGTGCCGTCTGGAGCCGATCGTCGAGATCTCCGTGCCCGGCAAGGAGAAGGTCACCTACGTCAAGGTCAACCCCGACATGGTGCCGCGCATCGTTTCCGAGCACGTGGTCAACGGCAACCCCGTCACCGAGTATACCATCGGCGCGCAGGATAAGTAACGCCCCCGCGCGCGGCCGCCCCTGAGCCGCGCAAAGGGCAGACATTGAAGGAGGCAAGGCAATATGGAGCTTTTCCGTTCGCACATACTGATCTGCGGCGGCACCGGCTGCACGTCGTCCGGCTCGGCTCAGCTTCTCAAGCGTTTTGAGGAGTTGCTGGAGCAAAACGGTCTTACCAAGGAGATCAAACTGGTGCATACCGGCTGCTTCGGCCTGTGCGAGGCCGGCCCGGTGGTCATCGTCTACCCCGAGGGCGCGTTCTACAGCCGCGTCAAAGTCGAGGATGTGGACGAGATCGTTTCCGAACACCTCATCAAGGGCCGCATCGTCCAGCGGCTGCTCTACCACGGCTCCGTGGCCGAGGATCACACCGTCAAGGCCCTGGACGACGTGGACTTCTACCGCAAGCAAAAGCGCGTGGCGCTCAGAAACTGCGGCGTCATCGACCCGGAGAACATCGATGAGTACATCGCCTTTGACGGCTACAAGGCGCTTTACAAGGTGCTCAACGAGATGACCCCGGAAGAGGTCATCGACACCATCAGCAAGTCCGGCCTGCGCGGACGCGGCGGCGGAGGATTCCCCACCGGCAAGAAGTGGGCCTTCGCGGCGGCTCAGCCCCGCGGCCCGGAATATAAGAAGTACGTCTGCTGCAACGCCGACGAGGGCGACCCCGGCGCCTTCATGGACCGCTCCGTGCTGGAGGGCGACCCGCACACCGTGCTGGAGGCTATGGCCATTGCCGGCTACGCCATCGGCTCGGATCAGGGCTATATCTACGTGCGCGCTGAGTACCCCATCGCCGTCAAGCGCCTGGAGATCGCCATCGAGCAGGCCCGCGAATACGGCCTCCTCGGCGAGGACATCTTCGGCACGGGCTTCAACTTCAACATCAACATCCGCCTGGGCGCGGGCGCGTTCGTCTGCGGCGAGGAAACGGCGCTGATGAACTCCATTCAGGGCAACCGCGGCGAGCCGTGGCCCCGCCCGCCGTTCCCGGCCGTGCGCGGCCTGTTCGGCAAGCCCACCATTTTGAACAACGTCGAGACTTACGCCAACGTCTGCCAGATCATCCTCAATGGTCCGGAATGGTTCGCCTCCATGGGCACCGAGCGCTCCAAGGGCACCAAGGTGTTCGCCCTGGGCGGCAAGATCAACAACACCGGCCTTGTGGAAGTGCCGATGGGCACCACGCTGCGCGAGATCATCTATGAGATCGGCGGCGGCATCCCCGGCGGCAAGGCGTTCAAGGCCGTGCAGACCGGCGGCCCCTCCGGCGGCTGCCTGCCGGCGCACATGCTCGATACCCCCGTGGACTATGACAACCTCATCGCGGCCGGCTCGATGATGGGCTCCGGCGGCATGATCGTCATGGACGAGGACAACTGCATGGTCGACATCGCCCGCTTCTTCCTCGACTTCACCGTCGATGAAAGCTGCGGCAAATGCACCCCCTGCCGCATCGGCACCCGCCGCATGCTGGAGATCCTCAACCGCATCTGCGACGGCAAGGGCGAGGACGGCGATATCGAGCGTCTGGAGAACCTGGCGCAGAACATCAAGGCCACGGCTCTGTGCGGCCTGGGCCAGACCGCGCCCAACCCGGTGCTCTCCACCATCAAGCAGTTCCGCCATGAGTACGAGGCGCACATCTACGACAAGCATTGCCCCGCGGGCGTCTGCAAGAAGCTGCTCAACTATGTGATCGATCCTGAAAAGTGCCGCGGCTGCACGCTCTGCGCGCGCGTCTGCCCCACCGGCTCCATCTCCGGCAAGGTCAAGGAGCCGCATTCGATCGATCCCAAGAAGTGCATCAAGTGCGGCGCCTGTATGGAGAAGTGCAAGTTTGGCGCCATCTCCAAGAAGTGAGCAAGGAGGTTGCCATAGATGAGTATGATTACCCTGACCATCGACGGCGTGTCGGTTAGCGTTCCCGCCGGCTCGACCGTTCTGGAGGCCGCAAAGGCCGCGGGCATCCATATCCCCACGCTGTGCTATATGAAGGGCCTCAACGAGATCGGCGCCTGCCGTCTCTGCGTGGTGGACACCGGCGCGCGCGCCCTGCAGGCCGCCTGCGTGCTGCCCGCTTCCGAGGGGATGAACGTCAAGACCAACACCCCCGCCGTGCGCAACGCCCGCAAGATGAACCTGGAGCTTTTGCTCTCCAACCACGACAAGAAGTGCCTCTCCTGCGTGCGCTCCACCACCTGCGAACTGCAGAAGCTGTGCAACGAATACGGCGTGGAGGATGAGAACCGCTACGCGGGCAGCCTCACCGAAACGCAGATCGACGACAAGTCTCCCGCCATCGTGCGCAACAACGCCAAGTGCGTGCTCTGCCGCCGCTGCGTGGCCGTGTGCCACAAGGTGCAGAACGTGGGCGTCATCGGCCCGATCAAGCGCGGCTTCAACACCCAGATCGCCTGCGCCTGGGGCGATTCCCTCGCCGACACCGCCTGCATCAACTGCGGCCAGTGCATCGCCGTGTGCCCCACCGGAGCGCTCACCGAGCACGACGATACCGACAAGGTCTACGCCGCGCTCGCCGATCCGACCAAGCACGTGGTCGTGCAGCCGGCCCCGGCCGTGCGCGCCGCGCTGGGCGAGGAATTCGGCATTCCCATGGGCACCTCCGTCACCGGCAAGATGGCCTGCGCGCTGCGCCGCCTCGGCTTTGACAAGGTGTTTGATACCGACTTTGCCGCCGACCTTACCATCATGGAGGAGGCCAACGAGCTGATCGACCGCGTGAAGAACGGCGGCGTGCTGCCGATGATCACCTCCTGCTCCCCCGGCTGGATCAAGTTCTGCGAGCATCAGTATCCGGACTTCTTGCCCAACCTCTCCTCCTGCAAGTCCCCGCATGAGATGGAGGGCGCGGTCATCAAGAGCTACTATGCCGAGAAGGCCGGCATCGATCCCAAGGACATCGTCACCGTTTCGGTCATGCCCTGCACGGCCAAGAAGTTCGAGGCCGCCCGTCCCGAGCTGGGCCACGACGGCATGGCGGATGTGGACATCGTCATCACCACGCGCGAGCTGGCGCGGATGATCAAGAAGTCCGGCATCGACTTTGCCAACCTGCCCGACGAGGACTTTGACGAGATGCTCGGCGAGTCCACCGGCGCGGCGGTCATCTTCGGCGTCACCGGCGGCGTTATGGAAGCGGCGCTGCGCACCGCCTACGAGGTCATCACCGGCCAGAAGCTGGAAAAGCTCGAGTTCACGGACGTGCGCGGCCTCGAGGGCGTGAAGGAAGCCAGCTACAACCTCAACGGCCTCGACCTCAAGGTGGCCGTGGCCCATTCCACGGGCGCGGCTTCGCGCCTCCTGGACGCGGTGCGTTCCGGCGAGAAGAGCTACACCTTCATCGAGGTCATGGGCTGCCCGGGCGGCTGCGTGAACGGCGGCGGCCAGCCGATCGTCTCCCCCGAGGAGCGCGAGAAGCACGACCCGCGCGTACTGCGCGCCCAGGCGATCTACGCCGAGGACGCGGCCAAGAGCGTGCGCAAGTCGCATGAGAACCCGTCGATCATGAAGCTGTACGAGGAATACTTCGAGAAGCCCAACTCCCACAAGGCGCACGAGCTTCTCCACACGCACTACACGGCCCGCCCGAAGTATAAGTAAGGGCGGCAGGGCGGCAGTGCCGCCAGCCAGTGCCGTTGGCGCCGTGTACGCGCGCCCAAGCCCCACGAGGAGGGGGCTTGGGCGCTGCGTTTCGGTCCGGTTGGGGCGAGCATGCGAGTAGACGGCGGTTTGGGGACGGGGGCGACGGGGAGACGGGGCCGGTTTCCCGTCGCCCCCGTCCCCAAACGCCGCAGGCGGCAGGCCCCTGCTCGTGGGCCTGCCGCCGTCTGTTCCCATCATCGCTCCATCCGGACCGAAACGCAGAACACCCACCCCCTACTCGTGGGGTGGGTGTTCGTCGAATCCGAGCCAACGGCACTGGCCGGCGGCACTGCCGCCCTAGCCGGCGCCGACGTATTCCTCCAGCGTGATGTCCTGCTCGCGGATCGCTGTGGCGGCCTTGACGCCGACGTAGCGGTAGTGCCATGGCTCGTAGCTGATGCCGGTGATGTCCGCCTTGTTGGCCGGATAGCGCTGAATGAAGCCATATTCGTGGGCGTGCGCGCGCAGCCAGGCATATTGCTCGGTGCTCTCAAAGCCGTCATTCGTCTCGGTGGTGACGTCGAAGCAGAGGCCGGTCTGGTGCTCGCTGGCTCCGGGCGGCTGGGCGTAGCCGGGCTCGCTTTCCTCGAAGATCTCCGCCTGCCGCTGATAGTCGCGGTAGCCGCTGGTGACGATAAAGCCGTTGACGTTGTCGTCCTCGGCGGCGGCGAACATGGCCTCCATGGCCTCGTAGGTCTCGCGGGTGACGTAGATGTCGCTGCGGGCGAGGCGGAAGGAGTGGCGCTCCTCGTAGAGGTTGACCAGCGCCTCGGGCACGTAGTCCGCCGAGAGGGGGTTGTCCTCGTTCACCAGCAGGATGCCGCCCTTGTAGCGCGTGGAATCCACGCCGAAGTGCCAGCCGAGGCCGAAGCTGCCGCCCATGAGCGCCAGCACCACGGCCGCAGCGAGTATCGTTTGCCACAGCGGCCGCTTTGCCCCGCGCCGGGGCTTTTTTGCCGCCGCGGAGGCGCGCCCCTCCTCCTGCATGCGCCGCGCCCGGCGCGAGTTGGGATCAAGCGCCGCGTTTGCCGTCGCCATAAACATCCCCCTTTGTGTCTTGCGCCCCGCCAGGGGGCTTTTGTGCTTGGACGTTGCCGACGCCCGCGCGGTTCCCTATTTGTGGTACGGCTCTCCGGCCAGTATGCGCTCGGCGCGGTAGAGCTGTTCGAGCAAAATGACGCGCATCAGCCCATGCGGAAAGGTGAGGCGGGAGAAGGAGACTTTTTCATCGGCGCGGGCGAGCACGGCGGCGGACAGGCCGTTGGAACCGCCGATGACCAGCACCGTGCGGCTGCCCAGAGCGGCCCAGCGGCGCAGGCATTGGGCCAGCCCCGGCGAATCCGGGGCCTCGGCCTCCACGCACAGCGCCACCACGTGGTCGCCGGGACGAATGCGCTTCAAAAGCGCCTCGCCCTCTTTTTCCAGCGCCCGCGCCCCGAGGCTGTCCGGGGCGTCGTCCACCTGTTCGACGCTGTATTTGCCGTAGCGGGAAAGGCGCTTCAGATATTCCTCCACGCCCGCGCGCTGCCACGGCTCCTTGAGCCGGCCCACGCAGAGCACCACGGCGTTCATGCCACGCCTCCCGAGAGCAGCGCAACGATGTCCAGCGCGTAGATGCCGGCCATGATCAGCACGGCCACGGCCAGCGCCAGCTTTGCCGCGCCCGGCAGCGTTTCCCTGCCGGCGGGCACGGCGCGGATGCCGCGCATGCGGCGGCGGTGCTCCGCCACGCGCAGAAAGCCGCGCATGGCCCAGATCAGCAGCGCCGTGTAGAACGCCAGCGCGAGCACGCCCGGCCAGCCGCCCACAGCCTCGAAGGTACTCGCCGCCAGCAGCGCTTCTTCCTCCGCCGTCACCGGCGCGGCGGCGGCGTAGACGTTGACGAGCACCAGCGCCGTGTTGTAGACGGTGTGGTAGGTAATGGCGGCGTAGACGCTGTCAAAGGCGAAGGCCACATAGCCGAGCAACAGCCCGGTGAGCAGTTCGGCGGGCACGCCGGCGAGCGAGCCGTGCCGGAGGGTAAAGAGTATGGCCGTCATCCAGATGGCCTTTTTCGTGCCCAGGCGCTCGAACGCGCCCAGCATCGCCCCGCGAAAGAGCAGCTCTTCGCACACGCCGGGCAGCACGCCGATGGAGAGCACCATCAGCATCGTCTCCTGCGTGTTCTGCGGCAGGGCGAGGGCGGCGGACGTATAGGGGATGCGCAGCGCTTCCAGCAGGATCAACCACAAAACGCTCAAGTACTGCACCAGCAAAAGCCCCGCCAGCGCCAGCCCCACCACCGCCAGCATGGACAAGGGCCGCATGCCGCCCAGCCGCGCAGCCTCCGGACTGCCGGCATAGCGCGCGGTCAGGCAGGCGGGCAGCAGCACGCAGGGCAGGTAATAGATGGCCGTGGCCACCAAGGAGAGCGCCTGCTGCCCCATGCCGGGAAAGAGGCCCATCAGCCACGCGGCGAGCCGCGGGGTAAAGAGGCTGAAGCCGATCAGCGACGCTACCGCCCACAGATACAGCCCTGCCCCCAGCTTCAGCGAGGGCCGGCGGAAGGCGGGGGCCTCCGGCGCGGGAGCGCCCTGCGGCGCGCCGTTATACATTGAAGCGGAACAGCGTCACGTCGCCGTCCTTCATCACGTAGTCCTTGCCCTCGGAGCGCACCAGACCTTTTTCCTTGCAGGCGTTCATGCTGCCCTCGCGCACCAGATCGTCGTAGGCGACGATCTCGGCGCGGATGAAGCCGCGCTCAAAGTCCGAATGGATCTTGCCGGCGGCCTGCGGCGCGCGCGTGCCCTCGGGGATGGTCCAGGCGCGCACTTCCTTGGGGCCGGCGGTGAGGAAGCTGATCAGGCCCAGAAGGTGGTAGCCCAGCTTCACCAGCCGGTCGAGGCCGCTCTTTTCCAGACCCATGTCCTCCAGAAACATCTGCTTGTCCTCGGGGTCGAGCTGGGCGATCTCCTCTTCCGCCTTGGCGCAGATGACCAGCACTTCCGAGCCCTCGGCCTCGGCGATCTGGCGCACCTTTTGCACCAGCAGCAGTTCGCTTTCGTCCTTACCCACGTCGCCCTCGGCGATGTTGGCGGCGTAGACCACCTTCTTCATCGTCAGAAGGAACCAGCTCTCGGCCACTTCCAGAAGCTCCTTGGAAAGCGCCGCCGTGCGCGCGGGCTTGCCTTCGTTCATATGGGCAAGGAGGATGTCGGCGCACTCCAGTTCGTCCTGAAACTTCTTTTCGCCGTTGCGCACCAGATGGGCGGCCTTTTCGCGGCGGCGGGAGACGGTTTCGATGTCGGCGAGGATCAATTCGGTCTGGATGGTGTCGATGTCGCGCGCGGGATCGACGCTGCCGTCCACGTGGACGACGTTTTCGTCCTCAAAGCAGCGCACCACGTGGACGATGGCGTCCACCTCGCGGATGTGGGAGAGGAACTTGTTGCCCAGGCCCTCGCCGTGGCTGGCGCCCTTGACCAGGCCGGCGATGTCGACAAACTCCAGCGTCGCCGGGGTATACTTTTCCGGGTGATACATCTCCGCAAGCACGTCCAGACGCTCGTCCGGCACGGCCACCACGCCGGTGTTCGGCTCGATGGTGCAGAAAGGGTAGTTCGCCGCCTGCGCGCCGGCGCAGGTGATGGCGTTGAACAGCGTGCTCTTGCCCACGTTCGGTAATCCGACCACGCCCAGTTTCATC
>DSLFR04102__coassemble_2155_pt1 | contig 8713 bp, 7 predicted proteins | sample DSLFR04102__metabat2_low_PE_033 | metagenome-assembled genome bin DSLFR04102
CCGTCCATCTCGGTCAAAAGCTGGTTGAGGGTCTGCTCGCGCTCGTCGTTGCCGCCGATGACGCCGCCATCGCGCTTTTTGCCGATGGTGTCGATCTCGTCGATGAAGACGATGCAGGGGGCCTTCTCCGCCGCCTGCTTGAACAGGTCGCGCACCTTGGCCGCGCCCATGCCCACGAACATCTGCACAAATTCCGAACCGGAGATGGAGAAGAAGGGCACGTGCGCCTCGCCAGCCACGGCCTTGGCCAGCAGCGTCTTGCCGGTGCCTGGCGGGCCGACCAGCAGCGCGCCCTTGGGCAGTTTCGCGCCGATCTCGGAATAGCGCTTCGGATCGTGGAGGAAATCGACGATCTCAGTGAGCGCCTCCTTGGCCTCGTCCTCGCCGGCGACGTCGTTAAAGGTGACGCCCGTCTTTTCCTCGCCGACGATCTTGGCGTTGGCCTTGCCAAAACTCATGGCGTTCTCGCCGCCCATGCGCTTTTGCAGGCTGCGCATCAGCAGGTAGCCCGCGCCGAAGATAACGGCGTAGGGCAGCACCCAGCCAACAAGGAACTGCACCAGCGGCGAGGTTTCCTCGATGATCTCCGTCTCAAAGGAAACTTCGGGATGGGAAAGCAGGCGCTGGGTCAGATCGTCGTCCGGCCAGGCGCCGGTGCGGTAGATGCCCTTCGCGCCCTCCACCTCGGCGAGGAAGAGGATGGTGCTGCTGGTGTCGTCCAGCGCCACTTCGCGCACTTCGCCGTTGTCCAGCATGGTGAGGAACTTGTCATAGGTGACCTCCGTCACCCGCGGCTGCGTGAACAGCGGAAAGACGAAGGCGTTGAGGAACATGATCACCAGCAGGATGATGATCGCGTTGTAAAGCAGCGATTTTTTCGGCGGTTGATGTTTATCTGTCATAAATGTCCCCTCTCTTGGACGGTAGACGCCGGAGCGCGGGCGTTCCGCGCGGGCGGCCGGGCCGGCGACGCCTGTGCCCGGATAAAATAATTATACGGGAATAAACAAAAAAGTCAATGGACGAATTGTGAACAACGGCGGCGAAGGGCGATCTTTTTGCCGGCCCGGGCCATGAGCACCATCACAGCTCCGCCGCGCAGGCGATTCCCAGCGCCGCCGCCACGGCCGCGGGTACGGCGCAAAGGGGCTCTGTCCACTCCGGGGGCAATCCTCCGCGCTCCGTCAGGGCGCGGGTGAGGCCGGCAAGGGCGCGGCGCGGCCCCATTCGGGCGAGGGCTTCGGCTTCCCCGGCGCTCTGCGGCGCGGGCGCGTCTTCGGCGAGCAGCGCCTCGCGCAGTTGCGCGGCCAGCGCGCCGGCCTCGTAGATGGCGCACTCGGGAAAGCCCAGCAGGGCGGCGGCCAGTTCCAGAGCGCGCAGAAGCGCCTGCCGGAAGGAGAGTTTTTCCTCGCGCAGCCCCACCTCCAGCGCGTTCATCAGCGGCGCGACCATCTGGTCGGCGCGCAGCGTGGCGCGGCGCACGGCCTCGGCGTCGAAGGCCGCGACCGCGCGCATGAAGCGGCGGCCCAGCGTGGCGGCGCGCAGGTCGTTTACGCGCGTGAACGTATAGTAGAGGCCGTCGAAGCGGCCCAGCTGCTTCATGGCGTCGTAATAGCCCTGCATGCGGTTGCGCCGCACCACGTCGCCGTCGAAATCGAGGAACGCGCCCAGGCTGCGGCGGGGCATGACGGCGGTGAGAAAGGGCATTTTCGCGTATTCGGGATGGGTCGGCTGGGGATGCAGTTCCACGGCCAGCACTTCCTCGGCCCCGGCGCGCAGGGCCAGGTCGATGGGCAGATTGTCGCAGTAGCCGCCGTCCACGTAGCGCTCGCCCTCGATCACGCGGGTGGGAAAGATGGGAAAGCACGCCGACGAGGCCAGCACCCAGTCCACAAGCTGCCCTTCGGGGATGGTCTCCAGCGTGCGCGTCGCCGGGGCGAGCGTGGGAAATTTCATCGCCACCAAGCCGAAATCCATGCCCGCGGCGCGCACGCGCCCTTCGCGCAGGTGCTCGCGCAAAAGCGCCTCCAGGGGAGCGATGTCCAGGCGCATCTGGCGGGCGTGTTCCAGCAAAAAGGGCAGAATCTCGCGCTTGCGGCCGAACATGCGCTCCACCTGCGCGCCCTCGGCCTTGCCGCCGCGCAGGAGGCCGCGCTCGACGATCTCGTCCCACAGCCGCGCGGCCAGGGCGCGGTCGCCCTGCAGAAACAGCGCGGCGTTGATCGCGCCAATGGAGGTGCCAAAGCACATGTGGAAGCGCAGGCCCGCCTCCTCCAGCGCCTGCCAGACGCCGAGCTCGTAGGAACCGCGCGAACCGCCGCCGCTGAACACCAAAGCCCGCTTCAAAAACAGCCCTCCCCTCGTGTGCGCCCATTATAGCACGGGAGGAGAGGGTTGTCCAGCGGGGGAGTTGTTCCCCACTGGCGTCATAACATCTGCGGAAACGCCTGCCGACGGGCGCGCGTTCGTTCAGCGCAAATGCGCCTTCGGTTTCCCGTATAAGCTGTTTCCCCTTGCATCGACCAATCCAAGGATAGAATCGGCGGAGACGCGGTAATGGCGGCAGAGCGTCAGCAGATGACGGATGGGCAACTCGTTCGCGCCGCGTTCATAGCGCGCGTGCATGGTTTGCGAGGTGCCCAGCACCGCCGCGATCTCTTTTTGCGTCTTATCAGAGTCTATCCGCGGGGTTCACAGCATATCGCAATACAAGAGACACCACCTCCTGTATTCATTATACCGAGTAAAGATATTTGCTTCAAATATTTTTAAATGAGGGCAGAAGATCAATACGGGAGGTAGCCGACCGCTACGACGCCTTTGCCCGCGGCTTCCGCCTCGGCACGCGCCTGGCGGTGGAAGGCCTTTGGCAGCCGGAGGAAGGCACATGACCGCGCCAAAAACGCCCCGCCAAATGGCGGGGCGTCAGAGCGCTGAGAAAGCCCACAAACGCAAAAATCGCTCTGATATACAGAAAATCAGAAGCGATTTTTGCTTCCTGCGTCAGCGGCCCCGCCGTCTGCGGTCACTTACGTCCATGTAAGCTCCCTTGACGGCAGGGCCGCTTCCTTGGCTTGCGGGCTTTCTCAACGCTCTGCCAGTCTGTTGACTTTGTCAACATCCTGGCGCCCCGCCAAATGGCGGGGCGTCGCAAAATGGGCCGCGCGGGTAAGAAGGGAAGGGGAAAGAGGGGAAACCGCGCGGCCCGCTTTTTCCCCGGCAGGTATGCGCATGGCCGTGGAAAAAGCCGTCTCTCGTCGCCGAAGCGGCGCAGAAACCGAATTACTTGCTGGTGAGCATCAGCGTGTCGCGGGCGATGGCCAACTCCTCGTTGGTGGGGATGACCCAGACCTTGACCTTGCTGTCTGGCGCGGAGATCTCCGCCTCCACGCCGCGCACCTTGGCGTTCTTTTCCGCGTCCAGCTTGACGCCGAGGAACTCGAGGCCCTTCAAAACGTCCGCGCGGCCCTCGCCGTCGTTCTCGCCGATGCCGGCGGTGAAGATAATGGCGTCCAGGCCGCCCATGGCCGCCGCGTAGGCGCCGATGTACTTGCGGATGCGGTAGGCCCAGATGTCGAGCGTCACCTTGGCCATCTCGTTGCCCTCGGCGGCGGCGGAGCGCACGTCGCGCATGTCGCTGGAAACGCCGGAAAGGCCGAGCAGGCCGCTCTTTTTGTTGAGCACGTTGAGCGTCTCGCTGGGGGTGAGGTGCTCGTTGTTGGCGATGCACTCCACCACGGCGGGATCGAGGTCGCCCGAGCGGGTGCCCATGAGAACGCCCTCCAGAGGCGTCAGGCCCATGGACGTGTCAAAGCACTTGCCGTCCACGCAGGCGCTCAGAGAAGAGCCGTTGCCCAGATGGCAGATGACGATCTTGCTGGGCTTGTCCTTGAGGCCGAGCACTTCCAGCGCGCGGGCGGACACGAAGCGGTGGCTGGTGCCGTGGAAGCCGTAGCGGCGGATGTGATACTTCTCGTAGTACTCATAGGGCACGCCGTAGAGGTAGGACGTGCGCGGCATGGTCTGATGGAAGGCGGTGTCGAACACGGCCACCATCGGCGTATCCGGCATCACGGCCTGGCAGGCGCGAATGCCCATGAGGTTGGCGGGATTGTGCAGAGGCCCGAGGGGGATGTTCTCCTCGATGGCGTCCATGCACGCCTGATCGATGATGCAGGAGGCGGTGAACTTCTCGCCGCCGTGGAGCACGCGATGGCCCACCGCGCCGATCTCGGAAATGGAGGAGATGACGCCGTGCTCCTTGGACAGAAGCGCCTCAAGCACGAGGTTCATGGCCTCGGTGTGGTCCTTGATGGCGTCCGGGGTGACGGTGTAGGTCTTGTCGCCGTACTTGTGGGTGAGCTTGCCGCCCTCGATGCCGATGCGCTCGACCAGGCCCTTGGCGATGATGGACTCGTGGTCCATGTCGATGAGCTGATACTTCAGCGAGGAAGACCCCGCGTTGATGATGAGGATTTTCATGTCACAAACTCCTTGCTTGCAAAGACTGTCTTACGCCTGCGCCGCGGTGATGGCCACGGTGGCGACGATGTCGTCCACGGAGCAGCCGCGGGAGAGGTCGTTGCACGGCTTGGCGATGCCCTGCAAAATGGGGCCGTAGGCCTCCGCGCCCGCCAGGCGCTGCACCAGCTTGTAGCCGATGTTGCCCGCTTCCAGACCCGGGAACACCAGCACGTTGGCCTTGCCGGCCACGGGGCTGCCGGGCGCCTTGAGTTGGCCGACGCTCTCGACGATGGCCGCGTCCAGCTGCAACTCGCCATCCAGCATCAGGCTGGGGTCGAGTTCCTTGGCGATGCGGGTGGCTTCCTGCACCTTGGTGACCAGGTCGTGCTTGGCCGAGCCCTTGGTGGAGAAGGAGAGCATGGCCACGCGCGGCTCGATACCCGCCAGCGCGCGGGCGCTGTCCGCCGCGCCCAGAGCGATGCTGGCCAGCTGCTCGGCGTCGGGGTCGATGTTCACGGCGCAGTCGGCAAAGACCATCACGCCATCGTCGCCATAGGCCTTGTTGGGGCACTCCATCAGGAAGCAGGAAGACACGGTCTTGATGCCGGGCTTGGACTTGATGATCTGCAAAGCCGGGCGCAGCATGTCGCCCGTGGAGTGGATGGCGCCGGAAACGAGGCCGTCCGCGTCGCCCATCTTCACCATCATCACGCCGTAGTACATGGGATCCTTGACCAGTTCCGCGGCCTGCTCGGGGGTCATGCCCTTGGCCTTGCGCAACTCGTAGAGCGTCGCGGCGTACTCTTCGCACTTGTCCGAAGTCTTGGGGTCGATGATCTCAAGGCCCTCCAGCGACGCGCCCGCCGCCACTTCCTTGACCTTTGCCGGGTCGCCCAGCAGCGTCAGGGTGGCGATGCCCTGCGAAACGATCTTTACCGCGGCCTGTACGTTGCGGCTCTCCTCGCCCTCGGGCAGCACGATGTGCTTGACGTTGGCCTTCGCCTTTGCCTTGATCTTGTCGATAAGCGCCATGATAGTCCCTCCAAATGCCGTTTGCGGCAATTTTTTTACCCTTTTTCTATTATACGGTATAAATGCCGGTTTGAAAAGGCTTTTTTGATAAACTTTCACCGGCGCGCGCGCTGAAAAAACACATCCAGCAGCGCCTTGCACTCCGCTTCCAGCACGCCGCCCACGCTGGGCGTGAACCAGGGGAAGGCCGGGTCTTCGCAGATGCGGTAGAGGCTGCCGGCGCAGCCGCGCTCTTCATCGAAAGCGCCGAATACCAGTTTTCCCAGCCGCGCCTGCGAGATCGCCCCCGCGCACATCGGGCAGGGCTCGAGGGTGACGTAGATGCAGCAGTCCGTCAGCCGCCAGTTCCCCACCTTGCGCGCCGCCTCGCGGATGGCCAGCATCTCGGCGTGGGCGGTGGGGTCGCGCAGCTCCTCGCGGCGGTTGCGCGCGCGGGCGACGATCTTCCCAGCGCGCACGATCACGCAGCCCACCGGCGTCTCCCCGGCCAAAAGCGCCTCCCGCGCCAGATTGAGCGCCTCGCGCATCCACGCTTCGTCCATGTCCGCTCCCCCTTTTTCCTCATTATAACGCCCCGGTTTTGTTTGGGCAAGATTAAATTTGGCTAAGGAATCACAATATTCATTCTGCGTTCATAAACAAGCCCTTGACATGGCATACTGTTTTGGTATACATTTTGTAGACGAAAGGATGCTGCGTTATGTGGGAAAAGATCAAACTCTCGCTGGCCCGCTTCATGCAGGGCCGCTATGGCGCGGACTCGCTGGGCCGCTTTCTGGTATGGGCGGCGCTGATTCTCTACGTGCTGGGCATGTTCATCCCCTATGTGGGCGGGCTGTTCAGTTTTCTGGGGCTGGCGACGCTCATCTACACGCTGTTTCGCATGTTTTCGCGCAACACGGCGCGGCGCACGGCGGAAAACGCCTGGTTCTGGAACAAGAGCGCCAAATTGCGCACGTCGTTTTCGCAGGCGCGCGTGCGCTTCAAGAACCGCAAGGAGTACAAGTACTTCCGCTGCCCCAAGTGCCACGCCTGGCTGAAGCTCAAGCGCGGCTCGGGCGAGGGCACGCTCACCTGCGGCAAGTGCAAGCACGCCTTCAAGGCCAAGGCATAGTATGTTCGGCTATGTGACGGTGGATCCCAAGGTGCTCACGCCGGAGCAGCGCGCGCGCTTTCAGGCCTGCTATTGCGGCCTGTGCCGCTGCCTGCGGCGGGAGTACGGGCTGAAGGGGCAGTTGACCCTCAGCTTTGACATGACGTTTCTGCTTCTGACGCTTTCTTCGCTCTACGAGCCGGCGGAAACGGGCGGCGAGGAGCGCTGCGCCCCGCACCCGCGCAAAAAGCATCCGTGGATGGAGAACGAGTTCACCGCCTACGCGGCGGACATGAATATCGCCCTTGCCTATCACAAACTGATGGACGACTGGGCCGACGAGCGCAACCTTCTGCGCCGCGTCGGGGCCGAGGCGTTAAAGCGCGGCTACCGCCGCGTGGAGGCGCGCTGGGGCGAAAAGTGCGCCGCCATCGAAGCGGGCGTGCGCGACCTGGGCCAGATCGAAAAGCGCCGGGAGATGGACGTGGACGCCCCCGCCAAGTGCTTTGGCCGGCTCCTGGGCGAACTGTTCGTCTACCGCCGCGACGAGTGGGAAGCGCCCCTGCGGGCCATGGGCGAATACCTCGGGCGCTTCATCTATGTGATGGACGCTTACGACGACCTCGCCGCCGACGAAAAGCGCGGGGCCTACAACCCCCTGACCGCCCTTGAGGGCGAGGGCTTTGAGCAGACGGTGGAAAGCGCCCTGACCATGCTCATCGGCCGCTGCACGCAGGCCTTCGAGGTGCTGCCGCTTGTCAAGGACGTGGAGATACTGCGCAGCGTGCTCTATTCGGGCGTGTGGGCCAAATACGTATCCGTGCGCAAAAAGCGCGACGCTTCCTTCGCCCCGGCGGAGGATGGAAAAGGAGAAAAACAATGATCCAGGACCCCTACCGGGTATTGGGACTCGAACCCGGCGCCTCGGACGACGAGGTGAAGGCGGCCTATCGCCGGCTGGCCAAGAAGTACCACCCGGACGTCAACGGCGGCTCGCCCGAGGCCGAGGCGAAGATGAAGGAGATCAACGCCGCCTACAGCCAGATCATGAACCGCCATGCGAATCCCAATCCCGGCTCCTCGCGCGGCGCGGGCTCCTACGGCTCCGGACAGGGCGGCTATGGCGGCGGCTACAGCGGCTCCGGCTGGGGTTGGGGCTGGGGCGACTTTGGCGGCTGGTGGGACGCCTCCGGCTACGGCGGGCAGCAGCAACAGCAGACGCAGCAAAACGAGAGCCCGGAGATGCAGGCGGCGCGCAATTTCATCAATTCCGGCCACTACCGCGAGGCCCTCAACCTGCTGGAAAAGATGCAGGACCGTCCGGCGCGCTGGTATTTCTACATGGCCAACGCCCACATGGGGCTGGGCAACGACGTCGCCGCCCTCAACTATGCCCAGCAGGCGGTCAGCCGCGAGCCGAACAACCTCGAATACCGCCAGCTTTTGCAGCGCCTGCAATACGCCGGCCAGACCTACCGCCAGACCGGGCGGCGCTACGGCATGTCCGGATTGGACAACACCTGCACGTGGCTGTGCCTTGGCAACCTGCTTTTGAGCTGTTGCTGCGGGCGCGGGGGCTATTTCTTCTGCTGCTGATTCGATGGAAAGGAAGGATATCATGACCAGAGACGAGGCGTGGGCGCTGCTCACGCAGTACAACCAGGGCGAATTTCACCTGCGCCACGCGCGCACGCTGGAGGGCGTGATGCGCTATTTCGCGGGCGAACTGGGCTATGGCGATGAGGCGGATTTCTGGGCCAATGTCGGCCTTTTGCACGATGTGGACTTTGAACAGTGGCCCGACGAGCACTGCCAGAAGGCGCGCGAGTTATTGGAAAATGCCGGCTGCGACGAGCGCTTCATCCACGCCGTGGTCTGCCACGGCTACGGCCTGTGCAGCGATGTAAAACCCGAGCACGAGATGGAAAAGGTGCTCTTTGCCGTGGACGAACTGACCGGCCTGATCAGCGCCGTGGCCATCATGCGCCCCTCGCGCAGTCTGGACGATCTGGAGCTTCCCTCGGTGAAAAAGAAGTTCAAGGACAAGAAGTTCGCCGCCGGCTGTTCCCGCGACGTCATCCGCCAGGGCGCGGAGATGCTCGGCTGGACGCTGGACGACCTCAT
>DSLFR04102__coassemble_2786_pt1 | contig 6794 bp, 5 predicted proteins | sample DSLFR04102__metabat2_low_PE_033 | metagenome-assembled genome bin DSLFR04102
TGATGCTTCTATTCTACACCTCATGGGAGGTTTACACAAAGTTTGGGACGGTCTCTCTTCGACGGTTCCTCCCCGCCGCCCGCGCTCATTCCGCGCAGAGCGGGCCGGCGATGGTCAACTTCAACGGCGCGCCATACAGCCATCTCCACAGCCTTCAGGGGGATGTCGCGGGTATTGTTGACTATGCTGAAAACCTTGTGGTAGAATACAAGTACAACCCATGGGGCAAGCCCATTCTCCTGTGAACTTTGACAGATACATTGGAAGTGCTGGCGGATCGGAATCCGTTCTGGCTGACAGGAAATCTCGACACGTATGATATGCCTGCGACAGCATGGCTGAATCCATTCAAAGATGACATTGTCGCGGCCAGTTTCCGCATGGTAGTCGTTCAATCTGGCAGAGCCATCGTCTCTCGTTAAGCAAGCGATCGTATTCGAGTTTTAAGATGCGCCAGAAGATAAGGATGGAATGGAAAATATGTCAGAGTTTATAAAATATGTCTTTAAGTGTACAATCGATACATTTTGGGCTGGGATCGATGCGAGTAGTAATAGCAACCCTTCAGCCGTCGATATAATCACAGGATTGGTTGGAATGACACTTGTTGTTTTTTTATCGGTTTCCATTTGTTGTTTGATTTTAGCCCTCGTATATCAGATTAAGAGAAAAGCAACCAAGCGGCGAAAACGAAAGTCGCCCATAGAGCAAACGCGCATACTGGATCTGCATGAATAGTTGGACACCAGGAAATCGCCTCTAAAGCCGGGTGCGCATGCAGCAGAGCAGAACACAACGATGGATTTGCGGAATTCTGTATACCAATTCTGCGTCGCGGGGATCGTTGACAATGCCGGAAACCTCGTGGTAGAATACAAGTATGATACAAGAAAATCCTTTTAACCCTTCAACGCCAGCTGCCATTTCAAGGCGTCCTTCCAACGATGGGAACGGTGTTTTGCAACCCGGTCTGGAAATGAGGCGAGCAGAGCATGTCACAGGCGATTCAGTACATCTTTGAGTGCATTGTAAAACTGTTTCTTGTAACCGTGGGCAACGGCGAAGGCATAGAGGTGTCTGTTGCCGACGCTATTGTCGGGCTGATTTCCGCCTTTGTGGGAATCCTTGCGATCATTCATGTGGTGGTTGCAATAAACTGGGCTGTTTACAAAGCTTACAGGTTTATCCATGAGCGGAAAAAGAAGCGCTTGAAGAACAAAGCGCGCCCCGTCAGAGAACAAGCCCGCATGCTTGAACCGCATGAATGATTGACCTCGAACGCAATCCGGGAAGGGACGCTATGCGACGCTGGCGTCCCTTCCCGTTTTTTACCGCATTTGGCGCTTTTTTCTGCGCATAAAGGTGAAGCGCGAGGGCATCGCGCAGAATCGCCGCACAACCAGTTCCGGGAATCTATAGAACAGGATGCGGCCGATTTGCGAAAGCCAGCGCCTTGAGACGCTGGCGGCGCTTATGAGCCGCCGCCTCTGGGCGGCCCGTTTGGCGGGCAATTATGCCCCGGCGCGCAGTTCGCGGTAGAGGCGCAGCGCCTCCGCGCAGGAGCGCATGCCCTCGGTGGCGCCGGGCTGGCTGAGCGAGCAGGCGGCGCTGGCCGTGCCCAGTTCGATGGCCTGCGCAAGCGGCAGCCCCTTCCAGGCGGCGTAGAGCACGCCGGAGCAGAAGGCGTCGCCCGCGCCCACGGAACCCTTGATGTAGCCCTGAGGCAATTTCAGGCTGGGCACTTCCACGTAGGCGTTGTTTTCGTCCAATCCAAAGCCGCCCTCCGGCGAGTGGATGACCGCCCAGGTGGACACGCCCAGTTCCTTGAGTCTGCCGAGCGCTTCCGGCAGCGCCTCGCGGCGGAGCAGGCCGTTTTCCTCGGTCAGGCGCACGCCGGTGGTGGCCTGCGCCTCGACTTCGTTGATGATGCAGTAGTCCGTATAGCGCAGAGCGGGGGAGACGATGCGGCCGAAGCGCTCGCTGGCCTCGGTGACCACGTCGATGGAGGTCTTGATGCCCCGCTGTCGCGCGCTGTGCAGAAGCCGCGCCATCTTTGTGCCGTACTCGCCGTCGGGCGCGTCCAGCGCGTCGAGCAGCAGTATGTAGCCGATGTGCAGCATGTCCACGTCCAACCGATCCCAGTCGATGTCCGCCTCGCAGAAATCGGCGTTGGCCCCGCGGCACTGGTAGAACGAGCGCTGCTTGCTCACCTCGTCGGCCATCACCAGCGTGTAGGAAGTCGTGCCCTGCCGGCGGATCTGCGCAAGGGAGATGTTGGGCCGCTCGCGCAGCTTTTCAAGCACGAAATCGCCGGCCTCGTCTTCGCCCACGCGGCCCAGCGCCGCCAGCGGCAACTCGGGATCGAGCGCGGCCAAATCGAGTATGTCGTTGCAGAGGCAGCCGCCGGTGGAGCGCGTCGCGTCGGCGGTGATGGTGGTCAGTTCGCCGGGTTTGGGGAAGCCGTCGATGGGATAGAGCATATCCACGATCATGTTTCCCGCCACGGCGATGCCCTTTTTGCGCATGATGATCCCCCTTTGCAAAGCATCAAATGGGCTTCCCCGCGGAGAAGCCCATCGAAGCGAAACGCTACTTGTCGATGCCCATGAGCAGATTCATGGTGTACATCTCCAGCTGTTCGAACTTGCGCTCGGCGATCAACTTGCCGGTGTATTCGTAGTCCCAGCGGGCGACCTTTTCCTCCAGCGCCTTGAACACGTTAAGGCTGTTTTTCAAATGCTCGTAGCTGTCCTCGTCGGAGGTGGTGCGCATGGCCTTGACGTCGAGGCCGACGTATTCGCCGTGGCTGCCGTAATCGTTCTCCACCAGCACTTTCACCTGATTGAAGGCGGCGCGCAGGTTTTCCACGCCAAAGCTCTTGTCCTGATCGTAGCGGATGCCGTTCTGATCGTTGAGGTGCACGGTGAACAGCTTGCCAAAGGCCATGGCAAAGCCGATCTCGTTGGCCGGGTCGAGGCCGGCGAGTATGGCGTGGGCCGATTCCAGATTGCCGCCGACGCGCTTGGGGTCGATGGTGGCGGCGGAGACGGCCATCACGTGGCCCATCGTGCCGCAGATAGAGCGGTCGATCGGCTCGTTGGGCTTGGGCTCGATGCAAACGCGGATGTCCTTGTCGTACTCGAGCATCTTGTTGATGGCCTCGACCAGCTGTTTGGTGGCCCACACGGGGCTCTTGCTCTCGGCGCACAGCGTGCCCTCGCGCGCCAGCCAGAGGACGATCAGGTCCGTGCCCAGTTCGCGGGCGATGTCGATGGAGCGGTAGGCGCGCCACATGGCGAATTCGCGGTCGGATGCGCAGGTGCTCATGAAGCCGCCGTCCTTGGTGCGCGGGTCCATCCACAGGCGGGGAGCGACGAACTCGGCCTTGAGGCCGTATTTGTCCAGCAGCTTTTTTACGCCCCGGGCGTATTCCCTGATCTCCTCGTCGGTCATGTTGTTCATGTCCGGCACGGCGTCGTCGTCATGGAACTGCACGGCGGAGAAGCCCAGTTCGGCGAACTTGGCAAATTTGCTTTCCAGATCGATCATCTTGCGGGTCTCGGGGCCGTAGGAATCGGCGCCGGTGTGGACATTCCACGGGCCAACGGAGAACTTGAATTTGGACATCTGGCATCCTCCTCTTTTTTCGCGCTTGGGCTTTGCGCCCTCTGCTGTTATTGTAGAGGAAATGTACTGCGGATTCCTGCACTTTTTCGAGGGAAAAATACGATTAGTTTGCGTTTGCGGAGAGGAGGTGCGATTGACGCGGGCAGCGGGAGGCTGTATACTGGAAGCAAATACGCTTTGTGAGGGATGCCGGTGGCCAGAGAATTTGAGATCGTCTCCAACCCGCAGTTTCGCAACCTGCACGTCTTTCTCGTGCGCATGCTCTCCCGAACGCCGCATATCCATCGGGAAATGGAGCTCGGCTACGTGCTGCGCGGCGAGGCGGCGCTGCGCTATGGCGGCGCGGAGATCCGCCTGCGCGCGAGGGACGGCTACTGCATCCAGCCCCTCGAGGTGCATGAATTTCGCGCGGAGGCGCGGGACGCGGTGATTCTCGCGGTGCAGATCTCGCCGCGCATCTTTGACGGCTTTCTTTCCGAACCCCCGGCGCTGCGCTATGGCGGAGGGGCCGAACTGCGCCGCGCGATCGGCGACGCGGAGATGGAGCGCCGGCTCTTTGCCATGTGTCTGTCCCTTGCGCGCGGCTATCTGGAAAGGCCGCGGGGCTACGAATACGATTGTTTTGCTTTGACCGCCGCAATTCTGGCGCTGCTGGATCGCGAGCTTCCCGCCGCAGCGCTGTCGCGGGAGGCGTGGCTGGCCATCCGTCGGCGCAGAGAGCGCTTCGCCGCCATCATGGACTACATCGACGAAAACTTCCGCCGCAAGCTGCTGCTCGGAGAGATCGCCCGGCGCGAGGGCCTGACCATGCCCTATCTTTCGCATCTTTTCAAGGATACGCTGGGCATGTCCTTTCAGGAATACCTGAAAAAGCGGCGCTTTGAGTATGCGCGCTCGCTGCTCCTGGGCACGCGCAAAAACCTTCTGGACATCAGCCTGGAGAGCGGCTTTTCCGACGCCCGCTACATGATCCGCATGTTCGCGGAGGAATTCGGCTGTTCGCCCAGGGAATACCGCCGGAAAAACGCCTCCGGGGAAGCGGCGGAGGGCGGCGCGCGCGATACGGCGCAGACGATCCTCGGCGTCGATGACGCGATTCGCGTCCTGCAGACCGCGCGGGAGGAATTCGGCCTTTGCGAGCGTGAGCTATGACAGGACAGGAGGGCTTTTCAGGGGAACGTTATTGGTGTATAATATATATAATGGCCCGGGAAGGAGCGGCCGCGCCGCCCGGGTGGAAAACAAGGAGCATGCCGGCATATGACGAAAGCGCATCCGCGCGGGGGGATGTCCTGCCTGCGCAAGTATTATTTTCTCGCCCTGATGGCGATTGAGTTTTTGATGTCCTTCACCTTCCTGGGGTATGTGCACATCGAGCCGATCTCCATCACCATCGCCTATCTTCCCATGCTCATCGCCGGCTGTTTCCTCGGCGTCGGCCCCTCGGCGGCCATGGGCCTGTTCTTTGGCCTTGCCAGCATGTACAAAGCCTCGGCCAACTATGTCATGCCCATGGACAAGCTCTTTTCGCCCTTCTTCAGCGGCGCGCCCGTCGCCAGTCTGGTGATCAGCGTCGGCGCCCGCGCGCTGTTTGGCTGGCTGGTGGGCCTGCTCTTTTCGCTCGGAAGGCGCGCGCGCCATCCCCGGCTCTGGGCCGGGATCATCGCGGTGCTCGCGCCCAAGCTGCATTCCCTGCTGGTCTATACGGCGATGGGCCTGCTGTTTCCGCAACTGGGCTATGGGCCTGCGAACGCCTTCCGCGTGGGCGTGAGCGACGCGCTCCTCGCCCTTCTCTGCCTGTTCGTCATCGAGGGCCTGTGGAGCCTTCAGCGCCACGAAAAGCTGCGGGATTTTGAAGCCTATCTGGAGCGGAGGCGAAAAGAGGAGCGCGGCAGGGACAGGCCCCACTGGCCCTGGCTGCTCTTTCTGGCCTGTATACTCTGCGCAGCCGTGGCCTCGACGTTTTACTTTGCCCAGCGGACGGTCTACATGCTGAGCGTCTACGGCATATCGCTTGCGCAGGCGGCGGAACACGATCTGCTGCATTTGCAGATACAATCGCTGCTCGCCACGCTGTCGCTGACGTTCCTGCTGGGCGTGTGCATACTGATCGCCTACCGCTATCTGGCCTACCGCGAGTATATCGGCCAGCTCGACGCCGTCACCGGCATCATGGGGCGCAAGATGTTCAACCGCTATTGCGAGGATCAACTGTGCGGCCGGGGCGCGCTGGCGGCGGAGGGCGGCTGGTTCCTCTTCGTGGACGTGGACTACTTCAAGTCCATCAACGATACGCTGGGGCATCCGGTCGGCGATCTGGTGCTCAAGAGGATCGCGCAAACGCTGAAGAGCGAGTTTTCCGCCGCTGGCAACGTCGGCAGGATGGGCGGCGACGAGTTTGCCGTGCTCCTGACGGAGCCGTTGCCCCGTGCCGCATTGCAGGAAAGTCTGGATCGCTTTTTGCGCGATATCGCCACGGCGCTCTCCGCGCCGGAAACGGTGAGCTGCAGCATCGGCGTCTGCCGTTTTTCCCGCCCGCAGGAGATGCAGTCGCTTTACGCGCAGACGGACCGCCTGCTCTACGCCGCCAAGCGCCACGGGCGCGCCTGCTATGTGTTCGGCTCCCTGCAGGATGGCGAACTGCGGCTGATGGAGGATTGAGAAAGACGCGCAAGGGGGGAGAGAGGCCAACACCTCTCTCCTTTTGCATGCCAGAGTGCCGCCAAGCCCACAAACGCAAAATCGCCCCGCGCCGGTCTTTCGGCGCGGGGCGGAGAAAAGGCTTCAGCGCTTGGCGGCGGCGCGCAGCGCGTCCACCATGTCGAGGCGTTCCCAGGGAAGATCGAGGTCGTCGCGGCCAAAGTGGCCGTAGGCGGCCACCTGCTGGTAGATGGGCCGCTTGAGGTTGAGGCGGCGGATGATGGCCGCCGGGCGCAGGTCGAACGTCTTGTCGACGATCTTCGCCAGTTCGTCGTCCGGCAAAATGCCGGTGCCCTCGCTGTCCACAAAGACGCTCACGGGCCGGGCCACGCCGATGGCATAGGCCACGCCCACCTCGCAGCGGCGGCAGAGGCCGGCGGCGACGAGGTTCTTGGCCACGTGGCGCAGGGCGTAGGCGGCGGAGCGGTCCACCTTGCTGGGGTCCTTGCCGGAGAAAGCGCCGCCGC
>DSLFR04102__coassemble_2791_pt1 | contig 6783 bp, 5 predicted proteins | sample DSLFR04102__metabat2_low_PE_033 | metagenome-assembled genome bin DSLFR04102
CATCGCCGCTATCCGCGCGCCTTGTCGAGCATGCTCATCTTCAGTTCGTACATGCGCGGACTCATATCCACATAGTGTACGTGCGGGTTCTCGAAACGCTGCTCTTCCTCCCACACCTGCGCGGAAAGCTGCCGCTGCACGTAGGCGCGCACTTCGTCCAGAGGTTCGGGCTGATACATGAGTTTTCCGCCCTTGAACACGCACACCTGCATCTCCTCAAAGCGGCAGTTCTCAAAGTGACGGATGCGCCACGGCCGCACGGGGTCGACGAAGCGGTACGGCTCCGCGCCCGGCAGCGGCTCCTCCGCCAGCGTCAAAAGGTCGGCCACGCTCTTGCCGTGCTGGTCGTAGACGCGCAACAGCCGCTTGAGGCCGGGGTTGGTGACCTTTTCCACATTTTCGGAGATCTTGATGCGCGGCGCGAAGCGGCCGTTTTCCTCCACGGCCACCAGCTTGTACACCGCGCCGAACACCGGCTCGCTGCGCGCGGTGATCAGCCGCTCGCCCACGCCGAAGATGTCGATCTTCGCCCCCTGATTGAGCAGTGAGGAGATGGTCATCTCGTCCAGACTGTTGGAGGCGACGATCCTGCAGTCCGTCAGCCCCGCCTCGTCGAGCATGGCGCGGGATTTCTTGGAAAGGTAGGCCAAGTCGCCGCTGTCCAGGCGGATGCCCTTGAGCCGCTTGCCCATCGGCTCCAGCACTTCCCTGGCCACGCGGATGGCGTTGGGCACGCCGCTTTCCAGCACGTCGTAGGTGTCCACCAGCAGCGTGCAGCCGTCGGGATAGGCGCGGGCGTACTTTTCAAAGGCCGTGTATTCGTCCGGGTAGAACATCACCCAGGAGTGCGCCATCGTCCCGGAAACGGGGATCTTGAACATCTGCCCGGCCAGCACCGTGGCGGTGGAATCCACGCCGCCGATGTAGGAGGCACGCGCGCCGTAGACGGCGGAGTCGATGTTGTGGGCGCGGCGGGCGCCGAAATCGCTGACCACGCGCCCCTGCGCCGCGCGCACGATGCGGTTGGCCTTGGTGGCGATCAGCGACTGGTGGTTGATCTCCAGCAAAATGGCCGTTTCGACGATCTGCGCCTCGATCAGCGGCGCGACCACCGTCACCACCGGCGTGTTGGGATACATCACCGTGCCCTCGCGCAGCGCGTAGAGGTCGCCGGTGAAGCGGAAATGGCGCAGGTAGTCGAGGAAGCCCTCGTCAAAAATGCCCTGCGCGCGCAAAAAGGCTATGTCGTCCTCGGTAAAGTGCAGGCTGCGGATGTACTCCACCACCTGCGCCAGCCCCGCGAAGATGGCGAAGCCGCCGTTGTCGGGATTTTTGCGGTAAAACACGTCGAACGCGACCCGCGCGTCGCTCACCCCGTCGCGGAAATAGCCGTTGGACATGGTCAACTCGTAAAAGTCCATCACCATGGAAAGGTTTCGCTCCCGGTGCTGCTCGAACATAACGCATCCCCCGCAAGTGTATCGTTTGTAAGATTATAGCACGTTCCGGGCGCGGTGAAAAGCGCAAAAAGATAAAATCCCGCCTTGCCAGCGCCGCGAAACGCCGCTGTGGCCGTCTGCCCGTTGTCCCCTGATCGCCCAGCCTTTCGCAAAGTTCCCTAAGGATGTTGACATTTTGGACACTATCGTGTATACTATTGGTATCAAGGAGGTGTTCGCATGACATTCTATTCTGTGCGCGACTTGCGGACGGACACGAAGGGAATGTGGGAAAGCCTGTCGTCCGGCAACGAAGTCGTCATCACAAACAACGGGAAGCCTGCGGCGCTGATGATCGACATTCCCGCCGATTCTTTTGATGAAGTCGTTCAGGCGGTAAGGCAGGCCAAGGCCATGATCGCCTTTAACAACATGCGCAGGAAGGCGGCCGCGAAGGGGTTTATGTCCGACGAGGAGATTGAGGCGGAGATCCAGGCGGCCAGAAACGAGGGCTGATATTATGAACATCGTTCTGGATACGAATGTTCTCGTATCGGCCCTTTGGTCACCTGCGAATAAACCGGCGGCGATCGTAAACGCGGTGCTTTCCCGAAGATTCACCGTTTGCTACGACTACCGCATACTGGAAGAGTACACGAAGGTTTTGCGCCGGCCCAAATTTGGCTTCAGCGAATGGGAAATACAGTATCTTCTCGACGCGATCGCCATAAATGGAATATCGGTCATCGCGGACCCCGTTGCTGATGTTCCCTTCGCAGACGAAAGCGACAGAAAGTTTTACGAGGTATCGCAATACTGTTTTGCCGTTCTGGTCACAGGAAACACAAGGCACTACCCGGCCAGCGGCAACATCATGACAGTATCGGATTTTTACGACCGCTTCATCGGTCGATGAAAGCAAAGGAGCGTGAGCGCATGCGCATGGAATTTCTCGGCGCCGCCCATGAAGTCACCGGCAGCCAGACGCTTTTGACCGTCAACGACCGCCCCTTCCTCGTCGATTGCGGCATGGAACAGGGCGCGAACCGCTTTGAAAACAAGCCCCTTCCCGTGCGGCCCGAGGCGCTGCTCTGCGTCCTCGTCACGCACGCCCACATCGACCATTCCGGCAACCTGCCGCTGCTCTACAAGCGCGGCTTCCGCGGCCCCATCTACGCCACGGAGGAGACTTGCAACCTTTTGCAGATCATGCTGCGCGACAGCGCCCACATACAGGTCTCGGACGCGGAGTGGAAGACGCGCAAGGCCCAGCGCGCCGGCGGAGCGCCCGTGGAGCCGGTCTACGACCTTGAGGACGCCGAGGGCGCGCTCTCTCTTCTGCGCCCCTGCCGCTATGGCGAGCGCCTGCCCGTGCTCGAAGGCGTGGAGATCCGCTTTACGGACGTCGGCCATCTGCTCGGCTCCGCGGCCATCGAGCTGTGGCTGCGCGAGGGCGACACGGAGCGCAAGGTGGTCTTCAGCGGCGACGTGGGCAATACGAACCAGCCCCTTCTGCGCGACCCGCAGTGCGTGGAAAACGCCGATGTGCTTATCATCGAGTCCACCTACGGCGACCGCCTCCACGAAAAGGTGCGCCTCGACTACCCCCGCTTCCTCGCCGAAGTGCTGCAGCGCACGTTCGAGCGCGGCGGCAACGTCGTCATCCCCTCTTTCGCCGTCGGCCGCACGCAGGAGATACTCTACTTTTTGCGCCAGATCAAGCTGGAAAACCTCGTCCATGGCCACGGCGATTTCCCCGTCTATGTCGACAGCCCCCTCGCCAACGAGGCCACGGCAGTCTTTTTGCAGGCGAACCCAGATTCGCTCGACGACGAGGCCCGCGCCCTCATCCGCGCGGGCGTCAACCCCCTCTGGTTCGACGGCCTCAAGACCAGCGTCACCGCCGAGGAAAGCAAGGCCATCAACTTCGACCAGACCCCCAAGGTCATCCTCTCCGCCAGCGGCATGTGCGACGCCGGCCGCATCCGCCACCATTTGAAGCACAACCTCTGGCGCAAAGAGTCCACCATCCTCTTTGTCGGCTATCAGGCCGAGGGCACGCTCGGTCGCCAGATCGTCGAGGGCGCGAAGAAGGTCAAGCTCTTTGGCGAGGATATCAGCGTCGCCGCCGAGGTGCGCGCCCTCCCCGGCGTCAGCGGCCACGCCGACCGCGACGGCCTGCTCGCCTGGCTGGAAGGCTTCGCGGAAAAACCCGGCCGCGTGTTCGTCAACCACGGCGACGACGCTTCCTGCACCTCCTTTGTGGAAACGCTCAAGCGCCTAGGCCACAACGCCTCCGCCCCCTTCAGCGGCGCGACTTACGACATCGCCGCCGACGAAGTCCTCGACTGGCCGGAGGGCGTGCCGGCGCAGAAGGCCAAGGCCCGCGCCAGGAGCAACGTCTTTGCCCGCCTGCTCGCCGCCATCGAGCGCCTCATGCGCGTCGCCCGCGGCTGCGAGGGCATGGCCAACAAGGAACTTGCCAAGTTCGCCAACCAGGTGGACCGCCTCGCCGACGAGTGGGAGCGGTAGGGGAGAGCAAAAGCGCCTCCGCGCGGGGGCGCTTTTTGTGGCGCTTTTGGGAAATTTATGTAGAAATACAGGCAGGGAGATGCTATAATAGGGGTATTCCGGCGATAAAATGGTGATGAGGAGGCGCATCCCATGTCCCTGCGCAAAACAGTCGCTCTTGCTCTTGCCCTGCTCCTTCTGTTTTCGTTCGTACCGACGGGAATTCTTGCGGAGGAGACGCCCGCCGCCGAAGGCGAGTTGGACGAGACGCAGCGCAACTCCATCAACATGCTCAACTATCTGGTCGTCCTCACGCAGGAGATCAACGCCTCCCAAAACAGCCGCCTCTATCTGGAGGAGACTTATTCCGCACTGCAAAACAACACCAACCCCAACGCAGTGGACAGCCGCACACTGGTGGAGATCAACTACCTTTTCGACACGCTGGAAGAATACCGCATGATCGCCGTCAAGCGCGACAGGCTGCAATACATCTATGAGCAGAACCGCGCTCGGGCCATCCGTGACGCATTGCCCGGCCCGCTGGCCCTGTTGAATGTCAACGAAGCGCCGGACAAGGCACGCCTGATTGCTTCGGTGGTCTTTATGGCGCTTGACGCCGGACTCAATTATGCTGACAGCGTTGAAGAAGTCGAACTCCAATACCTCCAGGACGGCTGGACTCTGGACGACGAACAGGCCGCAACCCTCCACGAGATCCGCAAGGGCACCTTCAATTACATGGTGGAAACTGTGCGTGATTACGACCTTCCCGGTGAGTTGGCGCTCACCGAACAGGCCGTGGCGGACTATGTGGAATGGGAGAACAACAGCAACGATTTGCAGGTCATCCGCTTCTTCGAGGACAACGAGGCCACCTACCGCGCCTTTGGACCCTACTGGCTGGCGCTGGCCCGCCGCTACTACGATGTCGGCGACTACGCTGCCTGCCTGCGCGCCTTTGACGCCTATGAACAACTCGATATGGACATTTTCCGTCGCGACTACGACCTTGCGCAGGCGCTGCCGCTGGCCATCGTCGCCGCCCGCAATGTGCAGGAGGACGCGCAGTACGCCCAGACCGCCGCGCGCTATGTGCAGTCCATCCTCGACAACACCGACCACGACGATTGGGCGCTGCGCTACTTCGTCGCCCAGACCTGCGTGGAGTTGTGCGCGCTCACCGGCGATGAAAGCTACCTTCAGCAGGCTTACGATATCGCCCTGAGCAACGTCAACGATCTCGTCACCCAGCAGCGCGTCGCAAACGCCGCCTACCTTGCTGAAGTGGAAAAGGCCGAGGCCCCGCAGGGCGCCACCGAGGAGCAGAAGAAGGATGTGGAGGACTACAACCGAATGCTCACCGAGGAACGCAAGGCCGAACTGCCCCCGACGGACGAAGCCCTGCTGCTCAACTGCGACCTGCTCTTCGCGCTGGCCGACGAGTTGGGCGTCAGCGACGCGCAGCGCCAGAGCATCGACGGCATACTCCACGAAGATGGCGCGCCGCTGTTCCTCGTGCCGCCCCTGGACCGCCTCTACTGGATGACCGGGGAAGTGCAGGAAGCGTCCGCGGAGAGCATCGACATCGGCTTTGGCCGCTCCACCGTCACCGTCCCGGCGCAGTACGTCACCGACGGGGCCGCCATCGCCGTCACCGTGGTCACGGAGGATGGCAGTGTCACCTTTGAGGATTGGACGCTGCAGAAGGTCGAGCGCAAGGACAAGGACGACCTCGCCTCCTTCATCGCCACCTACAAAAGTTCCGCCGCCGGGGCGCACGGCTACGCCGTCGGCTCGCGCATCCACATCGAGATCACGCCGCGCGCCGGGAGCGAAACGCTCGCCTTCACCGCCGAATACGAAGTCGTGCGCACGAAAAAGCTGCTCGTCTTCGATGACATCGGCTTTCAGAAGGTGTCCTGATGCGCCGCCGCCTTACCGCCCTGCTGCTCTGCCTTGCGCTCTGCCTGCTGCCCACGCCGCGGGCAGGCGCACATGACGAGGCGGGCGAACATTGGAAAGAGATTCGCTATGTCCTTTTTGGGCAAGAAAGGACACTTTCCGTACTGGATAAAGACCAAAAGCAAAAGTTGAACGCCCTGCTTTACGCCACACAGCTGTGTATCGACCAATTTGGCGCTTCTGGCGCTTCGTATTTGTCGTTTCTGCAGCAAAATCATTATCGACATCTGCCCGAAAGCATCCAAGAATTTGACCTCGATGCGACGGCAAACGATCATAGGCTCTATACGCATCGCGGTTGGGATGAAAGCTATGCGGATATGCCTAACGGGAGAAACCCGGATTGGACGCAACGATGGCAGCGGAGGAAAAAGCTTCTGACGAACGTCGCCGAGCAGATTTTTGACTTTGATGGTCGCTGGTCAGGATTTGATGTCTTTGGATATCCATGTACAGCGGAGTGCGATGCCTTTTGCAGGTTGCTTTACTATGTTCATCTTCTGGGGGACCACGCCGCTTTCACAACATATTCCTACAATCGCGTCATTCAAGGGAAACAAGGCAAAGACCAAATCATGCCGTTAGCAACGACGCGCGGGGATTGCGTTATCTCTGAACTTCAAAAGGCGGCAACGGAACTCTTTGGAGGAACGGCGGCATCAGAACTCAATCGTGAGTTGGAGGAAATAAAAGGTGAAGTGATAGGATTGCTCAATAGCCCCGAAGCGATGGAAACACAAGAAGACTTAGAAAGGTATAAAGGCTTCGTGCAGGAAATCCTCGACGTTCTCGCCAAATACATCCCAGGCCTTTTGAGACCGTCCCAAACTTTGTGTAAACCTCCCATGAGGTGTAGAATAGAAGCATC
>DSLFR04102__coassemble_3069_pt1 | contig 6142 bp, 6 predicted proteins | sample DSLFR04102__metabat2_low_PE_033 | metagenome-assembled genome bin DSLFR04102
GCCAGCAACAGCGCCAGCAGGCAGATGAGCAGTTTCTTCATACAGCATCCTCCCTTGTTTTTCCTTATTGTAACACAGGCGGGGGTGTCAACAGACCGGCAGGGCGTTGAAAAGACGCGCCTCGCGGGCTTTCCCGGCGCTCTGCCGCTTTGTCAATATCCTGCGAAACGATCACCCCTCCGGCAATTCACCAAAGAAGCTGATCTCCGCCGGGCCGCTGACGATCACGTGGCCGTTCTTGCCGAACTTGAACAACAGCCGTCCGCCGGGCAACAGCACTTCTGCCTTTTCCCGCAGAAGCCCCAGATGCACGCCCGCCGCGAAGGCCGCCGAGGCGCCGGTGCCGCAGGCCAGCGTCGGCCCCGCGCCGCGCTCCCAGACGCGCACGTCCGCCCGCGTGGGCGTCTGCGCGCGGCAAAACTCCACGTTTGTGCGGTTGGGAAAGTGGGAATGGCGCTCCACGCAGGGGCCGAAGTGCTCAAATTCCACGTCGCCGGGGAAGAGGTCGTAGGTGACGGCGTGGGGGTTGCCCATGTCCACGGTGAGGAAGGACGTCTCGCGGCCGCCGAGGTCGATCTTCACCGTTTCGCCCAGCTTTGCCTCGCCCATGTCCGCCGCCACGGAGGTCACGCGACCGTTTTGCGCGCTGACGCGCAGGGGCTTAATGCCGCCGAGTGTCTCCACGCTCATGCAGTCGCTTTGCACCGCGCCGGTTTCGTAAAGGTATTTGCCCACGCAGCGCAGGGCGTTGCCGCACATCTCCGCCTCGCTGCCGTCGGGGTTGAAGATGCGCATGCGCGCGTCGCAGCTTGCGGAGGGCAGAATCAGCACCAGACCGTCGGCGCAAACGCCGAAGTGCTTTTGGCAGAGCTTTTGCGCCAGCGCCGCGGGGCCGTTTTCCTCCACGCGCTGGGCGTCCTCGCCGCCGAAAAAGACAAAATCGTTGCCAAGACCGTGCATTTTGACGAATTTCATTCGAGCATCCCCCGATTTTTTCCTTCCCTCCATTATACCAAAAGGCGGGCGCTTTGCCAAGGCGCGCAAAACACATTTGCGCTTGCCTGCGCCCGGCCGGGGGGCTATAATAAAAATGGAACGCGCGAAGAACGGAGGCTGGACACGATGGAAGAACGGGGAACCTGGTGGCGGGAGGCGAAATTCGGCATGTTCATCCACTGGGGGCTGTACGCGCTGCCGGCGGGCAGCTACGCCGGGCGCGAAAGCGGCGGCAACGCCGAGTGGATCATGCACGATCTGCACATACCGCCGGAGGAATACCGAACCCTCGCCGGGCGCTTTGACCCGGTGGACTTTGACGCGGACGCCATCGTCCGCCTCTGCCGCGAGGCGGGGATGCGCTATATCGTCTTTACCGCCAAGCATCACGACGGCTTCGCCATGTACCATTCCCGCGCGAGCCGCTACAACATCGTGGACGCGACGCCCTTTGGCCGGGACGTGGCCATGGAACTGAAGCAGGCCTGCGACCGCCACGGCGTGCGCCTCTGTTTTTACTATTCGCAGGCGCAGGACTGGGACTGCCCCGGCGGGCTGGAGGAGGGCAAGGCCGTATCCCCGGAGGCGTTTCAGGGCTACCTTGAAGAAAAGTGCCTGCCGCAGGTGCGCGAATTGCTGGAGGGTTACGGCCCGCTGGGCCTGATCTGGTACGACACGCCCATGGACATGCCGCGCGCGGACTGTCTGCGCATGCGCGACCTCGTGCGAACCCTGCAGCCGGACTGTCTGGTCAGCGGCCGCGTGGGCCACGCGCTGGGCGACTACATGACCACCGGCGACGACTTCATCCCCCTGCTGGCCTATGGAGGCCCCTTCGAGGTGCCCGCCACCATGAACGGCACCTGGGGCTACGCCGCGGGGCGCAGGCGCTGGAAACGGCCGGAAGCGATGGTGCGCGATCTGGTGCGCGTGGTCAGCCGGGGCGGTAACTACCTGCTCAATGTCGGCCCGGACGCGCGGGGCAACATCCCCCGGGAAAGCGTGGAGGCGCTGCGCGCCATGGGCGAATTCATGCGCCTGAACGGGGAGAGCATCTATGAAACGCGCCCCGTGCCCACCTATCCCTACGACATTGAGTGGGGCTACTTCACCGCCAAGCCGGGCAAGCTGTTTATCCATGTGTTTGAGGATATGCCCGAAATTTACCTCATTAACATGGGCAACACGCCGCTGCGCGCCTACCTGCTCGCGGACGGCACGCCGCTGACCGTCGTGGAGCGGGAAACCTGCGAACACGTACATTCCTGGCGTATCGCCCTGCCGGAGGGGCACAAACGGGAGATCGACACGGTGATCTGCGTGGAGGTGGCGGAGGCGGAGATCTTCTTTGAGCCGCTGGGCGACTGAGCGCGGCTCTTGACAGCGTTCTCTTTTCAATACTATAATGTAGCCATAATATGTGACCACGGAGGGAATGACCATGCAGCACCTTCTCAAGACCGCCCTCCGCCTGCTCCTGTGCGCTCTGTTGTCCCTCCCCGTCTTCGCGGATGTTGTGGAGGAGATGGAAAAACTGACCTGCGGCGGCTACACCTACGTGCTTCTCGAAGACGGCGGCGCGCGCATCACCGGCTATGACGGCGACGACGCGGAACTGACCGTTCCCGACGAACTGGACGGCTATCCCGTGCGGGAGATCGGGGAGAACGCCTTCTCCTTCTGCAACTCCCTGACCTCCGTCATACTGCCGGACAGCCTGTCCTCCATCGGCGATGACGCCTTCTCCAGATGCTCCTTCCTGACTTCCATCACGCTGCCGGACAGCCTGACTTCCATTGGCGGAAATCCGTTCAGTGGCTGTTCTTCGCTGGTGAAGATCGACGTTTCCCCCGACAATCCCGTATTTGCGCAGACCGACGGCGTGCTGTATGAGAAGGCTACCAAGACCCTCATCTGCTATCCGGCGGGAAAAGCGGGCGATTCCTTCGCCGTGCCGGACGGCATCCTCGTCATCGGCGATGACGCCTTCTTCAGCTGCGAGGCCCTGATCTCCGTCACGCTGCCGGACAGTCTGACTTCCATTGGCGGAAATCCGTTCAGTAGCTGTTCTTCGCTGGTGAAGATCGACGTTTCCCCCGACAATCCCGTATTTGCGCAGACCGACGACGTGCTGTATGAGAAGGCTACCAAGACCCTCATATGCTATCCGGCGGGAAAAGCGGGCGATTCCTTCGCCGTGCCGGACGGCATCCTCATCATCGGCGATGACGCCTTCTCCTTCTGCAACTCCCTGACCTCCATCACGCTGCCGGACGGCCTGACCTCCATCGGCGATTTCGCCTTCTCCGGCTGCTATTCCCTGACCTCCGTCACGCTGCCGGACGGCCTGACCTCCATCGGCGATTTAGCCTTCTTCTACTGCTCCTCCCTGACCTCCGCCACGCTGCCGGACAGCTTGACCTCTATTGGCTATTTCGCATTCATGGGTTGCCCGGGCGACCTCACCCTCATCGTATCGCAGGATTCTTACGCCCATCAGTATGCCATCGACAACGGCCTCTCCTACACTCACCCCGACGTCAACGATTGGCCCTAAGGCGACAGTGTCGCCGGCCAGTGCCTTCAGGCCGGCGGCACTGCCGCCTCTTGATTTTTGGGGCGTTTTGCTGTAAAATGAAGTGAATGGGTATAAAGGCTGGAGTAGCCGCTCCGCCCGGCGGAGGATGCCCGCGAATAGAGATTAGGAGGTTTCTTCCATGACCATTGATAAGAGCATGACCATCGGCGAGGTGCTTTCCAAGGACCGCGGCTGCGCGCCCGTGTTCATGGCCCACGGCATGCATTGTCTCTCCTGCCCCATGTCCGTGGGCGAGTCCATCGAGATGGCCAGCATGGTGCACGGCGTGGACGCCGACGCGCTGGTCAAGGCCCTCAACGAGTACTTCAAGGACAAGTAACTCCCCCGGAGGCGCTCTATGCACGATTTCAACGATCTGGAGGGCCTGCGCATCGCCATCGAAATGGAGAAGCGCGGCGAGGCCCTGTATCGCAAGGCCGCGCGCGTGAGCAAGAAGCGCGAGGTCGTGGACATGCTCGTCGCCCTCGCCGCAGACGAGGTCGCCCACGCCGCCGAGTTCAGCCGCCTTTACGAAGAGGCGCTTGCCCGGCGCGGCGAGCATACCTCCTACGGAGAGGAAGCCAGCGCCTACTTGAGCGCCGTGGCGGCGGACATCGTCTTCCCCGGCGGGCTGATGGCCCTGCGCGAGGAGGGCTTTGACGACATCCGCGCCGTGCTGGACTACGCCATCGTTTCGGAGAAGGACTCCATCCTCTTCTACCTCGAGCTCGCCCGCCTCAGCAACGACGAGGCGGCCCGCAACGTCTTTATGAGCATCGCAGAACAGGAACGCGGACACATGCGCAGGCTGTGCCGCCAGAGGGCTGAACTATGAATAGTACGCAGGAATACCAGAACTGGCTCGCGCTGACCGCGGGCAACGCGCAGGAACAGGAAGAGCTGCGCGCCCTTGCAAGCGACCCCGCCGAACTTGAAGACCGCTTCTACCGCGAACTGTCCTTCGGCACCGCCGGCATGCGCGGCGTGCTCGGCCTTGGCCCCAACCGCATGAACCGCTACACCGTCGGCCGCGTGACGCTGGCGCTGGCGGCGCTGGTCAACGAGCACGAGGGCGGCGCCGAGCGCGGCGTGGCCATCGGCTACGATTCCCGCAATTTCTCCAAGGAGTTCGCCCGCGAAACGGCGCTGATCCTCGCCTCGCAGGGCGTGAAAGCGTATCTGTTCGATTCGCTGCGGCCGGTGCCGGTGCTTTCCTTCACCGTGCGCCACCTTCACTGTCTGGCCGGCGTGGTCATCACCGCCAGCCACAACCCCAGCAAGTACAACGGCTACAAGGTCTACTGGGAGGACGGCGGCCAGCTGCCCCCGGACCGCGCCGCCATCATCACCGGCCGCCTCGACGGCATCGGCTACGGCGACGCCAAACCCATGGACGAAAAGGAAGCCCGCGAAAAGGGCCTGCTTGTCACCATCCCCCCGGAGGTGGACGACGCCTACATCGCCGCTGTGAAAAAGCTGGCCGTCAACCCCGAACTGACCCGTGAAATGGGTAAGACGCTGAAGATCGTCTACACCCCGCTGCACGGCTCGGGCAACATCCCCGTGCGCCGCGTGCTCAGGGAGATCGGCGTGGAGAACGTCTTTGTCGTTCCCGAGCAGGAACTGCCCAACGGCAACTTCCCCACCGTGCGCGTGCCCAACCCGGAGGAAAAGGACGCCTTCGATCTGGCCGTGGCCATGCAGAAAAAGCTCGGCGCCGACCTGTGCGTGGGCACCGACCCGGATTGCGACCGCGTGGGCGTGGCCTGCCTGACCGCCTCGGGCGATGTGCGCCTGCTCACCGGCAACCAGATCGGCTGCATCCTCCTGCACTACATACTCTCGCAGAAAAAGGCGCTGGGGACGCTGCCGAAGAACGCCGCGGCGGTCAAGTCCATCGTCTCCACGGAAATGGCGCGCGCCATCTGCCTGAAGTACGATACGGAGCTGTTCGACGTGCTCACGGGCTTCAAGTTCATCGCCGAGAAGATCCAGCAGTTCGAGGAGACCGGCTCCAACACCTTCGAGTTCGGCTTTGAAGAAAGCTACGGCTTCCTCTCCGGCACCGACGTGCGCGACAAGGACGGCGTCAACGCCGTGATGCTCATCGCCGAGGCCGCCTGCTACTACAAGAAGATGGACATGACGCTGGTGGACGCCATCGAGGAACTCTACAAGGAGTTCGGCACCTTCGGCGAGCGCACCGTATCCATCGTGCTGCCGGGCAAGGACGGCGTGGAGAAGATGCAGACCATCATGCAGACGCTGCGCGCCGAGGGCGTGGAAAAGGTCGGCCCCTCCCGCGTGATGAGCACGCGCGACTACATGATGAGCGAGCCGAAGAGCGACGTGCTCTACTACGTGCTTGAGCAGGGCTGGGCCTGCGTGCGTCCCTCCGGCACCGAGCCGAAGATCAAGATCTACGCCGGCGCGGTCAGCGACAGCCACGAAGAGACGGACAAGCTGCTTGACGAATACATCGCCAGCCTGCGCAAGCAGATGGGCGTCAACTGAAAAACACACAACAAGTTGCCATACGCGGGCGCGGCGGAAAGGTCGCGCCCGTCG
>DSLFR04102__coassemble_3732_pt1 | contig 5049 bp, 5 predicted proteins | sample DSLFR04102__metabat2_low_PE_033 | metagenome-assembled genome bin DSLFR04102
TCGCGGGGTAGAGCAGTCCGGTAGCTCGTCGGGCTCATAACCCGGAGGTCGAGGGTTCAAATCCCTCCCCCGCAACCATTCATGGCGGCGTAGCTCAGTTGGCTAGAGCAATCGGTTCATACCCGGTCGGTCAGCGGTTCGAATCCACTCGCCGCTACCATGAATACCAACGTCTGTTGGAGCAAAAGGCTCATCCGCGAGGATGGGCCTTTTGCTTATGTTCTGCGCGCGCTGAGAAAGCCTGCAATCGCAAAAATCGCCCTGCTTGTATAAAAGATCCGCAGCGATTTTTGCTTCCCCGCCTTGCAGGCTTTCTCAGCGCTCTGTCAGCAGACTGCGCTGCTCCGCGCCCGCGAAAGAGCGTTCATGCCTCCGCGCCCAGCGTCCAGCCCCAATCGCCGTGGTAGATCATCTGGCGGGTCATGCCGCCGTCGATGCAGATGTTCTCTCCGGTGATGAAGCCGGCCTTGTCCGAGCAGAGGTAGAGCGCCATGTTGGCGATGTCGAGCGGGTCGCCGACGCGGCCCGCGGGCTGCTGGGTCGCGTCCGGGCCAGTATAGCGGCGGAAGGACGTGTCGATCCAGCCGGGGGAGATGGAATTGACGCGAACCCTGCCCGCCAGACTCACGGCCAGCGCGTGCGTGAGCGCGGCGATGCCGCCCTTGGCCGCTGTGTAACTCTCCGTCTGCGGCTGACTCATGCGATCGCGCGAGGAGGAGATGTTGACGATGGCCGCCCCGGGCGCGAAGTGGGGCAAAAACAGCTTCGTGAGGTAAAACGGCGCGGTGACGCCCACGCGCAGGGCGTAATTGAATTCTTCCCAAGTGCATTCGTCGATGCCGCGCATCGGCGGCAGGGCGTTGTTGATGAGAAAATCGACGCGGCCATGCGCGGCGATCACGAAATCGGCGAAGCGCCGCAGCGCGGCCTCGTCGGCGATGTCGCCGACAAAACCGCCCTCGCAGGGCTGTTTGTCGATGACGCAGACGCGCGCGCCGTTTTTGCGGAATTCCCCGGCGATGCACTTGCCGATGCCCTGCGCGCCGCCGGTGACCACGGCCACTTTGTCTGTAAACATGCGTTTGCCTCCGTTTCCCCGCGGAAGCTCTCCCTCCGCGTTTTCTGTTCTATTCCCCCTCCCCCGCCGCTTTTCCTGCCTGCGGGAGAAAAATGGCTTGATGGCGGCGCGGAAATGTGCTATGCTGTCTGCATCCCATGTGCATGGCCTGCACGAAAACGGCCGTTCGCCATATGCTTCCTCTTTATTTGCTCACAGGGCATCCCTTGTCCGGCTGTTACCCGGAGGACGTTCTGCAATGGCTGGACGCGGAGAAGGACGAAGCGGCCCTGGCGGCGGCCTGCGCGCAGGTGAGCAGCCATACAGGGCGGTTGCTTTGCCTGCTCGAAGACAGCGGGCGCGATGTATGGCTCGAATACGCCTATGAACGTTGGGCGGAGGTGGAAGACGCTCTGTTCCTTCGCATGCTCGACATACTCGCGCGGGAAAACGACCGCGGCGCGAAACACGCTCTGCGCGGCAAGGGACGGCGCTTTCTGCTCGCGCCCCTGATGCGGCGCAACGGCTACGCGGACGCGGGCGGAGATTGGCGGCCTGACGGAAAATGATAGGCAAACGCCGCGCCCCGACGCGAATAACGCCGGAGCGCGGCGAGCTGTTTTGGCGTTGGGGGGCGCTATGCGTCAAGGCGTTCGCCCTTCTTCTGTTTGTACGCCCGCGTCCTCCGGGGTCAAAGCCCCCGATCCTGAAACATTCCCGCGATTTCCTCTGCGCTCTCCCGCATTCCTCTTTGGAACCATACCTCGATCCAGCCATAGATCGTATAGGCAATATAAGCTCTTGTATAGGCCTCTTCTTTCGAGTGCTCCGGCCGCGGGCCGCAAAGTTCGATCATTACATCTTTCAAAAGGCAAATGCGTTTTCGCTGACTTAGCAGCGCATAAAAATCCCGATGCCTTTCAAAATGCGAAAACAAGGAGCGGAGGAACTCGCTGAGCGGTTTATTTTCCTCCTGCGTGCCTTTTGCTGTCCATTCCTGAAAAAGCGCATGGATATATGCCCGCAAAATATCCTCTTTGCTGTCAAAGTTCCGGTAAAAAGACGCGCGCCCGATCCCGGCCTGTTCGCATAATTCACGGATGGAGATTTCTTCCATCGGTTTTTCCCGCAACAGCTTTAGCAGCGCGTCCGTGATATGCTCTATGACATAGGCGTTTCGCCCCTCGTTGCTCATCGGTGATACATATTTGTCGCTTTGTCTCATTTTCTCGCCCCCTATTGACGTTCAGCGGATTTGATGATACGATTGTATCGCCGAAATAAATGTATCATCGATACTATAGCACAAGAAAAAGAGGCTGTCAATGGAAAGCGGCGGAAAGGAGCTTAAGATGGCGCTTGCACAAAAACGATGGATCATCCTTCTCGTCATTGCCGTAGTGGCGTTTCTTCTGGGCAGACTGGCGGTTCGGGCGTTTATGAATCTGCTGATGGGCGGCACGCTGTTCGGAGGCAATTTTCTGTGAAAAACAGGGCGAAAGAGAAGAAGGTGAAAGCTGTGCCGGTAGGAATCGGGATTCTGGTCTTTCTTTTGGCTTTTCTTGGCGGTATCGCATCGAAGTTTGTCATTACGCCGTCCTGGGCGAAAGAATACAGCGTGCGGTGGAGCGACGAGATCGGAACGCTGAAAACAGATCTTCCCTACGGCGATGGGGAGGCAAACAAGTTTGATCTGTACTTGCCGAAGGATAACGCGAAAGAAAGCTACGGCCTGGTGGTGTATCTCCATGCAGGCGGCTTCACATCCGGCGACAAGAGCGGCGACACGGAAATGCTTTCCTGGCTGTGCAGTAAGGGTTATGTCGCCTGCGGCATCAATTACACGCTCCGAACCGATACCAACGATGCCAGCGTATTTACGCAGTCCAATGAGATCAAGGCCGCCATCCCGAAAGTGATCAAAGCCGCAGAGGCGGAGGGCTATTCCATTGACAGGCTGGCCATGGCGGGAGGCTCTGCCGGGCATACCCTTGCCATGCTGTATGCCTATCGGGACGCAGCAGAATCCCCGGTGCCTGTTGTCCTGACGTTTGGAGCGGTCGGCCCCTCCTGCTTTCATACGGAGGATTGGAGCAATTACGGGTTTGACCAAAATACGCAAGAAAGCAATCAGGGGGCGTCAGCCTTATTCGGCGTGATGCTGGGCGAAGAGATCACTGTGGAGGAGATCAAAAGCGGCACATATCTTGAAAAAATGAAGCCGATCTCCGCAGTGGATTGGATCGCGCCGGATTCTGCGCCTACCGTGGTCGCTTACGGCACGCATGACCGCATCCAGCCCTTTCAGGCTTCTCTGCGGCTCAAAGCCGCGCTAGAGGAAAACGGTGTGGATCATCAGTATTTTGAATGCCCCCACTCCGGCCACGGCTTGCAAAACGACAATGCCGTTTACAGGCAGTGGATGGAAACGGTGGAAGCGTATCTCGACAAATATATGCCGGTAGCTTGAGAGCGTATAAAACGATAACCCGCCGCCATCCGGCACGCGCGAAAGCTGGACGGCGGTGGACTATTGTTTTGCCAGGCAATATTGAATACCGCAAAAAAGAAAAGCGCCGCAATTCCCTTTCCGCGCTGTTGCCTGCGCGTGAGCGCGGCGATCTCCTCCGCCAGCGCGCGCACGTCCTGCTCGTCGCGCACAACCAGCTGCTGTACCTGAATGGTGGAACTGACGCTATTGTTGTAGGTGCGCCGGTTGTCGTTGCCGGTGGTGATGATACTCCCAGCCTGCGCCTCGCCGGTCAGGTAGCGCGCGGCGTTTCGGATGATCTTTGCCTGCGCCCTGCTCTCCTTGATCACGCCGCGGCCCCAGCCGCGCATGGTCATCACGCCCACCTCATCCTCAAACACCTGCGAGGGGGATTTGATTTTGAGCTCGCTCTTGGCCGCGCTGACCGCTGCCCGTGCCGCGGAGCGCATCGCGGAGATCACGCCGCTGCGTCCTGAGTTGATGCCGGCTTTTAATCCGACCATGGCGTTGACGCCAGCGGAGCGCAGAGTCGTGGCGTTCAGGCTGGCGCCAACCGCGCTGCGTACAGCCGCGCCGACCGACGCGCCCGTGGCGCTCATACTGTAACCCGTCATGGCCAACGCCAATCCGGCCATGGCCGCCGTGCCGCAGGCCGCCAGCGCGTTTTGCGGCAGGGCAAGGCCGACCGCCGCCGTCAGTGCGGCTGCGAGCGTCGCCGCGTCCGTGGTAAAGTCGTATCCCGCCATGCCTGTGCCCACGCCCGCAGAGACGTTCTGTCCCACGGGCTTGACGCGCTCGGACGGGGATTGGATGCCCAGCGCCAGATTCAGCGCGGCTTCCAGGTTGGCCGCGACCGTCTCCGCGTCGCTGTCCCAGCCCGCCGCCGTCATGCCTTCGCCCACGCCTTCCAGGATGTGCGTGCCGACTTCGCTGGTATCCAGCTCCTGCAGGAACGTCAGGATCATCTGCAGGTTGTCCAGATCCTCCTGCTTCACCGCCTGACCCTGCTGAATGGCCGCGACGATCTCCGCCACATAGGTGGACAGCTCCGCTACGCGCTCGGCAGGGAAGTCGATCTTCATGCTGGTATCCAGCGTGCCCTTGTTGGTGGACGCGCCGAACACGCTGGCCCAGAATTTATCCCAGGCGTTGTAATCCAGCGTCTCCTGATACGATTGCAGGCGGGAGAGCGCGGACTCGATCAGGTCTAGGCTCGTCTCGGGCAGAAGCCCTGCCGCCTGGCCCAGTGCCGTCACGCCCAGCTGATCGACCTCGGCCACCTCCGTGCGCAGGCTGTCAATGGCCTCCTGCGCGCCGGTCACGTCCGGGGCGATGAGCACATGCAGCGTGCCGTCCTCGTCAAGCACCGCCACCTTGTCGGCGGTGAGCATCTCGGTGGGCACGGCCTGCACGGGAATCTCCTGCCCATCCTGCCAGAACTTCGTTTGCGGGTCGAGCAGCGCGTCGGCGGGGTTTTCAAACACCTCGCCCAGCTTCACGA
>DSLFR04102__coassemble_4147_pt1 | contig 4584 bp, 4 predicted proteins | sample DSLFR04102__metabat2_low_PE_033 | metagenome-assembled genome bin DSLFR04102
CTCTGCGGCCTCTGCGCGCCCTATATCCCCTTCATGACGGAGAACATGTACCAGAATCTGGTGGTCAACAACGTTCCCGGCGCGAAGGAGTCCGTGCACCTGACCGACTTCCCCAAAGCGGACATGTCGCTGGTGGACAAAGAACTCGAGGACGACATGGAGGCTGTCATCGCCATCGTGCAGCTGGGCCGCGCCTGCCGCAGCGCCGCCAACATGAAGGTGCGCCAGCCCGCGCGCGCCCTCTACGTCAAGGGCGCGAAGCTGCCCGAGGCCATGGCCGCGCTCATCGCCGACGAACTGAACGTCAAGAGCGTGGAATTTGTCGACGACGCCCGCGCCTTCACCAGCTACAAAATCAAGCCGCAGTTGCGCACGCTCGGCCCACGCTACGGAAAGCTGCTGGGCAAGATCAGCGCCTACCTCGCCCAGGCCGACGGCAACGACGTGGTGGACACCTTCGACCGCGGCGAAGCGCTGACCTTCGACGTGGACGGCGTCACCGTGGAGCTTTCCCGCGAGGACACGCTCATCGAGCCGATGCAGAAGCCCGGCTTCATGGCCGAGAGCGAGGGCGATCTGACCGTGGTGCTGGACACCAACCTCACCCCCGAACTGATCGAGGAGGGCTTCGTGCGCGAGGTCATTTCCAAGATCCAGACCATGCGCAAGGAGGCGGGCTACGAGGTGACCGACCGCATCACCGTCACCTGCGCCACGGATGAAAAGCTGGCCGCCATCATCGCCCGCGGCGAAAAGGATATCTGCCGCGCCGTGCTGGCCGAAAAGCTGGAAATGGGCACGCCCGCTTCGGATGCCTACGTCAAGGAATGGAACATCAACGGCGAAAACGCCGTGCTCGCCACCCGCAAGGCGTGAGGTTGAACAATGCGCCGCCGCTCCCGTTTGGGGGCGGCGGTTTCCATTCGCGCGATCTCCATTGCTTTCTGCTGGAAAATACTGTATAATGGACGCAGGCAGGCGGGCAGGATAGGATAGGATAAGATACGTCTGTCTTTTTTGGTGTTTCCGGCAGTATGGAGCCGCCGCACAGGGATCGCAACGGGCCTCTGCGCGGCGGCTTTGTTTGTCTGAAGGAACCCCCAAAGGAGGCGGACTATGAAAAGGAAATTCTGGTTTGCGGCGCTGGCCGCCGCGTTGGTCCTGCTGCTGGGCGCGGAAAGCGATCTGCCCTGCACGGTCGAGGAGGACGAACTTTCCTTCACGCTGGACTTTGCGCCGGTCGGCGAGGAAGCGCCCGTTCTCATCCGCCTGATTCCCAGGGAAAACTGATCCCCCGTTCCCAGGCGGCGAGGTTGCGCAACCCGCAGCCCCGCCGCTTTTCGTTTGCCGCGTGGGCGTTTCGCTCCCTCGGAAGGTTGCCAAAGCGGGCGGGCAGGGCGTCGGGAACGGGCGCGGGCAGTCCGCCGCCAGGAATCGCCCCGGATCGGCCATCCATCCGGGCGGTCTTTGCGGTTGCGGGCTTTGTCCGCGCCCCGTTCCGGCTTTTTTCCGGCATCCATAATATTTTGTAAGAAATTCTTCGCAAAATGTCCGCTTTCCCCCGCCTTTTTTCCTTGATTTTCTTTCCGGACACGGGTATCATAGAAAATGGAAGCATATGTCAGCGTCGCGCATGGCGCGCTGGCGTTTTTTGGAACCTGCGCCGGCCGCGGCGCGTCCAAGGGAAAGAAAAAACCAAAGCTGCCCATGGGGAAGGAAGATATCGCCATGAATACGCACAACAACCGCTACGCGCAGGGGCGCAGGCCGGGGCCGCGCCGCCGCGACAGGAATTCGCCGCTGCCGATGCTCGTCATCGCGCTGGCCACGCTGCTGGTCATCGCGCTGGCCATCATCATTCCCCGCTGCGCCTCGGGCGGCGGGGATGAGAGCGTGCCCGCCTGGTCGCCCGTCGAGGCCACGCCCACGCAGGCGCTTTCCGCGCCCACCGCCACGCCCGCGCCGCAGGCCACGCAGGCCGTTCAAGCCGAATCCTCGGGCGCGCAGGAGGGGGAAAACGCCGCTACGCAGACCGCGGGCGATCCCGCCGCCACGCCCGCGGCCGGAACGGCGCCGGGAACGGACGCCTCCGCCCTGCCGCAGGCCTCGCCCACCAGCGAGAGCCTCAGTGACGATTCCTATACCGCCGACGAGGTGCACGGTCCGCGCCCCACGGCCGAGGCGGACGGCTATCTGCCCGTCTTCTCCAAGGCGGAGACCACGGAGAAGATCATCGCCATCACCGTGGACGACTGCTTTCAGGCCGACAACCTGCGCCAGATCATACAGTGCGCCATCGACTACGGCGGCAAGCTGACCATATTGCCCATCGGCAAGAACCTCGAGCGCGAAAGCGTGCAGGAGGCCATCCGCTATGCCTACGAAAACGGCATGGAGCTGGAAAACCACACTTACACCCACCCCGCCTTCTACCGCATGAGCACCGAGGACATGGCGCGGGAGATCTATCTGAATAACCGCGCCGTCAGCGTCACGCTGGGCGTCGATTACCAGATGCACTTCATGCGCACGCGCGGCGGCGACAACCGCCACGATCTGCGCACGCATCAGTATATCAAAAAGATGGGCTACTACGGCATGGCCCACTGGACGCTCAGCGGCTCCAGCGCCAGCGTGGACACGCTGAAAAACACGCTGGCCCCGGGTAACGTCTATCTGTTCCACACCACGGACAACGACCTGAGCAAGCTCCTGGGTTTCATCCCCTACGCCACGCAGCAGGGCTACCGGCTGGTGACGCTCAACGAGCTGTTCGGCTATCCCGAAAACGAGACCTCCCCGCTCTCGGAGTTTGACATGCCCGAGCCGGACCCCTACGTGATCGAGGAATACAAGCTGGTCAACAAAAAGAACAACTACATCTACGACGTCTACCTCATCCAGCAGCGGCTCATCGAGCTGGGCTGGCTGCACGACACCGCCGACGGCGTCTATGGCGACGCCACCTACATGGCCGTGGGCTATTTCCAGAAGGCCATCGGCATGCAGCCCAACGGCGACGCCACCCCTGAGACGCAGGAGGCGCTCTTTGCCGACGACGCCCCGCGCTCCAACGACGGGCGCACCGTCGCCGGCTCCGCGGCGGAACAGGCCGCCCAGGCCACGCCGACCGCCGCGCCCACATCCACGCCCGTGCACACCACCGCGCCGCGCAACATACAGCCCGGCCCGACGGTGGATATGACGCTGTTTGATTGAGGAGGAAAGCGCATGGCCGCCGGAAAACGCTGGATACGCCTTCGCTACGAGGCGATGGCGGAAAGGCACGCGGAAGTGCTGCGCTACCTGTTTCGCACGTCGGAGGAATTCTCCTTTCACACGCGCCGCCTCAAGCCCTTTTCCGAAACGGATCAGCGCCTTGCCCACGACGCGGCGCTTGCCCCGCTGTCCGAAGAAATGACCCTGCGCAAAAGCGGCATGGAAAACTGGCCCGGCAAGTACGGGCGCGACCCGCACGAGGCCTATGTGCGCTATCACGCCTGCGCGCACGCGCGGGACGTGGTGCTCTCCTGGCCCAATCCCTTCGAGGCGGTGGCGCACAGCCTTCCCGAGGACATCTGCTTTTACCGCCGCGGGGAGGTGTGGTTTGCGACGGTCACCCACGAAAGGCTCGCCGAGGCGCGGCTGGATAACGCCGGGGACGCGGCCCTGTTCCAGCCGCTGGACAGCGACGGGTGGGACTACGACGAGCGCCGCCGCATTTGGACGAAGCGAGCGTGAAAAGCGCCGCCCCGCGATTTCGCAGGGCGGCGCTTTGCCGCTGGAAGGCCGCTCAAAACGCCGCGGCCGGGACAAGGCCGCCGGAATAGAGCGAAAGCCCCAGCAAATGACCGATGTAGCCGATGAGCGAAAGGTTGTACCACTTCTCGCCATAGCGGGCGGCGTCCATGCACTGGTACCATTCCTCGCCGCCGACGTCCAATTTGGCGACCACGCTCACGATCTCGTCGCAGCCATAACTCGCCGCCTGCCGGGCGCGGCTCTCCGCTCCATCCGAATACTGGGTGGACATCAACTCGGGCTCGACGAAGCCCACGACCTCCATCTCCTGCCACCGCGCGGCGGCATCGTTCTCCGCCAGATTTGTAAGGAACGCCTCCGCGGCGCCGTCTTCGGTCAAACTGATCGTCGTGCCACCGAACTCTTCATACCCCTCCGGCCAGGAAAACAGCATCCACTGGTAAGCAAGGCTCTCCGCCAACTGCCCGTAGCGCACCGCCACCGCTACCTGCCGCTGATAGTCTCCGCCCAGAGGCAGGCGCATCCCGTAACTGGGCTGAAAGACCCCCATCCGCGCAAGGTCCGCCTGCGCGTCCATCTCCGCAACATACGTCTCGATGGCGAAGGTGGCGAGCATGCCCTCGAGGTCGCTGTTCTTCATCGCTTCCAGATAGGCCGTCACCGCTTCCTCGGCGCTGCCAAAGCCGGGGCCTTCCAGAGGCTCGCGCGCAGCGTCGCCGCCGTCCGTCACCCAGGAGGGCAGGTCCTCGCCCAGCGCCGGGGCCGCCGCCAGCAACAGCGCCAGCAGGCAGATGAGCAGTTTCTTCATACAGCATCCTCCCT
>DSLFR04102__coassemble_6414_pt1 | contig 3070 bp, 6 predicted proteins | sample DSLFR04102__metabat2_low_PE_033 | metagenome-assembled genome bin DSLFR04102
CCTGGATCTGCTTCTGCACGGAGCGGATGTTGCGGGTAAAGTTGTCGCTGTTTAATGACAGCGATACCACCAGATCGCGGAGCGTTTCGCTCAAACCTTGTTCACCTGCCTTTGTATTTACGGATCATCGCTTGACAGAAAACGCAAAATAGTTTATACTTTGTATAAACCAACAAGGGAGGGATGTTCATGCAGATACCCCTCAGACCATGGGGAAACAGCCAGGGTGTTCGCTTCTCCCGGGAGTTTCTCGCCTCCGCGGGCATCAAACCTGACGACGTTCTGACCGCCGAAATAGTCGACGGCAAGATCGTATTGAGCAGGCAATTCCAACACCGTACCCTGCCGCAGCGGGCTGCAGCATTTGATGGTCGGCTTAATCTTTCCGAGGAGTACGACTGGGGCGAGCCGATGGGAAACGAGGTGTGGTAATGACATGTATCGAGCAGGGCGATCTTCTAAAGATAGAAGGGCTCCCGCATCCCGTTATCGTGGTCAGCAACAACTACTTCAATCAAAGCGGAAAGGCGATCGTATGCCCTATCGTCAAAAAGGCCGTTCCCGGGCCGCTTCATATTGAGATGAAGGAGACGGGAGTGGAGGGCTATGTTCTCTGTGAGCAGGTCCGCTATCTGGACCTTGCCGCCCGTCGGTTTTCCAGGCTGACCGCCACGCATTACTTCGACATTATGGATATCTCTGACGCAGTTTCGAGCATATTTGAGTATTTGTAGTGTCATGCCCCGGGCCTTACATTTTTCCAGACCTCGTCGATATACCGTCGGCGAGGTTCTCGTTTTTTCTGCTCCCTACCCGCCTTCCATGCCCGCAGCTTCAGAAAGCCCGGCATGTCCATGCGGTCGATCTCGTCCATGCGCCAGCCACTCTCCAGCAGCGAGTTGTAAGTGGAATAGACAAACTCATACAGCGTCAGGCCGGGTTCACTTCCGTCTGCGGCGTCGCCGCTTTCGTAGGGAAATCGCTGAGGATGCCTGTGGTCTGCGTCTGCACAGCCATGAGCGCCAGCGCCACGTCGTGCATCAGCCGGTCCACCGGGTAGTGATCCAGCACGTCGTCCACGGTGAACTGGTTCCCAAAGAGAATGCAGAACCAGCGGATCATCACGTCCATCGCCTCGGGAATGGTGAAGGTCTCTTCCTCTGAAAGCGCCTCGCCTTTGGCGGCGGCATTGGCCACGGCCACGATCTTCGCGTACATCTTGGCCGCCGGTTCCATCTCCCGCAGCGCGCGTCCGGTCACATAGTCCACGGTGTATTTCTTCTCGCCCAGTGTGCAGCTGATCATCATTGCTCCTCCTTCATTTCAAACAGAAAGGCCGTCCGCCATTGCGGCGAACGACCCATGGTCATTGTGATACAAATGATTTATCCTTACGGCCCCTCGTCCGGGGTGAACGTCGGCTCATAGACGCTCTGGAGGAAGGTCGTGGCCTTGGACGCGTCAAATCCGTTTTCATCCTCGTCGGCCACGGCCTGATAGCGCCCGTCATGGGTGCGCTTGATGGCCGTCCACTCCACGGAGCCGTTCTGACGGGTGATGGTCTGCCCCTCCTTGGTCTTGTACGTCTCGGTCATGGGCTTGGCGCGCACTTTGTACAGCCAGACGTAGCGGAACTTGTGGTTCGCCTTTTCGGACATGAAGCCCACGGCGAAGTAGGGCGGCTTGTCGGTGGCCGTGCGAACCAGCACGCCGTTGTCGTCGATCTGGTTGCCGAAGATCATCTCCTGAATGGTCAGGGGAATGTCGGCCATGGAAGTGGAAAAGCTGATCTCCGGGTCGGGGTACAGGGTGTCGAACTCCACGTCATCCGCATATTGGACGTCCGGGTCGGCGTTATCGGGGGTGATGGTGGCTTCAATCGCCCCCGCGACCGCCTGCAGGGCGCCGTAGGAGACGGTTTCCTCCGTGTCCTCGGTGAGCGGGGCGATGACCATGTTCTTCAGGCCGACCGTGGAAGATACGGTCGGGGATGCGGTGGGTGCTGCCATGGGAAATTCCTCCAATCATCAGTTCTGCGAGTCGATGGCGTCCCGCAGTCCCTCACGGATAATCTCGTAGGATTCATCCGCGCGGGTATCATAGGCGGGACGGATATAGGGATGCGCGGGCGCAGGGGCCGGACCGCCGTGCCCATACTCCACATAGGCGGGATAGTAGTCCTCGTGACTCCAGTCCTTGCGATGCACGCCAATGGTAATGTGCTTGCCACGCCTTTGACTGCGCTTGACCGGACTGATCTTCAGGGCATTGTACAGATCGCCCGAGCGCCTGCGCGGGTCTTGGGAGGCGTTGGACCGCATCTGCTGGTGGATGGGCCGCGCAGCATCCTCAAGAATCTGCCGGGCCACGCCCGCGCCCGCGCCGTTCACGTCCAGACGGTCCGCCATGCCGGAGATGTCGGTCATGAGATCGTCAAAGCCTTGCACGTCAAGGGGCATCGGGCGTCACCTCCTCCCGCCAGCACCACGTCCACTGCACCGTGTACTGCGTGGTGGCGGTGTCGTACGCGGGTTGATTGTAACCTTTGTCCGACTCCTCCACCATGAAAAAACCCGCGTCGTACATGGCGGCGCGGATGCGGTTGGCCGTTTCCGTGGGATCGATGTCGCTCCAGAGATTGAGATAGACGAAGGTTCGGTAGGAGGTGACGTGGTCGTCCTGATGGGACGCCTCCGTGGTCGTCGTGGAATATACGGCATACTGAACCGGCGGATTCTGGTTTGCGGAGGTCGCGCGCCATACACCCGCCATGACGGGGATGCCGAGGTTCTTCAGCGCTTCCTGTACCTGCTTCACTTAGCCGCTCTCACCGCCCCGTGCCCTGCGCATTCCTTGCGCACGGGTTTCGCGTGGCAAATCCACGATTTGCTCACGCTCAGGATTCGCTTTGCTCATCCGCTCACTCCCTTCGACAGCGACGCCTTCAGGCCCAGGTAGGTACGTTTGAACGAGTATTCACCCAGCGTGGAAATGTCCCACTTTTCCTCCCGAAATCGTACCCACATGCCGGGCTTGATATCGTCCCGATAGCGGATGGTGAAGTTGATGA
>DSLFR04102__coassemble_7173_pt1 | contig 2787 bp, 2 predicted proteins | sample DSLFR04102__metabat2_low_PE_033 | metagenome-assembled genome bin DSLFR04102
TTGGGCGGGTCGAACGTGTAGACGTGCTTTTTCTCGATGCAGCGGCAGGTCAGCGGCGTCCACGGCAGCGGACAGTTGGCCTCGACAGCCTCGCGCAGGCCGCGCCAGTCCTCCACACAGAGGCTCCGCGCGCCGCCAAAGCGCAGCACATTGCCCGTAAAGTGGAGGTCGCTGCCGACGCCCTCCGCCGCCCACGGCTCCGCAAGCGGCGAGAGGAGCACTACGTTTCGATGGTGATTGTAGGAGCGGTACCGGTGCCCGCTGCCGGTTAAATACGTAAAGCGGCTGACGCAGCGTACCTCCTCCCAGGGAAGTTCCACGCGCGTCCACAGTTTGTAGAGCCGCACGCCGCGTTCGTCCACCACCAGATACCCGGCATGCCAGACGATTTCGAAGACAAAGACGAGCGCGATCACGCCCTCAAGGACACCCAGCCACCACCATTGCGGGTCTGCCAGCATCATGACAGCCCCGCGCGCGAAATAAAGGAGCGCGCACAGGCAGAACAACACAAGGAAACGGTTCGTGAACCGCGCATAACGCGCGCGCTGTCTTTTCATGCCTTTTCCCACGTACAACTCTCATCCCTCCGCTCCTATCATACCACGCCCCCGCCCCGCCCGTCAACGTGCCGCCCAACGTCAAATTTTCGCACGCCTCCGCGCGGGCAGGAAAACGGCGTTGCCGCGTCGAATTCTATCCTATCGTATATTGCTTCTTGCGGGGAGGCACGCGCATGGACAGAGACTTTTTAAGTGAATTTCTCGACCTCAACGGCGACGGCCACGTTACGCCCGAGGAGGCGCGCATCGGCCTGAGCTTTCTCGAAACGGCCCTGCACCGCGAGCCGGAGATGTGGGACGAGGATGGCTTCGACGAGAACGCCGCGGACGACGATGGCGAATACGGCTTCGGCGGCTACCTTCTGGACGACGATGACGGCGGCTTCGAGGGCTTCGAGGAGGACGACGACGCGCAGGACGACGGCGGCGACGCGGACAACACCTTCATCGAGGATTTCGACGGCTTTGACAGCTTCGATGAAGACGACGGTTTCGACGACGAGATCGACCGCGACGGCTTCTGAGGCGCGGATAACAGGCGGCGGATCTGCCATCGGGCAGCGCCGCCTTTAGCCTGCCCAACGGCCGCGACCGCTTCGTGCGGCCAGGCCGGCAAGACGGTCTGCGCCTGAGCGCTATGAAAAGCGGCGGCCCCGAACGCGGGACCGCCGCTTTTTGCCGCTTCGCCTTCCGGCGCGGGCGGCGCTTCGATGGAGACGATGATGTTGTCTTTGGCGTCGTCGCCGGGGATGTAGCCGATCCGCAAATACTGCCTGTTTCCCGTGATCACGCCGCCATGGGAGCGCGCGTTGTGGTATCCGACGGTGGAACTGAAATCCGAGTAGTAGAAAGCGACGCCGTCGATTACAAAGGATTCATAGGCGTGCCCCGCGTAGGGCATGGGCGAAAAGAATTCCACATAGCCCTCCACCGTCTCGTACTGCCCGCTTCGCCAGGCGCGTTCAACGCGGTCGTACTGCCTGTATTGGGAGATCAGGGAGGTTATCGCACACGCTTCGAAGATGACGGCGGCACAAATCAGGATGGCGCAGATAGGCCACAGGCGGGGTCTTGCCTTGCCATTGTCCGTCTGTTGGTCGTTCAGCCTGCGGAACGAACGCCAGAGGATAAACAAGGCGACAGGCGGCATGATGAAGAGTACGACCAGCATGGCGTCGAGTTCAAAATGCAGTTCGTAAAGCATGTTCCCCATGCGCTTCCCCCCCCCCGTCGCTTCGCGGAGAAAGCCCCGCGGGCAGGCGCCGCCTTCGCGCGGAGCCGCCAGGTCTCTTTGCAAAGGCTCCCCCACATCGCGGGGGAGCCTTGCGCTCTGTCAGGCGTACTTCGGCCAGTAGGTGTCGCGGGCGCTGTTGCCGCGCGTCACCGAGCGGCTGGCGCGGTTGGCAGGCACTTCAAAGTGATAGCAGAAGTAGTAGCCCGCGTCGTAAGCGCCGTCCGCGGTGTTGTCTACGGCGGAGATGTATTTCCACACCTTGGAGTAGTAGTTGCGCAGTTCGTATTCGAGGAAGCACAGCTGTCCATAGATCGTGGTGTAGTCCAGGCCGTTGTCCTCGCAGTAGTTCTGCAGGCGCGTCTTGCGGCCGCCCGTCCACTGGCAGATGCCGTAGCTGCCGCCGTTGGAGTTGTAGGCCGTGGGCCGGAAGGACGATTCGGCCTTGATGTTGGCCATTACGCCGCAGGCGGCGGCGGCGTTGAGCCCGGCCTCGCGGGTGAGGTAGAGGAAGGTCAACTCCTCGTTGGAATATTTGCCGCTCTCCACGAGTTCCTCAAAGGAACCGGCCGCCGGCGTGGGCGTCGGCGTGGCCACGGCCACGATACCCGGGGTGAGGTTGCTCCGCTGCGTGAAGCCGAGCTGCGAGCCGTTGCTGATCTGCGCCCATGTATCGTCGTAGGCCACCACGGTGACGGTGCTGCCGTAGGCGAGGCTCGAACTGACCGCGTCCGTGGAAGGAGACTGGTAGACGCGCGCGCCCTGCGCGGTGACGGTGGCGGTGAAACTCTCCTGCACCACGTCGTCCGTGGGCGCGGGCGTGGCCGTCGGCGCGACGGTGGGCTGCGCGGTGGCCGTCTCCACGCGCTTTATGTCGGCGCGGAGGATAAAGGCGTAGAAGGAACCGTTGAAGACCTGCGCCCAGGTATCGTCATAGGCGACGACGGTGAGCACGCGGCCCTGCGCCACGCGCATGCGCTGCGCGCTGGTGGA